>Ga0075418_10006131_pt1 | contig 13574 bp, 9 predicted proteins | sample SoiMetdeltSBSDD2_FD_81776 | JGI IMG/M metagenome (GOLD analysis project Ga0075418, IMG submission 81776) | Bulk soil microbial communities from a Populus tree surrounding site in Tennessee, USA - Soil MetaG P. deltoides SBSDD2 | ecosystem: Environmental > Terrestrial > Soil > Tree plantation...
CTGCCTCGGTTCTGCCCGCTGCCATGTGGGCACTATCCCGCTGAGCAGGTACCAGAGGAGCTATCTACGACCCTTGACACGTTCTTCAAGGCGTAAAGCGCATGGGTGAGGAGGAATGCTGACGCTCCCAGGCCCTCACCCTGAAATCACTAGTCCTCGGCTGCGTCGTCAGCCACAGCTTCAGGCGCGCCTGCCCTGTGCCGGAGCGCGCGCCCCTTGTCCGGGTGCGGATCTTTCACCAGACCATAAATCTGCCGCCCTTCATGATCATCGGGCAGATGTTCTGTAATCGGAAGACCTTCGGGGTTCACAAACAGCAGACAATGGCAGTATTTGTAGATCTGCATCTCATCACAGGCGCAGATCCAGCGACGCAGCTTGGCTTCAGCGACTTTATCCGGATAAAAATTACATGGACAGAGTGGCTTACCTACTTCTTCGATGTGTCGCGCTAGCCCCTCCACCACCACATCCGTCACCTCGTGTTCCGGATGTAGATAGGTCCCGGACTTTTCGGCAAACTTCTCCGCGTAGGTACGCATTTTGCTGAGGTTCTTCTCGCTGGGCTTGTCCATGGTGTGCTCTCCTTTCCCAACCTCTCTACAATCCGTTGTGCCCGTGGACAGTCTACCGTATGGCGACCTCTCACGTCATGCGTCATGCGAGCCGTAGTGATGCGTTGCGTGTTGACAGCCCGACGCCTACCCGCTACGCTTGCACCAAACGCGGCAGCTCATGTGACATCACTCCAGCATGCCTCCTGGCACGAAAGGATACCTATGAGTACACTCACACTGGCCTATGCGGTGCATACCTATAGCTCGGGGACGCATGGCCGGGCTATCTGTAATGCCCGCACCCATCATTTCGTCTCCGACGACGTCGGCGGCGATGCGGTCGGCGCAGGCGAATTGTTTCTCTCCGGCGTGTCGGCCTGTGCCGTGAATATGGTCGAACGGCTCGCCAAGCAGGACCAGATTCCCTTGCAGTGGATGGACGTGCGCGTCGAAGCCTATCGCGATCCCGACAAAAGTCCCGGCGACCTGACGGTTTTCGATGCCATTCGCGTGGACTTCGAGATGTGGGGCATTACCCCGGAGCATGCCGAGGGGCTGGTGGAGACCTGGAAACGGCGCTGCCCGCTGTACGGATCAGTGGCCACCGCGACGGAGGATACTGCGGTGACGCTCACGTCGCATGCGGAGCCGCGGGGGGCGCGCGCTTAGCTGGGCTGGGTGGCCAGCCCGGCTGGGCCACCCGCCACTGCTCCAACCTGGGTGGCAAGAGTACCCTCGACTGCAAGAGCCCTTGGAGCGGATACTGCAACGCTTCGAGGGCACTGTTTATCCAGGCTTGTTGGGCTTTGCCTCATGATGATGCCCTAGCCTAGCCAATCCGTGCCAGGGTGCTGTCAACCCGCACCGCACCGTCTGCTGGTATGCAGCCAGAGAACAGCTCGGGATGCAGGATCTCGGCGATGATTTCCAGGCCTTGTACCAAGCGTGGGCCGGAGCGGCTGGTATAGGCGCCAGCGTCTATAGCAAAAATCTGGTTATGTCGCACCGCGGGCAGATCGTCCTAGCCTGGTTTCGCCGCCAGGATGGGTAAATCCTCCAGTGCACGCTGCGCCGTATAGCCACACAGCATCAAGATGATCATCTCCGGCTGGCTCTCGACCACCGCCTCCCAATCGAGCCGGAAGGAGCCGGTTTCCTTGTCACCGAAGCAGTTGACACCTCCAGCCATGTCGATCATCTCCGGCACCCAGTGGCCGCCGCACATGACCGGCTCGGCCCATTCAAGATGCAGCACGCGAGGGCGTGTCATCGCCTGTGCCGCGCGCTCTGCCACGGCGGCAATGCGGACCTGCAAGCCGGCCACAATTTCCTCACCTCTGGCTTCAGTGCCAGTGGCGGCAGCCACCCGCCGGATGTCATTGAGCACATCACCGATATACTGCGGGTCAAGGGACAAAATCTGCGGCGTCTTTGCCAGGCGCAGACTGCATTCCGTGACCTGACGGGATGAGATCGCGCATACCTCGCAGATCGCCTGGCTCAGCAGCAAATCTGGCTCGGCGGCTTGCAACACCTCCAGGTCCACTTCGTAGATACCGAGTCCCTCTTGCAAGCGCTGTCCAATAATCTGGCTGATTTCGCCGCTGCTTAAGGGCGGGTCAATGTGCTCGAACAGGCTTCGCACTATCTTAGGCTTGTGCCGGGCGTCAGGAGGATAGTCGCACTCAAAGGTCACGCCGTACAGCTGGTCGTGTAGCCCTAGTGCGTAGACGATTTCCGTGGCGCTAGGCAAAAATGAGCAAATCCGCATGAGTATTCTCCTCCTGCGTGTACATGCAATGGTTGCGGGAACTCAGGAGCAATGCAAGCCTATACTCTTCCTCCCCCCTGGAACGATCAGCATCAACACTGGAGGGGCCTACAACTTTCGTCTTACCCGTGTCGTAGAGCTTCCAGCACCTCGGCAGCATGTCCCTCGGGTTTAACGGTCGGCCAGATCCGCCGAATCGTACCCCCTTCATCAATGAGAAAGGTCATGCGCCTCATGCCAATCACGGTGCGTCCTCGCACCTTCTTCTCCCCCCAGGCCCCATAGGCAGTGGCCACACTTTTGGTGGTATCAGACAGCAACGGGAACACGAGACCGTACTTCGTCGTGAACTTGGCATGCGTTTGTACGCTGTCGGCACTAATCCCTACGACCTCGGCTCCAGCCGCGGCGAAGGCCGCGTGTATATCTCGAAAGCCACAGGCCTCTTTGGTGCAGCCAGGCGTGTCGTCTCTGGGGTAAAAGTACAGGACAACCTTTTTTCCGGTCAGTGCCTCTAAAGAGATGGTCTGCCCTGTCGAGGCAGGGAGGGTGAACCCGGGGGCTTTGTCGCCGACCGTAAGTGGCACCATAACGCTCCTTAAGTTTTTTTGCATCGCATGACACCTCGAAGAGATGCCTCGTGACTGCTGACCGCTGTCCACAACACTATACACCATTACCCGGCAGGGGACATATACCTCGGATTCGGCGGAGTTTGCCGAGGAGTTAGTGGAGACCTGGAAACGGCGCTGCCCGCTGTATGGGTCGGTAGCCACCGCGACGGAGGATACGGCCGTGACGCTCACGTCGCATGCGGAGCCGCGGGGGCGCGCGCTTAGCTGGGCTGGGTGGCCAGCCCGGCTGGGCCACCCACGACCTCTCCCGCAGGCAAGGCCAGGGTGCCCTCGGCTGTGGCGGGACGTGGAGGGGACACCCCCACCGTGACATAGAGGAGTAGCACACAGGGCGCAACACTGCAGCGCCCTGTATGTGGGCCTACGCTGTGCAGACTTCTGGCCGGTGACAGGTTGTTGATGCGACCGAGAGGAAGAGGCCGCACAGTAATGCTGCCGCCCACACTGTATAACTGGGTGAGGTCTGCTACGCGCATGCCGGCTCAACGACCAGCAAGCCGAACGCCAGTGCGGCCATGATGGACGACAACCGTGTGTGCCTGTGCATCATGATGTGCTCCTTATGCGCTCTTTAGACGTGCTTCTCAATGGGCATACCAACTAAATTCCCCCACTCCGTCCAGGAGCCGTCATAGTTCCGCACGCTTGGATAACTCAACAGGTACGTCAGTACAAACCAGGTGTGGCTTGAGCGTTCCCCAATGCGACAGTAGGCGATGACGTCGTCGGTTGGGGTGAGACCAGCCCTCTCCTCATACAGGACCTTGAGCTCGTCAGCGCTCTTGAATGTGCCATTGGGCGCTACTGCCTGGCCCCACGGGATGTTCGCCGCTCCGGGAATGTGCCCGCCACGCAAGGCACCTTCCTGTGGGTAATCGGGCATGTGTAGGAGTTCACCGCTGTATTCACCCGGCGAGCGCACGTCAATCAGCGGTTTATGTGCCTTAACGTGCTCCAGAACCTGATCGCGGAAGGCCCGAATCCGCAGCGCCGGTCCACTGGCGGTGTAGGTGGTCGCCGGATAATTGGGGCGTTCTGGGCTCAGCTCGCGGCCCTCGTCAATCCACTTTTGCCGTCCACCGTTCATGATGCGGCAATCCCGATGCCCATACATCTTGAAGACCCAGAGGGCATAGCAGGCCCACCAGTTGTTTCTGTCGCCGTAGAAGACAACGGTGTGATCGTTACTGATGCCTTTGCTGCCCACGAGCTTGGCAAAGGCGTCTTCGTCGATGTAGTCGCGGATGACTTGATGTTGCAATTCGCTTTGCCAGTCCACTTTGATGGCGCTGGGGATGTGGCCAACGTCATACAACAGGATGTCCTCGTCAGACTCAACGATACGGACAGTCGGGGCGTTGCGGTGCTGGGCCACCCACTCGGTGCTCACGAGCATTTCAGGATAGGCATACTCTGCCATAACATGCTCCTCCTCGTTGCTACATACTGTCGTGCCAGGGAACCTGTGGGACTTTTGTCCACAGTGCTGCACAGGCTTCTAGACATCATATGATCTACCGTGGTAAAAAGTCGTGACGAAAAGGTGACGATTGTCGGACGAATAATAACGGGCAGGCGGTGGTATACGGCAAAAAAATGTGTTGACTGGTTCACCGAAGGCTTTGATACCGCTGATCTCCAGGAGGCCAAGGCCCTGCTCACAGCACTCGCATGAACCAGGGGCAGATCACGGTACCAGGCGCCACAGAATCGCCTGTTCAGGAGTGCGTTATGAGCGGGCGGCGGGCTGAGGCGGTACGCTTGCCAAGCCCTCGACACCGCTCAAGTGGAGCTCACGCGCCCGGTGGCAGCGCACAAAGTGGCCAGGCGAGACTTCTTCCCAGACTGGTGCCTGGGTACGGCACGCCTCCACAGCGTAGGCACAGCGCGGATGGAAGTAACAGCCAGAGGGCGGATTGGCGGGGTTGGCCACCTCACCTTGTAAGACGACACGTTGCGCCCGCTGGCGCGGATCGGGCTCAGGTACGGCAGAGAGCAACGCAGCGGTGTAGGGATGCTTCGGAGTAGTAAAGAGCTTCTCGGTCGGGGCCAGTTCAACCATACGTCCGACGTACATCACTGCCACCCGATCGCTAATGTGTTTCACCACACTCAGATCATGCGCCACGAAAAGATAGGTCAGGCGCAGTTGCGTCTGCAGGTCAAGCAGTAAATTCAGAATTTGCGCCTGTACAGAAACGTCCAGGGCGGAGACGGGCTCATCGGCGATCACCAGGCGCGGATGCAGGGCAAAGGCCCGGGCGATGCCGATGCGTTGCCGTTCCCCCCCACTGAAGGCGTGTGGAAAGCGCCGCATATACTCCGGCCGCAGTCCGACCATGCGCAAGAGTTCAGCGACGCGTTCCTCACGGCCACGACGGCTCTTCATGCCATGCACCAGCAAAGGCTCACCGACGATATCGAGGAGCGTCATGCGCGGATTCAGCGACGTAAAAGGGTCCTGGAAGACCATTTGCATGTCGCGGCGTAGTCCCTGCAGAGCGCCTTTCGGGAGCCTGGTGACATCGACCTCCTGGCCTGCCGGCGTGCGGAACAGCACCTGCCCAGCGGTAGGCTCAATGGCCCGCAAGATACAGCGCGCTGTGGTCGTCTTGCCACAGCCGCTTTCACCCACCAGCCCGAGGGTTTCGCCTTCGTGCAGCGTAAAGCTCACGCCATCGACGGCGCGCACGTATCCCACTGTGCGTTTCCAAAAGCCCTTGCGAATGGGGAAAAATTTTTGCAGCTCCTTGACTTCCAGCAACGCTGGCTGGCTGGCTGTGTTTGACTCGCTCACGTCTTAAGCTCCTGCTTGAACTTCTCCACCGTCGTCTTGCTGGACTCTCGGTGGAAATGCCTGCGTCACCGAAGAGCCATCCAGGCCCCTCTCCACAGTGCGTATGGTTCCCGACGCGGGATGCTATGCTCCCATCCAGGCAAAAAAGATCGCCAGGAAATGTTGGATCCCCCACTACAAAGCAACGAGTGCCGCATGCGCATCCCGGCTCCACGTCATCCCCAGATGGCCCTTACGGTTCGCCGGTGATGGCTCGGCGGAGCATGCGCAGGGCGCTTGCAGTCGCCTCTGCCACCGTACTGTTCCCGTCGAGTTTCTCCACCAAGGCGGCGATGATCTCGATCTGGGCCAGTGCCGAGTCGACCTCGCGGGGCGACGGTAAAGTTTGCGCAATGGTGTCCTGATATAGACGCGCAAGGCGCTCGACCTCGCGGGTGCTCTCCGCACCATGGGCGAGGGCACCCGTGTAGAGCGTCCGGACGAGGGCGGCATCGGGGATCGCTATCGCATCGAAAAACTTTCTGCTGGAGGCGAAGCGCTCACTTGCCGCCGTTTCGCTGCGGGCGAGGAGGGGCGCGGCATCGCTGACCGGAGTGCCAAGCAGTGCGGCGGCAGAGAGCCAGTTGAGCACAGGATAGGGGTCCAAGCCCTTGTGCTCCATGGCGCGTTCATGGGCAAGACGATAATGCGTCGCCGCCAGGTCGAGGTTTTTGCGGATCTCTTGCGGGTCGTCGTGCAACGTGGCAAGACGCTTATAGGCGCTCGCCAGCGAGGCGTAGCGCTCACCGGTCTTCGCTAGCTGGAGGACTCCTTGCAGGCGCTCGACCGCCCGGCCCACTTCCTTCCGTGCCTGCTGCTTCGCCGCCGCATCCTTGGCGTTCCGAGCGACGGATGCGGCGAGGCGTTCCTCAAAGTTTGCCAGTTGCTCTACTGCGTACAGGGTCACGGTGTTCTCGGTTCCTTCGCCTTCGAGAGCGGCGAGCAAGTAGTGGTTGGCGGTGTCGAACTGGCCAAGCTCGCCATAGGCGTAGCCAATTGCCATGAGCACGTCGGTTTGACCCATCCAGTCTACTGGGCAGCCCTTGACGAGCGTGTCGAGCTGTTCGGAGGCGGAGGTCTGGGACTTTAACGATGCGGAAGGATCAGCTCCGATTAAAGCGATGTCGTTGACCGCTTCGACGAACTCCGCCGCGTCGACGTAGCTGCCTACGCTGCCGGGCGCATGGGGCGCAATGGGATTGAGCCGGTAGTCTGGATCGCCGTAGGCTTGGTATGCCCCCCAGGTATTGCAATCGGAAAATTGTTGCCACGTGTCGCGGCGCGCCGCCTTCAGCGCGCCGCCGAAGCTCTCGCCATCGAGCATCGCCTGGTAAAAGATCTTGGCGAAATGCAGCGCCGCATCGTCTCGCACCGCCCAGCCGGCAGCCACCACCGCGCGCACACCCATCTCGATCAGCTCGCGGGACACGCTGGCGGCGAGACGATTGAATTCCACCGACGACAGGTTGCCAGGTGTCTCGGGACCGGTCTGTCCAATGTGGCAGCAGTTGAGGAAGACGAGATCGGGAACTTGCTGCATCTGCCCGATCTCAACGGCGGTAAGAAAGACACCGTTGTCGAGCACCATACCGCTGCGCGCCTTGCCACCCGGTGTCGTCGGTGCTTCGTAATGACCGTGGCCCGCGAGGTGGATGATCCGATATGGCTTGGCATAGAGACCTGCGAGCACGTCGAGGGCTGTCAGTGACTCCTCCTGGTACGTTACCTCGAACTGACCTCGGAGTATCTCTGCCACCGCCCTGGCCTCAGCCCGGGTGCCGTCAAGCTGCTGGAAGGGAGCGCTCACCTTGGGGTCGCCGACAACGTAGGCTATCTGTGCGGCCCGGGCGCCGAGGTGGGGACGGTAACGGGTGGTCTGCAGCTGGCGCACCAGTCCTTTGGCGACACAGAGTGGCTCTGACCCGGCTCCCATCAGCTCCCAGGGGTAGACCGCGGTTTCGGCATCGACGACGAACACCACGTTGTCGAGCTGGGCGAGGCCGTCCTTCAAATCGGTGGGAATCATCAATTCGAATAGGACCTTGGCTTCCTGCTCCCGGAAGGCGGTACGCGCAATCGAGTCCTTGATGAGACGCTCCACCAGTTCCGGCTGGCGCTGCTGTGTAATGGCTTCCGCCCGGGCGCGATCTGAAAGAGTCAGAAAACGGATCTCGCGATGCGTTACGGGCCCTGCCGCCTCACCGAAGGCCATCTCAGCAAGCGCGCCCAGCAGCTCCGGATCGGGTTTTTGGGTGTCGATGACCGCACGCTTGAGTCGTTCGGCCAGGGGCGCCGGGAGGCGCGGCTTGAGCGCGGACTCGGTGGCCTGTACCGCGCTGATTTCCCAGCGGCGCCAGGGAGCCCGTGCGGCGGTGGGAGTGAGGCGGGTCCGGCCCTCGCGGCCACGCCGGAGCAGTGGCACCGCTTCGATCTCCGTTGCCAGCTCGTCCCCCACCAGCTTAGTGAGTCGGTTGACCGCGTGTGCGGCTTCGATGGCCGTGTCGGCGAAAAGCTCGATGATCTCGATCTCGGCGATGCGCCTGGCGTCGTCGGCTCGGGCTTCGAGCTCGCGGTTCGCCTGGGCGATGCCCCGCAGGATCGCCCCTACGGAATCGCCGGTGGTGATGTTGGCAGTGGAGTTGCCGCCGATCAGCAGGATCGACAAGCCGGCGGCATTGGGTGTACCCACCGCCGCCGGGTCCCACTGGCCATCGTCGAGCTGCAGCACGTACTGGAGGGCGGCCCGGCGAATCAGGGTACCCAGTTGCGCACTGCTCAGCTCCCCCAATTTCCCAAGGCCGATGACGATTGTGCCATAGGGCAGTCCGAGGGCCTTTTGCACGGCGTTCGGAGCCCGCAGCACCACCAACACGGAGCCGAATTCGCCGGGGTACAAATCCAATGCGTAGCGGTGGGAGAGGGCGCCGTCCAGCATGCGGTCAATCTGCGCCTCGGCGCCCACGATGGTGTCACCCTGATAGTGGCCGACAACGACTGGGAAGCGCGCGTAGCGGAGATCACCGTGCACCACGGTGACGCGGAAACCGCCCTGGGCTCTTTTATGGTAGAGCTTTGGACGCTTCTGCCCCATGAGCCCCGCCGTGAGCGAGGTCTGGGTCGGATAGAGCACCGGCTCGGGCAGCGCCCGATAAATGGCTTCCCCGCCACGGGCAACGCTTGGTGGCGCAGTTTTCAAGCGCGTCGTCGTACCACGCTCGAGAAGGTCAAGGATCGCGGGAAAGGCCGGCGCGTGGTTTGCGAGATCGCCATGCTCGGCGTCCATATACCACATGCCAACTCCCGGCAGTTTTCCTGACTGATACGTAACGCGGCCGTCGCCCTCCGCGGTCGCCTCGAGCACGATACGGCGATTGACGATTTCGACTTTGCGCACAGTGCGGTCGGAAGAGCCGGCGATGTAGAACACGCGGTCGACGTGCTTGAGCGGCGTCTCTGCAGCGAGACCGTCCAAGGTGGTCTTGACGCTGGACAGCAGCGCGCTATCGGGCACCGCGCCGGTTTTAATATCTCTGCTGTACTCCTGCCAGATAGTGTTGCTAAAGAACCTGCCTTTGTCGGAAGCTTCGTTGGGAAGCAGCTCCAGCACCCCGGGAAAGCGCGCAATAATGTTGGTAATGTCGCAAGTGCTGTGGGTGATGTCGAGGAGCGCGAGTTGTTGGATCGTCGTTGCAGTGCCGAGGAGCGCCTCGATGATAGTGTGGGAGCCGCGGTTCGGTGTGCCAAGCATGATGAACCGACCGCTGTCGCGGTCGCAGATCCGGTCCCATAAGTCCGGCCGCTGCGCGATCATGGCGCGGACGACGAGTCCCCCTATGCTATGGGCCAGGAGCCGCACGGGCTGGGTGCTGCGGCCGAGGGTCTTCTCCACTTCCGCCGCGAGCAGCTTGGCGGTGTCGCGCACGGATCTCCGCCAGTCATAGGCGAAGGGAATCACCTCGTGGGAGTTCGCCAGGTACTCGCAGAGCCTGCGGTAGTAGTCCCCAATCAGCGACGCGGGTTGAATATTCTTGGCGTCGATGTTGGACAGGTCGCTGAGGCCGCCAGCCCGCAGCGCGAGGTAGTTGAGCCAGACGCGACTCTCGTCCACCGTGAGATGTGATCCCATGATGCCCGGCAGTACAAAGAGGATGGGCTGCGCGACGCCGGCGCGGGTCTGCATAGACCGCAGCATCGGCACGGGCTCGACTTCGCCTTCACCGATCGTGTTGAAGCCGGACGGGATCTCGCCTGGCTTCGCGCCGAGCCACCTTTGCAGCGACGTGCGCGTGCGCTCGTTCTTGAAATAGTTGAAATGGCTGACGTCAGCACCCTGGTCGAAAACGTAGTAAGCGTCGCTCCGTCGGGCGCCGTGGAACATCGAGTCGGTGTTGACGACGAGGTCGTTGTCTTTATTTTCATAGAGGGCGTGGTCGGTAAGGAAGACGCCGAGCCGCTTGAGCCAGCCGCCTCCTTCGATGTCCCCCGCCACGACGCCAAGGACACCGGCGGCCTCCCCGCCGGTGTTGTTGAGGAACGCCACCAGCGGTGAGGTAGGCATCATCGCTTCGATGCCGGGGATTAACTCGGGCTTGGTGCGGTTATGGACGATCTGCAGGGTGACCCGCTTCACCACCTCATAGAGCGGCGTGCCGCCGATGCCGGGGAGTAGGCCGACAAGGTTCGTGAGCACTGAGAGAAAGGTGTCGATGTTCTCACCGGCGAGCAAGGTGCCACGCGCGGGCGAGGCGCAGCGCACGAAACGCTCGAGGCGAAGTTGCTTGTGGGCGATGGCGGTGGCAAGCTTTTCCAGGCTCTTCTGGTCATGCTCGTCCGCCTCTGCGAGGTCGATATCGTGGCGCTTGAAACTCACGATGTGCTGCGTCTCGACACCCTTCAGGCAAATCAGGTCGCCGACCATGCCGCCCCGGGAGTGGGACACCAGATAGACCCGTGCCCTTCGCGGCAGCGCGGAGACCAGTTGAATCGCGTTGTCGATGGGGCTCTCGCTCATAGTGCGGTGCTCGAAGGCGTAAATGTGTTCACCGAACACCTCCCGCAGCACGCGCCAGTGGGGCTGAGCTTCGGGGCCCAGAAAGGCCCCGAAGCTGCCAAGGGTACTCGACGCGGTACCATGGATAAATACCAGGAGTGGCTGCTCGACGTTAAAGTCATCGAAGGTGGCCATGGGCGGCGGTGGAGCGTCCTTGGCGCGCTTCTCCGTGGCCGCCCTCCAAGTATAGAGGCCCGGTTCCGGATTGAGGTGTCCCTCGATAAGTCGCATGATGAGCTTAGTCGCCAGCCAGGCCGTGAGGTCGGCAACCTGCCGGACGCCTAAGTCCTGCACGAAGTCCTGAGGCCACTGGCTCGGATCTTCTAAGGCGTCCGCGAGCGCGTCCTTTTTGAGACGCAGGATACGCAGGGCGCTTTGGAACCACTCCTTGACACCGCGTTCAGAGACGCTCGTGCGCGGCAGCCTGTCGACGACGACGCTGCCATCCGCTTGCACCGCGTCGGGCTTTAACAGCGCGATGTCAGCGCTATAGCGCTGCGCCGATGTCCAAAGGGTGAAGCCGCCTTCGACCTCGATCTCGAGGATGTCATCGTCATTGGCATTGAACTCGTCGGGAACTCGGGTGCGATCGCGCGCCGGGGCGGAGAGGTTGTAGGCTTCCACTACCTCCACGGCGTCTAAGAGGCTCGTGACCGGCTGGACGCCGCCAGCGGCGGCGCCCCGCGCTACGGCGCTTGGAACGGCTTCGCGTTGGCCGGGAATCAGAAGCTTTATAGGCATGGATTATCTCCGTGATTGGTTTCGAGGGCAAAACGGTGCGCTTCCGGTTCAGCCGCCGTATTCGAGGCTCCCATCTGCCTGCCCCCAGGCCCCCCTGAGACGCTACCCTACCCCATCCTGAGACGCATGTCCAGCCCCAGCCAGAGTCGCGCTGCACCGCGCTACGCCGTGCTGCGGCTTCTACGGTGCGACTGTGCATAGCGATGTAGTCAAGCGCCATGCGGACTTGTGCCTCGGTTAAGTGCAGTTCTGTGGCGATGCGTCCTGCAGAGCTGCCTTCCTGGAGTAGCCAGCGTGTAGGCAATGTTGCGCGCGGGATGAGCGGGCCACCGCGTCGAGGTGATCATGAGGGCGCAGGGCGACGAGTGTGGGCCCAATCGGGTCCACTTCCACGTATATGTCACACTGCCATGAGGGGCTCATCTACGCGGCAAGTGGCGCAGAGGGATATTTGCCTTTGCTTTTTGTGCCTCGTGATGCCAACATAGGCCTATGCACTGGTTGCCTCTGTGTATAGCGTTGATCGCGTGAAGGAGAAAGCCCGATGAACGATCCGCAGGAGTTGACGCTAGAGGACCTACGCGTCCGTATCGGCGTGGCTGGTATCACCGTTGCAGAGCACCGACTCACTCTGGTGCAGAAGCTGCTAAACGACGCGCTCGCCCCGCTGCGCACGCTGGACTCGCGCACGATTAAGACTCTAGAACCGGCGGTGACGTTTACGCCGCTGCAGGAGGGCCACGATGAGTGATGAGATCGCCTATACCACCATTCGCGCCCTCAGCGCACGCTATCGAAAGCGAGAGCTGTCGCCCGTTGAGGTGACGCGCACATTGCTGGGACGCATCGAGCAGCTTGACCCCACCCTACACGCCTTTGTCACCCTGACGGCAGACCGTGCCCTCGACGACGCGCGAACTGCTGAGGCAGCGCTGCGCCGAGACGACCCGCGCCCACTCCTGGGCATCCCAGTGGCGCACAAAGACATCTACTGCACGCGGGGTATCCGCACCACGGGCGGTTCGGCGCTGCTCGCTGACTGGCTCCCCGAGGCTGACGCCACGTGCGTGCGGCGCTGGCAGGAGGCCGGCACGGTGCTCCTGGGCAAACTCATCACGCACGAGTTTGCGTTTGGTCTGCAGTTGCCTGGCCATCGCTTTCAGCCGGCCCGCAACCCCTGGAATCTCGACCACATTCCGGGCGGATCGAGCAGTGGCTCCGGCGCCGCCCTGGCTGCCGGTCTGGTCGTCGGGGCGACGGGTTCCGACACCGGTGGCTCGATCCGTGGGCCGGCGTCTTTCTGTGGCATTGTCGGGCTCAAGCCGACCTACGGACGCGTCAGTCGTGCCGGGGTCCTGGCGCTCTCGTGGACACTCGATCACACTGGCCCGATGGCGCGCACGGTCGAGGACTGTGCGTATCTCCTCCAGGCCATGGCTGGGCACGACCCCGCCGATCCCGCTTCGAGTCGCGCCCCGGTCGATGACTATCTCGCGCCGCTTGGTCGGGATATCCGCGGTGTCAAAATCGGTGTGCCGCGCACCTATTTCTTTGACGATATAGAGCCAGAGGTGGCGCAGGCCTTCGAGGAGGCATTGACAACGCTGCGCGGGCTTGGCGCCGAGGTGCGAGATGTCACGATCCAGAGTCTCCATACCACCCCGTCGTTCTTCCTGATTCTCGCCGCCGAGGCTTTCGCCTACCATGAGCACGATATCCGCGAGCACCCGGAGCTCTACGGTGATGTGCTGCGTGAGCGCATCCTCACTGGCGCGCTGGTGACAGCGGCGGAATACACCCAGGCACAGCGCTTGCGTGCGCAGCTGTGCAGTGAGATGGCTGAGGTGTTGCGGGACGTCGACGTACTCGCCACGCCAACCACGCCGACACCGGCTACGTCTTTCACGCGCGCGCAGGACCCGGAGCTTGCCTTCCCGCGCAGCAACACGGCTCCCTTCAATTGCACGGGGCTACCCACGCTCGC
>Ga0075418_10006135_pt1 | contig 13571 bp, 17 predicted proteins | sample SoiMetdeltSBSDD2_FD_81776 | JGI IMG/M metagenome (GOLD analysis project Ga0075418, IMG submission 81776) | Bulk soil microbial communities from a Populus tree surrounding site in Tennessee, USA - Soil MetaG P. deltoides SBSDD2 | ecosystem: Environmental > Terrestrial > Soil > Tree plantation...
AGTGGATAGACGCTTGCAAATGACATCTTGAACACCCGGTGCTTATCCATGGGTTCCTCGGAGCGAGAGCGGCCGATCCGCGTTACCGCGTACGCCTAACGGCCAGCGTTCACCAGCGGCCGCTCTTGGTTGCTCCGGCGGCCGTCTGGTGCAACGCGTGTTAGACAGCCCGAAAGCGTCCTGAAAGTTCACCGCGCGTTGAAGTTACCGAGTAGGAGTTCCTGCCCATTCACGCGCGCTCCTCTGGACGTCAGCCAACATCGCATCAAGGTCGTTTCGGTCGAACGCGCGCCCAGCGGCAACGACGAGGCGGATCTTCTTCGTGTTTTCGATATTCTCGAGCGGGTTGGCATCGAGCAAGACGAGATCCGCGCGCTTTCCCTGCTCGATGGTCCCCTGATCGGGCAGATTGAACACTCGCGCCGGATCACGGGTCGCCGCCTGCAGCGCCTTCATTTCCGACAAACCCGCTCTCACCAGGAGCGACAACTCCTCATGCAGGCTGAACCCAGAGACCTGAAACGGAGTGCCCATGTCCGTTCCCGCGAGAATGGCGACGCCCTCGGCGTCAAGGCCACGGAGCAGTTTCGCGACGTGCTCGTATACCAGCCGGTCGTTGGCGGCAGAGCCAACCGGGGCAACCTGCTTCCACACCGCGAGATAAGCTGCAGGAAGGTATTGCGTGCCCGCTGGAGGAATCGGTGCCTCAAAACGATTCCGAGCCGCAATCATAGTGGGAACGAACGCTGCACCCTTCTGCCGAAGTAAAGCGGCCAGTGATCGGAGTCGTTCCGGACTGAACGAATCGACCACTTCCTTGACGTCGAATGGGCCAGCGCGGACGCCGGGCGACGGCCGCCATCCTGCGGCCTTTGTGCGCAGCTCGGTTTCCCGGTCGGAAGCGCCAAGCGTGACCACGTCGACGTGTTCAAGCGTGCGTTGTCCGGCGGCGACGGCGTCGGATGTGTTGATCACCAGAGGGACATGCCCGACAAACGGGAGCCCCTGAGCCTTCGACTCCGCTGCAATGGCGGTAAACGACTGAGGACTGAGCAAATTGTAGACCTTGATGAAATCCGCGCCCTCGCGATTGGCGCGCCGTACGGCGTCCCGTGCTTCTTCCGCGTTGTTGATCGTGAAGTTCGTCTGACGCCCTGTCCCCGGTCCGTCGAATACCGGACCAGCCGTTAGCAAGCGAGGCCCGATGCGTCGGCCAACGCCAATGTCCCGACGCCATTCACGCATTTCGGCGAGGTGCTCCCATGGCCCGCTCATGTTGCGGATGCTGGTAATGCCATTCGCGACGAACAGGCGCAAATGATCGATCCCGGCATACCGCGTGTGAACGTGCACATCCCACAGTCCCGGAATCAGAAACCGACCCGCGCCATCGATCGTTCGCGTCCCGTTCGGAATTCGTACCGTTGCGGACGGACCCACCGCCATGATGCGATCGGCAGAAAGCAGTACTGTCTGATCCGCACGAGCGGCTGCCCCGGTTCCGTCGATCACGGTGACGTGTGTGAGCCCGAGGGAGAAGGTGTCAGGGCTCTGGGCTAACGCGCCGAAGCCGAGCCACGCAATCGCGATAAGAGCGAGGCACACCGTGATGAAGCGTTGTTTGCATTGCGCAATGCGCACGAATTCTCCTTCTCACGTTGTCGGTCTAACGGCTGAGCGCTGAGCCGCAGCGGCACATTGTAGCGATAAGCAGCAATCATGTTGAACGCGGCCGGCTCCAGCGCCTTGTTAGGCTGCGCTGAGTCACCGAAGGCTGTGAACCGGCTACGCCAGCTTCAGCAACCGCGTGGCGTTACCCCAGACGACCTTGCGAAACACCTCGGGTGTGGCCACACGCTGGAGCGTGGTCAGCGTCGCGCGTGCGATGCAGCGCCCGGCCACTAACGGCGAAGGGACAGGCTGGCCCTCCCCGTGACCGTCGCGGCAAAAGCAGTCGCTACCGAACATCAGTTTGTCTTGGTGGCGCGCCAGAAAACTGGCGGTGAAATCGGGGTCGCGGTTTAGCGCGTTCAGTCCTGACGTGCCGGACAGGTCGCCGTACAAGTTAGGAAACTCACCAAGCATGCGGTCAGTGAGGCCCCCAGGTCTGATGCGACCCGGCGGATAACTAACGTCGCGCGGGACGTCCGCGCTGATGTTGGCCCAGAACGACTGCGCGTGTCCGATGAAGACGGTGCGCGGGTAAGCCTTCAGAACGACCGGGAAGCGCTCGATCCCAGTATTGAATGGACCGCCTGACGCGTCTGGGTAGTCCTGAAAGTGCAGCAAGACGGGCAAACCTAATTCCGCCGCCAAGTCGTAGATGCGCCGCATTTCCGAACTATCCACGGCGACCTGGGACCTCAGTTCGCCAAATCCCCGCGTGCCAGCGGCGGCGCTCTTGCGCAACTGTTCGACTGCATCCGTCGCCGCGGCGGCTACGCTGGTGAAGCGAAGGAACCGGGACGTGGGCATGGCCGAGGCCCCAGAGTCCTCTGCGCCGAATGTCAGTAATACGGCGCGGGCGATGCCCGCTCCGTTCATGTGCCGCAGGTTGGCGTCCGGCTCTGGCCGCCAGTGGTGGTGAATGTCGATGACCGGCGTGCCCCATACCGACTCAGATTGCGCGCGTAACAAAGCGGCGCTTGCGGTCACATGCAGGACGGTGGCTTGCAGGAATGTGCGTCGGTTGAACATGTCAACTCCGTAGGAACCACGGCAGGTGCCTAAGTACAACCGAATCCCTCACAAATCCATGACTTCGTCGGCCTAACGTTGCAAATGAGCCGCGTCGGCTGGCCGGCGAGAGTCGGCCGAAGACGTCGGCTCCATTTGCGTGTTAGCCAGTAGCAATCATTGAGGAGTTGCACGTAGTGCTTCGGCCGGGCCCTGCATTCGAGCAGGGTCCTTATTGTTCTCATTACAGACGTATTCCAGCAGGTCAAGGCCAGGCAGCAGCCGTGCTCTGAACGTGAGGGTGAACGGACGTGCATACGCACCTGGATCATCGATCGTGATCTGATTCTCGAGCGTTCCGAAATCCCGCCGCGTGAATCGTTCGACCACGTGCAGCCTGTCGGTGTGCGGATGCGCCTGATAGTCGAACCAGGAGCGATCATTGAAGCCGACCGTATCGACGACTAGCGTGTCGCCGTCCCATTGACCTGTGGAATGACCGTACCACGTTGGATTCAGGGCGTCGCCAACCGGATGTGCCCGGCCGTCGATGAAGATCTGTCGAAACTTGTTGTCGCTCTCGAAGAGAAAAAAGATGTGCGTCGGCGCTTGAACGATTCTCCATGGGAGCAGAGCAATCCGCGGCACGCCGGAGGGAAGGCAATTCACGATCGGATCGTCCTTCGCCAACCGGGATGCTTTCAACTTGCGCGCTTCCGGCAAGAGCGGGACGGTTTCGTCCGGCGCGAGTCCGTCCTCGATGCTGCCGGCAGGGCCACCGCCGAACCACACCCCGGATAGTCTGGTCTCCCGTCGGCAAGCCTCGGTGCGGGTCCATTTGGAGGCGCCGGCGCTCCGAGGCTTCGTGCGGCGCTCTCGTTTACGGCGTCTGGGTTCCCACGCGCGCGCGGCTCCTGCGCTGGCGACGGAACCGCCGGCAGGAGTACGAGTAGGCACGCGATGGTCACTGAATTGTGTCGCATAGCCTTTGCCTTGCTACAGAAATCGATCGCGACATCGGTCTGGCTAACGCATTGCGGCTCACCTGCGGCGGCCGCCTACGATTGTTTCGGATAGCCAGGTCCGCCGCGAGGCCGCCGACAGGTGCAGCCGCTGTTAGACAGCCGGCGACCCGCCCTCACGAATACGGACTCGCCCGGGCTCAACGATCCAGAGTCGACGTTCGGCCCACTCTGCACTTAATACCGGAATCAACTGTTTCAGCAAGGCCAGCACGCTATCGCGACTCGGCTTCACCGGGCGGAAGACCACGATGCCGACATACGCGCGCGGAGGATATGCGCGAATGTCGGCATCGCGCAGCGACATCGGGATCCTCGGCACCACTGAGCGCTTCCTCGAATACAGTGTCGCACTCCCAGCCGGCGGTTCGAAGAACATCCGCCGACTCAATCGGTATGTTCTCGTCGACTTTGCCGCGCATTCAGCGACTCTAGGCTGGGAGCGGCAACACCCGTTCTTGCGCCAGTTCGGCAGCGTACGCCAACGCGGCCTGGATCGCGTCGCGGGTCAGCGAAGGATAGCTGCGAATGATTTCCTCGGGGGACAGCCCATCGGCAAGGTTCGCCAACACCACGGCCACAGGAATTCGGGTACCACGAACACACGCCTTCCCGTGCATGACCGACGGATTCACGGTGATGTGTTCCTGCCAAGACATCCGCAAGTACTCCGTGCCGGCCGCGTCGCTCACCAGAATATTGTGATCGCGCCCGCGACGAGTACGACTGCCATTCCGACGCCGAATCCCGCTGCGCGAAGGACAATTCTTCTTGATTGAACGGAATTACTGGTCTGAAGTTCAGTCATAAGCCATGGTCCGTCTAACGCCCTGCGGCTCACCCGCGGCAGCCGCTCATCGAGCTCGAATCAGCGGAGCGGTGCGGCTGCTGTCGGGTGCAGCCGCTGTTAGGCAGCCTTCATGACGACAGCTCGACGAGCCGTGTTACCAATTCCCGTGGCTTGGTGATCATCACGTCGTGTCCTGCGTCAGTCATTTCGCTGACATTGAAACCGGCCGCGGCCGCACGCGTGGCGGCCGGCTCGAAAGGTTCCCCGTCTGTCGTTCGGATGTAGCTGGTTCGCAAACCGGCGAACGAGTCGGCTGGAAGTTTCAACGCTTCCATAAACGTCGCAATGGGTTGGTCAGTAATCTTCGGAGTTACCCACGCCACGTCGATAGGATCCCTGACCCCGAAATCAGCCACAGTAAACGGCACAGGGAGGCGCCAGCCATCGCCTTGGCGCTGGACGACGTCGTTAAACCCAGGAGGGAGGGGGCTGTAGTCCAGCAGACTCTTCCCATCTTCTGGCATGAATGCATCAAGAAAGATGACGTGCCCGACCCTGGCTTTAGCCTGTGCCGCCACGCCGGCGATGACGAATCCCGCGTAGCTGTGCCCGACCAACACGACGTCGTGAAGATCCTCGAAATCTAAGACTGCAGTCACGTCCTGGATGTGCGTGGACAGGTTTACTTGGGGACTGGCGAGATGTCGCCTTTCTCCAAGGCCTGTCAGGGTTGGGGTGTGCACCTGATGACCATCTGCTCGTAGGAGAGGAACCACCTTCTTCCAGCACCACCCGCCATGCCAGGCACCATGAACCAACACGAATGTGAGCGGCGCACGATGGCGTGGCTGTGGGCGGCACCCAGTGGTTACAGCCGAGAAGGTTGCGAGGGTCAGCAGGGCGGTGCGGCGGGTAACCGGAATGCTGTCGCTCATAAATGCCCCTACAGCGAAAGCTGCCTAACGATCGGCGCTCAGCCGCGAGCCGCGCGGCTACGCCGTTTCGATTTAGTTTTCTTTCGAGCGCGGCTCGACGGCTGCAGCGCCTTGTTAGGCCGACTGCTGGTCAGTGCCTTGCTCCGAGAGAGCCTAACTAGAAGGCGTAGTGCCTGATTCACGGACGCCGAATCCGGAAATGCCTCGACAAGATCCGCGTCGAGGAACACCACGTTGGTCCCTGCACGATAAGCCTCGTGATGCTTCCCTCGCACCCCTGCCGAGAAATCGTACTCAGGTCGCATGTCGTCAGTCGTCACTTGCCGGGTTGGTGGATTCATACGTCTTACGCTCTCGGGCCGTCGCTTCACGTGCGCTGATAAGGCGAACGCGACCCTCGCGCTCAGTGTAAGCCACGACGAGCAACCGACCACTACCAGACAGGCCAATGCTCAGAAACCGTCGCTCGTCGACCGAATGGCCGGGATCGCCGATCGTCAGCTCCAACGGATCACCGAAAACGCTCATCGCCTCGCTGAATTCGACGCCGTGCCTGGTCGCGTTTTCAGTGGCCTTCGCGGGATCCCATTCGAACTGCACGATGTGAGTTTAGCGTTGTCGCTACTTGGAGAGGTTCGGCCGAACGGATTGGCGCTCAGCTGCGGCGCCGCACAATGTTGTGACGAATCAGCTTTCTTTTCCAGCGGCGCCGACAGGTGCAGCGCCTGTTAGACCGCCCGTGACGACCGTCACCAGCATTCGTGGCACTCGCCTGTAAATAAGAACCGCCCCACCAGCCACGACGACTGCGGTCGCGACGATTACCTCGTAACCGAAACCGACCCCGGGGACCCGAACTGCAACTTCCGATACGAATGCCGCCACCAGGCCGACGTACGACCAACACATGAACCTCGCATGTAGGTGTATCCATGCCCCTCGTGGCCGCCGGAGATACACAGGCACGAAGCCACCACCTACCGTGGCCAGGCTGACAATGGAAGCCACATGAAACGGACCGAAGCCAGCGTAAAGGTCGTAGATCATGAGTGCGGTGGCATAAGCAGTACTCGTTCCTCGTGTGCGCTGATACATGATTCAAGAGGCCGTAAGGACGCTGGACGCAGCCGACTGAGACCACATTCAGTCGAGACCGATCAGTCGCGGCTCAATCACGAAGACCGCGAACTGTCCCACAACACGATCCACATCGCTAGCGCAGATGCGGCGCTTCTCGGCTCCTGCTCGCGAACCTCTCTCGTTGAATTCACCCAGAGTTGATGGATGACGCAAGGCACCGCTTCGGGCTGGTCATTCGCAAACCCTGCCAGACGCCTGAAGGTGGCGCAGAGATCCTTCGGAATAGTTCGCCGATCGACTTTTCGGGACAATACGCACGTCGAGACCTCCTGCTCGAGACCCTTGCCCTGCGCCACCTTGGCCGTCCGCACACACGTCCGAATCGCCGCTTTCGACCGTCTGACCGTCGGCCGTGGCTGATCTTGCGACGGGTGTGGCCACGGTGGCGCGACGCGCTGTGCTGAGTCAACCGGCGACAGCCTCGTCGCCGGCTGGCAATCAGAAGGTAAACCGGAACCCAATCTGCCCCGACCGCTGCTCCGGTCGTTGGAAGTCTCCCGCGAAAGCGACCGGTTGGAGTAGCGTCGGATCGCGCTGTCCCGCCGTCGCCCCGGACGGCAGCGTCACACGCCGGTTGTTGAGCGCTCCCGCGGAGCCACCGGCAATGATTTGACTCGGATTCACCGCGTTGAACACGTTGAACACTTCCGCAATCAGCTCGACCCTCGCGGTGCCGGGGAGGCCAAAGACTCTCGACACGCGGAGGTTCAGCTGTGACTGCGGCCACGCCCGGCCGCAGTTGATCACGGTGCAGTCGCCAATCTCCTCGACTTCGCCGATACCAGTGTCGGCGTTGTACTTACCCGCCTTGTACGCCTTCGTTGGAAGGTCCGTCACCTGGCCGTCAAGATTGAGATCGCGACCATCGATCAGCGCCATCGGGAGCGCCGATCGATAGAGGAAGATAGGCGCCACCCGGAATGCGAACGGCAGCTCTACGACCGCACTCACGCTGACGCGGTGGCGAGCGTCCGTCGTCAGGTTCGGGCCGAACTGCACCGGCGCGTCGAACGGATCGTTCGCGTCGACGATATTCGAGACATTCAGCTCGTCGGCCGAGTTGCCGATGTTGCTCATGCCGCTGGAGAGTGTGTACGACGCTGTGTAGTCGACGCCCTTCGACATCCGTCGACGAGCACTGACGATCAGGGCGTTGTACCTGCTGTGCCCCCGACTGACCGCGGGCCGATTACCTGCAGTGTCGGGGCTGAGCGCAACGGGCAATCGGGCAGAGATCCTGCGGACCGTCGTGCCGGTAATCCGGGTGTTCAGCTGCGGTCGGAAGTTCAGATCCCGTCCGAGCGAGTTGACGTAATCGACATTGATGTACGTATCGGACGTCAGCTCGTGAGACCAGCCTGCGTTCGTCTGCAGCTGGCGTGGCTGCTGCAGACGGGGATCCACCCACATCCCGTTCAGGGGGATTGGCGAGGCCTGGTTCTGACTCGCGATATTCGAGAGCGGCTGACCGGCGCGATAGAACGTGCCGTCCGGGTTCCGGATGCCGGCCGGGGTCTCGACGTTGAACACTTGACCGAATCGGCTGCCATTGGCATCGGCCGCCGCGAGGAGCCAGTTCGAGTTGATGTAACCGAAGTCGGTGTAGATCCCCCAGCCGGCGCGAATGATGTCGCGGCCGTTGCCTTTGAGGTCGTATACGGCACCGATTCTCGGTTGGATGTTGTTTCGGTCCGTTTGTGTATCGAGGTCGAAGTTTTCCAGACCGATGATGCCGTCGAGCAGGCCTGCCCGTGCGGCCGACTGGATCTTGACGAAATTCGGGTTGAGCGACTGGTCGATCGCAAGCCCCGTGACGATGTCGTAGCGCAGCCCGAGATTGAGGGTCAGACGGCTCGACGCCCGCCAATCGTCCTGGATGTAAACCCCATACTGCTTGTTGGGAATGTCTGAGTAGGAGTTTCCCTGACTCAGTGTGACGAGCCGCACCGGACCGTTCGGATCGTTCAACAGCATCGTGTTGACGATGACGTCCGCGGCGGTGTCGAGACGGGCAAACAACTCCGGCTCGTTGACGAAGCTGATACCGGTCTTGAAGTCGTGGCCGAGACCACCGAGCCCGGCCATGTGCCAGGAAAAGTCGTCACGGAACTGGTACTTGCGTTGTTTGGTCTGCTGCGGCGTATTGATATTGCCGCCAGTGATCACGCCGTTGGGGAAGGTCAGGTTCGGCGCCGAGGAACGAGCTAAAATCGCGTTCTCGAAGTCGGCAAACTGGATGATGACCTCGTTGAGCTTCGAGCCTCCCAGCACCCAGTTGTAGTTCGCGTTCACCGAATTCAACGTATTCGAGCTGTCGCCCCAGTTGTCGGGTGTGGTCACCGGCGACGCCCCATAAGGCTGGCTGTTGGTGTTGCGTCCATAGCGGACGGTTAGATATTGCGCAGGGTTCAGAACGGTCGTTATCTTTGCGGTGCCGATGTTCTCGCGGTACGCAATGGGGTAGATTCCATCCTGACTCGGGAAGAGACCCTGCGTGTTCACCGCCTGCTTCGTGTCCTGCTGGGTACGTTCCACGGCGGCGAAGAAGTGGATGCGGTCCTTGGCGATTGGCCCGCCAACACTGCCGCCAAACTGATTGCGTCGATAATCCTGCTTGGGCACGTTGGCGAGCTTCTGGGTCTGCGTCCGCACATTCATCGCGGCGTCACGGAACAGCTCGAAGAAGCTGCCCTGGTAGGCGTTGGTGCCGCTCTTGGTCACGACGTTCATCACGCCGCCATTGCTGCGACCGTACTCCGCCTTGAACCGCTGCGTCTGAAAGTTGAATTCCTGAATGGCCTCGAGAGGGAATTGCTGCAGCAGACCGCCAACCGTATCGTCGTTGTTGTCGCCGCCGTCAATCAGGTAATTGACATTCCGGCCGTTGCCACCGTTGATCTGTGGTGCGTACTGGGTCGTCTTCGTCGGGTCAGTGTGGAAGCCGAGACCGACACCGGGGACAGTTGCCGCCAGGTTCGCAAACTGACGACCGTTCAGTGGCAGGTTCTCGACGCGCCGTACGTCGACGACCTGTCCCACGGAAGCATTGGTCGTGTTGATCAACGGGGCGCCCGCAGTCACGTTGACGGTTTCGGCCAACTGCGCAACCGTCAGCGTGAAGTCGATGGGGACCGTCTGCGCCACGTTGATTTCAACCGCCTTCTTCGAGACGTTCGTGAATCCCTGGAGTTCCGCGGTGACGTCGTAGAGTCCGACGGGCAAAGCTGCCAGGCGGTACACACCCTCCGCGTCAGTCACTTCCGTTCTCGCGAACCCGGTGGCAGGGTTCGTTGCGGTGATGGTGACGCCGGGGACGGCGGCGTCCTGCTGGTCGATGACGCGACCGGTGATGGTGCCTGTCGTCTGCTGTGCGAACAGAGAGGCACCAAGCAGCGATGCGGTCGCGATGCTCGCAAACCACAGTCTGATCATTTCAACCCTCCGCTCCTTATCTCGTCTACAACGCAGGTGCGAACCAAACCGAACGCGCCTGCAGCGCGCACGAGTCGTCGTTCGGCATCGAGAATGTGAATGCGTGCCGCTTCGGGCGGCGTACGAAGCCCAAGCATGATAGGCCGACCGCCCATCCCGCTCGAAAGGTCGCTGTTCAGCTGCGAATTCCGGCTGTGCCTCGCTAATTCTAGAGCCGGAAGGTCACCGGCGTCCTGAGAACTTACACGCTCGCGCTCGAGCCATCCGAGTAACGCGGCGAGGAGCATCTGTAACGGGAACTCGTTGTGAGTCTATGCGAACGTAGCCTCGCCAGACTTCAGACACTGCGGGCGCGGTCGCCGTCCTTGCGGACGAGCGCCTCAGACCCGTCCCTGCCAGGACCCGATCTGGCTCACCCGTCTCTCCAGCTCTTCTTCGAAGTCGCTGAACGAGTCCCAGAAAATCACCGGGAAGTCGTTGATGTCGAACGGCAGCACGGTCCCCGCCTTGGCCACCAGGATGATCTCCTTGCGCAGACCCTCGGCGATGCCGAGCTCGTAGAATACGTTCGGCTTCGGTTCGGTGACGTCGACGATCAGGTAGGCCGACTGCCGGATCTGCCGCATGATCTCGGGCACGATGCGCTTGAACAGGTTCGACTCGTCCACGCGCCGCGCGATGTATTCGTACTTGTCGCACACGCGCTTTATGGCCTTGTACAGATCCCGATACTGGCCCTTCTCGGAGAAGGACATGATCACGAACACACTTGGCGTGGTGACGATCCGTTCGGCGAGCGAGATCGCCGCCTTTGACAGCCCCGGTCAGTCGGTGGACATCGACTTGACGACGGCGTCGTAGTCGAGCCGCTCAATCGACGCTCCGTACACCTCGTCGAACCGCCGTGACTCGACGCCGTAGACCTCGCGCGCCGCGCCGCCGAACATCGCGAAGGGCACGATGGGCTTTCCCGCGAACCTCGCCCAGTTGGCCGCCTGGAACGTGCCGAAGAACCCGCCGAGCAGGACGACGACGTCGGCGTTGGCGACGACTTCGGGCGGCGTCGGCTCGCGGCCGCCGAAGTTCCATTCGGGCACGTCCGACTCGATTCGCACGCCGGGCTCGGTGACCGGCGTGATGCCGCGACGGACGTAGCTCACGATCCGCGGCGACAGCGGCGAGGACGCGGGCGCCGCCGGCCCGATCGCGGCGGCCGCCGATTCGACCAGCAGCTTGTCGACCTCCGTCTGGCAGCCGGTGATCAGGTTGTGGCCCTGGCGAATGATCTCGGCGCCCAGATGCCCGGCGAAGCTGACGATCTTCTCCCGGTCCACGCCGAGGGCATTCGGGTCGGCCTCGTCGAAGCCACCGGCGACGAAGATATCCAGCGCTTTCTGCGGCACGTGCGTCTCCTGGATCGCGGATCCTACTACGGCCGGGCCCGCGCGGCCTCGATCGACCGGGTGTACGATGGGCGCCCGCGCGAGCCCGCCTCGTTCCGCGTCCGCGACGCGTGGCAGGCCGACGCGGCTCCCGATGACTCGCACCCGCCCGTCCGCTCGATCGACCCCGATCGCCGTGATGGTCTGCAACGGCCTCGCGTCGCAGCCAGTGGTCGCGGCATGGACGGTGTTCCTTCAGACGAGCGCGCTCGGACCCTTCCTCGGATCGCTGTGCTCGCTCGTCACCAACCGTGAGTCGGATCCGCACTCGGCGAGAGCCGGTCTCGGCCGAATCCTGGGAGCCGGATCCATCGGCGCGTGAACGCGCAGGCGCAGGCGGCACTGGAACCGGCGGCCCTGCCAGCGTTCTTCTCTACCTACCACGCGGTCGTGAGCCTCTCGGTCATCGGTACGGCCTCAACTCGGTCGTCCACCAGTCGCTCTTCAGGCAGGCGTACGAGCAGTTCTTCACATCAGTGCCTTCCAGCGAGCAGCGTACCTTCAAGCCGATCGCCGACAGCTTCTTCAACCGCCTGGGCGCGGCAGGCGGAGCCGGGCTGATCGCGCTCCTTACGCTGCTTGCGCCCGCGCGCGTCTATCCCGGACTGCTGTTGTCGGCGGTGCTCTGCGCCGCGGGCGCAGTCCTGCTGGCCGGGCCAATGAACCGCATCTGCATCTCAACGCTGGAGCGGGGCCTCCTCAGACGGGCGTTGGAGCTGGACCTGGATGAACGTCGCCGACATCTCGACGCGGACCGTCGCACGCCTCCTGAACTCCAGAGACGCGGTGGCGCTCAACCTCGATGAGCGCGCCGGCGCGCATTTCCTGGCAGCCGCGTCCCCCGGGACGACGTGGAGCCGACGTAATCGTCGGAGCGTACGCGAAGCACGGGAGACGATAGCAACGATTAGCGGGGTGGTCGGCGTGGGCGACACAGCGGAGCCTGTCCTCCGCAAAAAGTACTGCCGCCTCTCAACTGCCGGACACCGCGCGAGCAACTGGTCGCACACGGTATCATCGCCACACGCGCTTCGAACGTCGCTCGCTCTCGTCGCTGACCTCTTGCGTTTGCTTGCGCTGTGGCGACGCGCAGATCGGCGCCCTCTCCACCACTAAAAAAGCCCGCGGGCCTGACGTCCCCCGAGGTCAGTCCGTTACCGTCCATGTGATCGCTTCGTACGGTGGTCGGAACATTGGCGAACCACAGGCCTGGGCGGCCTCACATGCGATTCGTGACTGTTGCGGCGACGGCGCCGTGTCCTGTGTTCGGCGCCGTGTGTACGTGCGTGGCTTGAAGCGCCATCCCTCTGGCGTAGCGTTCAGCCATGGCACCGGCATTGAGCCGAAGCTACTTCGGTGGGTCGACATTGGTCGTCGCCGTCGGCCCGACGCCGGCAATCTGAATCCACATGGGATCGTTCCCTGATCCATCGTAGTGAATACCCCGCGCGATATCGCGGATGAATCCGCCTTTCGGCACCGCGACCGTTCTGGCCCTGTCGCCGCTCGGTTCCGTGCCGATCCACATGGTGCCGCCCAGCACCATGACGACACGGTCGATCGAGTGATAGTGCGGGCGGCTCCAGTTGTTCGGGGCGCGTCTCTGGTACTGAACATAGAGGCCGGGTTTGCTCGAGTCGCCATAGAGGACGAACGATTCCTTCGGCATATCCTCCACCCGCTGAACCTGCCTGACCGCTGGATCGATCACGTCGGCTCCCGATCCGGTGGTGGTCGTACTGCCCTCCGCCGGATGGCTTGGCGACGGCCCTATTCCGATGAAATACAGCGTCGCGCCGTCGTCTTTCGTTCCCTCGAAGTGAATGCCGCCCGCGACATCTCTGACGAACGAGCCGGCCTTCAACGGCACCGTGCGTTGCGGATCGAATTTTCCGGTGCCAACCCACAACGTGCCCTCGAGCACCGTCACGAACCGGTCATTGTCGTGAAAGTGCGGCTTGCTCCACACGTTTGGACCGCGCTTCACGATGTAGGCGTACAGCCCCGGCTTGGAGGGATCGCCGTACAGACTCGAGGTCGTGCCGTCCTCGGTGTCTCTCCACTGCATCTGGTCAGGCAGCGTGTAGTCCCTGCTGCCTCGATCTACGGTGACTGCCTGCGCGCCATATGAGTG
>Ga0075418_10006136_pt1 | contig 13570 bp, 8 predicted proteins | sample SoiMetdeltSBSDD2_FD_81776 | JGI IMG/M metagenome (GOLD analysis project Ga0075418, IMG submission 81776) | Bulk soil microbial communities from a Populus tree surrounding site in Tennessee, USA - Soil MetaG P. deltoides SBSDD2 | ecosystem: Environmental > Terrestrial > Soil > Tree plantation...
CGATCACACCGGTTGAGGCGACCAGCACCTCGGTCTGGTCCACGTCGAGCTTTCCGCCTGCCAGCGACGCCATCTCGCGGGCGTCGAGCAGTCCCTGCTCGCCTGTGCAGGCGTTCGCGTTACCGGCGTTGACGATGATCGCCCTCGCGCGTCCGGCCGCCACGATCGCCCGCGAAACCACCACAGGCGCGGCGCAGAACGCGTTCGTCGTGAAGATGCCGGCCACCGCCGCCGGGCGGTCAGACGCCAGGATAGCCAGATCGAGCTTGTCCGGCCCCGGCGTCTTGATACCAGCATAGACGGCGCCAGCCGTGAAACCAGCCGCGAGCGTGACACCGCCCCCGGCGACCGGGCGATACTGTTTCGCCGATCCCACCGGCGTCCTCCCATCCCCACTCGGGGTCGGCGAGCGCCCGGCGCACGGCAGCCGCGTATCGACACGAGGCAACGCGTCACCTGGGATCTCGCCATCAGAGTATAGGTGCCCCGGAGTGGGCCCGCAAATCACTCCCGACATCCGTGACAACGGATGCTATACTCGCCGCGATTCGAGTCAAGGGAGCGCGAACGTGCAGTCCCGTCTCCGCTTCCTGAAGCAGTGGGTCCGCAACCCGCGCGAAATAGGCTCGGTCACCCCGAGCTCCCGCTTCCTGACCCGTGAGGTTGTCGATCAGATCGACTTCACGCGAGCGCGCCACGTGGCCGAGCTCGGTCCTGGCACCGGCGTCTTCACGCAGGCGATCCTCGACCGCCTGGCCCCAGACGGTCGCCTCCTGGCAGTCGACACGAACGCCGGCTTCGTGGAGCACCTGCGCCGTGAGATCCGTGATCCGCGCCTCCAGGTGCTCGAAGCCTCGGCTGAACGCCTGGACGCCCTGGTCGCAGAGGCCGGCTGGCCCGGCGTCGACGCGATCGTGTCGGGGATCCCGTACTCGCTGCTTCCCCGACCTGTCGCTCGGGGGATCTTACAGGCGAGCCGGCGCGCGCTCGGCGATCAGGGCGTATTCGTCGGCTACCAGTATTCGCGCATGCTCCGGCCACAACTTCTCGACGTCTTCGGCAACGTTCACTACCGGTCCGTGCTCCTGAACCTGCCGCCGGCCTTCGTCTACACCTGCCGAGTCGGCACGCCGTCTCGCTAGGCGATGTCCCAGACGGAAGCGCTGCCCGCGCCCCGACCGGCCCGCTCCTTCGTCATCTCGCGGGCCAGCGCCACGTCTGCGCTCCTGCTGGTCGTATTTCTCCTGTCGGGCGTCAGCGGCCTGATCTTCCAGGTGCTCTGGCAGCGTCAGTTGAGCCTGGTGTTCGGCGTCAGCGCATACGCCACTGCCACGGTCCTCGCGGCATTCATGGCCGGGCTCGCGCTCGGAGGGTACCTCGCCGGGCGGATTGCCGATCGCGTCCGCTCGCCGCTGGCCTGGTACGGCGTCGTCGAGATCCTGATCGGTGTTGTCGGCCTGCTGACGCCGCTGGCGTTCGCGGCGTTGCAGGACGTCTACGGGCCGCTCTACCGGGCCGTGGGCGGGACCGCACTGGCCCCGGCCATCCGATTCGGGATCGCCTTCGCCGTGCTGCTCGCGCCGACCGCGCTGATGGGCGCCAGTTTCCCGCTGATCGTGCGGGCTTCGCTCCGAGCGCGCGACGACGGCGGACGCGTGATCGGCCTGCTCTACGCGATCAACACCCTCGGCGCTGTTGCCGGCACGCTCGCGGCCGGGTTCTTCCTGATCGGCGAGATCGGCATTCGAGGTTCGATTGGGACAGCCGCCTCGCTCAACCTGGCGGCCGGATTTGTCGCGCTGCTGGCAGCGCAGCGCCTTGAGACAGCCGTCGACCCGGCCGCCGATCGCGCTTTCGCCGCCACCTCGTCCATCGCCTGCCCTCCCGCGCTCGTCCGGCTGCTGCCGTGGCTTCTCGGGCTCTCCGGGTTTTGCTCGCTGGCGTATGAGGTCGTGTGGACCCGTCTCCTGGTGCTCTTCCTGGAGACCACGACCTACGCCTTCTCGGTCATGCTGGCGGCGTTCCTGTTCGGCATCGCCCTGGGAAGCGCCGCCGTCAGCCCCTTCCTCCGCCGCGCCCGCAACGGCCCGTTCGCTCTCGCAGTCCTCCAGGCCCTGGTTGCCATCAGTTCGCTCCTGGCACTTCAGGCGCTCGCGCTGATGGAGCCGATCCTGATCTGGCTCGGGTTCGCCAGCGACCAGGGGCCGTCGATCGCCGCGATGGCCGTGCTCGCCTTCACATCGATGTTCCCACCGGCCCTGTTTCTGGGCATGAGCTTTCCGCTCGCCGTCACGCTCTTCACCGCCGGCGGCGAGCGGATCGGTCTCCGTCTCGGATCGCTCTACGCTGCGAACGTCTTCGGCGCCATCTTCGGCGCACTCGCCGCCGGTTTCCTGCTCGTCCCACTCCTCGGGAGCAACGCCACCCTGACGTTGCTGGCGACGCTGAACGTCCTGGCCGCCGCGGCAACGCTCCTCACCGACTCCGCCTCGCCGGCCCGAGCCCGACTCTCGGCTGCGCTCGCGGCAGTGGCGGTCGTCGGCCTGCTCGGCGCCGTGGCGCCCCGCGCCTACACCGATGTCCTGGCCGCCCGATTCCCCGACGAACGGATTATCTGGTCTGAGGAGGGGTTGGAGACGACCGTCACAATCACCCGCGACGGCGACGAGCATCTCCGGATGTATCTGAATCACCACCACCAGGCGAACGACGCTGACTGGATGGTCCACTTCCATCGAATGCTTGGCCACCTTCCGATGCTCGTCCACCCGTCTCCCCGCGAGGTACTGGTCGTCGGGCTCGGCGGCGGCGCCACGGCCGGCGCGACGACCCGCTACGAAAGCGCCCAGGTCACCGTAGTCGAGCTGTCTCGAAGCGTCATTCGCGGCGCCGAATGGTTCCGCGACGTGAACTACGCCGTGATCGAGCGCCCGAACGTCACGATGCTCGTCGAGGATGGGCGGAACCATCTGCTCGTCTCTGGAAAGACGTACGATGTCGTCACCGCGGATGCGCTGTTCCCAGCTCAGGCCGGAAGCACCCATCTCTACTCAATTGAGTATTACCAGCTCGTGCGCCGCTCACTGAACCCGGGTGGACAGATGCTTCAATGGGTGAACGGCGACATCCCCGAGCCCGAGCAGAAAGTGTTGATCCGCTCGTTTCTCCAGGTCTTCCCGCACGTCACTCTCTGGCTCGACGGCGGCCTGTTGATCGGCTCGGAGCAGCCGCTCGACCCCACGCTGCCCTGGGTCGATCGGGTCTTCCAGCAACCGATCGCCAGAGCGGCCCTCTCCCAGGTGAACATTCGCAACGGCGACGATGTCCGTCGCCTCTATCGTTCAGATCGAGCCGCCATCGAGGCGTACGTCGGCGACGGACCGCTGATCACCGACGATCGGCCGCGCCTGGAATACTTTCTCGGCCTGCGAACGGACGGCGGTCCGCGCAAGAACGTCAATCGCGGCCTCTCTGGCCGCCCCTGAGGTCTGGACGATGCCGTCCGTGTCGCCAAAACGTGCCGAGCCGCCGCTGGTCCTGTCGATCGACGTCGGCACGACCTCCGTCCGCGCCATCCTGTTCGATCGCAAGGCGCGCGACGTCCGCGGCGTCGCGGCCTCCGCTGAAACGCCGCTCGAAACCACGCCCGGCGGCGGCGCCACGATCGACACCGAGCAGCTGCTCGAGCTGACGCTCGGCGCGATCGACGAGGCGCTCGCCATCGCGAAGGAGGAGCTGCGCCCGCACTCTGAGTTCGACGGCGTCGCGATCTCCACGTTCTGGCACAGCTTTGTCGGCGTGGACGATCGAAATCAGCCCACGACGCCGCTGCTGGTCTGGGCCGACTCGCGCGCCCGTCAGGAGATGTTGGACCTGCGGAAGCGCCTGGACGAGCGGGCGGTTCACGCCCGGACCGGCTGTCTCCTGCACTGGAGCTACTGGCCCGCGAAACTGCTCTGGCTCAGGAAGGCGATGCCCGAGGCGTACGCGCGCACGGCTCGCTGGGTCTCCTTCGGCGAGCTCTTCCATCTGCGGGTGTTGGACCGGGCCGTCTGTGGCGTGTCGATGGCGTCCGGCACCGGCCTGCTCGATCAGAACGCCCAGCAGTGGGACGCCGAGATGTTGGCGACGCTCGACCTCGATCCAGCTCGCCTCCTGCCGCTCACCGGTCAGGGCGAAGTGGTCGGGAAGCTCCGTCCGGAGTTTGCGAAGCGCTGGCCGATGCTGCGGGACACCCGGTGGTTTCCTTCCGTCGGCGATGGCGCCGTCAGCAACGTCGGGAGCGGCTGTGCGACGCAGGACCGCATGGCCCTGATGGTCGGAACGTCGGCCGCGCTGCGGGTCGCCTGGCGTGGCGAGCGAACGGAGATTCCCTGGGGCGCCTGGTGCTACCGGATCGACGAGAACCGCTTCGTCCTCGGCTGTGCCGACTCCAACGGCGGTAACCTGTTTCAGTGGCTCGACGAGACCCTTCGGCTCCCGGCGTCCCGAACGACCGAGCGCGCGCTCAGGTCGATGACCTCAGATGCACACGGGCTGACCGTCCTGCCGTTCATCGCCGGCGAGCGCGGACCAGGATACGCCGCCCACGCGCGGGCGGCGGTCCTCGGACTCAGCCAGTCAACGCGCCCGATCGAGATTCTGCGGGCCAGCCTGGAGGCCGTCGCACTTCGTTTCGCCCTGATGTACGGCATCGTGACCAGCGTCCTGCCGGAGCCGAAGCAGGCGGTCGCTACGGGCGGCGGCCTCCAACAGTCGCCAGCCTGGGCCCAGATCGTCGCCGATGCGATCGGCCGGCCGCTGGTCGCCTCCGGCGAGCGCGAGGCGTCGAGTCGGGGCGCCGCCTTGCTGGCGCTGGAGCGCCTGGGCGCCATCGAGAACGTCGAGACGACCCCGGCCGCTCTAAAGGGAACCTACGAGCCTGACGACGAGTCTCACGCTCGCTTGATGGCCGCCCAGAAGCGCCACCGTCACTACTACCAGCGCCTCGTCGCCGACGAGCAGCCCACCCATTCCTGATTACGCCATCGTCTTGTCCAGCGGCTCGCCGCAGTAGCCGCAAAACCGATGGCCGTAGACCAGCGAGCGGCGGCAGGCCGGGCAGCGGAACGTCTTCGGGAGCGGATCCTGGCGGGGCGCCCGCGCCAGTGCACCGGCCCCAAGCCACGACGGCTCAAACCCGCTCGCAGCTCCCTTCGCCTCCGATGGTGCGGTCTCGGCTCCCACGTCCGCCATCGCGCCCGCCGAGGACGAAATCGTCCTCGCCAGCTTTTCCAAGCGCTCCGCGAGCTCTCCTCCAGCGCCGGCCGAGCTTTGCAGGGCGACGTCCTGCACGTCCGTCCCAGTCGGGAGACTGCCAACCTCGCCTGACGGCGTCAGTCCGCTCGCGAGTGCGCTCTCGCCGCCGGGCACCTCAGGACCACCGCCGAGGAGCGAGCCTGCCGAGCCAGGATCGCCTGATACCGACGACAACTGGCCGAACCCGTTCCCTGGGCTACCGGCCCCCCTGGCGATCGCGTCGCTCGGGGAGCCAGTCCCGCGCGCCAGCACGTCGCCGCCCTGCGAGCCGCCCAGCCCGTTGTTCGCCAGCTCCGTGCCAGCGCCAACCGGCCCCCGAGCAAACTCGCCGCCGCCGCCACCGCCGAGCGAGCCGCCCCCAGGCGACTCTACGACGGGCTCGCCCGGCGCCGGGTCGCCGATGCCCAGATCGGTGGGCCGGGAGCCGGCATCGCCCAGAGTTTCGGCACTGATCTCGGGCGGCTGGGCGCCAGCGTTCGCCGCCACGTCGTGCCCGGCACTGACCTCGCCGCCGCCGAAGCTGCTGACTTCTCCGCTGCCTGGACTCCCGGAGCTCAGGCTTTCGAAGCCACCGGCCGAGCCCTTCGCGAGAGTGTCGAACCCGCCGGCCGAGCCCTTCGCCATGCTGTCGAGGCCGCCGCCGTGCCCGCCGAGGCCGGCCGCTGGCTGACCGCCAGACGGGGACACGCCAGTCTGACCGTGGCTGAACGCGGTCGATGCGTCGCCAGGGTAGGTGACGTGGACACCTCCAGCGGCCATGTCGTACCCGTCCGACCATCGCGCAGACGGATCGCGGGGCGGGCCGGATGTTTCGATCGACTGCGCCGAAGTCCCGACACCGCCGCCGCTACCGGGCGCCCTTCGCACACCGTCGTGCCCGGTCACCATTCGCTTGAGCATGCTCGGATCGGTCCGCAACATCTGGCCGGCCGCCGCCGCCAGCGCGAACAGCAGCGTGCCGAGGAGTATGAACGGGCTCGGGTCGGAGAACGGCGAGCTCGCGAGCTCCGTGTCGCCAGCTGGCTCAATCGGCTCAGAAGGCTCGGTTGGTGGCGTCCCCGGCGCCTCGGCGATGGCTGCCGCGCCGATCGGCGTCGAGGTCGGCGTTGACGTCGCCGTCGCGGTCGCCGTCGTAGGGACCGGCGTCGACGTCATTGGCGCCTCGGTCGGCTCAGCAGTCGGCTCCTCGACCACCGGCTCCACAGACGGCGGTTCTGGCGTCGCCGGCTCGGGCTCGCTCACGATCACCTCTGGCACCGGCGTCGCGGTCGCCAGGATCGGCGTATTCGTCGGCGGAATCGGCGCCGGCGTATTCGTCGGCGGAATCGGCGCCGGCGTGTTCGTCGGCAGCACCGGCGTCTCCGTGGGCGGCACTGGTGTTTCCGTGGGCGGCACTGGCGTCGCGGTCGGCTCCGGCACCAGTGTGTTCGTGGGCGGGACCGGAGTTGCCGTGGGCGGGACCGGCGTATTCGTGGGTGGCACCAAGGTCGCCGTCGGCTCCGGGACCGGCGTGTTCGTGGGCGGGACCGGCGTATTTGTCGGCGGCGCCGGCGTCGGCGTTCGCGTCGGTGGTTGTGGTCTTGGCGTTGGCGTATCCGTCGGCACCTTCACCTTGACCGTCGGCGTCGCGGTCGCCACCGGCGGCTGCGGATCCACCGGGCGTTGATTGCAGCCCGGCCTGGGCGCAGTACCAGGCAAGCACGGGTTGCCCGGCTGCGCCACCGAAGGCCCGGTCCCGGGCTGTGCTATGACCGGTCCGCTGCCCGGCTTCTTGGTCGGCGTTGGATTGAGGACAGCCTGTTCGACAATCGGGTCAGAAGCGAAGGAGTCAGCGGCGAGCGTCGGAGTCACAGACCCGGCGAGCGCCAGGACCAGTACCACAGCTCCGGCCGCGAGCCACGGCATCGGCGAGCCACCTCGGGTTTTCCTGGTCCTGGTGATCATTGATCTGCCCGTCCAATCAGTGCGTACAGAGTCAAGGGCAGGCGTACACCCGGCCCTACCACCAGCCTAGGCTGATACGAGGCAGACGCCTGTCACCCGGCTTGCGGGCAGGGTGTTCGCTCACGAACAGTTGGAAACTCCACCCAGGAGACGCCGGTTTGTGCAGTCCGCGAGGGTCGCTCAGCGCATCCCGAGGAGGCAGGCCGCCGGCACCACCGTTACGTCCCCTTCAGTCAGGACGCCGCAGCGCCGCACCGCGTCTTCGAGAGCAAACCGTCGCCTGCTCTCCACCCGCCTCAGCACGTCGCCGGTGTACGGCGCAAAATTACCGGCCCAGGCGTCGGCGGCCGTCGACGGATCGAACGCCGCGCGGTTCACGAGAAACACGGTCACGCCGTATTTGCTGATGAGCTCGAAGAGCGGCGCCGGCGACTCCGCGTAGTACGCCTCGATGACGTCCCGCGCGCGCCTTTCGACCTCGCGGTAGTATCCGAGGTGATAGGCCAGCGCGTATTCACGATTGATCAGCACCCGCCGACCGGAGAACGCCGGCACCGAGTCCGCCTCGGTCGGGACTCCGACCACGAGTGCGTCGGGCGGCAACTCGCGCAGGTACGCCGTGATCGCCGGCGTTCGGTCGGGAACGAAGTTGCCGTCGAACCGCGCGGGATAGACCGCGAGACCGCAAGCCAGCACCACTACCGTCACTCCTACGGCCACTCCTGACCACTCTGCCGATCGGCCCGGCGAACGCGCCCCGAACGCCGATTCGAGCAGCGCAACGATCCCGACTCCGGCCGCGATCGCCAGCGCCAGCGGCACCGACCACGCCACGAATCGGGCCGGCAGGTAGAGGCGGAACAGGAGCGCGTGAGCCGCCAGGAACAGCAGCAGGGACGCTGTCACGATCTGCACCACCATCCACACCGCCGGCGCCAGGCTCGGGCCGCCCGGACGCCATCGTCGAGCTACGGCGGCCACCGGCAGCAGGCATGCCAGCGCCAGCAGCTCGTACAGGATCGGCAGGCCGGCCACGAGCAGGTCCGATACCCGCAGGTCAAAGCCGCTCCGGTAGCTGACGATCCAGTACTCGTACGGATCCGGCGAGAAGAAGGCGTTGCGACCGCCCGGCCCAAACTCAGGCATCGCACGGGCGGTCGTGGCGTCAACCGTCGGCCCGAACTGCGAGCTCCCGAACACGGTTGGCGCCAACAGCACAAGGCAGACCACCCCACACACGACAACCGTTCGCCACGCTCGCCAATCCGACGCGAGGCGCGGCGGCCAGCACTCGAGCGTGACCAGTCGCGACCCGACCAGCACCACTCCCAGCACCGCCGCGCTCGGGTAGATCAGCGCCTGCGCTGCCACCACCCCGACCACCAGCCACCAGCGCCAGCCGGCCGCCAGTGCGTAGAGCAGCATTGCCGTCAGCGGCAGCAGGAACGCGCGCGGGCTGCCGGTCGGCAGGTCGTCGTACTGCCAGACGTACCAGCTTCCGAGCACGGTCGCCAGAAACGCCGCCGCGCCCGATGGATACAGCCGATCGACCAGCAGGAACGTGAAGATCGCCGCCACCAGTCCCAGGACCGGCGGCAGCAGCTTGCTCGCCGTCAACGGGTCCGCGACGGCCAGTAACATCTTGAAGATCCAGACGTACCCGAGCGGCGCCTGGCTCGCGAAGTAGTGGGCGAACAGGTCGTCCCGGAGCAGCGACGGATCGACCAGGCGCTGCATCCAGAAGACGTGCTGCCGGGCGTCGTCCTGGACCACGCCTGGATCGAGCGCCGGCCAGAGCGACCAGCTCATCCAGTACGCCACGAACAGCAGCGCGGCAGCCAGCCACGCATCCCGTGGGCCTGGTCTCACTCGCAGCCGGTCTCGAACGTCGGAGCGCGCGGGTCGAACAGCGAGCGGTTCACCCACGGCAGCGAGTACGGCCCGTCGACTGCGACCCGCCCCGGCTCCTCGCGGCGCTCACCGCCCAGCGGGGCCGGCTTCGCAATCCAGTACCGCTCGTGGCGCGGCTCATCGCGAGCCGGGCGCCGCCGCTCGTCCCGCTCGACGTACCGCAGGGTGACAGCCGTCACGTCGCAGGCCCGCAATCTGGCCCCGTCCTCGCGCGGGCTCACGTCCTTCCGGACGTCTTCGAGTTCCAGCAGGTAGTCGAGCGCTTTGGCCCAGGTCCCGCCGCCGCCGGTCGGCAGCAGATGCAGGTCAGCGTGGACCACGAACGGCTCGCGCGCGCGCCGCTGCTCCTCGACCAGTCGGATCATGCTCCACGGCCCGTCATTGCTCCGTCCGGCCGCGACTTCGGTCTGGTAATAAACCCAGAGTCCGCCCTGCTGCGCCAGCGCCACGACGCCCGCCACGCCGAGCGCGGTCGCCCAGATCGCGGATGGACCCGAATGTCGCCGGGCAGCCAGCGCGACGGTCGCCCCGGTGATCATCACCAGCGCGATCGGCACCAGCGGCATGATGTAGCGCGAGGCGAGGATCGGCGACCAGCGCTGATTCAATGCCGGGATCAGCACGACCACCGGCACGGCCAGACAGAGCAGCAGCGGCTCGCGCCGCCTGACCGACCAGACCAGCGCCGCCAGCAAGCCCGCCAGTGTGATGAGCACCCTCGGATCGACCAGGTACTCGACGGCCGTCATCCGCGGATCGACGACGCCAGCCGTCGTGTGGACGATCAACATCAGGATGCCCAGCATCGACGCGACGTAGCCCCAGCTGTCCAGGCCGGCCCCGCCCGCATACTCAGAACCGACCCGCTGGGCCTGGGTCAGCGTGTCGAACCCGCTACCAAGGTTGTACGCCAGCACGTTGCCGTAGCCGACCGCGAGCATCGCCACCGCCAGCCATGTGCCAGCACGGAGGGGCAAGCGAGGATCGCGCCAGAGCGCGTAGACTGCCGCCCCAACCAGAAATGCGATGACCGAGGGGTGCGTCTGCAGTGCCAGGCCCCAGGCCAGCCCGGCGAGCGCCAGCCGCAATGCGTTTCCCGGTGCGTCAAGGGCCCGGAGGAGCAGCCAGATCGCCGTCGTCGTAAACAGCGGCGTCACGCAGTTGGACCACGCGACGTGGCTGCTCACCAGCACGTGCGCACCGTTCACGGCCAGCAGAGCCGCCGCCAGCAGACCCGCCGTCTGCCCGAACAGGCGCCGGCCGACCAGATATGTCACCCCGACTGTCAGGGCCCCGGCCGCCAGCGAGGCGAGCCGCGGCAGCTCGGCGCTGCGTCCGAACACCAGGAATCCGGCCGCCACGACGTAGCTCCAGAGCGCCCCGATGTACGAGTCGACGTTTACCAGCGGGCGAAGCTCACCCTGGGCAATCGCCCAGGCCCGTAGCGCCTCCTCGGTCTCGTCCGTGTACGGCGGCACGACGTGGACGTTCGGCCAGCGCACGATCGCAGCGACCACTATCAGCCCCACCACGATCGCCGCTTCGCGGGCCGCGCCCTTCCAGGCCGATTGCGAAGGTGCTGGAGCGCTGAGCGTCGCCTCAGCCATGGCCGGCCACGCTCGGCGTTCTGACGATTCCGGGCAGCGCCAGCCTGCCACTGGGCGACCAGCCGAGCGACGCGCGGTACCTCACAGCCAGCACTGCCACCGGCGCGAACACAATCGGCACTACCAGGCGCGCGTCGTACTGGAGCAGATACGTCAACGGTGCCAGCAGCGCGAACGTCACCGCAACGATCCTGAGTTCTCGGTTGGGCACCGCCAGCGCCAGCGGTACCAGCCAGAGCAGATACCACGGGTTGAACCACTGCGAGCCGACCAGCAGATACCCGAGTAGCACCACCGCGACCGCTCCCGTCGGCGTCAGCTGGCGCCGCCACGCCCCCCAGAGCGCCGCCAGCGACAGCACCAGGAACGACCCGACCGTCAGGAAGCGGGCCACGGCCATCGCCCGATCGTGCGGCCAGCCGGCGCCTTCCAGGCCGATCACCACCAGTTCGGCCGGCGACGCTGAGAAGATGCTGGCCCGTTCGAGTCCCTGGAATGTGCTGACTCCAACATAGAACGGCGCATACGCCGCCACCACCAGCAGCGCCGCCAGTGCCCCTCCAACGACGATCTCCCGGCGTGCCGGCATCCCCGCGCGCCACGCCGCTACTAGCAATACCGGGCCAGCCACCGCCGCCAACGGCTTCACCAGGAAGCCGATCGCCACCAGCACCGCCGCCAGCCGCCAGCGCGACGACCGCGCCGCCACCATCGCCAGCAGGACCGGCAGCGCCGCGACGACGTCGTTATGGCCGTTCTGCAACGCTTCCAGCAGGACCAGCGGACACCACGCATACGCCAGCGTCCCTACCACCGCTCGGTCCGGGCAGATAGCCCGCAGCGTCAGGAATAGCCCGCCCGTGGTTGCAAGGTACGCTGCCGCCGGCCAGACCTTCATCGCCAGGATCGCGTTGACGCACTGCTCACCGCCGACCTGCGCGCTCGCCGCCTCCAGCACCCGCCAGATCGGGCCGTGCGCGTTGACCACGGCTTTCCAGTACACAAGGTCGTAGAACCGGTCCTCGGGATACTCGGCCGGGACCCGCAGGAACGGGTTCTCGCCGTACACCGCCATGATCCGACCGTCGAACACGTACTTGAAGATATCGTTGGAGAGCAGCGGGTACCCTGGCGCCAGCACCGCGACGAACAGCAGTGGCACCCCTACCAGCAACACACCGCTGACGAGCTTCCCGCCGGCGCGCGGCACCAGCCAGAGCGCCGCGAGGTAGAGGCCCGTCAGCGACGCCATCGCCGCCAGGAACACCGGCCCGGTGACCGCCGTGTAGCGCGGCGTGTCGAACAGCCCGAACACCCAGGTCGGGCGGTTCCGGGTGCAGAACTCGGTCAGGGGGAACGGCCCGCTGAACGCGAACCAGAGGACGCCTGCCAGCCCCAGACCGACCAGCGAGGCGGAACCGAACCGCAATGGATGCGCAATCATTGCCGCGTCCGCCGACCGAGTGCCGATCGGCCGGCGCCCACGAATATCGGGCCGACGCCGACGTTCGTCGTTGGCTCGAGCATCGAAGCTCGCCAGCGCCGACAGGGATACAGTAGCAACGGTATGACGCTCCCGGGTCCCCGCGATGATACGAAATGCGGCGCTGCCTCCGCGACGAATCACCCTCACACAACGTGGTCCGAGGATCCTCGGACGGCGATAATCCGCCACGGCCCTGTCGCGGGCCCGTACGTCGAGAGGGAGGCACACAGCATGGCGCGCCCACCCGTGAATCCGAATCCAGTCGACTGGTCCGGTGAGAACCCTGGCATCACGTTGAAGGCAACCGTCGACGGCGAGACGACCTGCCTGGTTTCGTTCTTCCGAGTCGTGGTGTCGCCGCACGGCGCGGGCCACGCGGCGTTCGTCTTGACCGACCCGCTCCTCAAGGGCACCGGCGAGGCGGTCAACACCTGCTTCACGGACAACGAGCGGCTTGCCCGCTATCTGCTCTCAGACTTCGTCCGTTTCTTCGGGGCCTGGCGCGGCATCCCGGCCCTCGACCAGCTCACCTACACGACGGCAACGTCGTTCACCCATGGCGGCGACCAGTTCACCGCCTGGACCGAAACGATCGCCGGGCCGGGGGTGGACGTCACCCTGTCGTGGAAGTCGCTCCAGAAGCCGTTCCTGGTGGAGTACCTCAAGGAGCAGTCGGCGACCGGCAAGCACGAGATGTTCTCGCTGTTCGTGCCGGCCCTGGACGCTGAGGTCGTCGCCAATGGCGTCCGTGGCACCGGCGTCGTCGGCCCGCGCGACGTCTTCGGCACGCAGAGCAGCATGGCGTTCCTGGCATTTTCGGAGACCTGGCTCAACGTCTGAGCCAGCGCCTGCCAGGCCCGTCAAATTCGTGCCCAAAGTCGGCCCCTTTGGGCCTTGCGCCAAAAGGTTTTCGATTGCGAGGTTCCGAGTTATACTGGCGTTGACGTGTCACTGATGCGTCACGGTTGAAGCAGCACCCGTGCTTCGCGAGGTCCACGCGAGCCCGACCGTGGGGCGACACAGCGGTCGGAACGCAGCCGTTCCGTGGAAGGGTGGCATGCAGGAGCGTGAAACGGCCCTGCCGACGAGACCGGTGCATTGCCGTGTCTGCACGATCCTGATCGGCAAAGGGTACGAGGAGCGGCGGCCGATACCGCTCACGAACGGCCGCGGCTTTATATGTTGGCAGTGCTACGCGTCGATCCGTCGTCAGACGGCCCGCCGCGCAGCCGACCGGCCCGGCCAGGACGCGGCATTACGTTAACTGACGGGCCTTTTGCCATGCAGCGTTACGCTAGCGTTGCGTTTTCGTCTCTCCATTAAC
>Ga0075418_10006139_pt1 | contig 13566 bp, 9 predicted proteins | sample SoiMetdeltSBSDD2_FD_81776 | JGI IMG/M metagenome (GOLD analysis project Ga0075418, IMG submission 81776) | Bulk soil microbial communities from a Populus tree surrounding site in Tennessee, USA - Soil MetaG P. deltoides SBSDD2 | ecosystem: Environmental > Terrestrial > Soil > Tree plantation...
AATCTTTTTAGCAATCTCGAGAGTCAGCTTTGCTTCGGTATATTTTTTGTCCCGGGTTTTTGCTCCCGGATCAGAACCCCCATGTCCAGCATCTACAACAACCGTTATTGGATTGATTGCTTTCTCAAATTCAATAGAATCTGAGCCGTTTTTATTTTTGTAACTAAATGCAAAAAGAAAAATGATAATAGCTGTCACGGGCAGCACCATTAATTTTCTTAAATACCGGTAGCTGGGTTTTGAAGATGAGGTGATCATGGCTATGCGTCTTTTTATCTGGTTATGGAAAAATGGATTTACAAGATGATTGTTGGTGTTTAACACCTGCATCAGGAGCAATTCTGCATATTGCCAGCTCCTGTTTTCCGTTATGGCAAATTCGTCTGCCAGGAATTCGTGAATTGCCTTTAGCTCTTTTTTCATTAAATGAAAAAAAGGATTGAGCCAGAAAATGGTTGACACCAACTCCATAAAAATGATATCCCAGCTATGTCTTTCCTGGATATGAAATAACTCATGGCGAAATATCTGCTCGCCTTTCTCCGAATTCAATTCAATTTTTTTGTTCCAGAAAAGCCAACGGAAAAAAGAAAATGGAGTGCCTGGCTCATTGGTATTGATAAATTCTATGTTATCAATTTTTTCGGCTGTATTTGTTATGATAAGTGTTCTGATCTTAACAAGCGAGACAAGCACTCTCAGGAAGAAAAATGATAAAATGATTATATAGAAAAGGTAGATAAGGTTTTCTGTGGTGAACCAGGTACGTGATGAGACCTCCGGAATTGCCGTATTCGCGACAGGCTCTTCAATAACAGGAGAGGAGATCACTTGCAACGTTTGAATAACGGCAGATGATGTTGCTTCCTCGTTGGAAAAATATACCGGGATATTGAGGAAGGGGATTGTAATGCTGATAACAACAGCGGCCAATAAATAAAACCTGTTATAGCGATGAAATTTCTTGTTACGTAATGCAACATGATAATAACCATAAAGCAACCCTGATGCAGCGATCACCTGCAAGAGATAAAATAGGAGTTGGTTCATTTCTTTTGATTTTGCTGTTTTTTAATTTGTGCCAGCAGGCTTTCCAGTTCTTCAATCGAAATATTGTTTTCCTTCACCATAAAGGACACTACGTTGCTGAACGACCCTTCAAAATATCCTTTTACGATCTGCTTCATCGTTCTTTTTGAATATTCATCCTTGCTTACGAGAGGTGAATACAAATGCTGCCGCCCTAACACTGTGATGCCAACAAATTCCTTATCCACAAGGATCTTTAAAAGAGTTGCAATAGTATTCTGATGCGGTTTCGGCGCGGGCATCGCATCTATGATCTCCCTGAGAAAACCCTTCTCAAGCTTCCATAAAATTTGCATTACCTGTTCTTCTGCCTTGGTTAAAACTTTCATTTTAAAAAAATTGATGTATCGAAGCTATAACTAATTATTTAGTTTAACAACTAAATTTTTAGTTTTTGGAAAAAAATTTAAGATGGTCTTGCATTGTTTGATTTATTTTGCAGGTTTAAAAGATTTTTTACAAACCCATTAAGATGGCGGATAATATTATAGAGTTAAGACATGTAAATATTTACCAGAGCGGAAGTCCCGTGTTGCAGGATGTGAACCTTGCTGTAAAAAAAGGTGAATTTGTTTACCTGGTGGGCAAAACGGGTACAGGCAAATCAAGTTTATTAAAGACCATGTACGGTGAGCTTTCATTAACCGAAGGCGATGGGATCGTAAACGGATTTGACCTGAGAAAGCTTGATTGGAAAAAGGTTCCATATCTCCGTCGCACGCTTGGCGTGGTGTTCCAGGATTTTCAATTGCTAACCGACAGAAACGTGAACGAAAATCTGCGTTTTGTGCTTACGGCAACCGGATGGACCGATAAAAGATTAATGGATGAAAAGATCTCTGATGTACTTGATAAAGTAGGTCTGAGAGCAAAAGGTTTTAAAATGCCTTTTGAACTTAGTGGCGGCGAGCAGCAAAGGGTCGATATCGCAAGGGCATTGCTAAACTCTCCAAAATTGATATTGGCAGACGAGCCAACCGGTAACCTCGATCCTGAAACTTCTGACGAGATCATGAGCCTGCTGTTTCATATTGCAAGAGATTTTGGAACCACCATCGTAATGGCTACGCATGATTATATCGTGGTGCAGAAATTTCCTGCAAGGATGATACGCACCGAACGCGGAAGAGTGATCGACAACGCTACCATATCAATTGAATAAGGCGTTGCACATTTTCTTTGTTATTGAATATTTGCAGCAATAATCGTTTCCTCAGATTGATTTCTTCTTCGCCAAACGGATGATGAAAAAGCTGTGTAATAATTGAAGCAAATGCATTGCTGCTTCTACCAATGTGACAAGTATCCTGTAAACCTGTACTTTCAACGGCAGCTTCATTTACCACACAATGCCGGCCATTAAAAAGCGCATTGATCAATTTTAATTTTATTCCAGTAGTATTAAAGGATGGAAGTACATTAATTTGAGCACCATTGATCAATTCATTCATTTTAGCTTCCGAGGGATTACTTATTAGTTTTGCTTTTTGATATTTTTGAACTCTCCTGATCAATCGTTGCGTTGGGTTTTTCCCGGCAATAACAACAGGAACATTTGCCAATGAAAAAACTTTTTCAAGCAACCATATTGCAGCACGTTCATTTTCAGAAACTGAAAGATTTCCATGATACAAACAATAACTACCAAGCTCCCCGGGAGACCTGATCTCCTGCCACGGAATAAATACAGGAAGATAGGTCGTCCTGATTTTATCCATTTCTTCCTTGTAAAAAAGAGCATCTCCGGGCGACACTGCAATAACCGGGAGTTCATCGGGTAGTTTTCGTTCATATTGCCGGAGAAACATGCTCTCATTCAGAAAATAAAATTTCTTAAAAAGATTTTTTTCTCGCCGGAATAATTGACTGTAATAAAGAAATTCAACATTATGAAGACGTAAAAAAACTTTCCTGTCTCTCTGGAGCAATGGTTTTAAGAAGGCTGTGCAATGAATTCCTTCCATCAAAACAGGATGATCATCCTTAAGTAAATTTTGCAGGAGCAGTTTGTTTTCTCTGGATTTAACGATATAAGGAAGCCTCACCGAAACCGCTTTCCAACCTCTTTGTCTTTCATAGTAATGTACTTCCTTACAATACTTGTTCAATTCAGCATGCCGGCCCCGGCCATAATCAAAACAATGGAGCTTTACTGCAACACCTGCTTCGTGCAGATATCTTAATTTATAAAAAAGATCAACCACACCGCCATAATCAGGCGGCCAGGGCACATCATGACAGATTATATGAAGTGTTCTTTTGTTATTCATTAAATAATACCTTGTAAAACTTCAATAGCTTTTCTTTTTCTTGCTGCCAGTTCAATTCCCTTCTTGCCACCAAACAATTTTGTGTAAGCCGCGAATGAAGATCTTTTTCATTTAATAATTTATTTATCGCCTTTGAAATTACTACCGGATCTAATTCATCAATTAATAGGGCTACTTGACATCGGTCATTGATCTTTTTGTATTCGGGATAATTCATGGCAACCTGCGGGAGACCCGCATGAATGTAATCGAAGAACTTATTAGAAAGTGATAAGTATTGATTCAAGCCTGTTCTTTCAAAAGGGTTCATAGCTATATACGCTTCTTTTGATTTATTTTTTAAAGCCACTGGCTCAAGCATGCCGTAAAATATGATTTTGTTTGAAAGATCGTTTGTTTGAACAACAGCTTTCATCTCGGTCATAAAGTTTCCATCACCACAAACCCAGAGAACGCCATTTACATGTTGCATGGCCAACGCAAGTTTATCAAGACCGCGGCCTTTATTTACAGCACCCTGGTACAAGATCACATTATTTGCAACGGCAGATATGCTATTTGACTCATGAAGCAACGGCACATTTCTTATCACTTTATAATCCGCACTGTAATTTTTTCTAAATTCTTCTGCAAGGCTGTCGCATACAGTATACCCATTCTTAAATTTTGGGATCATTCGTTTTTCCATCCGATGCCAAAAGCGGTAAATAGCCGGCCTGCTTATTACCTCATCTAATTGCGAAAAATACTCATGTGCATCATAAACCCGTTTTATTCCTTTGATCTTTGAAATGTAATAACAAGGAAGAATGGTATCAAGATCAATGGCACAGATACAATCAGCCCTTTTAAACAATAAGAAAAGGAAAACACGAATATTGAATTCCGAGTAAAACAGTTTTCCTGTTTTGAACCAGCAGTTAATTCTTTGTTGCTTATAATTTTTGTGAAAGAGAGTGGGAGAGTTCTTCAATTTTCGGCCTACAAGCAACACATCATATCCCGCATCAGCCAGCGATCCGCAAATTCGCTGCATACGCTGGTCATAGTTCAGGTCGTTGGTTACTGTAAAAATTATTTTCTTCACCTGCATCAAATATAAAAGAAAACCCCGTCTTGCTTAAAGCGAGACGGGGTTGCAAGTTCAAAATTTATTTTATTGCATTTGCATATCACTTGTATTCATTCCTTCTCTTTCACCCTTTAAGTTTTTGCGTTTGAAAAGATTTGGATCGAACTTACCAAATCTCCAGTTGAAGTTAAGACGCAGTATCTGTGGGTCACGACGGCGGAAAACATCCTGGATAAAATAAGGAGACTCTGAATGAACATAAGAACGGCGGGTTCTTAAAATGTCATTCATATTCAAAGAAATTGAAGCTGCCCTGTTTTTCAGGAACTCAAATCTGAGTCCAAGATCAACAAAATAATTGGCACGTACATATCCCTGTGCTGATGACGAGGGGCCAAACATCATCATACCGCCACCAAAGCCCCTGCTTCCGCTGCCACCGGGAGGAAGAACAGTCTTGGAATTATATTCACCAGAAAGCTGGATCGTAAAATTCTTAGGTAGCTTAAAGGTGTTATTCAGTTTTCCAAACCAGCTGGCAAACTGATCGATCTTCGGTTGAGTAGGGTCCTCCAAATCGATCTTTGACGTATAAAGATTGAGGTTTGAAGTAATATCCCACCATTTCGTAAGCTTGTTTTTCATTATCAACTCAAGACCGGTCACATAACTTGCGTTAGCATTCGTGAAAGTATTGATCACATATTCCCTTCCATTTACCGGGTTTGTAAATTTCTCCTGGAAGCTTGTGATCAGATCGTTTGTATTCTTGTAATAAAGTGTCGCAAGGAAATTGTCTTTGTTCTTAAATATTTTTTGATACGACACCTCAACTGAATTTGTGAACTCAGGTTTCAAATCCGGATTGCCTTTCCTGATATTCAAAAAGTCAGAAGAATCGGCAAACGGGATCAACTGGAAGAAGTTTGGACGGTTGATCCTTCTCGTATAATTCAATTGCAATTCCTGGTCCTTCTTCATCTTCTGACTAAGAAACACACTTGGGAAAAAGCTTAAAGGGAAATCATTGCTGAATGACTCATTTGTTTTCGTAAGTTTTCCATCATAACCTGAGCTTTCAACTCTCAGCCCCAGCTGGTATCCAAAATTCTTTAATTGGTTAGAGAAACTTGTATAGGCTGCGAGTATATGATCCTCATTTTCATAGTCAACTTGTGAGAGAGGCTGTATTGTCAGCTCTCCTGTGTTAGGATTAACAGTGTAGAATGCACTGGTACTTGTTGATTTGTTGAATGCCGCTCTTACACCCATTTCGATCTTTGATTTTTCCGTGATAGGGTTTGTGAAGTCGCTTTGCAGAATAATGCTTTGACCACTACCGGATGTGCTCTGTTGTTGAAGGTATTGATCATGTAAGGTATACGACGGATAATTATAATAATCCGTTTGGATAAGGCTTTCGTTGATATTTTTTCTTTTGTTATAAGTAATATCAGCGGTCCAATCTCTGCCGGCCTTCGGGAAGTTATGTTTAAAACTCAACTGGGCATTTTTAAATCTGAAATCACCAGACGAATTTGTAAGCCTTTCCGTGTAAGAATAAGTTTTTACCTGGTAAAGGGAATCAACCAGTAACTCACTAAAATTCTCCGGGCGGAATTTACCACCACCTATGCCACCACTTATTGAAAGGGTGTTCCTGTTAGTAATAAAGTAATCAATACCGCCCCTGAAAAACTTGAAACTTCCCTTACTTACATTCCTGTCATCCTGGTGAAGGAATGTGTTTGGCTGATCGAGAATATTATAGCGTTCAGTAAAACCTGTGCCGATCGATTTACGCTGATTATAGTTTGCGCTTCCGAAGAAATTCAATTTATTCTGGCGAAGGTTGAAATCACCACCGATACCAACTCTTGCTCTTGAATCTATGTTCGTACGTATACTTCCGTTATAACCAACTTTTTTATTCTTCTTTAGAATGATATTTAGAATACCGGATGTACCACCGGATGCATCGAATTTTGCAGAAGGGTTGCTAATGATCTCAACAGATTCAATCGCATCGGCAGGAATTTGATCTAGCTGCATCGTTGTTGGACGACCATCAACAAAAATTTGGGGTGCATTGTTGCGCATCGTAACGTTTCCATCCAGGTCAACGGATAGTGAAGGGATATTCTTCATTACATCGACCGCGGTCCCGCCTGCAGCGACAACATCTTTTTCAACATTATAAACTTTTCTGTCGATGCCTAATTGAAACTGGGGTTTGGAAGAAGTGACTGTAACATTACCCAACACCTGTACATCAATTTCCATTTTAATATTACCAAGATCTTTGTCAATTGCATTCATCATCGCGCTCATATCAGCACCTGGTTGCATCTTAATATCAAAACTCACTGGTTGCTCAAGCGGTTTAAAACCAATTGCGGTTATTTTTAATTTGGATTGTCCGAAGAGGGGAATGTTTTCTATTGAGAATTCACCATTTGCTTTTGTAAGCATTCCACCGATCACAACTTCTTTCCTTTGTTTTGTCACAGTATCAAATCGGGCGGAAACCAACTGGATCGAAGCAGCATCAACGGCCTTGCCTGATTGAGCCTCTACAATCTTTCCATACATACGACCAGTCATTTGTTGGCCATTAGCGCCACCGCCAGGCCTTTGCATAGGATTTTGACTAAAAGCACACAGGGCCACCAAGTTCACCAATAAAGCAAGTACTAACTTATTCATTTTGCGAGTTTTCCAATTAGACGCGCAAAGGTGTACTAACCTTCTGTATCTGTCATTTTTTAATGACAAATGGTGAAACACCGCCATAAATGGAAAAGTCAATGCGATGGGGATCAATTCATGAAGTAAGCAAGGTGAGCAGCACCTGCAAAATGCCTATTATGAAACCAATCACACCGCCTAGTATTTCTACAAATCTGAATTCCTTACTCATGATCTGGTAAAGTATCGCCTCCAGTTTATCGGTTGAGAATGAGGAAACCTTATCGGTTACTATTTTCTCAAGATCAAGTTCCTCCTGCAAATGGCCCGCATAACTTTTCATCAGTTGAGGAAAAAGGATTTGAAGTTCCTGCATGAAGATGTTCTTTAGTGACCTTATGGTCCTTTCGCCAATAAACAAACTAAGAAAGGGCATTTCATCGCTTAGTTTATTGCGCAAAAAATTATCCACATGACCTTCAACGGTGGGCATAAGTTTTTGAAGATTTTGAGGGCTGGCAATTTTTTCTTCGATGTCTTCAAATGATAAGAATTCTGCACTGATCATCTTACCCAGCTTCTCAGCAAATATTTTTTGCCGCTTTGGAAAAATGCCGTGGAAGGTGATGCCCAGTATTTGTTTTGGCTCTTTAGGATGAAACAGCATTTTTATAGCGATCCAATTGGTGAACCATCCGATAAAAGCAGAGATCAATGGTATCAGGAAAAATTGAAGAAGGAGTGAGTAGTTCATTGTAACAAAGAAACAAGTTCTCAATTAAAAACTCATTTTGGGCACAAGAGCTAATTATTTATTTTTGCCATCGCTTAAAACGGTGGTCATAGCTCAGTTGGTTAGAGCATCAGATTGTGGTTCTGAGGGTCGTGGGTTCGAGCCCCATTGGCCACCCTCCAAAACAAGACGCTGAGAAATCAGGGTCTTTTTTCATTTTTGCGGAATTCAGTGTTCAAGGAAGTATATTTTAAATGTTCAATTCGCAACTAGCAATAGTCAATGTCTAATTTACAGGCGGTGCAAAATTGCGCGTTAGGGGATTGACAATAGGGCATTGAACATTTGTACGTCCGGTTGTTGGCTAACGAGTTATCCACCATTCATCAAAAAGCTCTGTTAAAAGGGATTAGATGTAAGAAAACCCATCTTTTTGCGTTATTTTTACGAGAATGATAAAGCTGATTATGTATATGACAAACCTTAAAAGATTACCTATCCTGATCATCCTGCTTTTAGTCGCAGGAGTGTTTTTTGCCGGCTCTGTGAAAAAAGAGAGCGATCCCCCCGGTAAATACGAAAAAATATTACACAATGTCACCGATATGCTTAAAGAAGCACACTACAGCCCCAAGCTTATCGATGATAGCTTTTCAAAAAGGATATTCTACAAGTATTTTGAAGTGCTCGACCCTAATAAGAATATTTTCCTGAAGGAAGATATTGATGCACTTAAGAAATATGAGTTCAGAATAGATGATGAAATGAAGGGCGCAGACGTTGAATTTTTCAAAGCAGTCGGCACCATTTTCAACAAGAGAATGGAAGAAGCCGCCTTGATGTATAAAGACGTTTTAAATAAACCTTTTGATTATACAATCGATGAAAGCTATTTGGGTGATCCTGACAAGACCAAATTTGCTGCATCTGATGCTGAAAAAAAAGAAACATGGAGAAAAGCGTTGAAGTATCAATCGTTGGATAAATATGTTGATCTTATTGAAACCAGGGAAAAAAATAAAGACAGGGAAGATTTCAAAGTAAAGTCAAATGAGGAGCTTGAGAAAGAAGCAAGAGAAAAAGTAATTAAAGTAATGGACAGAACTTTTGAAAGATATCGCTTCAAATTCTCTGAAGATGATCGGTTCAATTTGTTTGTAGGCATCATTACAAATGCAATGGATCCTCACACAGAGTTTTTCCCTCCGGTAGATAAACGGTATTTTGATGAGCAAATGAGCGGCCGCTTCTTTGGTATCGGTGCATCATTGGTGTATGATGAAGGCAATATCAAGATCGGTACATTATTGGCAGGCAGCCCTGCGTGGAAAAGCGGTGAAGTACAGGTTGGTGATATTATTTTGAAAGTAGGACAGGGTAAAGAAGAACCCACTGAACTCACCGGCTTTGTTGTCGAAGATGCAGTAAAACTCATCCGTGGTAAAAAAGGAACTGAAGTAAGACTTACCATGAAAAAACAAGATGGTTCTGTGAAATTGGTTTCATTGATCCGCGATGAGATTGTGCAGGACGAGTCATTTGCAAAAAGTGCGATTATTAATAACGGTACTTCCAGGATCGGTTATATCTACCTTCCTGAATTCTATGCCGACTTTGACAGGCCAAATGGTGCCCGTTGCTACCAGGATGTTGCAACCGAGATTAAAAAGCTGAAAGAAGATAAGGTCGATGGCATCGTAATGGACCTAAGAAATAATGGTGGAGGTTCGCTTTACGATGTGGTGCAAATGGTAGGTTTGTTCATCGAGAAAGGTCCCGTGGTACAGGTAAAAGATCGCGATGGTAAGCCAAATATTTTAGAGGATAAGAATCGCGAAGTATTATATGATGGGCCATTGACTGTAATGGTAAATGAATTCAGCGCATCGGCTTCGGAGATCTTTGCTGCAGCGATCCAGGATTATGGCCGCGGTGTTGTGATTGGAAGCACTTCTACTTATGGTAAGGGAACCGTTCAGCGCAATCTTGGTCTTGATCCCGAGGCTGGTTTCTTGAATTCTAACTCAGATCTCGGAACGATAAAACTGACACTACAAAAATTCTATAGAGTAAATGGTGGATCGACGCAATTGAAAGGAGTTACTTCGGATATTGTACTACCTGACAATTATGAATATTTGAAATTCCGTGAAAAAGACGATCCCGATGCATTACCCTGGGATGAGATCAAAAAAGCACCGATCAGCAACTGGAGATCAGGTTATGAATTAACAACTATTCAGAAGCTAAGCGAAGCGAGATTGCAGGCAAATGCTGCATTCAAGCTGATCAAGCAAAACACCGAGTGGCTTGCAAAGCAAAATGACAGGGAGTATTCTTTGAATTTTGAGAAATATCAAATAGAACAGAAAGCCATCAGGGCTACGGTTCGCCAGATAGAGCAATTGAAAAAACTGGAACAAGACATGGATGTAACTTCTTTGCCACAGGATGCAAACAGGTTCAGCTATGATAAAGGCAAACAAGATCGTTTCGATCAGTGGATAAAGAATCTTCGCAAAGACATTTACATAGACCAGGCGGCTAAAGTAACTTCGGATATGGTGGTGCAAAGAAATCTCGTTCAAAACAAGAGCGATGAAACGAAGAAGCCGTTCTAAATAACTGGTGATAAAATTGAAAACCCCGACATAGTCGGGGTTTATTTTTTACAAATATCTTTCTTTTATTACCTGGCAATGATGATTAGCATGACCTGCCACTATAAAACCAATTCCAAGTACATAAGTTGAACTCTCGCTTGCAATACCTGAACACTCCAATTGCTCATTATCAAAGGAAGCAAACATTGCTTCCGATGCCTTGCGCAGGGCGGTAAACTCATCAACAAGATCATTCCAGTTTCTTTTATCGGCCTTGGCTGTTTGTGCAAACAGGTTTTCATCAAAACCGGGCAGGGGAGTATCGTCTTTTCTTGCAAAACGAAGGGCACGATAAGTGAAAACTCTTTCCCCGTCTATCATATGCTGCACAACTTCTTTGACCGTCCACTTATTATCAGCATAGCGGTAATCATGTTTTTCTTTTGGAATAGAATTTAACAGGCTGAATAAATCTGAAGTGCTGTTCCGTAAAGCGGTCATCACATCATCGCCTTTGGTTTTGTTGATATACCCATGATAGAATTCAGGAACTCTGCTAAGATCGGGACGAGGCATAATTGAGTTGTTTAAAGGTTTTAAAGAAATTGGAGCTGCAATTTAGTTATCTATTCCTTTTTTCAGTTAGATTACCCTGCTTTATCCGGAATTTATTCAAGCATTATTAAGTCAGCCCGACGTTTTGAAAAACTACTCCATTTTATTTTCGGTGAAATTTGGGAATGAACATCGATAAAAAAATGCTCGAGGATGGAGGTTTTCCAATTCACGCTCCCGATAACATGATCGCTTATTAAATAAACATTTCCTGATGCCGTTCGGAGATTTGGCTGGAAAAATGGGTTATATAAGCCGTATCTCTTTATCAAAAACCATTTGCCGTTTGTTTCCTTTTTAATTAACTCGCCAATAACGGAGATAAGAGCTATAATGTCGGTAGCAGTCGTAAGCTTTTTAATAGAGCGCCCAATAACCTTTTTCAGATAGGCCTGTGCAGCCTCTCTGGTTATTTTGTCAAATTCAAACTTTAAAACGTGGTTTAAATGATTTTTATAATGATCTGCCTGAAGATGAAATGTTCTGATTCTTTCGATTTCTAATTCAAACATATCCCTTTCAGGATTTTCAATTGGGAACTTGTCATTTTTAATTATGGTTTCAAAACATTTCTTGTCGTCAAATAAAATTCCATCGTGCTTAAAGTTGTTAGGAAAGAATACAATTTTCCCGTTTTCCAACTTGTGTATAAAGCCATAATTTGTCTCCAGCTGAAAATCAAAATCGAGGTAGGCATCTCTCCCGAACTTCTGAACATACTCAAAGAGCTCCTCCGAAGGTTTAATATGAAAACTATTTTGCACCCGAAAATTTTAGTAGGATAAATATACATCTCAAAACAAGTATATAAACAAAAAACCTCCGCATTGCTGCGAAGGTTTTCCAATTCATTTATGCTAAAATTTAGAAGGGTTTTAATTGGTTGCCTGCTGGTCTTTCGCCTTTTAATGTTGCAGCCAGCTTCAATGCTTCGTAAGCATTTATCACTCCGCCGCTTTTTGATATTTCAGCAAGCTTTACCTTTTTATCGGAAGCCGGAACATTTACATCGTAAGTCGGCGCGACCGTAGAATGTTCAATAACATATTTTACCTGTTCAGCGCTAAGACTTGGATAATACTGAAGGATCAAAGCAGCAACACCTGCCACAACAGGAGAGGCCATGCTGGTACCTTGTGCATTTCCATAAGTGTTGCCACCAGGTATTGTTGAATAAATTCTCATACCGGGAGCAAATACGTCTACCTCGTCTTTACCGTAGTTTGAAAATCCAGCAGTCAGAGAAGAATACCTTGTGCCATCCGGCAACATTTGATCAATTGCAAGATCGCCGCTTGCGCCAACTGTTATCCAATTGCTTGCCCTCGTTTTGTTTTCCTGGTATACAGGGTTCGGAAAATTCCATGTGGTATCAATATTCTTCGAGTCGTTACCTGCTGCATGTACAAGTAATACTCCCTTTGATTTTGCATACTCAACGGCTTCATCCACCCATTTTTTCTCCGGAGAAAAGCTCTTACCAAAGCTCATATTGATCACCTGCGCGCCATTATCAACCGCATAGCGGATAGCCAGCGCAATGTCCTTGTCATGCTCATCACCATCAGGCACTGCCCGAATCGCCATGATGCGAACGTTATCGGCAATACCATCAATCCCCTTTTTATTGTTTCTTTTTGCACCAATGATACCGGAAACATGGGTTCCGTGATGTGCAGATTTATTATCTACATATACATTATTGTTGCCATAATACCGGTCATTAAAATCACTATAGTTGTCCTTCACGATATCATTACGATAATTTTTTGGAGGATTTTCTTTGGCTGCTGCTTTTCTCTCTTCACCGTCAATATAATCTTTGAAGCCTTCCATGAATTCCTTATTCGTGGTTTCCAATGCATCATTTGCTTTCATTAAACCATACAATGCATTTTTAGCATTCATGGCTTTTAGGTCATTCAACTGGACAGTTTCAAGTTCTTTACCGGTAAATACTTTTTTACCTATGGCTGCCTGCAGCATGCTGTCGGCCTTTGAAAGATTTGCATACGCAAGTTTTAAGATGGTAGGATCAAAATCTTGTCCTGCATCAGCGTCGCCAAACATTTCCGCTCTTGCCTTGCTCCACATTTCATATTCAGCAGCTTCCTCTTTTGAGATTGTTTTCGGATCAATTTCTTTTCCTTCATATTTATCTTTTAACTGGTGATAAACCCTGTCTCTTTCATACGAATCAACAGTCACATTTCTGCCATCTTTATTGCCAAGAAAATTCCAGCCATAGATATCGTCTATATAACCGTTTTTATCATCATCAATGCCATTACCCGGGACTTCTTTTGGATTGTGCCATAAAACTTCTTTCAGATCCTCGTGTAAGGTGTCAACACCAGAATCTATCACGGCAACGATCACTGTTTTGCTTTTCTTTCCTTTTACGAACTGGTAGGCCTTATCGAGACTAATGCCATAAACACCATTTTCCTTAAGGTCCTGTAAATACCATGAATTCGAGAGGGGTTCCTTTGCACT
>Ga0075418_10006142_pt1 | contig 13563 bp, 15 predicted proteins | sample SoiMetdeltSBSDD2_FD_81776 | JGI IMG/M metagenome (GOLD analysis project Ga0075418, IMG submission 81776) | Bulk soil microbial communities from a Populus tree surrounding site in Tennessee, USA - Soil MetaG P. deltoides SBSDD2 | ecosystem: Environmental > Terrestrial > Soil > Tree plantation...
CATTTCGAAGACAGCATCGCCACGAAGCAAGCGGCGATCGGGCTGGCCCCCGCGATTGCCGCCGCGGCCGCCTCGATGACGCGCTGCTTGCTCGAGGACGGAAAAATACTGAGCTGCGGCAACGGCGGCTCGGCCGCCGATGCGCAGCACTTCTCGAGCGAGTTGCTGAACCGGTTCGAGCTCGAGCGCCCCGGCCTACCCGCTGTCGCGCTGACGACCGACAGCTCGACGTTGACGTCGATCGCCAACGACTACGCGTTCGTGGAAATCTTCGCGAAGCAGGTTCGCGCGCTGGGGCAGCCCGCGGACGTGCTGCTCGCGATTTCGACGTCGGGCAACTCGGAGAACGTGGTGCGCGCGATTCACGCCGCGCACGAGCGCGGCTTGCGCGTCGTCGCGCTGACGGGGCGCGATGGCGGCACGATTGCGGGCCTGCTCGCGGACGGCGACATCGAGATCCGCGTGCCCGCGGACAGAACGTGCCGCATCCAAGAGGTGCACCTCTTGGTGATCCACTGTCTCTGCGACCTCATCGACGCGGAGTTGCTCGAACCCCGCTGAAGGTGCCTTATTTGATGACTTTGAGTTTGGCGCGGGGTTTGCCGGCCGGCGGGGGCGTCGGCTCATCGCCGTCGGGCGGCGACGCGGACGCGGACGCAGGAGCGTCGTCCTCGCCGAAGATCATGCCCTGCCCCGTCTCACGCGCATAGATTCCGAGCACGGCGGCGACCGGAACCACGAGCTCGAACGACACGCCGCCGAACCGGGCCCCGAAAGAGACGAAATCGTTGCCGAGGACGAGCCCGTTCGTAGCGGATGGGCTCACGTTGAGAACGATCTTGCCGTCCTTGACGTGCGCCTCCGGCACGCGGACGCCTTCGCGTTTCGCATCGACGACGAGGTGCGGAGTGAAGCCGTTGTCGAGCATCCACTCGTGCATGGCCCGCAAGAGATACGGACGCTGCTTCGTCGGAGTCGGAGGCTTGGCTACTGGCGTAGCTCCCGCTCCATGTCCGTGAGGCTGGCCTGGAACGACGGGCGCGAGAACACGTCGTCCATGTAGCGCTGAATCGGCCGGGCCTGCGCGGGCAGCTTGATGCCGAACAACGGCAGGCGCCACAGGATCGGGGCGATCGTGGCGTCGACGAGCGAGAACTCGTCGCTCAAGAAGAACTTCTTCGCAGCAAAGATCTCGACGCTCGACAGGATGCTCTCCTCGAGGGCCTTGACCGCGCGCGTCGTCGGCTTGCGCTCGAGCCCGCCGACGATCTCCGCGGCGAGCGAGTACCAATCGTGCTCGATGCGAAACAGCGCGAGCCGGAACTGCGCGCGCGTTACGGGGTCGACGGGCATCAACGGCGGATGCGGGAAACGCTCGTCGAGGTACTCCATGATCACGCGCGAGTCGTACAAAACGAGATCGCGGTCAACGAGCGTCGGCACGCTGTTGTACGGGTTCAAGTCGAGCAGGTCTTCCGGCAAGTTGCCGTCGTCGACGTCGACGATGTCGATCGTGATGCTCTTCTCGGCCAGGACCAAGCGAGTCCGGTGACTCCACGGATCGGTCGGCTTTGAGAATAGCGTCATCACAGATCGGCGATTGGCGATGACCGTCATACGAGCGGTCTCCTTAACTTGCGTGCCTGGCGACGCGCCCCGGGGCTAATTCACGTCCTTCCAGATTTCTTTCTTCAGCATGTAAGAAATCAGGAGGAAGACGAGCAAGAATCCGATGACGCGCACGCCGAGCTGCTGGCGCTCGCGCTTCATCGGCTCCCCGATGTAGTCAAGGAAGTTCACGATGTCGCGCACGACGTCGTCGTAGGCTCGTGCATCGAGCTCGCCGGGGCGCACTATCTCGAAGCCCTTGAACTCCTGAACGCCATGCTCGTCGGCCTCGAACACGGCACGCTGGATGCCTTGCAGCTGCCAGAGCACGTGCGGCATCGAGGTATTGGGCAGCACGACGTTGTTGGCGCCCGTCGGCCTATCCGGCGCCGCGTAGAAGCTGTGCAGATACGTGTAAATGTAATCGGGACCACGGCTGCGGGCGATCAACGACAGATCGGGCGGAGAAATGCTGAACCAGCGCTTCGCGTCTTCGGGCTTCATCGCGATCGACATCGTGTCGAATGGCCGCTCGCCCGTGAACATCAAGTTGTCGATGAGCTGCTGATCGCTGAGCTGCAAGTCCTCGCCAAGCCGGTTGTAGCGCACGTACTTCGCGGAGTGACATCCCATGCAGTAGTTCACGAAGTACTTCGCGCCGCGCTGCAAGGACGCCACGTTGGCGATGTTGTTGTTCGCCGGCTCGAGCTCGACCTCGTGCTGAGCCGCAGCACCGCCGGCGAAACCGACCGCGAGAGCGAATGCGACGATTGCGCTTCTCACCACTTGACCCTCGTCGGCACCGGCTTCGTCTTCTCGCTGCGCGTATAGAACGGCAGCAGAGCGAAGAACGCGAAATAGATGATCGTGAAGACCAACGACAATCTCGGGACGAGGCCTGTGGCGGGCTGCAACCCGAGGTAGCCGAGCGTCACGAACGTGATCGCGAAGATCATCAGAGCAATCTTGTAGCCGGCGCTGCGGTAACGGATCGACTTCACGCGGCAGCGGTCGAGCCACGGGAAGAGGAACAGCAGCAGCACGGCCGAGCCCATCAGCGCGACGCCGACGAGCTTGTTCGGCACGGCGCGCAAAATCGCGTAGAACGGCGTGAAGTACCACACGGGCGCGATGTGCTCCGGCGTGCGCAGCACGTCGGCAGGCTCGAAGTTCGCGTGCTCGAGGAAGTAGCCGCCCATGTCGGGCGCGAAGAACACCACCGCCGAGAACGCGATCAAGAAGATCACGATGATCACGAGATCCTTGCTCGTGTGATACGGGTGGAACGCGACGCCGTCGATCGGCTTCCCGTCCGCTCCCTTGTGCTCCTTGATCTCGACGCCGTCGGGGTTGTTCGAGCCGACCTCGTGCAGCGCCATGATGTGCACGACGACGAGCAGTATCAGCATCAGCGGCACCGCGACGACGTGGAACGCAAAGAACCGGTTCAACGTGATGTCGGAGATATAGAAGTCGCCGCGAATCCACTCGGCGAGACCCGGACCGATGCCGGGCACGGCGCCGAACAACGACACGATGACCTGCGCGCCCCAGTACGACATGTTGCCCCAGGGGAGCAGATAGCCGAAGAACGCCTCGGCCATCAGCGCGAGGTAGATGAACATGCCGATGATCCAGACGAGCTCGCGCGGCTTCTTGTAGGAGCCGTATAGCAAGCCGCGGAACATGTGCAGATAGACGACGATGAAGAACGCCGACGCGCCGGTCGAATGCAGGTAGCGGATCAGCCAGCCCCATTCGACGTCGCGCATGATGTACTCGACCGAGGCGAACGCTTCGGCCGAGGACGGCTTGTAGTTCATCGTGAGGAAGATGCCCGTGACGAGTTGCAGCACGAGCACGAACGTGGCAATGACGCCGAAGCCGTACCAGAAATTGAAGTTCTTCGACGCGTAGTACTCGGTGGCGTGCTCCTTGATGAGCTTCGTCATCGGGAAGCGATCGTCGATCCACGCCCCGAGGGCGCTCAAGCCCCGGCCCAGCCGATCGAAAACGTCCGCCTCGGTGCTCGCCATTGTTATGAGGTCCCTTTATCCGAGCCGATCAGAATCGTGCTGTCGTTGATGAAGCGGTACGGCGGCACGGGCAAGTTCAGCGGCGCCGGAACGCCGGCGAAGACGCGGCCGGCGAGATCGAATTTCGAGCCGTGGCACGGGCAGTAGAAGCCGCCGGGCCACTCGGCGCCGAGATCCGCAGGCGCAACCTCGAAGCGGGGCATCGGCGCGCAACCCAAGTGCGTGCAGACGCCTTCGAGCACGAGGAACTGCGGCCGCAAGCTGCGATGCTCGTTTTTGGCATCGTCGGGCTGCACCGAATCCTCGGAGTCGGGGTCCTTCAGCATGCCCGCGTCTTTGGCAAGAGTGCCGAGCATCTCCTCGGTGCGGTACACGACGAAGATGGCGCGACCGCGCCACTCGACGCGCGTCATCGCGCCCGGCTCGAGCTTGCTGATATCGACCGTGACGGGGGCGCCCAGCGCCTGCGCGCGAGCACTCGGCTTGAAGGAAGCGACGAACGGCACGGCCGTCGCGATCGCGCCCGCTCCGCCCGTCACGACGGTGGCGACCGTCAGGAAATGTCGCCTAGTGAAACCGGTGCTTTCAGCCACAAAGCACCCCTTGACCGAGGGGGTCAAGCATCAGGAAGCCTCCCTCACCAACCACGTTGAGTTTCCATGCCGCACGGGTGTCGCACGTCTTCCGTTCGTACGCCGCGCGGTCGGCTCTTGAGAATGCGCGGCATTATACACAGCGGCTAAACGGCTTGGCCACAAAGCGGCCGCGCGGCCCTGCTAGACTTCGCGCCATGCCGCGGGTCGTCGAGGTCGCTTCCTTCGTCGCGCAATCGATCGCGATCGGCCTCGCTCTGGCGTTTGTCGCCGTGCTCGTGCGGCCCGAGCTCATCAGCCGCGCGCCAGCCGCCGCGGCCAATCACACGAGCTACGCCAAAGCCGTCGCCGCCACGGCCCCGGCCGTCGTGAACATCCACACCGTCACCGACCGCGTCTACACCGTGCCGCGCGTCCCTCGGGTCCTGACGGTGCGCGACCGTGGGCTCGGCTCGGGCGTCATCATCGACCGCGAAGGCTACGTCGTCACGAACTGGCACGTGATCCGCGACGCGGACCAGATCGGCGTGCAGTTGGCCGATGGGCGGGTCGCCGTGCCCACGATCGTCGGTGCCGACCCGGATACGGAGCTCGCCCTGCTCAAGATCGATCTACCGGACTTGCCGGAGATTCGCGTGGGCCGGTCCGATACGCTCGAGGTCGGCGAGGTCGTGCTCGCGATCGGCAACTCGCTGGGCTTGAGCCAGAGTGTGACGATGGGCATCGTCAGCGCGACGGGGCGCGGCCTCAACGTCACGCAGTTCGAGGACTTCATCCAGACCGACGCGGCCATCAACGCCGGCAACTCGGGCGGCGCCCTGATCAACGCGGGCGGCGAGCTCGTCGGCATCAACACGGCCGTCATCAGCCGGGCGGGCGATCAATCGATGCCCGAGGGCATCGGCTTCGCCATTCCGATCAACCTCGTGCGCGGCGTCATGCAGCAGCTCATCGCTCACGGGCGTGTCATCCGCGGCTACTTGGGCGTCGACCCCGAGCCACTCGACTTGTCGGCCGTCCAAACGGCGGAGGTCGGAATCGACGGTCCGGCCGTGCTGATCACCGGCACCAAGGGGCCGGCAGCGGCGGCCGGATTGCGCGCCAACGACGTCCTGACCCACATCAACGGCGAGCGCATGTTCGACCGGCGACAAGCGATGACGCTCGTCGCGAGCATGCAACCGTGCGAGCGCATCAGGATTCGCGTCGTGCGGCCCGACGGCACACCGTTCGAGACGGAAGCCGTGCTCGAGGAACGAGACCCGCCCGACGGCTCAGCGCGCGACGCGGCGGATGTCTGCGCCGAGCGACCCTAGCTTCGTCTCGATGCGCTCGTAGCCGCGATCGACGTGGTAGATGCGGTCGACGAGCGTCGTTCCTTCGGCTTGGAGCCCGGCGAGCACGAGCGACGCCGACGCGCGCAGATCCGTGGCCATGACGGGCGCGCCCGTTAGCTTGTCGACGCCGCGCGCGATGACCGTATTGCCCTGGATCGACAGGTTGGCACCGAGGCGCTGCAGCTCGAGAACGTGCTGAAAGCGATTCTCGAAGATCGTCTCGGTGATCGTCGCCGTGCCCTCGGCCACGGCGTTCAGGGCGCAGAACTGCGCCTGCATGTCCGTCGGGAACGCGGGGTACGGCGCCGTCTTGATGTCGACGGCCTGTGGCCGCCGTCCGCGCATGTCGAGCTCGATCCAGTCCGGCCCGAGCGCGATCTTGGCACCCGCTTCGGCGAGCTTCTGGAGCACCGCGTCGAGATGCGTGGGGTCCGTGCCCGTGAGCCGGACGCGCCCTCCGGTGATCGCGGCCGCGACGAGATAGGTCCCGCTCTCGATGCGGTCGGGCATCACGTCGTAGGCAGCCGCCGTCAGGCGTTCCACTCCTTGTATATGGATCGTATCGGAGCCGGCGCCCTCGATCTTCGCTCCCATCTTCTTCAGGAATGCCGCGAGGTCGCTGATCTCGGGCTCGCGCGCCGCGTTCTCGAGGACCGTCTCGCCCTCGGCGTAGGCCGCGGCCATCATCAGGTTCTCGGTCCCCGTCACCGTGACCGTATCGAGCACGATGCGCGCGCCTTTCAGCTTCGCGGCTCGCGCGCGGATGAAGCCGTTGTCGATCGTGATCGAGGCGCCCATGGCGCGCAGCCCCAGCACGTGCAGGTTCACGGGCCGGGCGCCGATCGCGCAGCCGCCGGGCAGCGATACGTCGGCATGCCCGAAGCGGCCGAGCAGCGGCCCGAGCACGAGGATCGACGCCCGCATCGTCTTGACGAGCTCGTACGGGGCGATGGTTTCCTTGATACCGCCCGAATCGACGGTGACGCTGCCGTCGTCGCGATGCTCGGCCGCGACGCCCATCCGCTTCAGCAGCTTCAGCGTCGTCGCGATGTCGTTCAGCTTAGGCACATTGCGCAGCGTCACCTGCCCGTCGGCGAGTAATGTCGCAGCAAGAATCGGCAGCGCCGCGTTCTTCGCGCCCGAGATTCGAACCTCGCCGTCGAGCGGCCTACCGCCAACGATCGCTAGCTTGTCCATGCGGCGTCTTCAGCTCGACGGCGAACGCGCCTGCCACTCTTCGGGCGTCAGCGTCTCGAGGGCGAGCGCGTGGATCTCGCGCCCGACGCGCGAGCCGAGCGTGCCATACACGAGCTGATGCCGCTGCAAGCTGCGCTTGCCGGCGAATGCCGCTGCGATCACGGTCGCTTCGTAGTGACCTTGCCCATCCGTTTGGACGTGCGCCTTCGAACCCGGCAGGTTCTGCTCGATCAACGCGGCGATGTCGCTTGGATCCATGGTGAGAACAACGAGTGGCTCGAGCGCTCAGTCTAACTTATGGGTCTAGCGTATGGGGTCCGGCGTATGCCCCGCGAGCCGGCGCCGCCGCCGCTTGGGTCTCGCGTACAATCGAGCGTCGGCGGCGAGAGCCGCCCTCGCGGCAAGGTCTTCCGTGCGCAACACCATCGTCATGATCGTGCTCGCGATCCTCGCAGGCGCTACGTGGGTCGCGACGTGGGAACGATTGGACGTGGGACCGCTCGTCGATCGACTCGCCGAGCAGGCTCCACTCGGCTACTACGCACGAGGAGCGCGCCTGTCAGGCTGGGACGAGCAAGGCCGCCTGACTTACCGAATTTTCGCGGAGCGCCTCGAAGAGGTCCCCAACGAGGCGCGGCTGCAGCTCACCGGCGTCAACATCGATTATCAGCCGGCGGACGCCGCGGAGTGGACTCTCATGGCCGCGACCGCGATGTACGCGCGAGACGGCTCGCAGCTCGATCTCCTCGGCAACGTCGAAGTCCGAAACAAGCCGACCGAGGATGACCGTCCAGTGACGATCCTCACGGACAAACTGGTGTTTTCGCCCGACACTTCTAGCGCCGAGACGGATCAGAAAGTGGAGATCCATGTCGGGGACTGGCAACTACAAGGCGTCGGCCTCCGCTCGGACTTGAAGGGGGGCACTCTCAAGCTAGAATCGGAAGTACATGGCACGTTCGTCCCTTAGCGTCCTGCGCGATTGCGCACTCGCGTTGGCCGTCGCCCTCGCGGCCGGCGCGCAAGAAACCAATTCCGACGAGCTGCAGTTCACGTCCGGTCCCTTCGTCCTCGACGGCCCAACGAACATGATGCGCGCGCAGCAGCCGCGCATCACGCAAGGCAACTTGCGCATCTCGGCCGACGACGTGCTCGCGACGGGCTTCGAGTTCGATCAAGCCGGTGAATTTCGTCTCACCGGCAACGTTCGCGTCGAGGTCGACAACGCGTCGATGATGGCCAACTCGGCGGTCTTCATGTATGCAAACGGCAGGCTGTCGCGCGGCGAACTCGTCGGCACGCCCGTGTCGTTCAGCGCCTTCGACGAAGCGACGCGACAAAACGTCACGGGACACGCCGGCTCGATGTCGTACGACTACGTGGCCAGCACGCTGCGCATGACCGGCGACGCGTTGGTGCAACTCGAAACGCGGGAAGTGCTGGGGTGCGATCTCATTTATGACTTTCGCGCCGAACGCGTGTCGTCCGGATCGGCGGAATGCGTGGACAAGTTTCGGGTACGGATTCGCCGCGATTCCGAAGCTGCCGCTCCAGATCCTCCCCAATGAGTAGATTGGAGGCGCTTGGAGTCGCCAAGCGCTACAAGATGCGCCAGGTCGTCAAGGACCTGAGCCTATCGATCGAGAGCGGCGAAGTCGTAGGACTTCTCGGCCCGAACGGAGCCGGCAAGACGACCGCCTTCTACATGATCGTCGGCCTCGTGCGCTGCGACCAAGGGCGCATCCACTTGGCGGGCCGCGACGTGACGAAGCTGCCCGTGCACCGTCGAGCCAAGCTCGGCCTGGGCTACCTGCCGCAGGAAGCTTCAGTTTTTCGGAAGTTGAGCGTGGCGGACAACATCCGCGCTATCCTTGAGACACGACGGGACCTCGATCGCGCGGCTCGGCAGACGAAGCTCGAAGAGCTGCTCGAAGAGCTGCACATCGGCCACGTTCGCGATACGCTCGGGGTTAGCCTCTCGGGCGGCGAGCGTCGCCGCGTCGAGATTGCACGTGCGCTCGCGGTGGAGCCGAAATTCGTGCTCCTCGACGAGCCTTTCGCCGGCGTCGATCCGATATCGGTGCTCGATATCCAACGGATCATTCGCCATTTGAGCCAGCGCGACATCGGCGTCCTAATTACGGATCATAATGTGCGCGAGACACTGGGAATTTGTAGCCGCGCGTATATCTTGAACGACGGCTCGCTGATGGCATCGGGCTCGCCGGATGAGATTTTGTCTAATAAGAGTGTGCGGGAAGTGTACTTAGGAGAAGGATTCTCCCTCTGAGAAGTCCGGTTAGAGAATGCTGAAGCCGTCACTGCAACTGAAGCTGTCGCAGCAGCTGACCATGACGCCGCAGCTCCAGCAGGCGATCCGCCTGTTGCAGCTTCCGGTCATGGAGTTGCAGACGCAGATCCAAACGGCGCTCGACGAGAACGTAATGCTCGAGGTCGAGGAGCCCGAAACCTCGGCCGAGGACGGTCAGGCCGAGTCGGCCGCGTCCGAGTCGGACGACCCCGAGGAATTCACCGACGCCGCCGACGCTCCCGAGCCCGAGGTCGCGGTCGCCGCGGAAGCGGATTGGGAAGACACGCAGAAGACCGGGCCATCCGAGGCGCCAAAGAGCGCGGACCCGCGGACGACCGTCGAGTACGCCGATCGCTCCGAGGAGACGCTGCGCGATCACTTGCTCTGGCAACTCGAGCTCGAGAATCTCGATCCGCGGTCGACGGCGATCGGCCAAGCGATCATCGATGCGATCAACGACGACGGTTATTTGACCGACGACGCCGAGACGATTCGGTCGACGCTCGCGCCGGACGTGCTCGTATCGATCGAAGACATCGAGCAGGTGCTCGTCAAGCTCGTGCAGCAGTTCGATCCCGTCGGCGTCGGCGCGCGCTCGGTCAGCGAGTGCGTGCAGCTGCAGCTCGGGCAGCTCGCCGCCGAGACGCCGGGCCTCGAGCTCGCGCGGCGCATTGCGGCCGAGCATCTGCCGCTCGTCGCCGAGCACCAATACGGCGTGTTGAAGCGGCTGTTGCGTGCCTCGGACAGCGACATCGAAGCGGCGATCGGACTCGTTCGCGCGTGCCAGCCGCGCCCAGGCGCCAATGTGTTCACGGCGCCACCGGAGTACGTCGTTCCCGACGTGTTCGTGCGGCGGCACGAGGGTCAGTGGGTAGTGGAGCTAAACAATTCTATGTCGCCGCAGCTGCGCGTCAATCAGCTCTACGCAGGCTCCCTCGGGCGCGGCGAAGAGTATGATGCTCTCAAGGCCCAGCTCCAAGAGGCGCGTTGGTTGATCCGGAGCTTGGAAATACGCAACGAGACCCTGTTGAAGGTCGCGTTGACGATCGTGCAGCGTCAGACCGAGTTCCTCGAGCAAGGCGAGGAGTTCATGCGGCCAATGGTGCTGCGTGACGTTGCGGAAACCATTGAGATGCACGAGTCGACCGTCTCGCGCGTCACCACCAACAAGTACATGCACACGCCGCGCGGCGTGTTCGAATTTCGGTTCTTCTTCTCGAGCCACGTCGCGGGCGACGCCGGCGATCAATCGTCGACTGCCGTCCGCGCAAAGATCCGCAAGCTCGTGGGCGCGGAAGATCCCGAAAAGCCGCTTTCCGACAGCCAGATCGCACAGATGCTGTCGGACGGCGGTGTCACCGTGGCCCGCAGAACGGTGGCTAAATATCGTGAGGCGATGAAGATTCCATCATCGAGCGATAGGAAGCGAAGCAAGTCACAATAACCAGCGGAAGGAGTGAGTCATGCAGCTGAGCGTTACGGGTCATCACATCGACATCACGGAATCCCTGCGAAACTACGTCGGCACCAAACTCGCGAAGATCGAACGTCACTTCGACCACATGACCGACATCCACTGCGTCCTGACGGTGGAGAAGCTGCAACACAAAGCCGAAGCCACGATCCACGTCGGCGGCGGCACCATTCACGCGGAGCAGATCGAGTCCAACATGTATGCCGCCATCGACGTCCTCGTCGACAAGCTCGATCGGCAAGTCAAGAAACATAAAGAGAAGCTCACGGATCACCATGCCCGTGAGGTGGCGCGCTATCGTTGAGCCCGCTCCTCGTCGAGGGGAACAGCATTGCGGCTCGTGATCATCAGCGGCGTCTCGGGCTCGGGCAAGAGCGTGGCGCTCCACGTGCTCGAGGACCTCGGGTTCTACTGCATCGATAACATCCCCGTCCCGGTGCTGAAGCCGTTCGTCGACGAGATGGTCTTGCGCAAGGACCCGGTGTTCGAGAACGTCGGCATCGGGCTCGACGCGCGGAGCCGGCGCAGCGATCTCGCGGAAGTGCCGACCCTCGTGCAGAAGCTGCGCGAGGGCGGCTTGGCGGTCGAGATCATCTTTCTGCAAACCGACAACAAGGTGCTGTTGTCGCGCTTTAGCGAGACGCGCCGCAAACACCCGCTGTCCGACGAGAACACGAGCTTGGAGGAAGCGATCGCAAAGGAGCGCGAGCTCCTATCGCCGATCATCAACTCGGCCGAGCTCGTCATCGACACGACGCGAATGTCGGTCTACGCGCTGCGCGAGCAGATCCGCGAGCGCGTAGCGCCGCGATCTCCCGGCGCGTTGTCGATCATGATCGAATCGTTCGGCTACAAGAACGGCCTTCCGGCGAACGCCGACTTCGTATTCGACGTGCGCTGCCTGCCGAATCCGTACTGGGAGCCGCAGCTGCGCCCCTTAAGCGGCAAGGACGCGCCCGTCCGCGCGTTCCTCGACGCGGCACCGACGGTGCAGCGCATGGTCGACGACATCGTGGCGTTTCTCGACGAGTGGATTCCACGCTATCAAGACTTTCAGCGCTCGTACCTGACCGTCGCGATCGGTTGCACCGGCGGCATGCACCGCTCCGTGTACGTTGCCGAGGCCGTCGCGAAACGACTGGCCGGTAAGCACAAGAGCATCCGCACGCATCACAGCGAAGTGCGTTGATTTCGGGCGGCCTAGTGCCGCGTGAAAACTTGTGGCGTCACGAAGAATTCGCGACGCGTCAATAGAACCGTCACGTCGCGCGCTCAAGCTGTCAGCGTCGTCCGGCTCCTCACGCCGCGGGAACACAAGGATGTGACCGCTATTGCCCCCGTCTCGCAACGCGGAGCCGGGCGACATTTGCTCGGCGCTAGCGCGAGCTGGGTGACGTGCGCGGACGCGGCTCTTCGGGATTGGCTGCCGTTCGGTTGGGGTCGCGCAGAAATCGCTGGCGCTCGAACAGCGCGAGCGCTCGGCGGCGAGCGTCACGCCGCAGCTTGCGAATGGGCTTCGCGCGCATAGTCACGAGGAGATTGTAGAAAAGGAGCGTTGTCAGTTCCGTGACAGGGTGCACGGGCTGGCTAAAGAAACTCGAGCGCGGCAGGCTGCCGACCGCGAAGATCAGGGGCGCGCGAAGCGGTACACGAACGCGGGCGGCAAGTTCATCGGCGCGATGCCGAGCAACGTAGCGCGCACGCCAAGCTCCGCGAGCAGGCGCGGGCCGACAGGCGGACGGCCGAGATACGTGAACTGTTGGAAACGCCCATCCGGTTTCAAAAGCTCGAAGGCTTCGGACAAGATCGCGGCCTTCGTCTCGCGGCTAAACCACAGAATCGGCAACCCGCTGATGACATAGTCGACGCGGCCGCGCAGAGCACCGAGCCGCTGCGTCAGCGTGGCGGCGTCGGCTTGAACGACGTTCGCGCGCGGAAAGCGCGCACGGAGCACGTCGGCGAAATCCGCGTGCTTATCGACGAGAAACAGGTCTTCCTGCCGCACTCCGGCGTCGACGAGCGCTGTAGTCAGCGTGCCGGTTCCCGCGCCGAGCTCGACCACGCACGCGCCAGCGTGTACGTCGGTCGCCATGAGCTTCGCGAGCCAACGGCCGCTCGGCGCGACTGCGCCCACGTGGAACGGATCGCGAAGCCAACTGCGAAAAAACACACCGCGATGCGGATCTCGTTCCGGACGTAGCGTCTTCCCCACCGAGTCGTGTCCTCCTCGTGCTCACGCCGCCGCGCATTAGAGCGCATGGACGTAACGGTTCTGTGACAGTCGGCGCATATCCTAGCCGCTCCGAACCGCGCGTGAACAGACCTCCGGCATGAACGGTAACCGTTGGCTCGACCGCCTCTCGCAGCACGAGCGGCTGAATTTTCTCCTGACGAACCGGATCCCGCGCCGCTACGCGACGCTGTTCATGGGTTGGTTCAGCCGAATCGAGCAGCCGCTCGTACGGCGCATCTCGCTCGCGGCCTGGCTGCTTTTCGGCGGCGACTTGCGCTTGCACGAAGCGGAGCGCGCCGACTTCAAGAGCATGCACGACTGCTTCACGCGGCGTTTGAAGCCCGGTGCACGGCCGATCGACGCCGACCCGCGCACGGTCGTGAGCCCCTGCGACGCCGTCGTTGGCGCGCATGGGCCGATCCGCGGCACCGAGGTGTTCCAGGCCAAGGGCTTCCCGTACACGCTCGAGGAGCTGCTCGGCGACGCGCAGCTCGTCGCGAAATACCGCGACGGCGTGTTCGCGACGCTGCGCCTCACGTCGAACATGTATCACCGTTTTCATGCGCCGTGCGATGCGCGCGTGCGCGAAGTGGTCTACGTTTCCGGCGACACGTGGAATGTGAACCCGATCGCGCTGAAGCGCATCGAGCGGCTCTACTGCAAGAACGAGCGCGCGCTGATCGACCTCGATCTCGGCCGCGCCGCGGGCTTGCTGCTCGTGCCCGTCGCCGCGATTCTCGTCGCGAGCATTCGCTTGAACTGCCTCGCCGCGCC
>Ga0075418_10006143_pt1 | contig 13562 bp, 9 predicted proteins | sample SoiMetdeltSBSDD2_FD_81776 | JGI IMG/M metagenome (GOLD analysis project Ga0075418, IMG submission 81776) | Bulk soil microbial communities from a Populus tree surrounding site in Tennessee, USA - Soil MetaG P. deltoides SBSDD2 | ecosystem: Environmental > Terrestrial > Soil > Tree plantation...
AACGAGCCGGTCATCGACAGGAAGTGGGGATCGCACTGGTAGCTGTACGTGCCGTCGACGAGCGTGAGCGTCCACGTCACTCCCGCGGCCGGGGTGATCTCTGCGACGCCGGTCGCCATGTTCACACCGCCCGGGCCTGTCAGACGGAAGTTGTGAAAGGCCGAGTTGTCGTGGACGACGACGTCGTAGGTGCCTGGATCTGTTCGCGTCACGTCCGTGGTGCAGGAGGCGTCCCGGAGCGTGATCACGAACGCGTCGCCCGTTCCAACGGTCGCGCAGAGCTGCGGATTGGCCGCACGACCCGACGACGGCAGGAGAAACGCGAGCGCGACGCCGATGGCGGCGAGCAGGATCATCGCCCCCTCTACGGGAAAGCGCGCTAAAGCGGTTTGGTCAGGTCAGGTACTTCTCGAGCCAGTCGGCGCTCAGCCGCCACGCGCGCAGCTCGTTCGGCCGGCGCGTGAAGCCGTGGCCTTCGTCCTCGAAGACCTCGTACTCCACCTCCCGGCCATGCATACGCAGCCGCTCCACCATCTGATCAGACTCGGGCTTGACCACGCGCGGGTCTTTCGCCCCCTGAATGACCAGCAGCGGCGCCTTCGCCTGGTCGACGTACGTGATCGGCGAGCGCTCGGCGAGGAAGTCGGCCTCCGTATCCGGGTTGCCGACCCAAACGTCCATGAACCGCTTCCATGTGGGCGGGACGGCCCGGACGAACGTCACGAGGTTCGACGGGCCGACGATGTCGACCGCGCAGCGCCAGTAATCGGGCAGCCGCGTCACGCACGAGAGGACGGCGAACCCGCCGTAGGAGCCGCCCCAGACGGCGATCCGGTCTCGGTCGACCCAGTCCTGGTCGTGCAACCACTTGACCGCGTGGCCCCAGTCGCGCAGGTCTCCGCCGCCCCAGTCGTGGTGGATCAGCTTCTGGTAGGTCTTGCCGTAGCCGGTCGACCCACGGATGTTGGTGGCAAGCACCGCGATCCCGCGGCTCAAGAGGTACTGGTAGAGCGGCTGATACACGGGTCGCTCCTGTGACTCCGGGCCGCCGTGGATCGAGAGCACGACGGGGGTGCGGCTGCGCCTCCTCGGGCGGTAGACCCACGAGGGAATCTCCCGCCCGTCGAAGCTCGGATACGAGACCAGCTGGGGCTCGATCAGCTGTCGGGGGCGAAGGCCGCCGAGCATGCTGTCGGTCAGCTTCCGCGCCTTGCCGGTTGCCGTCTCGAGCACGTACAGCTCTGGCGGCCGCTGCGGGCCCTGCCAGATCAGTGCCGCATGCCGGCCGTCGGGTGAGAGTGTGAAGGCCGTTCCCATGGGCGAGCCTGCGCCGGGTGGAAGCTGCGGCTCGGGGAGGTCGGTTCCGCTCTCGAGATCTCGCAGGCGAACGCGTGCCCATCCCTGGTCGTTCTCGATCAAGCCGAGGACGCGGCCGTTCTTGGACATCGCGAGCTCCTCGATGTCGCCCTCCGGCGTCTCCACCCACTCGAGCCCGCGGTCCAGATGGAAGAAGCCGAGGCCGTTGAATTCGCGGTCCTCGTTCGATACCAGATAGAAGCCCGACCCGTCCGGCGCCCACGGGCCTGACACGTACAACGTCTCGTCCTCGTGCGGCGTCAGCTCCCGCGACTGGCCCGAATCCAGGTCGATGAGGTGAAGCGACGTGTCCGTGTTGCTGCGGAAGTCGACCGCAAGCAGCTTCCGCCCGTCCGGCGACCAGGAGGCCGGGAAGGCGAACATCTCGTCGCCGAAGACCTGTTGGACGTCGCCGTTCTCGTCCCGCACCCAGACGTCCATGTCGGTGGGGACGCGTGAGTTCGCGGCGAACGCCAGCCGACGTCCGTCTGGAGACCAGGCATTGAGGTTGACGAAGTGCTGGACTTGCGGTGCGTCCGTCCACTGCTCTGGCCATCCGCCGGTCGTGGGAAGCGCGTAGATCTGGTGAAACTCGTCGCCATCCCGGTCGGCGATCAGAACGATCGTCTTCCCGTCGGGCGACGGCGCGATGGCGCGGACGGTGTTGGCCTCGAACGCCGTCAGCTGCTGCTGGCGGCCGCCGCCGACCGAGGCGCGCCACAGGTTGAACTGGCCCGACGTGTTCGTGACGAACAGGACCCGGCGGCCGTCCGGCGTGAAGGCGAGCGCCGGCTGGAAGCGCCTGATCGCGAAGAACTGCTCGAACTGTGGAGGAGAGCGGCGGGTACGCGCCACGGCGGCCATCTTACGTTTGAAGCGCCGAGGCTCGCGGAACTGTTGAAGGGTGGTTCCCGATGCGATTGTCGAACTGATCGACCACGTCGCCGACGAGGGTTGCCTCGAGCTCTCCGAGCTCTCGGCGGCGCTCGAGCGGCAGGAGCTCGAAGACGACGAGGTCGAGGAGATCTACCTCGAGCTCGAGCGTCGTCAAATCGACCTGCGCGACGACTGCGGGCGCAACGGGTCGCGGGGCACGTACGTCAACGGCGACCTCGCCGTGGCGACGACCGACTCGCTCCAGCTCTTCCTGAATGAAGCGGCCCGCTATTCGCTGCTCACCGCCGACGAGGAGGTCGAGCTTGCCAAGCGCATCGAGCGTGGCGATCCGGAAGCGAAGGAGCGCATGATCAACTCGAATCTTCGCCTCGTCGTCTCGATTGCAAAGCGGTATCAGGGACACGGGGTTGCATTGCTCGACCTCATCCAGGAGGGCGTCATCGGGCTGATCCGGGCTGTCGAGAAGTTCGATTGGCGGCGGGGCTTCAAGTTCTCGACCTACGCGACATGGTGGATTCGCCAGGCCGTCCAGCGCGGGGTCGCCAACAAGGCTCGCACGATTCGCATCCCCACCCACGTGGTCGAGCGCGAGCAGCGGATCAACCGGGCAACCCGCGAGCTCGCGGCCAAGCTCGGACGGGATCCGAGCGAGCAGGAGATCGCCAAGCGGACACGGCTGTCGCTCAAGCACGTCCGCGAGGCGATGGAGGCGCCGCGCGCGGTGACGAGCCTCGACCGGCCCCTCGGCGGCGAAGGCGGCGCCACCTTCGGCGAGCTGTTCGCCGGTGACGCATCGCTCGAGGAGGAGGTCGAGGTCAGCCTCCGCGAGGACGCGTTGCGACAGGCCCTGCGGAAGCTTTCGGATCGGGAGCAGGAGGTGATCAGGCTCCGCTACGGCCTGAACGGCGACGGAGCGCCGCAGTCGCTGGAGGAGATCGGTCGCCGGCTGAACCTGACGCGCGAGCGTGTACGCCAAATCGAGACGCAGGCGCTCGAGCGCCTGTCCATGGCCCGCGAGCTCGAGGGGATGGAAGAAGCGGCGGCCTGATTCTTTAGTTTCGTCCCAGAGCCGCGACACGCTGGGCGAGGAACGCGCGCTCGACGTCGTTCGCCGCCAGCTCCAGCGCGCGCCCGTAGGCCGCGCGCGCCTCGTCCCTTCGTCCGAGCCTGCCCAGGAGGTGCGCGCGGGTGGAGCGGAGGAGGTGGTAGTCGTCCAGCCCGTCGATCCGCTCGACGATCTCCAGCCCGTCCTCGGGGCCATAGGCGAGCGAGACGGCGACGGCCCGGTTCAGCTCTACGACCGGCGAGTCGAAGGAGCGGGCGAGCTCTCCGTACAGCGCCGCGATCTGCCGCCAGTCGGTGTCCTGTGGCCCGGACGCCTCCGCATGCACCGCCGCGATCGCCGCCTGCAGCTGGTAGGGGCCCGGCATCCGCAGCGACAGCGCCCGCACGAGCACGCGCTGTCCCTCCGCGATCCGGGCCTGGTTCCACAGCGACCGGTCCTGGTCCTCGAGCAGGACGAGCTCGCCGTCGAGGCCGCTGCGCGCGGCCCGGCGGGAATCCTGGAGGAGCATGAGCGCCAGCAGGCCGAGCACCTCGGGCTCGTCGGGCATGAGGGCTGCCAGCAGCTTCCCGAGCCGGATCGCCTCGTCGCAGAGCTCCCCGCGCACCAGCGCCTGGCCGCCCGTCGCCGAGTACCCCTCGTTGAACGTGAGGTAGAGGACGCCGAGCACCGACCGGAGCCGCTCCGGGAGGAGGTGGTCGGGCGGAACGCGCAGCGGGATCGCGGCCTCTCGGATCTTCCGCTTCGCACGGACGAGGCGCTGCGCGAGCGTGGGCTCGGAGACGATGAAGGCGCGGGCGATCTCCGCCGTCGTCAGTCCCGAGACCATGCGCAGCGTGAGCGGGATCCGGACGTCCGCGGGGAGGGCCGGATGGCAACATGCGAAGATCAGCTCCAGGCGCTCGTCGGGCAGGTGGCTCTCCTCCTCGGGCACCTCGATCTCCTCCAGCCGGGCGAGCAGCTCGGTTTTGCGGGCCAGAGTCCGGTCGCGCCTGAGGCGGTCGATTGCCCGGTTGCGCGCAGTCGCCATGATCCAGGCGCCCGGATTGCGCGGCGGCGAATCGCCCCAGCGCTCGAGCGCGGCCTGGAAGGCATCCTGGACGGCGTCCTCCGCGAGGGCGGGATCGCCCGTCGCCCGCGCGATCGCGGCGGCCGAGCGGCCCCACTCCTCGCGGAAGACGCGACCGAGCTCGACTATGCCGAGACCTCCGTCTCCTGCATCACGAGGGGACGCACCTCGACGACGCCGTGCGTCGCGGCCGGGATCTTGGCCGCCCATTCGATCGCCTCGTCGAGTGAGTCGGCCTCGATCAGGTAGTAACCACCGAGGGCCTCCTTCGTCTCGGCGAACGGCCCATCGGTGACCTCGAACTCTCCGTCGCGGACCCGGACGGAGGTGGCGGACGTGACGCCTTGCAGCTCTGCGCCCGCGATGTAGGCATTGCGGTTGCGGAGCTCCTCTCCAACCGCTGCGTATTGGGCGTAGACACCTTTGCGCTCGTCGTCCGACAGGCTCTCCCAGCGTCCCGGTGCGGCGTAGATCAGCAGCATGTACTGCATGGCTTCCTCCTCAGTGTTCGATTACAGCACTACGACGAACGGGACCGCTCGTTTTCGACAAGGCGGAAGTAGATGACCGCCAGCGCGTGCGCCGCATACGGCGCGGTGATCACGCTGACGAGGAAGTGGCCGAGCCAGCTCGAGAAGAACTCCGGCAGCAGCGGATGCAGGAGGTTGTCGAACCACGTCTCCAGCAGGCCGGCGACGATGAAGATGATCAGGAGGATCCACAGGACGGTCCAGCTGTGTCCCTGGACGAGCTGGTTCGAGCGCCTGAAGGCGTCCCGCATGCCGCGGCCCTCGATCACGATGACCGGCACGATCACGCTCCAACGGACGAGGACGATGAGGCCGGGCACGACGAGGAGCACCAGCCCCACGACGATGGAGACGGAGTAGACGAGGGTCGCCGCCAGCAGCGTGAGGAGATGCGGTCGCGTTCGGCGGAGGAGCGCCCGCAGTCCGGGGACGACCCCAACCTCGCGGTGCTGCTTGATGTCGACGGCCAGCGCGCCTTCGAGCAGGAAGTCGCCATACGAGGTGAAGAGGGTGACGAGCAGCGTCGCGATGAGGATGGTCAGGCGCGTGTCGCGCAGGGTGTCCACGACGGCGGCCGGAATCGTGAACACGATGAAGATCGCAGCTGCGACGAAGAGCGAGCGCCAGAAGAACCTGACGTACAGCCGTGCCGCATCAGCGAGGACGCCTCCGACGGTCACACGGAAACGGCGTGCAGGCCGACCGCCGACAGCCGCTCGAACACGAGCGGGAGCGAGCGCGCCGTCGCGCGCCAGGAGCCGGGCACGCTGTAGAAGTCGGCGTCGTGGAGGACGATGATCTCGCCTCCCCGCAGCCCACGGGTGACGCGGGCGGCGATCCGCTCCGGTGTCGCGGACGGACGCCAGTCGTAACCGATCCGCTTCCACAGGACGACCTCCCAGCCGCGCGCCCGCGCGTACGAGAGCGCCGCCGCGGTCAGGTAGCCGAGCGGCGGGCGGAACTGCGTCACGGCGACGCCCGCCGCATCCTCGATCGCGGTCGCACCGCGCGCCAGGTCCTCACGGGCCTCGCGAGGGGTGAGCCGCATGAAGTTGCGGTGCCGGAAGCAATGGAGTGCCACGTGGTGGCCGGCGGCCGCGATCTCGGCGGCCAGGCGGGGACGTGCCACGACCTGCTCGCCCGCCAGGAAGAAGGTCGCCGACGCGCGTGCCGCCGCAAGCGCATCCATCACGGCCAGCGTTCCTTCCGGATGGGGGCCGTCGTCGAAGGTCAGCCCGACCGCGCCGCGATCATCCACCCGATCGCGGATCCGGAGGGCGCGGCGGTACCAGGGGAGGCCCACTGCCGGCACCGGAAGCAGGTGCCCGGCCAGGACGAGGCTATCGTGCACCTTGCCCATGGAAGTCGTCGCCGGCCTCGCGCTCGCCTTCACGACCGCGATCCTCTACGCAACGGCGGTCGGGCTGCAAGCGCTCGAGGCGCGGGAGGCACCCGACGAGCAGCATCTCCGCCTCTCCCTGCTCCGGCGCCTGGTCACCAGGCCGCGCTGGCTTCTCGGGACCGGCCTTGCGCTGCTCGGGTGGGTGGCGCAGGTCGGCGCGCTCCTGCTGATCCCGCTCACGCTGGTCGAGCCGGCCCTGGCGATGAGCCTCGTAGTGCTCCTCATCATCGGCTCCCGCGTCCTCGGAGAGAGGGTAGGCAAGCGGGAGATCCTGAGCGTGTCCACAATGGTCTTCGGGATCGCGCTCCTCGCGTGGGCGGCACCTCCCCGCGAGGCGGAGCACGCGGGAGGCGCCGGCACGATCGTCGCGATCGGCGTGCTCGCAGTCATCGCGCTCGTCCCGTATGGGCTGGCGATGATCGGCCGCACCGCCGGGCTACTGATCGCAGTCGGCGCCGGCGCTGCCTACGCGATCGACGGCCTCGCAACGAAGTTTTTCTCCGACGACTTCTCCAACAGTGCTTGGATCGGCCTGATCGGTTGGGGGATCGTGATGGGGCTGGCCGCCGGGATCGCGACGCTCAGCGAGATGTCGGCTCTGCAGCGTCGTCCCGCGACTCAGGTCGCGCCGATCGTCTTCGCCTTGACGACCCTCGTCCCGGTGGCGCTTGCGCCGGTACTGGCGGGGGAGACGTGGAGCGAAGATCCGTGGCTGCGGGTCGCGTTGGGAGCTTCCATCCTGCTGATCGTCGGCGGTGCGTCCGTCCTCGGGACGTCGCCCGCGGTCGGAGCCGTCCTGGAGGAGCCGGGGAAGGGAACCGGGGAGAGCGACGAGCGCGAGAGCACCGCCAGCGCGCGGTCCACGAGTGAGAGTCCCGAGACCGACGAGTCGGACAGGGTCAAGACGACGACATCGCCGGCCTGAGGCTCCTTGGTGGGTAGCGCCTTCCCGGTCTCGAAGCGGACTGCGGGGGAGATCGGCCGTCCTCCCATCGTGCGAGCGACGACGTATTCGCCGAGCGAGAACCCCTTCTGCGGGACGAGGTAATGGAAGGTTTTCCCGAGTCCCAGCTCGCGCGCACGGTTCCGCAGGGCGCGTCCCGCGCTGATCCAGTGCGGGAGACCCTTCGCGGGCAGCGCTGGAAGCGACCCGTCGCCCAGGTCGGAGATGTGGCGCAGCAGCGTCGCGTCGGGATCAGCGGTTATCGCGAACGTTGCGCGAGCGCCCTTCGTGCGCAATTCAGCAGCGACGGCAGGAACGAGCTGTGCGGGCGCCTCGATCACCAAGGCGACCTGGCGCGGCCCGACCGGAGCGGTCGACAGCGGGCGGAGGTGCAACACCCGCGAGACGATCGGATATGGCGCGGCGCTCGCGAAGGTCCAGCCGGCCAGGACGAGCGTCGTCACGGCCAGCCCGAAGGCGATGCGCCGTGCTTTCCGGCGGCGCCGGAAGAAGGGACGGCCGTTGCGCGGCCGGGCCCCGACGATGAGCGGCCCCGCGGGCCGCTCGGCCCTCAGCCTGCGGATTGCAACCGACCGCTGGGATACGGCCCGCTCGAGCGCGGCCGTGAGCTGTCGCGACGTGCGCGTGGCGTCGCCCATCCCCAAGGCCGCGATCGCCTTGGCGTTCCAGCGTGCGTGGCCGGACGGCGAGCTGTACGCGATGATCGGCTTCCCGCGCACGAGCGCCTCGAGGCAGGTAACGCCGGCGGTTGAGTGGACTACGGCGTCCGCGGCGGCCATCAGGTCGTTCATCTCGTGCGTGAACCCGAGGATGCGTGCGCGCGGCTCGCGCCCGAAGTCGGCCTCGAGCCGCTCGCGGATCTGCTCGTTCAGCCCGCAGATGCAGACGACGGTCGAGTTCTCGAGTTGCAGTGCCGAGCGTACCGCGCGCTCCAGCTTCCCCACGCCCCAGCCGCCGCCGGAGACCAGGATGAGAGGCCCTTCCTGCGGCAGCCCGAGGGCGCGGCGGGCCTCGCGCTTACGCCTGCGCTGCAGGAACTGCTCCTGCACGAACGGGCGCACGACGCGCGCGCTTCCGCCGCCGGCCACGCGCTCGATCGTGCGGACGCTCGACTCGTGCACGACCAGGTGGAGGTCCATCCCGGGATGGGCCCAGAGCGGATGGACGCCGAAGTCGCTCACCGTCGCGAGGGCCGGCATCTTCAGCACCCCCTTGCGGCGGAAGTAGCCGATGATGCTGGTCGCGGCGGGATGCGTGGACACGATCACGTCCGGGTCGACGCTCCTGATCAGGCGCAGCAGCGGCTTCGACCCGAAGAGGACGAGGCCGGCGCGCGCGATTGCGCGGCCGAGCGGGAAGCGGGCGAAGAAGAAGCACTCGATCCCGTACGTCCAGGTCAGGCAGCGGAGCTGGACGCGGTAGACGTCACGGCTCATGAAGGGGATCACGCGGCCTACGTGCTGGAGCGCGTCGTGGACGACGACCTCGGCACCCTCCTCGTGCAGCTCGGCCTCCAGTGCGCGCGCCACTGCACGGTGGCCCTCGCCCTCCTCGGCGGAGAGAATGAGCACGCGCTTCTTCGCCTGCGGCGGCGAATGAGGCGATGAACGCAGCTCCATTGCCTCGCTCACTGGGCCGATTTTCCCGCAAAAGTCGGACATCGGCAACCCCTGGACATAGGAGGACGTAGATGAAACGATCGCTTCCTGCGGCATTTTGAACCCGTGCGCTCCGGTGCGCAACACTCCGTTTTCAGCTGGTCAGTCGGGATCCGAGTAGTGCAGCATCGTGGCGACGCGGAGGAAGCCTGCGCGCGAGTAGACGCGTTGCGCGGCCTCGTCGCCGGGTGAGAGGACGCACGTAGAGGCCCCGGCCTCGAACGCGGCTCTGGAAGCTGCAGCGGTCACGAGACCGGCGAGCCCCTTGCCGCGCCACGGCTCGGCGGTCGCAACGCCGACGATCTCGGAGTGGTCGTCCACGACGGCCGTCCACGCGGCGGCGGAGACGGCTTCGGGGCCGATCCGTGCTAGCACAGCGCCTCCACTCGGCCGCTGCGGCTCCTCGTCGTTCCGGAGCGGCTCGTGACCGAAAGCCGAACGCTGGATGTTCGCCAGCTCCCGCAGGTCGTCGTCGCTCGCCGCGGCGACCGTGGCGCCGCCGACGGTGGGCTCGACGATCGCATCCGGCCCACAGGACATCAGCGGCGTTCGCAGCTCCTCGCGCATGCCTGCCCTCGCGAGGGCGCCTGCAACCCTGGGAGCGGCCTCCTCGATCCATTCGAGCCGAGGGAGCCGCTGGCGCGCGCTGAACGCCGCGCGGAGGCGGACGATGTCAGCCTCGGTGGGCTCAACGTCCCCATCGGGGATGGCGTAGCTGAAGTACTTGAGCCGCTCGGATGGATGGATGAAGGCGGTGAACGGCGGTAGCTCGACCACGTCGCGATTCGGCGCTGCGCTCGCCCTCAGGAACGCCTGAAGGCGCATAATCTGAGGCGAGATGTTGTTCCGCAAGCTGATGCGCATCCTGCGGATCAAGCGCTACAACCGCAAGCGGCGCTAGCCAGCCTTTACGGCGGCTTCAGCCGAGTCCAGGTCGCGCCGCCGTCGGTGGTGGCGAAGAGCTTGAGCGAGCTGCTCGAGACCTGTGCCCAGCCGACCTCGCTGGAGGTGAACTGAAGTCCCGTGACCAGGCCCGGGAGCTTTCCCACCGTCCTCTGCGCCTGTCCGCCGCCGGTTACGGCTACGAGCTTCGTCCCGACCGCGGCCAGCCAGTACTCGGGGTCGACGACAGCGGCAGGAGCCGTCGCACCGAACGAGAGGGACTTTCCAAGCCGTATCAGCTCGACCGGCCTCCATGAGCGGCCACCGTCCTCGGTGGTGAGGAACGCGAGCGTCGAGCGCGACCCGGCGGCGAGGCTGACCGGGAGAACACCATCCGTCCCCGTGGAGAAGACGGGGAGTGCGTACGCGGTCGAGGCGGCGCCCGCAATGGCCGGCCTGGGCGTGACCGCCTTCCAGGACTTGCCGCCGTCGTGCGTCGCGTACAGCCGCTCGTTCGCGAGCCCGCCGACCAGCCAGCCGTCCCGCGTCGTCGGAAAGGAGAGCCGCCCACCGAGGGGGAGTGCCGACTGCTTCCACCTGACTCCGTCGGAGCTCCGGAGGAGCAGACCGCGACTGAGGCCGAAGCGGTTTGGTTGGAGCCGGATGCCGACGAACAGTTGAGGATCGACCGAGTTGATGTCCGCGGGCGCTGCGACGTCGGCGTCGGCGGGGACGGGAAGAATCGCCGACCTCCACGTGCGGCCGCGGTCAAACGTCGAGTAGAGCGCGAGCGGCGTCTTGCGGAGGCCGGTTGCGACGACCAGCCAGCCGTTCGAGCCGGCGAGGTGGATCCCACGGATCTGGCTCGGAGAGATGCCCCGCGGTGACAGGGCCTCCCAGGAGACGCCGCCGTCCGCGGTCGAAGAGAGGCCACGCGCGGTCGCGGCCCAACCCTCCGCTGTCGCCTCGAGCCCGATCGTCGGCCGCGGGGCCAGCAACTCGAGCTTCACCGCGTCCGCCGCGATCGAGCCCGTTGTGGTCGTGCGCGGGGAGATGCGGACGAGGGCGGACTTCCCGCCCGTGAGCGCGAACGTCCCCAGGTACTGCCAGCCGCTTCCCCTGCGCTGATCGACCCGAATCCACGTGCTGCCGTTCGTGGAGTCGATGCCGATCGGAACAGAGCTGTTGCGCCCGGCGGCGGCTGGCCACCACGCATACAGCGCGTAACTGCCGGTCGTCGGCACGGTGAGAGGGAACCTCGCCGGCGTTCCGCTCGCGCTCGGCTGGGTCACCGAGAAGGAGCGGCCGTAAGCCGCCGCCGAAGCTGCTCGCTTCCACCCGTTCGGGCGGACGAATGCGCGGGCCGAGTCGTCCCCGAGCCGCTGGACGGCCGTCCCGACACTGGCGGCGGCGAAGTCCTTGACGAGGCCCATGTACTTCGGCCAGTCCCAGCACCGGCCCGGATCGGTGTGGTGGGCGAAGCCGCCGAACCGGCCCGGATGGTTCGGGTCCGGCACCTCGTTGTGCCCGATGAAGTGCTTGCGGTCGATCGGGATCAGGTACTTGAGTGCGAGATCGGCCGAGAGCTGGGCGGAGGAGCGGTACATCGAGTCCGTGTACCACTTGCACGCGTACGTCCACGCCTCGTGCTCGATGCCGATGCTCCGGTCGTTCGTGTCGCCGTTCCCCGAGTGCCAGGCCTCGTCCTTGTCGCGCACCATCTGCGTGACGTCGCCGTCGCTCGAGCGGATGACGTAGTGCGCGGTCGCGTGGGACCTCGGGTTGCGGAACCACTGGAGCGTTCCCGCGTATGAGCCTTCGGTGGTGTGGATGACGACCATGTCGATCGGGTGTGAGAGCGGCCGGTTGGCGCGTGTGTAGTTCGACGTGCTCGCGGCCAGCCAGTGCGCCTGCGGGTAGTCGGCTACAGGCGGACCGGCCGGAGCGGCCTGCACGAGGAGCGCGAAAACGGCGACGGACGCCGCTACGGCGGCTCGGCGCATCCCCAGGTGGTACGTGAAATGACCCGCTTACGCAAGGGAAAACCCGTTAGGAAACTGTTCGGCGCGGGAGCAGGACACGGAACGACGCCCCGCCGTGCTCTCCGTTCTCCACCCACGCGTGCCCGTCGTGCAGGGCGGCAAACTGCGCGACGAGGGCGAGTCCGACCCCGGCGCCGGGCGTCTCGACACTGCTGCGCGCGGAGCGCGAGAACAGCTCGAAGATGGCCTCCTTGTCCCCCTCGGCCACGCCGGGCCCGTCGTCGTCGACCCGGATCAAGGCCGAGTCGTTGCCGTCCGCCGAGACCGAAACGAGGACCTTCGTGCCGGGACCGGTGTGCTTGACCGCGTTCGCGACCAGGTTCTCGACGATCCGCTCGACCTTTGCTCGGTCGACGACCGCGGTCACCGGCGCACCGATCACCTCGACGGGCTCGTGAGCGGCCGCCACCAACTCCGCGACCTCGGTGAGATCCGTCTCCTCGAGGGCCAGCTCCGCCTGGCCTTCGCGCAGACGATCGAGGTCGAGGAGGTCGGCGAGGAGTCGCTCGAGCTTGAGCGCCTGCTCGGTCAGGTTGCGCAGGAGCTCGCGCCTGAGCTCCGGACTCAGCTCGTCGCCGCGCTCCTTAAGCGTGAGCGCGAAGCCGATGATCGACGTGAGCGGCGTCCTCAGCTCGTGGGAGACGGTGGCGAGGATGTGCTCGCGCACCTGCTCGAGCCGTCGGCGTTCCGTGATGTCGTGGGCCGTGCCGATCATCCGGACGACGCGGCCGGACGAGTCGACGATCGGCTGGCCGTGCGCCTGGACCCAGCGCGTCGTTCCGTCCGGCCAGATGATCCGGTGCGTCAGCTCGAACGGCGTGCGCGCCACCAGCGCTTCCTCGATCACACCACTCGCCCGCTCCCGCTCGTCAGGATGGAGACGCTGGCGGTACGAGGCGTAGTCGACCTTGGTGCCCGGCGGAATGCCGAAGATGCGGTACAGCTCGTCCGACCACGTGACCTTGCCGGTGTCTATCTCCCATTCCCAGCTACCCATCTGCGCGATCGCCTGGGCCTCCTCCAGTCGCTCGTGCGCGCTCTGGAGCGCTACCTCCGCGGTCTCGCGCTCGGACAGCGTCGCCGCGAGAATCAGCAGGCTGACCGCGACGACCGCGAGCAGCGCCTGCAGTACCTCGACGCCGCGCGTCGCGTCATCGGTGATCGGCGTCAGCTCGGCGACCACTCCGGCAACCGCCACCGCCGCGACCAGGAAGCTGGCTGTCGCCGCCCCGAGCTGCTTGAACCGGAAGGTCGCCCAGATGAGGAGCGGGAAGAGCAGGTACGGAAAGCGCCAGAGTCCGGTCAGGAACACGACGCAGCTCATCCCGATGAGCAGGCCCAATAAAGCGATGCCCTCGGCCATCTTCCGCCGTGTGATGGCACGTGGGAAGCGCGTCGCCCAGACCATGATCAGCGGAGCGACCAGGAAGTCGCCCATCGCGTCGCCGACCCACCAGAGCCGCCAGGCCGAGCCGTACGGATGTGCGGCCGGATCGTCCGCGATCGAAAGCGCGGTGACGCCGTTCGTGGCGCTCAACGCTGTGCTGAAGATGGCTGCTAGGACGGCGAACGCGAGCACGTCGCGCACGCGCTCGAACGAGGGACGAAAGCCGACCCGGTCGAGGAGAAACGCGCCCGCGACCGCCTCGAGGGTATTGCCGGCGGCGATCACGGCGGACATCTCGATCGAGGCGCCCGT
>Ga0075418_10006144_pt1 | contig 13562 bp, 16 predicted proteins | sample SoiMetdeltSBSDD2_FD_81776 | JGI IMG/M metagenome (GOLD analysis project Ga0075418, IMG submission 81776) | Bulk soil microbial communities from a Populus tree surrounding site in Tennessee, USA - Soil MetaG P. deltoides SBSDD2 | ecosystem: Environmental > Terrestrial > Soil > Tree plantation...
ATACGCGCTTAATATCCACGATGAAGTGTTGTATGATAAATTGAAATCATGGATTAATTGTGGAAGTGCTGGAAGAAGCATCGTCTCCGTATACATCGATATAGTCGCAATAGAACTGAGAATCGCGAGTGTTGTCCATATTGAATGACTGCTATTTTTTTTACTAAACAAGGGTTATCTTTTTTGCTTATAGTAAATTCAAAAGATCAATATATTTGATTTTACACGCTCCTCCATTAATTAATGAATATAATAAAAAATTCTAAATTATTCATTGTCTTGGATTGGAGGGCAATTTCACTATATCATGAACTAGTAATACGTATGAAAATAATTTTTTTGATCCATATTTTAATACCTGCTGAATACAATTACAATTAATCTAAAGATTAATGTCGTCCATAGCTGAAATAAAGAAAAGACTGAAGAGAAACTGGTATCAGTTTATCAATAATAATAGTAAAAAATTTTCCACCCCTGTAATTGATGGCTCTTCTCCACCTTCAATATTTGTAGGTGAATTTGGATATCCACACATTAGAATTGGTCCAATGATTCCGCCTTATCATGGAGATACCTCAATTTTAGATAAACCAGAATTGTGGAAGGGAAAATCGTTGGAAGAGATAGTCAACTACAGGATCAATCTTTTGAAGGGAACTATAATTCACAATGTGAATGATATTTCGGGGCGATACATTGAATCTTTGCAAGAGATGGCATTATCAAAAAAAGTTGTCGAAAGCACTGTAACATTTGAAAAAATACCATCACAATATGTAAATAAAATGAGTTTAACTAACAATGAATCTGAAGAAATTCCTACAATATTCTCAGCACCCGTACGTGACTTTAAGATTATTCCTTCTACCGCAGATCGCAAAATTGAAAAAAAATATTACGACCATGATTCAAAGGCAACAGATGCCATAATTGACCTTTATGATAATAATATCGATATTAGTCAGATCTCAAAAGTTCTAAGTATGGGAATGGTGGGCAGAAAGAAAAATCGTAAACTAGTACCTACTAAATGGAGTATTACCGCAGCAGATGATATTCTTTCCCTGTATTTAATGAATAAAATCAAAAACAATCCAATTCTGGATAATAACCTTGTATTTGACTTCAATCATTTGGAAAATTATTATTCAGTGGTATTTATCCCTGATGATGTTTGGAGTTTTGAAATGATTGAATCATGGATTGATACCAATGGAAGAATACATATAGGTTCAGATTATGAGTCAGGAAAAAAGATCGATCATTATCCTTCAATTGCTGGTGCCTATTTTGCAGCAAGATTGGCAGTGGCCGAATATCTTTTCAAGATAAGAAAAAAGGCATCAGTGTTGATTCTGAGAGAAATACATCCTGAGTATTTTGTGTCCCTTGGTGTCTGGCAGATTAGAGAGGGAGTAAGAGAGTGTCTCAAATCTAAAGCAAAAACTTTTCAAGATTTTGATTCTGCTTTAAAGTATGCAATCTCAAAAACTTCACTATCAAAAATAGAATGGATTAAGAACAGTTCAATTATTAGGAACAAGAAGCAAAAAAGAATGTCAGATTATTTAACTTAAGTTGATTCGATTTTTGCAGAGGATACATGATAATTAGTGAAATTGGATCTCACTCTCCTGAAATGGTTTAGAGAGTAAAGCTACTACTTGAGAGAATAAAAGTTTAATCACTAGATATTTTTAATCAAGATTTGAAAGAGTGGTCTATTGAGGTAAGCAGACAGTGAATCTGGGGGTTTGTTCGCCAGGCTTTTGATCTTTTTTCTTTATAATATCTACGTCCATGAGTTTTTCGCATGATTGTTTTTCAACAGTGCTATCCTTGATATTGTTGGTTAAGTTCTGTAATTGTTGATTTTTGCCAAATGGACTGACAATATAAGGATACTTGGAAACATCTTTAGTTATTATCTTACAGTTATAGATTTCAGTACATTTTTCTTCATTAATACCCTCTAATGTAGAGGGTTGTTCAATTGCATAAAGTCTGGCGCCAACAGTCGTGATCGAGATTACTGCGAAGCTTATTATAATAAACACCATAGATAAATTTTTGATCAACTAAACAGTTGAAAGTCACCTTCATTTATTTGAATTTGGAAAAAATTATGATTAATAAAATTCACTTTATTGATTGTAATAAAATGTTATAGCAAATTGTTATATTAAATCAAAAATAATTTTTTTTATTAATACAATATTAATTCTTCAATTTTATCAACATGTATACTTTTATTCACAATTGATAAAAAATACAACTTGTTCAACGCTAAAATGAACATCGTTAATGGCAGAAAAATATTTAGATTCTCAGAAGGGAATTTTTGCCTTGCATTTAAACCCAATTAGGATTGTCATATTGTCTGGGATAATAAGCATTCTTTTTCTGTCATCATATTCTAATATCGTAAATGGAAAGACTATATTGTGTCAGAATGAGAACAAAAAAACATGCAAGGGAAGTGAAAGAACCGATGTGTTAGTAGGCAACAAGAATTCCAATAAGATGAATGGTCTTCAGGGCAGTGATTATATAATTGGCTTATTTGGTAATGATTACATTATTGGATATAACGGAAGTGATTCTCTCATGGGTGGAGCAGGTAACGATATAATTCATGGAGGTGGAAATAACGACGGAATATTGGGTAACACAGGCAATGATAATATAACAGGCGGATTTGGAGCAGACGAAATAATAGGAGGGGAAGGCAATGATACTATCTTAGGAGGTAACGGTCCTGATACAATTATTTCTGGACAGGGAAATGACTTTATAGTCGGCGGTCGTGGAGTTGATGAAATTAGTAGTGGGGCAGATGATGATAAAATTTATACTGCAAATAGGAACACTACAGAGTCAGATAATGCTAGGGATACTGTTTATTGCGGAGAAGGAAATGATGAGGTATGGATTAATATAAGCATGGATGACGATGAAGTGAATAAAGACTGCGAAATTGTGCACAAAGGATGATATCCTATTAAGTAATGCTAAAATGTACCAATTTTGGTAACTCTTGGAATCATTTTACAATACTATTCAAGCTTATTTTTCCACTGAAAAATACTAGTTGGATCAGAATGGCCTAAAATCTACTGTACCACGTATGTCAAATATATCAGTTTGCTGTGCAATATCCCGAGCCCTTTCATTCTCCATGTCATCATAACATCTACGGTAAAAAGGACAATTTGGACACTTACTAGATTTTAATGGTTCGATTAATCTAGGAAGTATTGCTACATCATGATTAGCTAGGGCATTTACAAGTATATTCTTTCTTAATACCATTTCATTTTTCAATATTTCTCTCGTAATGTCATCCTTGGGCAAATTAACTAACCAACTTTCTACCCCAGGAAGTTTTGCATTATTTGGCCTAAAGAAATACTCTCCCGTTTCATCCTTCCTTATCAATCTCAACTCTCTAATATTATATCTGATTGAAATGATGCCTTTTTCGATACCTGTCATAATCAAATAATAAAGTAGTTGTCTTAGATAGGAACGAAAAGTATAATCATTTATATCGAGTCTTTTACCTGCAACGGTGTCCTTAAGTTCTATTATTATCTTTTTTCCATCTGTATTGTCCATTATATCGGGGTGCGCGATTATGTCATCCATCTGTAATTCTGCTTGTGCCACGCCAATTTTTGCAAGCTGTGTGATTGCAAATTCGCTCGATTCTCCTCTAACGAAATGGTGTATGGATTCATCGGTGATAGAATCCTCGTCTGGATAAACTCGTGAGTAAAATTGTTTTCTTATACAAGAGCTCGGAAGTATGTCTGAGACATGAATAGGAGCAAGTCCTATCCTATCCTTTTTCCTGTCATCGTATCTTGACCTTAGGTTATTTTTTAATTGAGCTGTGAATTCCAAATCGGGCCTTATGATAATTGCCATAATCTACTAACCATATCTGGTAGAATCCGTCTTAATAGTTATTTTATTTTGATAGGGATTCAGATCCAAAAAAAAATATTTTATATATTCCACATTAGGATTAGAACCTACGGAAGAGAATGTAAGAGTCTTGGGCATCGGGAGCAGTATGAGAAAAAATTCCCTTAGCACGAATGCTCTAAGAAACGTCCTTGAAATTATTTCTGCGAAGTATAAAACTGAAGTAAGACTGTTAAATTTGTTAGAAACTGAATTACCGATCTACAAACCCCACAATAGATCCGAAAATGAAAATGTCATTAAGGTTACCAGGGATGTAAATTGGGCCAATGTTTTTGTTTTGGCTTCACCAGATTATCATGGATCCATGTCAGGAACGATGAAAAATTTTCTAGATTTTTTTTGGAAAGAGTTTTCAGGTAAAACCTTTGGCTATATAGTTTCGTCCCATGAGAAGGGTTTAACCGTGATGGATCAAATGCGGACAGCAGTAAGACAGTGTTATGCCTGGAGCTTGCCATATGGTATTTCTATTGATGGGAGTGAAGATTTAGATTCAAACGGTCAGGTAGTGAGCAAGAAATTACAGTCAAGAATGGAAATGCTTGCCAGGGATTTGGTTGTATACGGTGGTTTAATTTACTGGCAATTTATGAAGGACAAGAGTTCATCAGAACTCAATACCTTTGCACATTATTACCTCTAGTCAACGAGTTAAAAGAATGGGGCGGGTTTAAAATTTTCATGTTGAGTTACGAAAAAGACTAGACTATTAAGTTAACTTTGTTTAGGAACTCCTATTATAAGCGCAAACGGAGGAGGCTTGGAAGTCACAGAAAAATGTTAGGTTTAGATACATCAGTCTTTGCTCAAGGTAAAGACAGTTTGTCTGTATTTTTGGATAAACCGTTCTGGATATGGGATTATTACCTACACAGGGCCCAGTATACTAAAACAAATGGACATTGTTGTTTTAATCATCTAATATCTCTGCCTACAAAAGGTGGCAGACAATATCCAATGTTTGATTTTCAAGAATTAATTTTTGACGCTTTAGAACAAAATCAAAACATCTGGATAAAGAAGGCAAGAGGAATTGGACTTACGACCTTTATACTCAGGTACCTGGCCTGGAAAATCCTCTCATCAACTGAGTTAGATCACAAATCCATATACATTACTTCAGGAACTCGTGATCAATCTCCCGAAAAAGTAGATGGAAAGTTAAAGAAATTGTTTGAAAAAAGATTTCCGCTTCTTAAACTAGAATCTAAATTTACAGACTTATGGCTGAAAAAAACATGGATCAGGATATTGGCGGTAAATAATATCATGGATATTGAGGTTCATGATATTGCGTATTTGTTTATTGATGAGGCAGATTATTTGAGACATAGACAACAAGAAGTGTTAGAACACGCATTATCTTCATATGCGGAAAAAGCCAATCACAAGACAATTATTGCTTCGACCCCTAATTCCCCAGGAGGTTTGTGTGAAAAAATAGAAAATGATCCAACCTGCAGATATGCAAAATTGAAGTTGGATTATACCTATGGACTTGGCACGATATATGAAAGAAAGTTCATTGAAAAGAAGAGATTAGAAAGCGAATTTGAGAGAGAATATAATCTAAAGTATGAAATAAGGTAACGTAACTCTATAATATTGATATCCTTGTATTTTGTTGCACAATTATATTGATTAAAAATCTTGTTTTATCAAAATTCGTAATTAGGACCCAAAAGTACTTTTCATCTAATTATCAAATTATTTTATAGATTTAGTCTACATCAAATAATGACAATGGTTTTTTCAGATGGCGTTATTTTCTAAAAATAATAAATCTCGGTATTGATGTCGCAGTTAAATATTTCAATTCTTAGATGTTATTAATTTAAATATCATTTTTGATTAAATAAAATATCTTGGTTTTATCAGGTTACAAATCCGATAGGGGATTACTTCGAGAAAATAATGAGGATTCTTACTTCGTGAATGACAAAGTTGGTGGATATGTTGTAGCTGATGGAATGGGTGGATACAAAGGGGGTGAAATCGCTAGTAAGATTGCCGTAAATACTTTAGGTAAAATTCTCTCCCATTCGCTTCAAAAAAAGCAAGAGAAAGACATACAGCATATTGTGCACAAAGCTCTTCAGAAAGCCAATGATGAAATTATTCTAATGAGAAGACGACACAATGAGTTAACCAATATGGCAACAACAGTAGTATTGTCCATATTTTTTAATGATATACTTTATTACTCACATTTGGGAGATAGTAGGGCCTATTTGTATAAAAAAGAAGGCAAGCTAATTCAACTAACTACTGATGATTCCTTAGTAATGGAAATGGTAAAGCGCGGTATGATCAGTGAAGATGAACTACGAACACACAATTTAAGAAATATTGTTACCAAATATTTAGGATTAACAGATTTAGAACTACCCGAGGTACTGCATTGTTATGTTGGAATAGACGATAGTATTATTCTTTGCTCAGACGGTCTTACAAGTATGTTGGAAGAAAAGGAAATACTCTCTATAGTAAAGAGAGATATTTCTATGGGACCACAAAGTATTTGTGATACATTGGTTGATAAAGCAAATAATAATGGCGGATATGACAATATTACTGTAATCGTGGTTCAAAACAAGTAAAAATATCAAAATCTGGAACTAGTCGAGCCTAAAAAAATGTACTGAATTATCTCAGAGGTTTGCATTCCAATGTTATAAATCAATTTTAAAAAAATTTTTTGAGGATATTAAATTAACCTTCTGGGGATGATAGGAGAGTGAATATATTTCCGTCTAGATCCTTTACAAGTGACATTATGCCACCCCATTCCTGTTTTTCTGGCTTCGTAATATCCACGTCTTTTGATTTGAGCTCTTCATAGGTTGATTGAATATCTGATGTATAGAACCATACGCCTGTGTTTCTTCCGATGTTTTTCTTGGCAATTTCTAACTCCTCTTGAGACATAACCTGTGGATTTGGTTCCAAGATACTCAAACTCGATTCAGAGTCTTTGGGTGCAACTTCTATCCATTTTCCACCATGAAAAGGAACATTTAGTCTAATATCAAAGCTAATTTTTTCTGCGTAAAATTTTACTGCCTGTGCTTGATCTGATACCATTACAACTACACCACCTATCGTATTAATCATTTCAAATATTACTTAGAGAAGAATTATTATAAACTTGTTCCTCCACCGTTGGAAAAGTCTAGTGCTATTTGGGCCGAATTCATCATAAAACAATTGGCTGTACCTGATTTCAATTTTTTAAAAGAATCTTCAATATTAATAGACCTGAAGCTCACTTCGTCTTATTGTACAGCATCACTAAAAGGCGTTCTAAATAATTATTAAATACTCTATTGGGAATATTATTGCTGAGATAGTATGCTTTTGAATGCTGAAAAGGATGATAATATTCCCAAAAGTGATGAGGATATAGAAGATGATTTTGAGGAAGATATAGAAGATGATTTAGAAGAAGATACAGAAGATGATTTAGGAGAAGATGAAATACAAAGTGATTAAAAGTGTTGCAATACGTGCTACATCATCTGTGAAGAGTCGTCTAATAGCGACTGGATTTTGATATAAGTTTAGTGGGCTGGGATGATTATAATATGGAATACCCAGATATCAATACACAGGCATTAATAGTAAAGATGATCTTAAATAAGAGAACAGAAGAATCAATACAATTACTTTCTAGATTTTACAATATCCACCCACCAGACATTGTGGTTGGTACCATAAAGGGAAAAAGGAAAACTGTACGTGCTGTATATGTTGGAAAAGAGAGACGTATTTATGCCATAAATTCTGACATCTTTTACAATCCCTTAATCATCTTGCATGAATTCTATCATCATTTGAGATATAGGGGAATGGAACATAGGGGTTCAGAAAAGGGCGCAGATAATTTTGCATCGAGATTTATCGACTCATACAGGTTTCTGAAGATGCAAAAAAATAGATTTTGATAAAAATAAAGAAAGAATCCTTAAGAAATCAAAATTGCAAAAACGTCAAATCTGTCAGATGCTCGAGATGTTTCTTTGAAATGGAATCACTTATTTTCTTTAATTCATTTTTTGCCTTTGATGAATAAGAAATGTACAATTTTTCCATCCTTTCTATAAATTCAGCAGATTGCTTGTTGTTCCTTACCAAAATGTTAAACAGTCTATCTTCATTGTTCCAGTCCATTATGTCATCATGTATCTGGTATGCTATTCCGAGCAAATGTCCAAAACTTCCCATGGCACAAATTTCTTCCACTGTACCTGTTCCCAATAGTGAACCAATTTTCGACGCAGCTTCAAATAACGATGCCGTCTTATTTTCAACAACCTTTATGTAGTCATCATCCTTTAGGAACGGATCATTGGTTAGTTTTATTTCCATCATCTCGCCCTCACTCATATTTATTGCTGCCTTTGATAATTCTGCAGAAATCTTTGCATTATTAATTTTCGTACAAATATTCAAAATTATTCCAAGAACGAAATCAGCGGTAAGAATGCTACTGTTATATCCATATTTTATATGAAATGATGGTTTACCTCTTCTGTAATTTTCTTTGTCTATAATGTCATCATGAATTACAGATTGCGTGTGTAGCAGTTCTATTGCACAGGAGGATAAAAACATGTCTTCTGTAATGTCAGTCACAGCTCGTCTGCTCGCGGAAATTGTCTCGGCCGACAAAACCAGTATAAGTGGTCTAATTCTTTTTCCACCTTCTGACGCGTATCTTAATGGCGTATAAAATTCAGACCATGAGTACAGATCTAATTCTCTTGCAAGATATTCGTCAATTTTTGACAAATAAGAACTAAATTGTTCCAAGAGAGGATTTGCTTCAATATTTCTTCTGTTCAAGAATGAAATCTAGCCTAGACTAGTGTCCATTCATTGATATTTAATTCTTTTACAAAAATTGGAACTTCAACTAATCTAATTTATTCACTCAAGCTTTGGATATCTTCATGAATGACTTGATTTATTTTCTAGATATAATACGAAGTAATATTATTCTATAATGCTCCGGCCGGGATTTGAACCCGGGATCTGCGACTCGAAAGGCCACAATGCTTGACCGGACTGTGCAATCGTTAATCTATGTTACGACTACTACACCACCGGAGCCATTAGGATGATGTATAATTCACAATATAATAGTTTACAGCCAAAGAAATTAGAACAGTTATGTTATGAGTTTCTAAACTTTATCGGACAAGTCGCAGGTTTGGTATAATCAAAACAAAAAAAGAATGCCTATAATATAAAAGATATTATCACACAAGGTTTTATTATACGTTAAAACCCATTTAAGTGCGTATTTATAGGTATTAGTATATAAAGAAAGGGATGGAGACGCTTAGATGTTGAGCTAAAGGGAAATGCCTATTATAATTTCATAAATTCACTTCAGAGCTAAGCAACAAATCATGCATGTAAGCGGGCGCTTCTAAGATTTACGCAATATTTTGAAATCAAAGACACCAATACTCTGACAAAGTTACCACGTCAGGATATCGAGTGATATTTGATAAAATACTTTCAATATCAAAAGGATAACAACAGGACTAAAAATTGAATGAATCTTGTCATGTTTGCAGTTAACCACTTCTGCCTCATGAATGATATCCTTATTAATATCAAAAAGATTTTCAAATTTAAGACGTCATTTCAGAAACAAGACACTGACTTTGCTTATACCCACGCTGATATTTTGAAGCTTTCAGATGTGATGGCCTTGAGAATAAAAATGTGTATTATGATATATTCTTCAACCGGAATAAGAAGATCTGTCCTTACGCCCCTGCAATTAAGGAATTTAAAAAAGATAGATAACCATAACCTCTACAAGTTCACAATATACGAAGGAGAAAAAGAGCAATATATTACATATTGCACACCTGACACATATTGCACACCTGACACATATTGCACACCTGAGACGGCCTCTTTAATTGATGAATAATCAGACTACAGACGCAGATCAGGTGAAAAATTGACAGAGGATTCCTTCCTGATACGAGAAGAATTCGACATTAACGGTCTGGAGCAAATAAGAAAGAAAGCCCCCCAGAATCTAAAAAAGAATATGACTTCCATTGTCATCAAAATCATCCACGTTTATGCGGTTATCCCAATTCGGCTAGTATAAAGGACTATGGATTGAAGGCTCAAGAAGTGTTATGGGAAGATTAGTATCGCTCAGCCTACTGACTTACGACAGTCATTATAATAAATAACAAGATAATGAAATGAAAGTATGGATGAAAAAATTCATCATAGAATTCAGGAAATAAAACTCTTGTTAGCCATGTCGGGTTTTGAAGATTTTTATGATGATGAGGAGATTGAAAGAATTGCACGTTTACCTATTGAATCATCCCTCCCACTATTGACTCAATTGTCGATATGTGCAAACACAGTTTCAAGGGAAGTTAGAGAAGAAGAAAAAGAAGAAAAACAGAAATTCCAAGAGGAAAATGTTTGATTCAATACGGGCCTTACATAGACAAAAGACGGAAGACAAAATAAGAAATAGCAGCTCATGATCTGTCCAAATGGACTATATTGTCCTTAATCTTGACTGTTGCCACTCTAATAGTTGGACTTGTTATTTTGGTGACTAAATAGAATGATTAAAACTCAAAGTTGTAAGTTAAATTATAAAATTCTAATTCCTAAGAAAAACTTTTCTGTTCCCTTAAGGAATAGCAGTGATATGTTGGGCTTCAAAATCTCCTTAGCCGCAATAACTTTAACATTTGTATTATTCTCCGGTGGAATCCACTTCCAAAATGATGATTTTGCATATGGTCAATTTTTCGATGATTCAGACACTAAAAGCATCATAACAAATTCTTCCAATTTTTCATCAAATTCTACATCATCAGAGAATTCCAATGTTGCCGGAATAGTATTACTAAGTCAGAAATTAAATAACGCATCATTTGGTTATCGTGTTTTAGCAGGGCAGATTCAAAATAAAGGAAATGATACTGCCAAATCTGTGGTAGTGAGATTAACTACTTACGATAAAGATAAGGGTGTTATAGGAACTGATTTTACCTATCCGCACCTTCAAAATCTTAAACCAAATCTTAAATCTACATTTAAGATGACATCCTCTATTGATAATTTCAAAGGTATGGAATATTACGAAATATCTTTAGAATGGAAGAAACCCGACGGCTCACAAGGATATGTAGAAAATGCCAAAATCTATAAAGCTAATACTACTGACGCCAACCAATGAAAAACATTACTCTTATTAATAACACCTCTTAAAGCCAATAAGGTAACAATGGATAATAAGATCCCCTATTAACTGTGGGTAGTAAATATGAACTGGCTTACTGCACTATTTTTGCGTATAAGTTCCCTATTCATTTTCTGGAGTGCTATGGTTAGTTTCAAGAATGAAGAAAAGAAGACCTGCGGCATATGCGCTTCCGTAGACTTTATTGGTATCTCAGACGGTAACGTGTATAAGAGAGTTGAAAGGTTCTGCAAGGAACATGCCAAGACTCACGACCCTGTTACACCTATCAAATTGAAAGTGGTTGGACTGACGAACCTCAATATCAAGATAATGAAAAACTTTAAAACAAAAACTGAAATATGGTCAAAAACTAATTTCAATTATAAAACCGAATGTAACGACAAGACAAAAAACCAGAAAAAAGTATTGCAAGGCCCCAGTCAAGCAGAGGACATTTACACAATGCCTTTCAACAAAGAGAATCTCAAACAGGTGTATAATAAAAGGCAAAATGATAACCTAATTTTTGTAGTAAAAGCAGAGCTCAGACAGGCGGCAGTTCCAGAAGGCCTAATAGGCGAGACAGCCGGAGATTATAATCAACCTCCTCCATCATCTACTACAGCAAAAAACACATATCAATAATCGAATAGGCTAGCCAGGCTTTACGAACTGCTAAAGCCGATTACACAAAGTCAATAATAGCCGTTTTAAATGAGAATAAATATAGGTTAATGATGTTTAATATTGATGAATGAACTGATTTACAAAATAGATCAAGAAGTAGAGAAGAAGAGTCTTTTAAAACACCCATTTTATAAGATGTGGTCAAACGGAGAATTAAGCGTAAATCAATTACAAGGATATTCTCTGGAGTATTTTCAATTAGTGAAAGTAGTTCCAGAGATGGTTAACAATATCAAGTTGAAGATGCAAGGATCCAAATTAAAAAGTATAATTGAAGAGAGTCGCAAAGAAGAGTCAAGTCATATTGATCCGTGGATAAGATTTGCTACCTCTCTTGGAGTACAAAAACAAGATCTGTTGAATTATGTTTGTGGTGAAAATACAAAGAATGCAATATCCGCTCTTGTGGAATTAACTGAGGACTCAATAGATGAAGGTATATGTGCAATGTATGCATACGAATTGGATTTGCCGAACATAAGCAGATCAAAAATTGAAGGTTTGCATGAATTCTACAATATGATCCAGTCTGATTCGACAAGCTACTTTGAAATACATCAAGAAGCAGATGTCAGACATGCAGAAATATGGAGGAGTATGATAAAGAATATTTCAGCTCACAAACATGATATTTGTTTCAGCGCAGCTGCAAAATCTCTTGACGCACAACACTTATTGTTAGATGCTGTCTACGAAAAATATGTAAGACCATTTAACTAGCCCTAATAATTTGTCGTCAAATAAAAGAGCTAATGTTTGTAGAGATTCGAGATAATTATTCTCTCTTTTCAAAACCTTTATAGATATTTTCATATCGAAAAAGTCTGTCGGGCCCATAGCTCAGCCTGGTTAGAGCGACCGGCTCATAACCGGTCGGCCGGGGGTTCAAATCCCCTTGGGCCCACTATGTATTCGGGTTCAAATACAAGTTCGACCTCATTGTTTTATGTGTGAATCTACCTCTATCATGATCTGCAACTGAAATTCTATTGTGGCTTGCCTTGTCGTCGTCACTTAGCCGACAAATATCCCTTCTCGCCCTGTCTATTCTCTAGTTACTTAGTATTAGTCGTAGCGTATGTGGTTCTGAACAATCAAAGTTTACCATTGTCGCCTTCTGAAACATGGTTTTTCATGGCTCCTCCCATCAGTCTTTAGCGTCCAAACTCGACAAAACTTAAGTAATTCTAATTCTCTTCAAATCTAGCAAAATGGTGTTTAGAAATTGTGTATGGAGGTCTAGTATTCAATGTCTACTAACAAGAGGATTGTTAGCATAGTAGATGATGACGTCTATATTGCCCAACTCTTTCATGATGCTTTGTCCGAAAATATTGATGGAATTTCAGTATTCTCTTTTAACGATGCTGTCAAGGCGTTTGAACACTTTACAGAAAACAAAGAGAACTATGCTTTAGTTATTTCTGATTTAAGAATGCCAGGTCTTAATGGATTAGAATTACTCAAAAAAGTAAAGGATTCAAATCCTAAAGTAAGAACGATATTGATGAGCGCCTATAATTTTGAGGAAGAAGAATTGTACCAAAGTTATATGATAGAGAAAGTGATAAACTCGACTATTGAAAAACCTGTCACGATGAATAGACTACACCAAACAGTAAGAGATGAATTGAAT
>Ga0075418_10006150_pt1 | contig 13551 bp, 12 predicted proteins | sample SoiMetdeltSBSDD2_FD_81776 | JGI IMG/M metagenome (GOLD analysis project Ga0075418, IMG submission 81776) | Bulk soil microbial communities from a Populus tree surrounding site in Tennessee, USA - Soil MetaG P. deltoides SBSDD2 | ecosystem: Environmental > Terrestrial > Soil > Tree plantation...
ACTCGCCTGCATGAAGTTGGAATCGCTAGTAATCGCGGATCAGCTACGCCGCGGTGAATATGTTCCTGAGCCTTGTACACACCGCCCGTCAAGCCACGAAAGCTGAGAGCGCCCGAAGTCGCTAGTCCAACCGCAAGGGGGGCGGCGCCGAAGGCGAGCTCGGTGATTGGGACTAAGTCGTAACAAGGTAGCCGTAGGGGAACCTGCGGCTGGATCACCTCCTTTTCAAGGAACCATTGTCTGTCGTCAGTGCCCCACTCGCGTGGGTCATCAAGGCAGACAATCACAGGACTCACACACGTCTTTTCGAGGCCACCCTTTTCCCTCTCATTGGTCAGGCTTGTTTGTCGCATGGTGTTTGTCGCGCTGGGGCGCGGGGGATGCGTTGGGGATTCCCCTCGCCTGCCCGCTGTCTGCGCGCCTCACACCAGTATGATACGACGCGTTCACTGTGGCCTATAGCTCAGGTGGTTAGAGCGTACGCCTGATAAGCGTAAGGTCGGTGGTTCGAGTCCACCTAGGCCAACCATTTTCGCGGCCGTCTGACGCGCCGTGGTTGCCGCTGTTCCCCGGGGACGTAGCTCAATTGGTAGAGCACCTGGTTTGCAACCAGGGGGTCGTGGGTTCGAGTCCCATCGTCTCCACCATCCCGCCATGCGTCGTGCTGCGAGAATCCACGTGTGTCCGCTTAGAGTTCCGGCGTGACCGTCCCTGAAGCGATCCAGCATCCAGCGCTGCGACGGTATGCGCTGCGCTGCCTGCGCCTGCCACTGGGCGGTGCGGTGCTGCCGTTGGCCTTGCCGGACGCCAAGGACTGGCGGCGCCGCGGCCACTGGGCCGCAGCGACCGACCGCGGCGCCGAGCCTCCGTATTGGGTGCAGGTGTGGCCCGCGTCCGTAGCGCTCGCGCGTCTGTTGTGGCGCTTCGGGCATCTGAAGGGCCACAGTGTGCTCGACCTCGGCTGTGGCCTCGGCATCCCGGGGATCGCGGCCGCGCGCATGGGTGCCTTGGTCACGTTCGCCGACCGCGAACCGGACGCGCTGCACTTCGCGCAGTGGAATGGGAGGCGCATGTCGACGGCCGCGGCGGCGCCCGCCACCCAGCTGCTCGACTGGTCGCGGGACGTCGTGGCCGGTCGCTTCGACTTCGTGTTGTTGGCCGATGTCAGCTACCGGGCGGCGCACCACGCGCCGCTGCGCCGTCAGCTCGAACACGCGCTGGCGCCGCGGGGCTGCATCGTGCACGCGGACCCGATGCGCCCCGAATCGCGGGTCTTCCTGGCCCAGCTCGAAAGAGACTTCGCGACGCTGGAAACCATCAGGACAACGCACTTCGGCGACAAGCGAGTAGAGGTCCGTCTCGTCGTGGCGGCACGTGAGTGCTCTGATCTCGCGCAGTGGACGGACGCCGTCGGTCCCGCAGCACGTCGCGCGCACGGTGAAGCGTCGTGATCTCGGTCACGCTCGAGAACGTCACGATCCGCTATGGCGCGCACACTGCGGTCGAGAACCTGTCCGTCACTTTCGAGCCGGGAGCCGTGGGGTTGCTGGGCCGCAATGGCGCCGGCAAGAGCTCGGTGCTGAAGGCGCTGCTTGGACTCGTGCGCCCCGTGAGCGGGCGCATGCGATTTTCCGATCTGCCCGACGGAGCGGCCGCGACCGAAGTGCGCGCTCACGTCGGCTACATGCCCGAGCGTGATGCGCACCTGCCGCAAGCCACGGGATTCGAGATGGTGTCGCTGCTCGGCATGCTGAGCGGAATGCCGAGGCGCGACGCCTGGCGGCGCACGCATGAAGTGCTCTACCTCGTCGGCCTCGATGAGCAACGCTATCGGCCCGTGTCGGGATACAGCGCCGGCATGCGGCAGAAGGTCAAGCTCGCTGCAGCGCTCGTGCACGACCCTCGCGTGCTCTTCCTCGACGAACCGACGAATGGCCTCGATCCGGGCGGGCGCGTCGAGATGCTGCGCCTCGTGCGCCAGCTCAGCAAGGAACTCGGCAAGTCCGTGGTCTTCTCGACCCACATCCTGCAGGACGTGGAAGCGGTGTGTGATGCGGCCATCGTGATGGAGAAGGGGCTCGTCGTCGCGAAGGGCAGCCTGCAGGAGCTGACCGGCAGCGCTTCGCGCGAGCACAAGATCGCCGTGGAGCCGAAGGGGCTGGACCTCGTCGAGTGTCTGCGCGAGGTAGCTCAGGTGCGCGCGGATGGCGAAGGCCGCCACGCGGTCACGCTGCGCCAGAATGCGACGCTGGCCGACCTGTTCGGTGCCGTGCGGTGCGCTGGCGGCGTGGTCCGCAGCCTCGTGCCGCATCGCCGCACGCTCGAGGAGGTCTTCCTCTCCGCGGTGGCCACGGAGCCCTCGCCTCCGGAGACGCGATGAACACGCTGCGCTACCGCGTCGATTCGTTCCGACCCGTGCCGGCCGTGCGCCGGTGGTGGCCGTTGGCCGCACGCGAGTTCCTGTCGCTGTTCCGGACGCGGTGGGGGCTGGCCATGTTCTTCCTGTGCTCGGTCCCCGGCATCGGCCGGCTCGTCATGCTGCTGATCGGCTTCGGCGTCGTGAGATTCGGGCAGATGCGTGCGCCGCTGCCGCGGCGCGGTCCGGGAACGCTCCCTGAGCTCGACCCGCTCCGCGTCGAGTTCTACATCGATCCCGTGCTCGATGTGATGCCCGGGATGATCGTCGTGCTGCTGTTGTCGTCGCTCGTGACCGCACGGGCCATCGCCCGCGATCGCATGACGAACGCGCTCGAGCTCTACTGGACGCGCGGCATCTCGCCGCGCGCGTATCTGTTCGCGAAGTGGCTCGGCTCGTTCATGCTCGTGTCGCTGCTGACCGTCGCGGTGCCGTTCGTGCTGTGGCTGACGGCCGTCTTGCTGGCCGATGACTGGAGCCTGCTGACCGAAACGGCCGCGCAGTTCGGCCTCGTGCTGACCGGCCTCTTGCTCGCCACGGCTGTCTGGACCGGCATCTGCATCCTGATCTCGGCCCTGTGTTCGTCCGCGAACACGGCCATGGTGCTGTGGAGCATGTTGCTCGTCGGCAGCTCGGCGCTCGGTGCAGTGCTGGGGACGTTGCTGCGCGAGCCCTGGCTCGCGTCGTCCATCTCGGTGTGGGGAGCGGGTGCGGTGATCGTGCGGACCGTGGCCGGAATGCCACAGGCGAACGTGTACGTGCCGGGGGCAGTGTTCGTGCTCGGTGGGTTGATCGCGCTGTTGTTGCTGCCGGTGCTGCGCCGCCTGCGCCTCGCGGAGGCCATCGCATGAGCGGTCAGGCTGTCGCAGGCGCGATCAGCGACCCGCACGCGCAGCCCGCGGCCCTGCTCGAGTTCGGCCACGTCACGAAGTGGTACGGCACGATCGCAGCACTCATGGACGTGTCGTTCCAGGTCGGCACCGAGGTGGTCGGCTTGATCGGCAAGAACGGAGTCGGCAAGTCGTCGCTGATGAAACTCGCCGTCGGCCTGCTGCGGCCGAGCCAGGGTCGGATCCTCGTCGGCGGACACGAGGCCGGATCGCGGCGCGCGCGCGCGATGGTCGGCTTCTGCCCCGAAGTGGATCGCCTCTACGAGGACCTCACGGGCCTCACGTTCGTTGCGTGGATGCTGCGATATCACGGCTGGTCGCGGCGCGAAGCCAGGCAACGCAGCGCCGAGGTGCTCGACGAACTGGGACTCGGCGCGAACATGCACCGCCCGATCCGCGAATACAGCAAGGGCATGCGCCAGCGCGTGCGCCTCGGCCAGGCATTGGCCCACCGGCCTCGCTTCTTGCTGCTCGACGAGCCGATGACGGGTCTGGACCCCGTCGCGCGTGCCGAGTTGACGCGGGCCATCCGACAGCTGCCAGCACAGGGGGTCGGCGTGCTCGTGAGCAGCCACGTGCTGCACGAGCTCGAGGCGGTCGTCGATCGCGTCGTGCTCGTGCACCAGGGGTGCCTCGTCGCCGACGGGCGCGTTGCCGAACTGCGCGACCTGCTGCCGGCGCAACCACACCGCGTGCGCGTGGCTGGACCACGCCTGCGCGAGCTCGCGGGCCAGCTCGTCACCTGGTCGCAGGTGCAGAGCGTGACCGTCGGGGAGCATGCCCTCGAGGTGTGGTTGACCGGGGCACCGGGCTTCTACGAGTCCCTGACCGAGCTCGGTGCCTCCTGGCCCGGTGGGCTGCAGGAGATCCGGGCGCTCGACGACGACCTGGCTTCGGTGTTCGGGTATCTCGTCGGATGAGCACCCTGCGGGCAGGCCTCGGTTGGATCCCGACCGTGATCGAGTCTGCGCGGCAGACCGCGGTGCTGCTGAGCCGTCGCCGCCTGTTCTGGATCGCCGCGGGTGTCGTCGCGCTGCTCGGCGTCTGCGCCCACGTCGTCGGCGGCCGGGCGGCCGAACGCATCGACGGCCGCAGCATGTTCTGTCTGTTGACCTGGTGGCTGCACTCCACGGTGCTGCTGCCGTGGACCACGCTCTTTCTCGGGGTCCAGGCCGTGCACGGTCGGATCGAGGACCGCACGTTCCAGTTCCTGTTCCTGCGCCCCGTCGGCCGCATCCCGCTGTTGCTCGGCAACTGGCTCGCGGTGGTCCTGGCCGCCGCTCTCGCGGGCGGCGCCGGCGTGGTCGCGTTGTTCGCCGGCGTCGCGACGCGGCCCGAGCGCTGGCTCCCAGAGGGGCTCGAGTGGCGCCTGCTCGCGATCTTCCTCGAAGTGTCGTTCCTGGCAGCGCTCGCCTATTCCGCAGTCGCGGTCTTCTTCGGGGCCTACTTCCGGCGGCCGCTCGTGTGGAGCGCCTTCTTCGTGGTCGGCCTGCAGATGTTGACCGCGAACCTGCCCGTGTCGGCCGGGCTGCGCCGTCTGACGATCACGGACCCGCTGCGCCGCCTCGTGCTGGACCGCGTCGAGCCGAACCAGCAGCTCGCGCGCGGACTCTGGCCCGCGGAGCGAGCGTTCAACCCCGACATGATCGGGGCGCCCGTGCAGGACCTTGTGCTGTTCACGCTCGTCTGCCTCGGGCTCGGCATGTGGGCTTACAGCCGCACCGAGTACGACTCGAGGAGCCGCGAGTGAGCCGCGTGGATCCACTGCCGCTGTCCGACGAAGCGCGTGAGCTCGAAGCGCTGTTGTCGCAGATCGCGTGGTTCAACCGGCTCAGGCTGCTCGTCGCCGCCGGCGTGATCTGGCTCACGGCGCTCGCGACCCATGTCCTGGGCCTCGTCCACGACCCCTGGCCCCTCTACTCGCTCGGCGCCGGGATCGGGTTCATCGACGGACTCTACCTGCTCGCATTCGTGCGCTTGCAGCGCAGCAGCGTGCGGACGCTGCGTCTCCACGTCTACCTGCAGATCGCCATCGACCTCCTCATTCTCACGGCGCTGCTGCACTTCTCGGGCGGCATCACGAACCCGCTCGCGCTGTTCTACCTGTTCCATGCGTTCATCGCGGCCCTGGCGCTGTCGGTGGCCGCGGCGATCGCGGTTGCGGTGTCGAGCCTCGTGCTGCTCCTCTTGCTCGGATTCGCCGAGCGGCTCGGCTGGATCGCGCACCACCCGCTGCCGGTGGGCCTGCTCGAGCTGCGCCGCATCGAGCCGCTCGGTTTCTGGCTGCTCGTCCTCGCATACGCGGTGACGGTGGCGTTCTCGATCTACTTCGTCGCCACGGTGCTGGGCCGGCTGCGCCGCAACGAACGCCAGCTCGTGCGGCTCGGTCGCCATCTGGCACTCAGCGAGAAGCTCGCCTCGGTCGGCACGCTGGCCGCCGGTGTGAGCCACGAGATCAACAATCCGATCGGCGTAATCGCGAACAAGGTGCAGATCCTGCGCTACCGTGTGAAGGACGGAGACGCGCCCGAGAAGCTGCTCGGCGAGCTCGATGTCATCGACAAGCACATGCGGCGCATCGCGCAGATCACGGCCGGGCTGCTCACGTTCTCGCGCGAGACGCCGTTCGAGCTTCGGCCGCTCGACTTGTCGCAGTTGTTGCGCGAAGCCGCCGATCTCGTGCGCGTACCGTTCCGCGCGGCGGCCGTCGAGCTCGTGACCGAGTCCGCAGCGATGCCCGACGTGGCGGTGCTCGGTTCGCACAACCACCTGCTGCAAGTGCTCATCAACATCCTGTTGAACGGCAAGGACGCTTCGCCGCGCGACTCGGTCGTCGTGATGCGCAGCTACCGGGTCGGGCGTGAGGTCGTCGTCAGCATCCAGGACCGCGGCTGCGGCATCCGCCCCGAGCACCTCGAGAAGGTCTTCGACCCGTTCTTCACTACGAAGGACGTGGACAAGGGCACGGGTCTGGGTCTCGCGATCAGCCACGGCATCGTCGACCGGCACCACGGGCGGATCGAAGTCGACAGCGTGGTCGACCAGGGGACGACGTTCCGCGTCGTACTGCCGATCCGCGGCGAGAGCTCAGAGCCTTGACACGCGCTCGGCTGAGGTCGTGCTGCGGGGTACCATCAATATCTTGTGGGGGAGCGTCAAAAACCCCTTGGCATGGGAGTCACGGGTGGTTAGCGTCCGCAACGTGTTGGGCGGTCGCCAAGGGAGGGACCGACAGCATGGGTCGCTCGGCCTAGGCACCTGGGCGGCCCGACTCTGTTCTTCGTGGTGGGCGGGTCGAGCCCTGCACAAGGCCCAGCTGGACAAGGGTCAGCTGGACAAAGGACTGGACGGCTGTTTCTCGGGCTGCCCTGGCCCCCGCGAAGTCTGGAGCATCTCGCGCCGCTGACTCTGCAAGGTGTCGGCGGCGCGTTTTTTTCGCGCGCCGCCGGACCGCGTCAGCGGTCGTCCGTCAGCTCCGAAGGAACCGACGCAGCCGGGCGGCTGCGCGTTTCGCCGCAGTTCGGTCCGCGTAGCGTCCTCCAGTATCACGTGAGCCTGGCCGCTCTGCGGGCGAGCAGGCTCACAGCGAACCGAGGGTGCCCTGCACGCCGTTCGCGGTGATCGCACCGAACGGGTTCATGGCCGGGATCGTGTACATCGCCGCCGTCGAGAAGATGTTCATCCCGACCAGGACTGGGTCGACCGGGATCGGCAGGCTGTAGGCGTGTGTCGCGCCCGCCGGTATGTACGCGTTCAGCGATTCAAGGGTCGAGCGCAGCCCGCAGCCGCGCATGCCGATGAAGAAGAGATCGGGGACGGCGATCGGCCAGGCCCAGAATCTCGATGCCGAGAACGCCAGAGGCCGGCGTCGCGCTGACGTTCATGTTCCAGCTCGTGCCGAGAACTGGCCGACTCGTGCAGGCGAGCGCCAGCGGCGGCTGGTCGGTGGCCGTGTTGATCACGCCGGCGGTCAGGTCGCTGCTGCCCGGATCGATCGCCGTGCCGCCGAGCGAGAAGCCCGTGATCGCGATGCCGCTGTTGCTGGTCGAGTCGTTGACCAGCGTCACGAAGCGGAACTCGACGGAGTCGTTGGTGCCGTTGTCGATCAGCGCGATCTGGAAGGTCGAGGGCGTCACCGCGCCGAAGCACGGCACGTTGAGCCAGGTGAACAGGGCCTGGCAGTGCTTCGCGCACGGACCGCGCGTCAATGACGGGCCGATTGCCCGCTTGCCGGGGAGTTATTGGGTGACTTTGGCTCGCGTGCGTGACCACCGACGAGTCACGCAAAGAGAGTCGCGACGATTGCTTCCCTTACAGCTTCACGTCGACCACCTGGTCGACATTGAAGTCGTAGCTGAATTCCTCGTCGACGTTGATGAGACGGCCAGTGCCCTTGAACTCGTTGAAGATGATCGCCCCTGAGAGCGATCGCCCGTCCTCGAGGAACAGCTCGACCCAGTCGGCCTGGCGAGCGTTCATCAGCAAGTCATAGACTTCGTCGCGGGTGGGGCGTGTGGTTTGCCTGTCGGACATGATCGTGGAAGTCTCCTGCGCAGCACGAGCTCAGGATTGGCTGCTGTGGTTTGGGCGACCGAGCGAGGGCGCCTGGGCGAGATTTGGTGAAACAACAAACTACATTGGCAGGCCAGACGGCCGGCCGCTTTGGCAACGATCTGAATGACGTGAGTCGCCCATGTGACCGGCGACTCCTGCATGGATCAGGAACTGTGACCAAGACTCGAACTGCGCTTGATCTTGCCACAGTTCGAAGAACTCGGCAAGGGACCCGAAACCACCGTGCATCTTCGAGATTTCACGGACCCTCACGGCCGCCTGTGCTTGCCGCAGGGTCATGGGAAAGTCCAGCACGTACGCCAGACCGGCGTGCACCCGGCCGACTTCGGTACTGTCGTCATTGATCAGGCCCAGGAACCGGGGGGTGGGGATTTCCAGATCACCGCACTGGATTTCCTCGCCCAACTCGCGGCAAAGCGCTTGGGCGAAGAACCGCCCGCCATCGACCTCGGTCCCGACCACCTGGTCCTCGGGTTCGACGTGACCGCCGATCCCGATCGACCAGGAACCATGCAACCTGGCCTCGCTCTGGCCCTTGGTTCGCTGCACGCGCAGGATGCCGCGTTCCTGGTCTGCAGGTACACAGGGCACCGGCGAGGCCTCGGTGCTTCGGGGGGCGGGCTGGCAGCGCAGTACGCAGTAGGGGATCCACTGCTTCCAGGCCGGAGTCTGTTCGGCCAGTGGCCGGTCGACGAAGCGCCCCAGTCGAAAGGCGCGTTCGAGGAACTCTGGGGCGGCCTCCGGGGTGATCGGATGAAAGCCTTGCGGCCAGTCGCCGCCGAAGAAGGCGGCCCGGTCGACCACGAAGACCTGTGCCATGTGGATGCGGGCGGATCAGGTGCCGTCGGCGGCGGGCGGGGCGGGCGTCGGCTCGGCCACGGGTTCGGGGGCCGGTGCCTGCACCTTGGCGGGGGCCGGGGCCTGCGCCGGACTCTTGCCACCGAGCAACGCCCGCAGGTTCGCGAGGCTCGTGAACTCCCCCTTGTGCGTGCGGGTCTCCACGACTTCCTTGGCCGGTTCGACCGTGTAGACACGCTGCTCGCGCCCACCCCGGTCCCGGGGTCCGCGGTCGAAGACGCGGTCACCACGATCGCGGCGCTCCTCGCGCTCCCCGGGCGCCCCGCGGGGACCACCGCGGCCGCCGAAACGACGGCGTTCGCCACCCTCCTGGCCGGGCTCGGGCGGTCCGCGGCGTTCGCCGGTGCGCGCGCCGAAGTAGCGGCTTCCAGGATGCGCCGCCGCACCTTGCGTCTCGGCGGGCGGACGCCGCGGGCGCCGGCCCTGCTGCTGCTCCATGCGTTCGCCGAGCGTCGGCAACCGTCCTTCCTGCAGGTGACGCGGCTTGTGCATCGACAGCGAGATCTTCTGCGTCGCCTGGTCCACGCTGAGCACCCAGACCGTGACCACTTCGCCGACACGCAGCATGTTCTGCGGGTCGCGCACTCGATTGCCGGGAATCTGCGAGATGTGGATGAGTCCGTCGTGCCCGATGCCGAGGTCGACGAACGCGCCGAACTCCGTGAGATTGGCGACGCGCCCCCGCAACTCACGGTCGGTGTGCAGATCGGCGATCGTGTTGATGCCCTCGTTGGCGGTCGCGACCAGCTGGCCGCGCTGGTCCTCGCGCGACCGCTGCAGCAGCTGCAGCACGCCGATCACGCGCTGGCGTGGGATGTCGGCCGTAGTGAACTCGTCCGCGGGCACCTCGCGCAGGTTGTGGGCAGGCAGCTCGAGTGGCGGCACTCCCTTCTTCGCGGCGACCGCCGTGGCGATGCCGTAGTCCTCGGGATGGACCGGCGTCGCATCGAGCGGTTCGGTGCCGCCGACGACACGCAAGAAGCCGGCGATGTTGCGCACGGTGTCAAGGTCGAGGCCAGGCACGTCGGCCAGTGCTTTGCGGCTCGGGAAGCCCCCGATCTTGCGGCGGTGTTCGAAGATCGCTTGCGCCTGCTCGGGTCGAAGGCCCGGGACCAGTTCGAGCAGATCCTGGCCGATCGTGTTGAGATCGCAGCCGACCATGGCCAGGCAGGATGAGGTCACGGTCGCGAGCTCGCGCTGCAGCATGCCCTGGTGCACGTCGTCGAGGGTCTGGCCGAGGCCGAGCGTGCGCACATCCATGCGCGCGAGCTCGATCAGCGGATCCTGCAGCCGCCTGCCGAGCGACACCGCAGTGCGAATGCCGACCTCGACCCCCGGCATGGCCTTCTTGCCGATCGAACTCGTCGCAAAGATCGTCGAAGCGGCTTCGTCGACCGGCACGAGCATCGGCAGCGGGGTCTCTCCGAGCGCCTCGCGCAACTGCGCAACGACACGCTCGCTGCCGGCCTGCCGGCGGCCGTGCGGCACGGCGACGGCCGACGGTTTCTCGGTGCGAATCAGCTCGACGAGCCACGCGAGCGCGCCCTGCTTCTGCTCGTCGGTCTCCACGGGCAGCGTCTTGTGCTGCGCCACGGAGCCATCCTCACCCAGCAGCACGGCCCAGACCACGCGGCTGCTCGTGCGCAGCGACAGCGTCTTCTTGTGGCCGAGCGGAGGGGACAGCAACTGCGAACGCAGGTTGCGGCCGTAGGTGCGCACGGCCTCGCGATCCGCCTTCTCCTTGAGGCGGCGCCGCACGTCCTTGCCGCACCCCTCCTGCAGGTGCTGTGCTGCGTGGTCGAACACCAGGTTGTAGAACTCGAGCAGCGGCGAGTCGTCGGGCAGGTCCGAGGCATGCAGCTCGCGCAGCAGCTCGCGATGGCGGCCCTCCGGCAGCGTCAGTTCGAGCACGAGGATGCCCTCGCGCTCGGCGCGGCGCAGCGCGAGCATGCGCCCGACGGGGATGCGGCCGATCGGCTCGGCAAAGTCGAAGAAGTCCTTGTAGCGCGCTGCGTCGCTCTGGTCCGGGTTCACGGCTCGCGCGCGCAACAGGCCGCGCCGCAGTTCGTCGCGAAAGCGCGCGCGCGTCATCGGATCGTGCGCGATGCGGTCGGAGAGGATCAGCAGGGCGCCTTCGAGCACCGACTCGGGTGCTGGCAAACCATTCTCGGCGGACACGTATTGGTTCGCGACGTCCTGCAGCGACTGTTCGCCGAGTTGCCGGTGTTGGATTGCCAGCGCGAGCGGCCCGAGCCCCTTCTCCTCCATCTGCATCGCGACGCCGCGCCGCCGCGGCCGCATGGCCTGATAGAAGTCGTCGACCAGATCCTGGTCGACCGACGTGGCGAGCATGGACTCGAGCTCGGGCGTCCGGCGGCCGCGTTCCTCTGCCTGCTGCAGGATCGCCTGCTTCCGTTGCTCCAGCTCTGTCAGGATGTGCAACCGCTCCGCCATTTCCTGCACACGTTCCTCCCCCAGGTTGCCGACGAGGTAGCGCCGGTAGCGCGCAATGAACGCGGGGGTGGCGCCTGCCTCCAACAGTGCGATGATCGCCTTGATTGCTTCAGGCGGACTGTCGAACTCGGCGAGCAGACGATCTAGCGTGGCTTCGGATGCCATGGTTGTTGGCGGCGGTGTGGCCGCGTGATGGCCGGGCACCATAACATCTGCCCGCTCGGCTGCCAGCTTTCGAGGCCGCGCGAAGCCGCCGCTGCGCGAATTGCAGTTGCCGGTCTCTGCCGATGGCCGCAAGATCGCGTAGCTCTCCTCGGGCACGAACGATGACACGAGCAGTCGACCAGTCGAGAATCCGGCGCATCTGGCTGCGCGCGCCGAACTGGCTCGGCGACTTCGTCATGGCGACCGCCACGTTCGCGCGAGTGCGTGCGGCGTTCCCCTCGGCCCACCTGACCGTGGGCTTGCGGCCCTACTTGCGACCGCTGTTGTCGGGCTCGAGCCTCTTCGACGAAGTGGTCGATACACCGAGGGCCAAAGGGCTCGGGGGTCTCTGGCAGCAGGTCGCGCGTATGCGCGCAGGGCGCTACGACCTCGCGATCGTGCTGCCGAATTCGCTCGCGACGGGTCTCGTGCCGTTCCTGGCGCGCGTGCCGCTGCGGCTCGGCTACAAGCAAGGGCGGCCTCTGCTCATGAATCTCGGCCGGACCGCCGCGATGCGCCGTGGCTTGTTCGACCGGCGCGTGGGGCCACGGCGGTGGCCGACTCCGATGCCGAGCTACTACCACGATCTGCTCGACGTGATCGGGTTGCCTCCGGGCGGACAACATCCGCAGCTCGCGGTCACCGAGGCCGAGGAAGCGTGGGTCGGCGAGCATCTGCGCTCGCTCGGCATCGAAGACGGCACGCGGCTCTTGTTGTTGGTGGTCGGCGCGAACTACGGCTCGAGCAAGCTGTGGATGCCCGAACGGTTCGCAGCGGTCGCGCGGCACTTCCAGGAGCGTTGGTCGATGCGGGCACTCGTGCTCGTCGGGCCGTCCGAGGTCGAGCTCGGCGAACGCATCGCGTCCGAGGGCGGCGCGATCGCGTTGAGCAAGCCCGTGCTTCCACTCGACAAGTTGAAGTCACTCGTGCGTCGCGGCGCGCTGATGATCACGGGCGACACGGGGCCGCGGCATCTCGCGGTCGCGTTCGACCGGCCCGTCGTGTGCCTGATGGGGCCGAGCGATCCGAATTACACGAACTACTGCCTCGAGCACACGGAGCTGATCCGCAAGGAGCTCGAGTGTTCCCCGTGCCAGCGCAAGGTCTGCCCGCTCGGGCATCATCGCTGCATGCGCGACATCTCGGTCGAGGAAGTGATCGCGGCCGGGGAGCGTGTGCTCGCGCGCGCGCTCTAGCGATCTCCCCGCAGGACGTCACTCGCCGGTCGGTGGGTCGCCTCGCGGCGACGGAATCACTGCGCGCGTACGAACAGGTGGTCGACGAACACCGAGTCGTTGCCCGCGACGTTGCGGCGGTTGTCGGAGTCGATGACGCGCACGCGCACCGTGCCCGAGACGCCGGGTTGCAGCACGAAGGTCTGGTAGACGTTGTCGTCGACCGTCTTGGTCACGGTCACCGCCGTGACCCACGAGCTGCCGCTGCGCACCTGGATCGGGAACGTGTCGTTGTCCGCCGACACCGTGCGGTAGGCCTGCACGTAGAGCGTGCGCGTGCCCGTCGAGGGCACGTTGGCGATCTGCCACTCGTGCTCGAGGCTGTTGCGCTTGTTGGTGGTCACTTCGGTGATCTGTTGGCGCTGTGCGTCGTCAGCGTGTGTCAGCGAGAACGCGCCCGTGACGACGCCGTGGTTCGGCGTCTGCGCGGTCACGAGGTAGTCGGCCACACTCACGCTCGCGGTCGTCGCGAGGGCGATGTTGCTGTAGCCCGAAGCGCCGACCGCGTTGTTCGCGAACACGCGATACCAGTAGGTCGTGGCGGGGCTGCGGCCCGTGTCGGCGAAAGTCGTGACGTCGGGGCCGACGCTGCCGGCCGGGAAGAAGTTCGAGCCGTCCGTCGAGCGTTCGATCTCGAAGGTCGCTTCGTTGCTGCTGTTGTCGACCCAGGCGAGGTTGATCTGGCTGGTGCCCGCGGCCGTGGCCGTGAGGCCCGTCGGTGCGGCAGGCGGCAGCGGCGGCGGGGGCGGAGCGGCATCGACGCCGCTGACGACGAGCGCGTAGTCGCAATCGACAGCCGGCGTCTCGACGTGGCTGTCCTGGTTGATCTCGGCCGCGATGATCTGCACGGTCCAGGTTCCGGCCGCGGGATTCTGCACGAACACGTTCTCGACGGTGTCGATCGTGTTCGGCGCGCCGC
>Ga0075418_10006152_pt1 | contig 13551 bp, 17 predicted proteins | sample SoiMetdeltSBSDD2_FD_81776 | JGI IMG/M metagenome (GOLD analysis project Ga0075418, IMG submission 81776) | Bulk soil microbial communities from a Populus tree surrounding site in Tennessee, USA - Soil MetaG P. deltoides SBSDD2 | ecosystem: Environmental > Terrestrial > Soil > Tree plantation...
CCCACACCGACAGCGTCCAGCCCGCCGGCACCAGTGCCTGGCGCGGTTCGTCGAACGGAGGCTGGGCCAGATCCGGATCGACCGCCACGGTGACCGGCACCAGGCCTGCGGCAGTTGGTGTGGCAGACAGCGTAGGCGTTGCCGGGGTTGACGAGTTGGTCGAGCAGGCGGCGACCAGCAGGACACCGACCAGCGTGGCCCCAATTCGCTTACGCCGCAGCCAAACCCGCATGCATCTCCCAAACCAGAATCTCGGCGGGCTCGGTGGCGGTGACGCGCTGACCGCCGGATGCGGTGAACCGCACCGCGTCACCTTCGTGCAGCGGTCCGGCGCCTTCCAGCGTTACCTCGCCGCGGGGGACGAAGAGGTGCAGATAGGGAGCCTCGGGCAGTTCGATGGATTGACCGGCCTCCAAGCGGGCACCGTGCAGTGCGGCGTATCGGTTGCGGATCGTGATCGCGGTGTCGTCGCTGTGTTGCGGCATACCCGACGCGATCGTCACCAGCCCGCCGCGCAAGAGTTCGTCGTCGATTTCCAGCTGCTGATAGCCCGGCGTGATACCCGACTCGTCGGGAACCACCCACATCTGCACGAAATGTACTGGCTCATCATGCGTTTCGGACCCAGTCAGCGTCCACGAGTCGTTCTTCTCCGAATGCAGGATGCCGCGGCCGGCGGACATGCGCTGAGCCAGGCCGGGGTAGATCACGCCGGAGTGCCCTGTGGAGTCCTGGTGGACCAGCGAGCCACGCAGCACCCACGTCACGATCTCCATGTCGCGGTGGGGGTGGGTATCAAACCCCGTGCCGGGGTTGACGATGTCGTCGTTGTTCACCAGCAGCAGGCCGTGGTGGGTGTTGTCGGCCTCGTAGTGGCTGCCGAACGAGAACGAGTGCTTGGAGTCCAGCCAGTCGATCTTGGTCTTCGCGCGATCGTCGGCGCGGCGGATGTCGACGGTCATGTCCTCACTCCTCGGTTCTGGCCAGCCTAGGTGGATGGCGTTGACCGCAACAACATAGATGATGTGTCATATATTCCATGTGGTTGACCGAGGAGCAGCAGCAGGTATGGCGGGGATACCTGGCAATGACGAGCCGGCTGCAGACCGCCATGCATCGCCAGCTGCAGCAGGACTGCGAACTGTCGCTCGCCGACTACGACGTGTTGGTCGCGTTGTCGGAAGGCGGGCCGCAGCGGATCAACGAGCTCGGTGAAGTGCTGGCCTGGGAACAGAGCAGGCTGTCACACCAACTGAGGCGAATGCGGGGCCGCGGTTTGGTCGAACGCCACGGCAGCGACGACGACCGTCGCGGCGCGACCGTCGACCTCAGCGATGCCGGCCGTGCAGCCCTCGAGGCCGCGGCGCCGGGCCACGCCGAACTCGTGCGCGCTGTCGTGTTCGACGGGTTGAGCGCCTCGCAGATACGCGCGCTGGCGGCGTGGATCGAGCGGGCTACCAGTCGGCTTCGGTGAACTTGACGACGCCGCGGATGTTCTTCCCGTCCAGCATGTCCTGGTAGCCGTCGTTGATGTTCTCCAACGAATAGGTGTTGGTGACCATCTCGTCGATCTTGAGCAACCCTGACTTGTAGAGCCCGACAAGTTTCGGCGTCTCGACGTGACTGCTGCCCCCGCCAAAGATGTTGCCCTTCAACGTCTTCTGCAACATCGTGAACAGGAACAGGTTGAGCTTTACGTCGACGTCCATCATCGAGCCCATGCCGGTCACCACGCAGGTGCCGGTCTTGGTGGTCAGCGTCAACGCTTCTTCGACGTACTCACCCTTCATCTCACCGACTGCGATGATGGTCTTGTCGGCCATCACGCCGTAGGTCAGGTCGATGATGGGCGCGATGGCCTCGGCCATCGACGGGTAGGCGTGGGTGGCGCCGAACTTGATCGCCTGGTCGCGCTTCCACTGGTTGGGATCGATCGCGATGACGTGCTTGGCGCCGGAGATGACCGCGCCCTGCAGCGCGCTCATGCCGATGCCGCCGACGCCGACGATCACGACGGTCTCGCCGGGCTGCACCTGGGCGACGTTGGTGGCCGACCCGAAGCCGGTCGGCACCGCGCAGCCCATGATGGCGGCGGTCTCGAACGGGACGTCCTTGTCGATCTTGACGACCGAATCCTTGTGCACCGTCATGTACGGGGCGAAGGTGCCGAGCAGGTTCATCGGCGACACCTCGGTGGTGCCGGCGTGCACGCGGCTGGTGCCGTCGGCGATGGCCTTGCCGCCGAGCAGCAGGGCGCCGCGGTCGCACAACGAGCGGTAACCCTTCAGACACGGCTGACACTCGCCGCACGCGGGGATGAACGCAAGGATGACGTGGTCGCCCTCTTCGATGCCGGTGACGTTCTTGCCGACCTTGGTGACGACGCCCGCGCCCTCGTGGCCGCCGAGCGCAGGCAGGCCGATCGGGGTGGCTCCGGTAGTCAGGTGGTAATCCGAGTGGCACATGCCTGCGGCGTGCATCCGGATCTGCACTTCGTCGGCGACTGGGTCGCCCAGCTCAATCTCGTCGACCCGAAACGGGGAATTGAGCTCCCACAGCAGAGCGCCTTTGGTCTTCATGAATCGCGATCATAGAACACGTTCCAAAACACGTGTCAAGAAGCCCGTTGACCTGGGGTTAGCTCCAGCTAGACAACGTCGTCGCCGAACGGCCACTTATGCCACGTTTTGCGCGCTGAGGCGTGCGGTAACTAGCCACTCGGGCGACGGACCCTGTGGACAACCCCCGCTGAGGAAGCGAAACCGTCGCACCTGATCGAGACGGTGGGCGCGTGAACACGACGCCGTTTCTCGGCACTGAAGCGCTTGCACGCGGCACGGTCACCAGGCGAACGCTGCTAAGCCAATACGATCCGGTATATCGCAACGTCTACCTGCCCAAAGGTATACAGCTGACGCCGGCTACCCGCGCCGTTGCGGCATGGCTATGGTCGGGCCGACAAGCGACCGTCGCAGGTCTGTCGGCTGCGGCCCTGTACGGCACTCAGTGGATCGATGCGCGACGGCCGGCGGAGTTGTACCGCCGCAACGGCAAGCCGGTCGACGGCATCGTCATCCATCGGGACGAGCTGATCGACGACGAGACGCAACTGGTCAGCGGCATCCCCACGACGACGCCCGGCCGTACGGCGTTCGATCTAGGCCGCCGTGGCCGTCGCACCGAGGCGCTCATTGCGGTTGACGCATTAGCGAACGCGACGAGGCTTCGGCCCCCTGATGTCGTACCTCTGTTGGAGCGACACCGCGGAGCGCGAGGTCTGGTTCAACTACGCGAAGTGATCGACCTAATGGACTGCGGCGCCGAATCGCCGCAGGAGACCCGTACACGGCTGCTGCTCATCGACGCGGGACTGCCGCGACCAACGACGCAGATCATCGTCTACGGCAACTTCGCCGGGAAGAAGTACGCGAAAGTCGACATGGGCTATGAGGACTTCCAAGTCGGTGTGGAGTACGACGGCGAGCAACATTGGACCAACCCGCAGCAATATGCGTACGACATCGACCGGCACGCGGAGTTGCTGGCCCGCGGGTGGGTGATCATCCGCGTGAGCGCCGAGATACTCCGGTATCGACCGGACGTAATTGTGGTGCGAGTGTGTGCTGCACTGCAGGCGGCTGGCGCTGAATGGCCAGTTATTGCACGAATTTTGGGCGAAAGCGTGGCATAAGTGGCCACTCGACGCCTACAGCGAGGCCGGCAGGCCGAATTTCTCGAACGACGTCATGTGGAACGCCACGACATGGGATATGCCGTCCGGGGCGACCGCGAGTACATGCATCTGGAACGGCTCGTGCGCGCCGGTATCCCGGTTGATCATGTAGAGCGCCGCGGCGGGCTGGCCATTGGCGGTCGTGAGCACGAACCGCATATCGCCCGGGCCTTCGGCAGGGCAATGCGTCTTCGAAAGCAGGACGATGTTGTGCGGGCCCTGGTACCAGCCGTCGAACGGTGGCATCTCCCAAACCGCGTCAGCGGTGAACAGCTCGACCAGCTTGTCGATGTCGTAGTTCTCGAATGCCGCGATGTAGCGGTCGAGCAAGTCCTTGGTCTCGGGCGAATCGGGCTCGGCCAGCTTGTCGTCTTCACTGGGGCCGACGGCCTCGAGCTGCGCCCGCGCTCGCTGCAAGAGACTGTTGACCGCTGCGGTCGACGCGCCGATGGCGTCGCCCACTTCGGCAGCCTTCCACTGCAGCACGTCGCGCATCACCAGCACCGCCCGCTGCCGCGGCGACAGATGCTGCAACGCCGCCACGAACGCCAACCGCACCGACTCGCGTGTACCGACAATCTCGGAAGGGTCAGTTGGATCGGTCGAAGTGTCAGGCAGCGGCTCCAACCACGGGACCTCGTCACGCGCGGCGATGTCGTCGACCGGATCCGAACTCGGCTGGCCCAGACCCGTAGGCAAGGGGCGGCGCTGTCGCGATTCCAGCGCTGTCAGGCACGTGTTGGTGGCGATCCGGTACAGCCAGGTCCGCAAGGACGACTGGCCCTTGAAGCCGCCATAAGCCTTCCATGCCCGCAGGTAGGTTTCCTGAACCAGGTCTTCGGCGTCGTGCAGAGAACCGGTCATCCGGTAGCAGTGCGCCAACAGTTCGCGCCGGTGAGGCTCGGCCTTGAGCAGGAACTCGTCGTCGGTTTCGTGAGCGAGGACGGTCACCTAGCCGAGCTTACGCAGCCCCAGAGACAAGGCGAGCCAAGCACTCATTAATCTCCCCTGATGGCCACAACCCGCAAGGAACGCAGCGTCGACGGGGTCGGCGGCGTGCGCATCGTCTACGACGTATGGACGCCGGAAACCGAACCACGCGGCGTCGTCGTGCTCGCGCACGGGTACGCCGAGCATGCCCGCCGCTACGACCATGTCGCGCAGCGATTCGGCGAATCCGGCCTGGTCACCTATGCGCTGGACCATCGCGGACACGGCCGATCCGGCGGCAAGCGGGTCTATCTGCGCGACATCTCCGAATACACCGACGACTTCCAGACCCTGGTCGGCATCGCGGCCGCCGAGCACCCCGGGCTGAAGCGCGTCGTGCTGGGCCACAGCATGGGTGGCGGGATCGTCTTCGCCTACGGCGTCGAGCACCCCGCAGACTACGACGCGATGGTGCTGTCCGGCCCGGCCGTCGACGCGCAGGACAACGTGTCACCGGCGATGGTGTTGCTCGCCAAGGTGCTCGGCAAGGTCGCGCCCGGCCTGCCGGTCGAACAGCTGCCCACCGACGCGGTGTCCCGCGACCCCGAGGTCGTCGCCGCCTACAACGCCGACCCGATGGTCTTCCACGGCAAGCTGCCCGCCGGCATCGCCAAGGCATTGATCGCGGTGGGCGAGACGATGCCGCAGCGGGCCGGGGCGCTGACCGCGCCGCTGCTCGTCGTGCACGGCGAACAGGACAAGCTGATCCACGTCGACGGCAGCAGGCACCTGGTCGAATGCGTCGGTTCCACCGATGTGCACCTGAAGGTCTACCCGGAGCTCTACCACGAGGTGTTCAACGAGCCCGAACAAGCCGTGGTGCTCGACGACGTCACGTCGTGGATCGAGGTTCGCCTTTGAAAGGCCTTGTTCTCATTGCCGTTTCGCTGATCCTGGCGCTGGCTGGCTGCTCGTCGCAGGACTCGTCGCAGGAGCAGCATCCCTGGGTCGACGACGACGTCAGCTTCGATGCCGACGGCCTGACCATCCACGGTACGTACCGGCATCAGAAGGACTCCGGACCCGCGCCCGCGGCGCTGCTGATCTCCGAAAGCGGACCGACCGATCGCAACGGAGACAACGCGGTCGTCGGTCCCATCGGCAACATGAAGCAACTCGCCGAACAGCTTTCGGACCACGGCGTCGCCAGCCTGCGCTACGACAAGATCGGCACCGGCAAGACCGGCCTCGGTCCATACCGACCGAACGATGTCGTCAGCGCCGTCTACACCAAGGGTGCCGACGCAGCGGTTCGTTTCCTCGCCGATCAGGCCGGCACCGACAAGGCCCGCATCTCGGTGTACGGCCTCGGTGAAGGCACCGTTCACGCGATGACGCTCGCGACCGAAGCGACGCCGGGCGCGCCAAAGATCCACTCGCTGGGCCTGTTTCAGCCGCTGCCGGGCCGCTACCTCGACATCATCACCAGCAGGGTGCGCGGCGATGCAAGCCCCCAGACACTCGCGGCGTGGCTGGCCGCTGTCGATGAAATCCGGACCAAGGGGACTGTGCCCAAGGATCTGCCGGAGGGGCTGGGCGCGATCGTCAACCCCGGCAACGTGAAGGCCGTTGTCGAGACCGACAAGATCGACCCGGTCGTGCTGGCCGCGAGACTGCCCGCAGGCACGCCGGTCTTGTTGACGTGCTCGGACACTGACAGCCAGGCCAAGTGCGACGCCCTGAAGCCGCTGATCGACGCTCTCAGACACACCGCGCTCAAGGTGGTCGAACTGCGCGGCGTCAACCATGTGCTGCACGACGACCCCAGCGACAGCATCGCCAACCTCACCAAGCCGGGTCCGCTTTCTCCACAACTCGTGACCGCGCTCGACGCCTTTGTCGGCCAGTAGCCCTAATCTGGCGTCATGAGTGACGACAAGATGCTCGCCCGCATCGCCGCGCTGCTCCGCCAGGCCGAGGGCACCGACAACCAGCACGAGGCCGATGCGTTCATGGCCGCCGCACAGCGGCTGGCCACAGCGACGTCGATCGATCTCGCGGTGGCCCGCGCACACTCGGACAACCGCTCCAAAGCGCAGACGCCGGTGCAGCGGACCATCACCATCGGCAATGCCGGCGCCCGCGGCCTGCGCACGTATGTGCAGCTGTTCACGGTGATCGCGCTCGCCAACGACGTCAAGTGTGACGTCGCATCGAATTCGACGTTTGTCTACGCGTACGGCTTCGCCGAGGACATCGACGCCAGTCACGCGCTGTATGCCAGCCTGCTGCTGCAGATGGTCAAGGCGTCGGAGGCCTACATCTCGTCGGGTGCGCACCGCCCGACGCCGACGATCACCGCGCGGATCAACTTCCAGCTGGCGTTTGGCGCCCGCATCGGTAAGCGACTGGTCGAGGCGCGTGAGCAGGCGCAGTACGAGGCGACCAGGGGCCGCGACAGCCAGCCGGGTACCGCTGTCGCGTTGCGGGACAAGGACATCGAACTGAAGGATTTCTACCGCGAGACGTCGCAGGCGCGCGGTACGTGGCGGGCCACCAGCGCGACGGCCGGCTACTCGTCGGCGGCCCGACGCGCGGGTGACAGAGCCGGCAAGCGGGCCCGGCTGGGCGGCAGCCCCGAACTGGCGGGTGCCCGTTCGGCATTGGAGACGTGACGCCGCGCGACACGCAGCGCGCAAAGGTTTACGCCGCTGAGGAATTCGTGCGGACGCTGTTCGACCGCGCCGCCGAGCACGGCGACAACGTCGTAGAGTTCTTCGGCACGCAGCTGACGCTGCCGCCTGAGGGGCGGTTCGCGACGGTGACGGCGGTTCAGCGCTACGTCGACGAGGTATTGGCGCACGTCGGCGCCGATCGCCCGTTGGCGGTCCGGGCACGGCGCGGCGCTACCGCCGCCCACTATGAACGCTCCGACGACGCCGCCGCCATCGCGGTGCCTGACCGCCGCTCCACGTGGGCGCTGCGCGAATTGGTGGTGTTGCACGAGATTGCCCACCACCTGAGCGACGCCCAGCCTCCGCACGGCCCGGAGTTCGTCGCGACATTCTGTGAACTCGCAGAAGCGGTAATGGGGCCGGAGGTCGCCCATGTCTTGCGGGTGGTCTACGCCAAAGAAGGTGTCCGGTAGCGTTTGTCGCGTGGCAGATCCGGATCCGAAGGCACTCGACGAGCTGTTCACCCGGGTGCTGGACACGGAGGACGACGCACTGCGAGCGGCGCGGGAAGCGGGCGTTGCCGCCGATATGCCTGCGATCGAGGTGTCCGCCCAACACGGAAAGCTGTTGTTTCTCCTCGTGACGGCGATGCGCGCCACCCGCGTGCTCGAGATCGGCACGCTCGCGGGATACAGCACCATCCAGCTGGCCCGCGCCGTCGGGCCGGGCGGCCGGGTCATCACGCTGGAGTACGAGCCGAAGCATGCCGAGGTGGCGCGGGAGAACCTGGCGCGCGCGGGCGTCGACGACCGGGTGGAGGTGATCGTCGGCGTCGCGCTCGACACGCTGCCGACGCTGGCCGGCCGCGACGAGACGTTCGATCTGATCTTCATCGACGCCGACAAGGAGAACAACGTCGCCTATGTCGAGTGGGCGATCAAACTCGGCGCGCCGGGCTCAATCATCGTGGTGGACAACATCGCTCGCTTCGGACGCGTGCTCGACCCCGCGCCGGACGACCTGCAGGCACGCGCTGTGCGCGACATGCTGGAGATGATGGGCGCGAACCCGCGGCTGGAGGCGGCGGCGATTCAGACGGTCGGCACCAAGGGCTGGGACGGTTTCGCGGTGGCGATCGTCAAAGAGCCTGGCGAATAAGCCTGGTACTGACAGAACCCCTCACGGATAGGGGTGCGGACGTAGCGGTTATGTCATGGACAACCGCAACGACATCCGTGAGTTCCTGAGACTCCCCGTCCGATGACGGGCTCAAACTGCTTGCGAGCTGGGCTGTCCGTCACCCCCTGAGCCAGCAGCACGCAATGGCCACGCCGGCATCCGGCGACCACCACGAGGAAAACCAGATGCGGATGCTCGACCGCTAGCCGGTCAGCGCGACCAGATTGACCGATGCGGCGTTCCTGCCCGCCATCTTCGATCGATTTGCCCGCACCTGACGCGCTGTTGTGTTATCCAGGCCGCATGATGAAATTTGCGCTGGGTGCCGTCTTAGCTGCCAGCTCCGCACTGGCGGTGTCTCCCGTCGCTCATGCTGATCGCGCTGAACCACCGCCGCTCTACGGGTACTACAACGTGTCCATCGACTTCTCGAAGCAGACGTTCAACGGTATGCCGACACCGATGAATTCGATAACGGTGCCTGTCGAATTCACCACCCAATGTGATGTGAACGGTTGTGTCATGCGCATGGACAACAAGGACGACCATGCCCGCAATCCAGGCGCTCCCTTGGCTTACGAGTACAGATGGAACAACGACCGTTGGGAAACGAGCGGTGAGTATCCCTACTTCTGTGATCGCAATGACCCCAGCAGCGCCGTGAAGGCCCAACGCTCCGACTACTGGATCCCGAACCCTGACGGCAGCTTCTTCGGAGAGCGCACCCTCATCATCGATGGAGCCGGATGCCCAGGTGAGGGACCAGGCACCCATTTGGTGCCGATATCCCTGACACCCATCGATCCACCACCGCCACCTTCGCGGTAGCCATCGGTCAGCGTCTGGATAACTGGGCTAACCGCAGACCGCACCGCCCGTCGCGGTCTGCGCGCGGCCAGGGTCCAGCGACATCCCGGTCGACGTCGGCTGGCGCGTCCACCATGTGCGGCCGACACCCGACGGCGCCGAGATTGTGGCCACGGTTCTGGATGGGCGGCCGCCATGTCGCGGTGTGGTCGGGAACGTCGTTGGCGGACAGGGCGCTTCGACCAATCGCTGGCCGTCTCCCGCCGCTCTACGCGCGCTTCGGCAACGCCTGATCTAGCGCCCTTGCTTGACGGATCCCGATACCGCAAACGAGCGTAGTCTTGATGTTGATGGATGGGGTGCGGTGAGCCCAAACCGCTTGCCGTGTAACGGAAAGGATACGAAATGACAACTTCCCATGCATCAATCGATCAGCATCCTGACATATTGGCGCTGCGGGCGAGCTATGACCGCGCCGCCGAGTCGATGACCGCGCAGGCCACCTTCGGCCTGACGTTGCTGACGGCGATATTTGTTGCCCTATTACCGCATATCGTCGGCTTCGACACCTTCACGCGGCTACCTGCCAGCGATCTGATCGTAGGAATAACCGTTGCTGTCATGGCAATGTGCTTCGGCTCGGCACTGGACCGTACCCACGGCATGACGTGGACGTTGCCGGTCTTCGGTGTGTGGATCTTCTTCTCACCGTGGATCTTTGTCGCGTCACCGACCGCGGGCATGATCTGGTCACACGTGATCTGCGGTGCGCTGATCACCGTGTGCGGCCTGTATGCCGTGTACTTCGGAATGCGCGTGCGCGGTTTCGAAGGCATGCGTAGGCCCGGTTCCGAACACTAGTCAGACACGACGAGACCGGCCGGGGCGATCCCGGCCGGCCGTCCTAGCCGCAGACCGCGCCGCCGGCGGCCGACCCGACCAGCTTGGTGTACTTGGCCAGTACGCCGGTGGTGTAGCGCGGCGGCAGCGGCTCGAAACCTGCCTTGCGCGACTCGAATTCCGCCGGATCGACGAGCACGTCCAGCGTGCCGTTGGCCACGTCGAGCCGGATCCGGTCACCGTCGTGCAGGAACGCGATCGGTCCACCGTCGACGGCCTCTGGCGCGACGTGGCCCACGCACAGACCCGTCGTGCCGCCCGAGAACCGGCCGTCGGTCATCAACAGCACATCCTTGCCGAGGCCTGCGCCTTTGATCGCGCCGGTGATGGCGAGCATCTCGCGCATGCCGGGTCCACCCTTGGGGCCCTCGTAGCGGATCACAACGACGTCGCCACCGGTGATCGTGCCGTCCTCCAGAGCATCCAACGCGGCCCGTTCGCGTTCGAAAACCCTTGCAGTGCCCTCGAACACGTCGGAGTCGAAGCCCGCCGACTTCACCACAGCGCCCTCCGGCGCCAGCGACCCGTGCAGAATCGTGATACCGCCGGTCGGATGGATCGGGTTCGTCAATGCCCGCAGTACCTTGCCGTCCGGATCCGGCGGCGCGATGTGTGCAAGATTCTGCGCCATCGTCTGCCCGGTGACCGTCAGGCAATCCCCGTGCAGCAGACCGGCATCCAGGAGCGCCTTCATCACGACGGGCACACCGCCGATGCGGTCGACGTCCGTCATCACGTGGCTGCCAAAGGGTTTCACGTCAGCGAGGTGGGGGACGCGCGCGCCCACGCGGGTGAAGTCCTCCAGCGTCAGCTTGACGTTGGCTTCGTGTGCGATGGCCAGCAGGTGCAGCACCGCGTTGGTCGACCCGCCGAACGCCATCACCACCGCGATCGCGTTCTCGAACGCTTCCTTGGTGAGGATGTCGCGAGCGGTGATGCCGCGGCGCAGGAGTTCGACGACGGCCTGGCCGCTGCGGCGGGCGAACCCGTCGCGCCTGCGATCGGTGGCGGGCGGTGCGGCTGACCCGGGCAGCGACATACCCAAAGCTTCTGCCGCCGACGCCATCGTGTTGGCGGTGTACATGCCGCCGCAGGCGCCCTCGCCGGGGCAGATCGCGCGCTCGATCGCGTCGACGTCCTCCCGGGGCATCAAACCTCGCGAGCATGCACCGACCGCCTCGAACGCGTCGATGATCGTCACTTCCTTCTCGGTGCCGTCGGACAGCTTGGCGATGCCGGGAAGGATTGAGCCGGCGTAGAGGAAAACGTTGGCCAGGTCGAGACGCGCTGCGGCCATCAGCATGCCGGGCAGCGACTTGTCGCAACCGGCCAGCAGTACCGAACCGTCAAGGCGCTCGGCCTGCATGACCGTCTCGACGCTGTCGGCGATCACCTCACGGGAGACGAGCGAGAAGTGCATGCCCTCGTGGCCCATCGAGATGCCGTCGGACACCGAGATGGTGCCGAACTCCATCGGATAGCCGCCCGCCGCGAACACTCCGTCCTTGACGGCCTTGGCCAGCCGGTCCAGCGACAGGTTGCAGGGGGTGATCTCGTTCCATGACGAGCCGACGCCGATCTGCGGTTTGGCGAAGTCCTCGTCGCCCATGCCTACTGCCCGCAACATCCCGCGGGCAGCGGCCTTCTCCAGGCCGTCGGTGACGTCGCGGCTGCGGGGCTTTATATCGGGGGAGTCTGAGGGCATGCGTTTCAGTATGCCGTCGGCGTTTCGACAGGCCAAACCGTTATGAATACCCCCACGGGGTACCCTGTGAGCATGACGCTGACCACTCGAGTTGCCGCAGTGGTGGCCGCAGTGGCCGCCGCACTGTTCCTGTCGTCGTGTAGCAACTCGACGTCCAACAGCAACGCCGACCACCCGAAGACCGACGAGCCCGTCATCACCGGCCAGCCGGCCGGCTTCAACGCCGACGATGTCGCGTTCGCCACCAACATGATTCCGCACCACAAGCAGGCCGTCGACCTGTCGGCCCTGGTACCCGACCGCTCGACGAACGCCGAACTTATCGCGCTGGCCCAACAGATCTCCGCTGCGCAGCAACCGGAGATCAACGTCATGAAGGTGTTCCTGGTGCAGTGGAACGAGAACCCCGACACCAACTCCGGTCACGCCGGGCACGGCACCACCATGCAGGGCATGGTCGACGCGGCGACGATGACGAAGTTGCAGTCGCTGAACGGCGCGGAGTTCGACAAACTATGGCTGGAGTCGATGATCGGCCACCACCAGGGAGCGATCGAAATGGCCAAGGCCGAGATCGCCAACGGCGACAATGTGGATGCCAAGTCGCTGGCCAAGAACATCGTCACCACGCAGGAAGCCGAGATCGGCCAGATGAAGCAGATGCTGGGAGGCTGAAATGACTGCCGCACACGGTTATTCGCAGCAGAAAGAGAATTACGCCAAGCGGCTGCGCCGAATCGAGGGCCAAGTCCGCGGCATCGCGAAGATGATCGACGAGGACAAGTACTGCATCGACGTGCTCACCCAGATCAGCGCGGTCAACAGTGCGCTGCAGTCGGTGGCGCTCGGCCTGCTCGACGAGCACCTCGGCCATTGCGTCACGCAGGCCGTTGCCGAAGGTGGCGACGAGGCCGACGCCAAACTGGCCGAGGCGTCAGCGGCCATCGCCCGATTGGTGCGCTCCTAGTATTCCCGGGCGAACGTTCCGTACCGCTCGAAATTTCGCCCAAAAATCGAGCGGTAAGGAACGTTCGCGCCACCGGTCTAGTCGCCCAACGCCTCTTCGATCCGTTCCACCTTGGCGGTGAGCTGGCCGGTATAGCCCGGGCGGATGTCGGCCTTGAGCACCAGGCTCACCCGGGGCGCGGCAGCGGCAACCGCGTCCACGGCTTGCTTGACAACCGCCATCACCTCGTCCCATTCACCTTCGATGTTGGTGAACATCGCATTGGTCTCATTGGGCAAGCCCGACGCGCGCACCACCCGAATCGCCTCCGCCACCGCGGCGCCCATGCTCGCGTCGCCGCCGGACGGACTCACACTGAAGGCCACAATCATTCGATCAGCCTGCCACCGGAGGATCCATGCCAGACTTCCGCCTGCTGCCCGCGACGGTCGAGCACCTCGTCGCATTGCAGACCGATCCGCCAGCATTCGCGCGGTTGATCGGCAGCCCGGTGCCAGACGGCTGGCCGCAGTTTCCGGAGTCCATCGACTTCACGATCGCGCGACTCCGCGAGCATCCCGACCAGGCCGAGTTGTGGATGCATTTCTTCCTGCTGCCCGACACCACGCTGATCGGTTAGGGGGGCTATGTGGGTCCGCCGCAGGACGCCGTCGTC
>Ga0075418_10006153_pt1 | contig 13549 bp, 10 predicted proteins | sample SoiMetdeltSBSDD2_FD_81776 | JGI IMG/M metagenome (GOLD analysis project Ga0075418, IMG submission 81776) | Bulk soil microbial communities from a Populus tree surrounding site in Tennessee, USA - Soil MetaG P. deltoides SBSDD2 | ecosystem: Environmental > Terrestrial > Soil > Tree plantation...
CCTACGAGGCCGAGCTCCGTGGCGAGCTCCGCGGTGACGATGCCCGTGCCGACGAAGCGATCGCGTACGCCAGCATGCTCGTCGAAGATCTCTCGCAAGACTCTCGTCTCGGTCTCTATCGTGCGCGCGCACGCCGCGAGCTGGGCGATACGCTGAGGCTCCGCGTCCGCGCCGACGCCGCCCGGCACGACGAAGTCGTTGAGGTAACGGCCGCCGAGCGCCGCTTGCGTCGCACGCAGCCACAGCTCCTTCAGACGCGAGAACTGCGCCAGCCCGAAGGCGAAGCCGGCGTCGTTGCCGAGCGCGCCTAGGTCGCCGAGATGATTCGCGATGCGCTCGGCTTCGAGCGCGAGTGCCCGCAGCCACTGCCCGCGCAGTGGCACCGCGCACGCCGCGAGCGCTTCGAGCGCTTGGCAGTAGGCCCACGAGTACGCGACGGCGGAATCGCCCGACACACGCGCCGCCAAGCGGTGACCCTCGATGAGTGGCGTGCGCACGAACAATTGCTCGATGCCCTTGTGGACGTACCCGAGGCGCTCCTCGAGCCGCAGTACCTTCTCGCCGACGACGGAGAACCGGAAGTGTCCGGGCTCGATGATGCCGGCATGCACCGGGCCAACGGGGATCTCATGGACGCCATCGCCCGTGACGCGCACGAACGCGTAGTCGTCGGCGCGTGCCTCGACTTCACCTGCCGGCTGCATAGTCGCCGCCAGCGGGCGATAGTCGACGGGCCACGCGGCGTGCCGCAGCCACGGTCGGGCGTCAGCGCCCGAAGCGCGTAAGCCGGTCAGGTCCGCGGCCGCGCGCTGCATGCGCGCGGCCGCGGGAAACACGTCGGCGATGCCGGGATACTCAGTCTCGCCGCCGGCGAGCGGCAGCGTGACGAGCAGCAAGAAATCGGTGCCGCCGTAGAGCGCTCGCGCGGCCGGGCCGGGCGTGCACTCGGTCCAGAGCGCCTGGAGTCGGTTGCCGCCGGCCGCGAAGTCCAGAGCACACTGCCGCCACTCGGCGGCGGCAACGTCGAGCCCGCGAGCGCCGGGCGCGCCGGCCAGCGGTTGTGATCGATCGAGCCATTTGCGCGTCGCCATAGTCTATTCCAAGGCGTGTCAGAAACCGGCGATCAGGTTCGCCGCGCTGCGATACCAATCGGCTAAGTACGGCGGAATGTAGATGCCGAGCAGCAGCACGATCGCGAGGTGCGCGAACACGGGCAGTAGCGCCGGGGAGTGCGGCAACCGCCTCGCGGTGGTCTCGCCGAACACCATGGGCTGCACGCGGCGGAAGACGGCCGCGAACGCGATGCCAAGCGCGAGCAGCAGGATCGGCGTCGACCACGGTTCCTGGCGCATAGCCGTCGTCAGAATCAGGAACTCGCTTGCGAACACGCCGAACGGTGGCATGCCCAGAATCGCGAGCGACCCCATCATGAGCCCCCAGCCGACGGTCGGGCTCACCGTCACGAGCCCGCGAATGTCGTCGATGACCTGCGTGCCCGTCTTCTGCGCCGCGTGGCCGACGGAGTAGAAGATCGCGGACTTCGTCAGGGAGTGGACCGTCATGTGGAGCAGGGCCGCGAAGTTCGCGACGGGACCGCCCATCCCGAACGCGAACGTGATGATGCCCATGTGCTCGATCGACGAATAAGCGAAGAGCCGCTTGACGTCCTTCTGGCGCCAGAGGAACAGCGCCGCCAACACGACCGACAACAGGCCGAAAGCCATGAGCATCCGTGACGGCAACGCCGACTGCAGTGACCCCTCGACGAGCACCTTGCAGCGCACGACGGCGTAGATCGCGACGTTGAGCAGCAGGCCGGACAACACCGCCGAGATCGGTGTCGGGCCTTCGGCGTGTGCATCGGGCAGCCAGTTGTGCAGCGGGGCGAGACCGACCTTTGTGCCGTAGCCGACGAGTAGGAACACGAAAGCGAGAGTCAGCACCGCGGGCTCGAGCTGCCCCTTGACCTCATTGAGGTTTGTCCAAAGCAGCGCCGTCATGCCGCTACCGCCGAGCACTCGCTCCGCGGCGAAATACAGCAGGATCGTCCCGAACAGCGCTTGCGCGATTCCGACGCTGCAGAGGATGAAGTACTTCCAACCCGCCTCGAGGCTTGCGGGCGTGCGGTACAAAGTCACGAGCAGTACCGTCGACAGTGTCGCCGCTTCCATGGCGACCCAGACTAGTCCTAGGTTGTTGCTGGTCAGCGCGATCAGCATCGCCGCGATGAAGAGCTGATACATGCTGTGGTAGAGCCGCAGATGCTGCGGCTTGACCCGGCCGTGCTGGCTCTCGATGCGCATGTACGGCCGTGAGAACAGCGAGGTCGTGAAGCTCACGAGCGCCGTCAGCGTCACGAGGAAGACGTTGAAAGGATCGATGAAGAACTGCTCGCCGAGCGCCGTGAAGCTGCCCTCGCCGATGACGCGGCTCGTCAGTGCGCAAGCGGCGAGAAACGTTGCGCCGCTGAAGGCAACGTTGGCTTCGGGCGCCCAACGGCGTGCACTGACGGTTGCAAGAAACGCGGCACCGAGTACGGGGATCGTCAGCAGCAGCGCGAGCTCGATGCTCACTGGTCCTCCCGCAGGGATTCGAGATGATGCAAGTCGAGGCTGTCGAATCGCTCGCGGATCTGAAAGAAGAACACGCCGAGGACGAGCATCGCGACGAGCACGTCGAGCGCCACACCGAGCTCCACGATCATCGGCATGCCGTAGGTCGCGCTCATAGCACCGAAGAACAGCCCGTTTTCCATCGACAGGAACCCGACGACCTGCGACATGGCCTTGCGGCGCGTGATCATCGTCAGGAACGAGAGCAGCACGACCGCGATTGCGATGCCAATGCCGCTGCGCGTTGCCGTGCTCGCGAGCGCGACGATCGGTTGAGCGAGGCCGAAGGAGAAGATCACGAGCAGCAGGCCGACGAGCATGGTTCCTGGGATTTGCAGCAACGGCTCGCTGTCCCAATAGACGCCGAGCTGCCGGATTAGGCGGTTCAGGAGCCATGGAAGGAACAGCACTTTGAGCAAGAGCGTCAACAGCGCGGAGACGTAGAGGTGCGTTTCGCCCGTGCGCCAGGCGAGTAGGACCGTAGCCGCGCAGAGCAGTGCCGCCTGGAGGGCAAGCAGCTTGACGAGCGTGACGACGCGGCGCTGCGACAGCATCGCGAATGCGAGCAGCAGAAACAACGCGGCGATCGCGTTCAGAACTTGCATGTCGAGTGGCAGCGTGCTCACCGGCTCACCCCTGAAGCAGCAGATGGACGAGCAGCCCGAGGACGGCGAGCAGGAACGCCGTCGCGAGCAGCTCGGGCACGCGGAACACGCGCAACTTCGCGAATGCCGTCTCGGCGACGGCCAGCACGGCGCCGCTCACGAGCAACTTCAACGCGAGAACCGGGATCGCCAGTATCAACGCGGGAGCCGTCGGCATCTCGGTCGTCGCGGCGCCCCATGGGACGAACAGCGCCATGCCGATGCAGGCGTAGTTGAAGAGCTTGAGCGCGGCCGACCACTCCATGAGCGCGAGATGGCGCGCCGAATACTCGAGCAGCATCGCCTCGTGGATCATCGTGAGCTCGAGGTGCGTGGCCGGGTTATCGACCGGCAGGCGCGCGTTCTCGGCGAGCAGCACGAGCGCGAACGCGACGGCCGTGAACGCGAGGCTCGGATACAGCGCGAACGCTTCCGTCGCGAGGCGGTCGGCGATTGTAGGCAACGCTGTGCTCTGGGAGATCAGCGACGCGACAAAGATGACGATCAAAAGCGCTGGCTCGGCGAGAAACCCGACCATCATCTCGCGGCGTGCTCCGAGCGTGCCGAATGCCGTGCCGACGTCCATGGCCGCAAGGGCCATGAAGACGCGCGCCGTTGCGAGCAGACCCACTAGCGCTATGGCGTCGGCCGCGTTGGAGAAGGGCAGGTTCGTGCTTAGCGACGGCACGATCGCAGCGGCGCAGATCATCGTCCCGAACACGATGTAGGGCGCAATCCGGAATAACGGCGAGGCATGCTCGGCGAGCACGGCTTCCTTAGCCAGCAGCTTGCGGATGTTGCGGTAAGGCAGCCAGATACTCGGCGGAGTGCGGTTCTGGAGCACCGCGCGGCACTGCGCGATCCAGCCTGCGAAGAGCGGCGCGGCGAGCAGCGCGACGAGCACTTCGATGACTTGGATCAGCCAGCTGAAGCCGCTCATAGCACGAACCCCAGGAGCACGAGCAACGTCACGAGGCTGTAGACGAGATAGGTAGAAATGCGGCCCTGCTGGAGTTGCGCAACCGAAAGGGCGAGGTGCTGCACGAGCGCGGCCGCCGGAACGTAGACGCCGTTCCAGATTCGATCACTGACCTCGACGCGGTAGTGAGGGGCCGGATCTGTGGGACGCGGCAGCTCGCGGCGCATGCCGAAGAACGGCTCGAAGATGTGGCGGATTGGCTGGCCGAATCCCTCGGCCGTGTCCTGCATCCTCGGGTCGAGGCGCGCGAAGCCGCAATCCCACGGCGCGCCTCGCCGGACGCGGCGCCGATAAATGCGTGTCACGACGAAGATCGTGGCGACGACGCAGAGTAGGACGATCGCGAGGAACACGAGCGGGGCGTACGAGGCCTGCCTACCGGCCACGGGATCGAGTAGCCACCAGCTGCCGAATGTCGCACCTGGCTCGAGCAAGCCGAGCTCCACGGGCACTCGCGCGAGCAGTGAGATCGCTTGGTTCGGCAGAAGCCCGAAGAGCACGCAGCCAGCTGCTAGCCAGATCATGCCGGCGCGCTCGCGCCAGCCCGCGTCGTGAGCGTCCTTGAGCGCGGCCTCGCGCGGTTGGCCCAGGAACACCACGCCGAAGAACTTCACCATCACGTAGCCCGCGAGCGCCGCAGCGAGCGCGACGACGGCAGTGCCGAGCGGCAACAGCATGTTGAGGAATAGGCGCGGGACCTCGTGCGCCGACAAGAACGCCTGGAGCAGCAGCCACTCCGATACGAAGCCGTTCAGCGGCGGTAGGCCCGCGATCGCGAGCGCGCCGATCAACGTCGGCCACGCGACCCACGGCATGCGATGAATCAGCCCGCCGAGGCACCCGAGGTTGCGCTGTCCCGTCGCGTGCAGCACGGCACCGGTGCCGACGAACAGCAAACCTTTCATGAACGCGTGATTGACAGCGTGATAGAGCACGGCGATCAGTGCCAACGCGGCGGGCGCGTTCATGCCCGCCGACTGAAAGATCAGCGCGAGCCCGAATCCCGTGAACAGCAGCCCGACATTCTCGATCGACGAGAACGCGAGCAGGCGTTTCATGTCCGTTTGCGCGGCCGCAAATACGACGCCGTAGAGCGCCGAGAATAGACCGAGCGCCATCGCGACGAGCCCCCACCACCAGAGAGGATCGTCGAGCAGATCGAACGTCACGCGCAGCACACCGTAGACGGCGGTCTTCAACATCACGCCGCTCATGAGTGCCGATACCGGCGACGGTGCGGCCGGGTGCGCCTCGGGCAGCCAGACGTGCATCGGTACGAGTCCTGCTTTGGCGCCGAAGCCGAGCAGGGCGAGCAAGAATGCCGCGGATGCCCAGCTCGGCGGCAGCTCGGCCGCGCGCATCGCGTCGAACGTGAACTGCCAGCTCCCGCCTTGCATCACGCCGAACGAGAGGAGTATTGCAATTGCGCCGAGGTGAGCGATCAGCACGTACAGAAAACCGGCCTGCCTGATCTCGGGAATTCGATGCTGCGTCGTGACTAGGAAGTACGAGGTCAACGCCATCGATTCCCACGCGACCATGAATGAGTAAGCGTCGTCAGCGAGTAGCACTGCGCCCATCGACGCGAGGAACAGGTGGTACTGGAGGCAGAGCAGGCCCGGCAGCGTTCCTTCGCCACGGCGGAAGTAGCCCGCGCCGAAGAGCGAGATTCCGGCCGAAGCGGCGCCGAGCAGGAACAAGAACACGCTCGCGAGGGCGTCGCGCCTCAGGTGCACCGGCAAGTCCGGAAGTCCGACGCCGAGCACCCATTGCTCGACGGGGCTCGCGATGCTGAGCGCCGCCGTGGTCGCGATCGCGACGCCGACGGCCGCGCCGAGCGGGAACAAGCCGTGAGCGACGAGCTTCAGGCTCGTGGGCCGAAGCAGCCCGAGAAAGCCGATGACGACCCACAGGCCGAGCAGGCTTACGAGTAGGAGCATCGGAGCCGGTGCGGCGTTCACCGAAGGTCTCGCGGCGATGCCGTGCTGGCACCCTCAAGATTGTGCTTGAATGATAATAGCATTACCATCATATGAGAGTACACGAGGCGAAGGCGTTGCCACTCGAAGACCGTTCCGCGCGTTTGACGATCCTCATCGATCCGCGCAAGAAGGCGCTGTTCGAATCCCTCTGCGCCGACGAGGATGCGACGCCCTCGCAGGTCGTTCGCCGCTTGATCCGGGCCTACATCGAGGAACGAACGGGCGAGCCGTGGCGGCCCGACGCGCCCCCGCCCTCCGTCGCCAAGCGCCGCCGCTAATCGCCCTTTTGGAAACCGGCCGGTGCTCTGTCTCCCGGCCTTTGCGTTTGGAGTAGAGCATGAGCACTTACACCCGCCACGATCTCAACGCCCCCGCGAGTCTTCGCCATGCCGGGCTCGCCGAGTGGGTGGCCGGTATCGCGAGACTGACCGAGCCCGATCGCATTCACTGGGCCGACGGCAGCGACGCCGAGTACGACGCACTGTGCGCGGAGATGGTCGCCGCGGGCATGCTGATCAAGTTGAATCCGGAGCGCCGTCGGAACTCGTACCTCGCGCGTTCCGATGCGTCCGACGTCGCGCGCGTCGAGGACCGCACCTTCATTTGCTCGCGTGATCTCGACGACGCCGGTCCGACGAACAACTGGAAGGATCCCGATGAGATGCGCGCGACCTTGCGCGGGTTGTTCGCAGGCTCGATGCATGGCCGCACGCTGTACGTGATTCCATTCTCGATGGGGCCCATCGGCGGGCCGATCTCGCAGATCGGCGTCGAGATCTCGGATAGCCCCTACGTTGTCGTCAACATGCGGATCATGACGCGGATGGGCAGCGCCGTGCTCGACGAGCTCGGCGCTGACGGGCGCTTCGTTCCGTGTGTCCACTCGGTCGGGGCGCCGCTCGAGCCTAACCAAAAGGACAGCCGCTGGCCGTGCAATAGCAAGGCGAAATACATCGTCCACTTCCCGGAAACGCGCGAGATCTGGTCGTACGGCTCCGGTTACGGCGGCAATGCGCTGCTCGGCAAGAAATGCCTCGCGCTGCGGATCGCCTCGACGATGGCGCGCGACGAAGGCTGGCTCGCGGAGCACATGCTGATCCTCGGCGTCGAAGACCCGAAAGGCGACAAGAGCTACGTCGCCGCGGCCTTTCCGTCGGCGTGCGGCAAGACGAACTTCGCCATGCTAATCCCACCGCCCTCGTTCGATGGCTGGAAGGTCACGACGGTCGGCGATGACATCGCGTGGATCAAACGCGGCCCGAACGGCGAGCTACGCGCGATCAATCCCGAGGCGGGATTCTTCGGTGTCGCGCCGGGCACATCGGAGAAGACGAACCCGAACGCGATGGCCACGCTTCACGCGAACGTGATCTTCACTAACGTCGCGCTGACCGATGACGGCGACGTTTGGTGGGAAGGCATGACGAGCGAGCCGCCGGCCCATCTAGTCGATTGGACGGGCGCCGACTGGACGCCCGAGATCGCGCGTCAGACCGGTCGCAAGGCTGCGCATGCGAACGCGCGCTTCACGGTACCCGCGGCGCAGTGCCCCTCGATCGACGCCGAGTGGCAGAGCCCGCACGGCGTGGCCATCTCGGCGTTCATCTTCGGCGGCCGTCGGGCAACGACGGTGCCGCTCGTGTACGAGGCGTTCAACTGGAGCTCCGGCGTCTACTTGGCCGCGACGCTCGGCTCGGAGACGACTGCGGCCGCGGAAGGTGCGCAGGGCGTCGTGCGGCGCGATCCGTTCGCCATGCTGCCGTTCTGCGGCTACCACATAGGCGATTATTTCAACCACTGGTTGCGCATCGGGCGCGCAATCAGCGACAAGCCGCGCATCTTCTGCGTCAACTGGTTCCGCAGGGACGCTGAAGGCCGATTCCTGTGGCCGGGCTTCGGCGACAACATGCGCGTGCTCGAGTGGATCGTCGGGCGCGTTCGCGGCCGCGCTGCGGGTCGCGAGACCGAGCTCGGGTGGGTGCCGCGCTACGACGACATCGATTGGACGGGTTGCGCCGTCACGCGCGAATCATTCGAGGAGCTCATCGCGGTCGACAACGACGCGTGGCGCAGCGAGCTCACGCAGCACGCGGGTTGGTTCGAGAAACTCGGCGCGCGCGTGCCGCAGCAGCTCAAGATCAAACGCGATTTGATCGTCGCCCGACTATCGCACGCGCCGGCGGCATAGCGGGAACCCGGAGAACAGGCCGGAAACGCGTTGGGGTGTCCGGCCTCGCATGAGGAGGTGCCGGTGTTACGGTTTCGGTTCGCGAATCGTGTAGGACGATATCGCTCGCGCGAACCGAAACCGTAACACCGGCACCTCTTGCGGACTAGGCGAGGGCGCGCTCGAACAGCACGAGCATTCGGCCCCAGGCCTTCTCGGCCTGCGCTTGGTCGTAAACCTGCGAGTCGGGCGGGCACCAGCCGTGCATCGCCGGGTAGACCTCGATCTCGGCGTCGAGCTTCGCCTTCGCGAACGAGTCTTTCAGGACGTTCTTCGCTTCCGGATCGCGCATGTCGTCGTTCTGCGCGACGGCGAACAAGTACTTCGCCTTCATCTGCGGCACAAGCAAGTGCGGGCTATCCGGCATCTGTGAGACGAGCCCGCCGCCGTGGAACGACGCCGCGGCGCCGACGCGATTGGCGACAGCCGCCGCCGTGCGCATCGTGATCGGGCCGCCCATGCAGTAGCCCGTCGTGCCGACTTTACGGTTCTTGTCGACCTGCGGTTGCTGATCGAGCCAAGCGATGAACGCTTTCGCGTCGCTCGCATGGGTCGTCGCGTTCAGCGCCCCGGCCAGTGGCCGCACGATGGCCTGCGTCTCGGCGTTGAACGCCGCGCCGGCGGGAACGACCGGCGCTTTCGCGCCGCGATAGAACGGATTCACGGTCAGCACTGCATAGCCCGACTCGGCGAGCCGCTTGCCCATCTGTCGGAATGCCGGGCGCAGGCCCAGGATGTCGGGCCATACGAGCACGGCCGCGTGCGCGCCGCTCGACGGATACACGAAGTAAGCGTCACAAGTGCCGTCGGGCGTCTTGATCTCGACGTCCTTCTCGGTGACGGCCTGAGCGTTCGCGGCGCGCGGCAACATCACCGCGAGGCCGGCGCCGGCGGCTAGGCCGCCGAAGCCGCGGCGCGTGATGCGCCCTTCGCGGATGGCTTTCTCGAGGTCTTCTTCGAAAATGTCCTTCTCGCACATGCGGGCATTCCCCCTTGTTTTTAGGCGCACCGGACGTCGGCGGCCCAGTGCGCCCGACTATACCGAGTCTTCGTCACCTGCTCATGCAAAGAATGCTTCGAGCTCGGCGGCCAGAAGGTCCGGCGCTTCCTCGGCTAGGTAATGGCCCGTCGGTAGCGCGTGGCCCGTGACTTCGGAGGCGCATTTCGCTTGCCAGTCTTCGAGCGGCGCGAAGAGCCTATGCACGACGCCGCGCTCGCCCCAGAGCACGTGCGTGCGGCAGTCGATGCGGCGCGCGGTATCGGCGCGGTCGTGCACGAGATCGATCGTGGCCGCGGCGCGATAGTCCTCGCACATGGCGTGGATCGCCGCGGGGCTTGCGAAGCAGCGCTCGTACTCAGCGAGCGCGCGTTCGTCGAACGGCGCGAGCCCTTCGGATCCCCAGCCGCCGAGCTTCGTCCGCAAGTAGAACGATGGTGCGGAGCCGATCAGCCGCTCGGGCAGCGGCGCCGGTTGAATCAAGAAGAACCAGTGGTAGTAAGCGCGCGCAAACTCCATCGTCGTGCGCTCGTACATCGTCGCGGTCGGCGAGATGTCGAGCAGCGTGAGCTTGCGCACCGTCGCCGGATGATCGAGCGCGAGCCGGTGTGCGACTCGACCGCCGCGGTCGTGGCCGCAAACGAAGAACTGCTCGAAGCCGAAGCCGCGCATCAGCGTCAGGACGTCGAGCGCCATCGTCCGTTTGCTATACCCGGAGTGATCGGGCGGTCCGTCCGGCTTGTCGGAGTCGCCGTAGCCGCGCAGATCCGGCATCACGAGCGTGAACGAGCGGCTCAATCGCTCCGCGACTTTGTGCCACATAGCGTGCGTCTGCGGAAATCCGTGCAGCAGCAGCAACGGCGGCCGGTTGGGCTGCGGCGACGCGTCGTAGCAGACGTTGAGCGCAATGCCGTTTGCCGGCCGGCGCTCGCCGCGAAAGCCGCGCGGGAAGAGCTCGAGCATGGCGCGAGTGTCGCGCCGCTAACCGCTCGGCCGCAACTTGCGTCCTGCATTTGCGGCACTCCCGGCATCCCTGGCGGTCGGTGCAACGCATTCGGATCGCTGGTGTGCCGGGCCGCGCGCCTTGACGAGGTTGAACGCCGTGTTGACGAGCCCGATGTGGGAGAACCCCTGCGGAAAATTGCCGACGAGGCGCTTCGCGTCGGCATCGTACTGTTCCGACAGCAAGCCGATGTCGTTGCGCAGCTCGAGCATGCGCTCGAACAGCCGCGTCGCGTCGTCGACTCGCCCCAGCATGACGTAAGCGTCGGCGAGCCAGAACGAGCAGATCAAGAATGCGCCCTCGCGCCCCAGCTCGTCGGCGTCCTTCGTGTAGCGCATGACGAGCCCGTCGCTGCTGACGAGCTCGCGCTCGATCGCCGCAACCGTGCCCGCGACGCGCGGATCCTTCGGCGGCAGAAAGCCCGTTTGCGGAATCAGGAGTAGGGCGGCGTCGAGCTCGTGCGCGCCGTAGTACTGCACGAACGTGTTGCGCTTCGGGTCGAACGCGTTCGCGCAGACGTCGTCGTGAATCTCGGCCCGAATTTGCCGCCATCGATCGACGGGTCCGTCGAGCTTGAAGCGCTCGCAGCTCTTCACGCCGCGGTCGAACGCAACCCAGCTCATGACGCGCGAGTGGGTGAAGGCGCGCGCCGGCCCCCGCGTTTCCCAGATGCCGTGATCGTGCTTCTTCCAAGCGCGCTCGAGATCCTTGAGCAGCGTTTTCTGCATCGCCCACGCTTCGTCGAGTGCGACGAGCTCGGCTTCGCGCGCGGCATGCAGCACGTCCATGAGCTCGCCGTAAACGTCGAGCTGACTTTGGGACGAAGCCAGGTTGCCGATGCGGACGGGCCGGCTCCCCTCGTAGCCAGCCAGCCACGGAAGCTCGAGCTCCGGCAGCCAACGCTCGCCAGAGATGCCGTACATGATGCGGAGCTGCTCCGGATGACCGGCTGCAGCGCGCAGCAACCAACGCCGCCAGCTTTCGGCTTCTTGGCGGTAGCCGGCGTTCAGCATCGCGTACAGCGTCATCGCCGAGTCGCGGAGCCAGCAGTAGCGATAGTCCCAGTTGCGCGAGCCGCCCAGCTGCTCGGGCAACGACGTCGTCGGCGCGGCGACGATCCCGCCCGTCGAGGCATGGTGCAGCATTTTCAGCGTGATCGCCGAACGAATGACGGCCTCATTCCAGCGCTTTTCACGGCAGTCGAAGAGGCAGCGCTTCGACCACTCGCGCCAGGCCGTCACCGTCTGGTTCATGCTCTCGTGCGTGTCCGGCACGAAGTGCGGCGTCTTGTGCGACGGGTGGTATGAAAGCGTGAACGGCACCCTGTCGCCTTCGCGCACGCGAAACTGCGCGTGCGTTTTCAAGTCGCGGCCCTCGAGTTTCGCCGGAGTATGCAGCTCGACGGCGTCCGGCCCGGCGATCGCGCTCAAACCATAGTCACGGCGCACCACCCAGGGGACGGCCGTGCCGTAAGCGAAGCGCAGGACGAGCGCCATTCCGAAGTCGACGCTGCCGCGAACGCCGCGCACGATGCGCACGACGTCGACTTTGTCCTCGTCGTCCGTCTGCGGCATGAAGTCGATCAGCGCCGCCTCGCCGCTGCGCGTCGTGAATCGCGTCTCGAGAACGGCCGTGCCCGAATAGTACGAACGCTTGATCTCATGGTCGTCGCTCGGCGCAATGAGCCAGTGGCCGTTCTCGCTATTGCCAAGCAACGCCGCGAAGCAGGCAGGGGAGTCGAAGCGCGGTAAGCAGAGCCAGTCGATCGACCCGTCTCGGCCGACGAGCGCCGCGGAAATCATGTTGCCGATCAGCGCGTAGTCTTCGAGCGGCTTCGACGTAGACTTGCGGCTCGTCGCCTCATGGCGGCCGTGCGCAACGACGGATGGTGCTGCGGTGCTCAGCTCGTGGCCTCGCGCTCAGCGATTGCGCTCGCTTTGCTGCTGCGCTTGCGCCGCGCTCACCGCCGATCGCACGTGCTGCATTTCCTCGGGAGGCGGCAGGATCGCCGGAAGACCGAGCGCATCGAGCCACAGCTCGCGGCAATAGCCGCGGCTGTGATACAGGTGCTCGTCCTCCTGCTCTTCGACGATCTCGCAAGCATCCTCGAGGGCGCGCTTCTGGAAGCCTTTGAGGTGGCTCGCGCACTTCGTGAGCAGCTCCCAATTCAGGTGGTCTTTCGTCTCGGCGAGCACGATGCACTCGCACGCGATGCGTTGCACGGCGCTCGGATCGCCGCCGGCCGCCTCGGCCCGCTCCATGGCCGTGACCAACGCCAAACCAAGCCCGCGGATGATCGCGCGCCCCGGCGAATGCTGCTCCGGATCGATCTCGAGCTTGCGGACGACCTCTTCGAGGATTCGAACGTGCGTGCGCGTTTGGTCGCGGTACACCGACCATTGCTGCTTGAGATCCTGCGATACGGCGCAACGAATCGCGGCTTCGTAGATGTTGACGCCGGCGCGCTCGTGCTCGAGCGACTGCAGTAGAAGCTCCTTCAATTGCTGCATGTCCACCATGGCCGTTCTCCTCGTAGCTGTCGATCGATACGAGTGGAAGAGGGATGTGACGTTGCAAGTCATGTGCCCCGAAGACGTGGGGGCTGCAGCGCATGAAAGTGCGCCACTCGGCTGCCGCAGCAGCCGAGTGGCTCGAAGCGGAAAGGCATCGGTTCGATCCCAAACGTCCGCGTATCCGCGAGCACGCTGATGCATATCGCGTGCCGGAATGCATCTTGCAGCGACGGGCTCTCGCGTGACGGCAGCGCAAGGAGGGAACCGACATGGAACGCATCGAGCAGACGATCGAAGTCGACCGCCCTGTGCGCACGGTTTACAACCAATGGACGCAGTTTGAGGAATTCCCACGGTTCATGGACGGCGTCAAAGAGGTCACGCAGCTCGACGACACGCACGTACGTTGGTGCGCGGAGATCTCCGGCAAGAACAAGCAATGGGATGTCGAGATCACGGAGCAGGTACCCGATGAGAAAATCGGCTGGAAGAGCATCTCGGGCGATGCGCCGAATGGCGGCACGGTTCGCTTCGAGCCGCTCGGCGCCGATCGCACGCAGGTCCGCTTGGTTCTAGCCTACGAGCCGCAAGG
>Ga0075418_10006155_pt1 | contig 13546 bp, 14 predicted proteins | sample SoiMetdeltSBSDD2_FD_81776 | JGI IMG/M metagenome (GOLD analysis project Ga0075418, IMG submission 81776) | Bulk soil microbial communities from a Populus tree surrounding site in Tennessee, USA - Soil MetaG P. deltoides SBSDD2 | ecosystem: Environmental > Terrestrial > Soil > Tree plantation...
CGGGCACGGTCTTCGAGGAGGTCGCCCTCGGTCCGGTGAACCTCGGCCTGCCGGTCGCGGAGACGCTGGCGCGGACGCGTGAAGCGCTGGCGCTCTTGCGCATCGCCGACCTCGCCGATCGGAACCCGGCGGAGCTGTCCGGCGGCCAGGCGCAACTCGTCGCGATCGCGTCGATCCTCGCGATGCGGCCCCGCCACCTCGTCCTCGACGAGCCGACGGCCCAGCTCGATCCCGAAGGGACGCGGCTTGTCGGCGAGGCGCTGCGGGCGCTCGCCGGGACGGGGACCGCGCTGCTCATCGCCGAGCACAAGACCGATCTCCTCGATGGGCTCTGCCAGCGGGTCGTCGCCCTCGAGGCCGGCGCGATGGTCCTCGACGGGCCCGCGGCGGAGACGCTCGGCTCACCGAAGCTGGAGGCGCTCGGGGTGGAGCCGCCGTCCGCGGTTCGGCTGCGGCGGGCCGCCGCCGAGCGCGGTCTGACGCTGCCGGCGGGAGCCGCCGCGTGATCCGCTGCCGCGGCCTCGTCCACGTGTATCCGAACGGGACGCGGGCGGTCGACGGCGTGGACCTCGCCATCGAAGCCGGCGAACGGGTCGCGATCGTCGGCCAGAACGGCTCGGGCAAGTCGACCCTCGTCCGGCACTGGAACGGCTTGCTCCGCCCGACGGCCGGCGAGGTCGAGATCGACGGGCGAGCTGCGGCGGGACAGCGGGTCGCGGCCCTCGCGCGGACGGTTGGGATCGCCTTCCAGGACCCGGACCGCCAGATCTTCGCGGGACGGGTTCGAACGGAGGTCGAGTTCGGCCCACGCAACGTCGGGTTACGCGGCGCAGCGTTGACCACGGCGATCGACGCCGCGCTCGACGCCACGGGCCTGACCGACGCCGCCGCCGCGAACCCATACGACCTCGGGTTCTCGCGTCGGAAGCTCCTCGCCCTCGCTTCGATCCTCGCGATGGGCACGCCCGTCGTCGTCCTCGATGAGCCGACGACCGGCCAGGACGCGCGGGGCACGAAGCGCGTGGAAGCCGTCGTTGCGGACCTCGCCGCGCAGGGCCGGACGGTCGTCGCCATCAGCCACGACATGCGCTTTGTCGCCGAGAACTTCGCGCGGGTCGTCGTGATGGCCGCCGGCCACGTCATCCTCGACGGGCCGCCCGAGGAGGTCTTCGCGGAGCCTTCCTGGCCGAGCCTCGCTTCGACCTACCTCGAGGCGCCGCTCAGCGCCCGGCTCGGCGCCCGACTCGGCCTCGGCTCAACCCCCACCGACGCCTCGCTGATCGACGCGCTCGGCGGTGCTACGGCTGGCGGTTGAACCAGACCCCGCCCGGGCCGTCGTAGCTGAGGCCTTCGCCCCAGATCGCGATCGTCTTGCCCGCGTTCGTGATCGCGATCTCGCCGTAGTCACCGTAGATCTCGAGGTAGCCATTCACGGTTTTGTAGGCCGCGCCACCGCCGGCGTCGGAGAGCTTCACGGGCGCGCTCCACGTTGCGCCGCCGTTCGTCGAGGCGCTGTACCAGGTGTTCCACTGGTCGGCGTTGCCGCCGCCCGACGTCTGCTGCCACCAGGCTCGGACATCGCCGGCGCCACGCGACTCAAGCGCGGGCGCCGTCGCCTCCTCGCCGGACGGCGAGAGGAAGACGTTGGCCTGCCACGTATTGCCGCCGTCCGTCGAGCGCTGCGAGTAGATGCGCTGGAGCCCGCCGGCCGCGGTTGCGCCGTCGTAGAGGAGGAGGACGTTGTTGTTCGCGTCGACCGACAGCGCCGAGTGGCCGAGGTAGAAGTCGGGCGGGCAGCCAGCGGCCGTGCAGGCGAGCCCAGGCTGGATCGACGCGACGAGGTGATCCTCCCAGGTCGTCTGGCCGGGTCGAAGGATGAAGACGTGCTCCTCGATCACGTCGTTCGGCGTCGTGCCCTTGTTGCCGCCGCCGCCGTAAAGGATCGCGGTCTCGGCGAAGTAGGCCGTGCCGTTCGGGGCGACGTCGGCATCGAAGGCGAAGTAGTAGCGGCTCGAGTCGACGAGCTTCGTCTGGGTCCACGTCGCTCCAGCGTCGCTCGAGACGGCGGCCCAGGGATCGCCGCCGGTCGGGCCGTTGAACGAGATGTAGACCTTCTGGCCGTCGTCGCTCATCGCGAGCACGGGCTTGTCGTTCCACGAGACGTTGCCGTACGTCTTGACCGGCGCTGACCAGGTCTGGCCGCGATTCGTCGACTTCGTGAACATGACGTTATAGCCGTTCATGTAGACGGCGTAGACCTGGCCGCTGCTCGGGACGACTTCGACGATCGGGTCGAACTGGCCGGAGCCCTTGCACGGGCAAAGGGCCTTTGTGGCGCCCCACGTCGCCCCGCCGTCGCTGCTGATTCGCAGCGCGATCCAGGGGTTCGGGCAGTTGCCCGAGCAGCCCGGCGGCTTGCCGGTGCCATAGCGCGTGACGAGCGTGTACACGAACGCGCTGCCGGGATCTGCGGCGATCGCCGGCTCCCAGTCATCCGGCGCGGACGCTTCGAACGGGATCTCGCCGGCCCAGCCGGGCGTCGCCGCCGCCTCGATCGGCCGTTGCTGCCCGACCTTGCCCGCCTCGCGCGCTCGCTCGAGCGCCTCCATCCGCTCGGCGACCTCCTCGCCCTGTTCGGCCGCCTCGGGGTTGTCCTCAACCGCAGTGGGCTTCGAGCCGCCAGGGCCGCCGCGGCCCGGCGCGAGCGCCGGCTGGACGGAGCCAATGGCCAGGGCAATGACGGCGGTGATCGCGGCGATGACCAGGATCGTCCGCGTGGTCGAGCGCTTCATGGACTGCGGTCCTCCTCCGGATGGGCGTCCGGTTCCCACGTCCCACGAGTTCGAGGTGCCGACGCTAGGCCGCTGGCTGGCCGCCGGTCAAGCACGCGGCCCACGGCTCGATCTCAGCCGGTGCCGTCCCGCACCGGCGGCGCTGTCACGTGATCGTGAGGGCGACCTCGTGGATCTCGTCGTTCAGGACTCGCCATGCGCGGACGGACTCGGCGCCGGTCAGCGCGTTTGCTTCCTCCGGCGCGAGCGAGACAAGCAGGTACAGCGCGTCCGGGTAGAACGCCAGTCGTCGATCCGTCGCCGACGGCACGGCCGGCGTGTGGGTGTGCGAGTGGACGATCGCCCAGAAGACCTCGTCGGCGTCGTCCGTTTCGATCGTCAGTCGCAGCAGATCGTTTGCGTCGATCTCGTACAGGTAGCGCGATTGGGCCGCGTTTCGCGCCGGCTCGAACCGGAGCGCGACCCCACCCTCCGCCGCTGGGCGATCGCCGATGATGACGCCGCAGGCCTCGAGCGGCTCGCCGGCCCGGGCATGCGCGACGATCGCGTCACGGATCGCCGCCGGCAGCTCTGCCGTCGCCGGCCCAGGGTGGCCGGCTACCACCAGTTGACGCCGCCTTCGAGCTCGGGCTCCATCTCGTCGAGATTCTTCGCGAACGTGCCGGCCGAGAGGTATTTCCAGCCTCCGTCCGCGAGCAGCGCCACGATCGTGCCCCGCTCCATCTCGCGCGCCAACCGGGCCGCGACGACCATCACCGCGCCGGCGGACGGCCCGGCGAAGATGCCCTCCCGCTCAACGAGATCGCGCAACGCGGCGATCGCGTGGCGGTTCGAGACGAGCATCCGCGCGTCGAGCAGGGACGCGTCGAGGATCTCGGGGATGAACCCGTCGTCGAGCGAGCGCAGTCCCTGCACGAGCTCCCCGGGGAGCGGCTCAGCGGCGACGATCCTCACCCCCGGTTTCGCCCGCTGGAGATACCGCGCGACGCCCATCAACGTGCCGCCGGTCCCGAGCCCGGCAACGAACGCGTCGATCTCCGGGCAGTCGGCCAGGATCTCCGGGCCGGTCGTCGTCTCGTGCGCCCGCGGGTTCGCAGGGTTGCCGTACTGGTACGGCATGACGAAGCGGGAGTCGCGCTCGACGAGCACCTTCGCGAGCGCGATCGCCCCATTCGACCCTTGCGAGCCGGGGGAATCGATGACCTCCGCGCCGAACAACGCCGCCATCTGGCGTCGCTCCTCGGTGACGTTGTCGGGCATGACGAGCGCGACCCGGTAGCCGCGCCGCCGGCCGATCATCGCGAGCGCGATGCCGGTGTTGCCCGAGGTCGGCTCGAGGAGGATGGAGTCCGAGCCGATGGCGCCCCGCGCCTCGAGATCCTCGACCATCGCCAGCGCGACGCGATCCTTCACCGAGCCGGTCGGGTTGACGCCCTCGAGCTTGACGAGGATCCGGACGTTCGGGTTGGGCGACATCCGCGGGACCTCGACGAGCGGCGTCCCGCCGATGACGTCGAGGATGCTCGGGTAGCTGCGCCCCGGCCCTGCCGGTGCGGCCGAGCCGTCAACCGGCCGAAGTGCACGGATCGCGGCCATCGAATTGACCTCGCCCGGGTCAGGCGCGCCCGCCGGCCATCGCCGGCAGGAGGCGCACCTCGTCCGTTTCGGCGACCGGCGTGTCGAGGCCGCCGAGGTAGCGGACGTCCTCGCCGTTCAGGTAGACGTTGACGAAGCGGTTCAGATCGCCGTCCGGGGTCAGGACCTGACCGCCGAGGCCGGGATGGCGAGCCACGAGCTCACGGACGACCTCGCCCACCGATGCGCCAGGGAGCTCGATCTCGCGCGCGCCGCCGACGCTCGGCCGAAGGACGGCCGGGATCCGCACAACACTCATGACCGCACCGCCGTTCCGGCCAGCGGCAGTGCGAACGGCTCCGCATCGGAGAAGGCCGGCGCAACGACCGTCTCGCCGCGCTCGCGGCGGGCCCGCGCGCCGTCCGAGCAGATCGGGCACTCGGGATCGCGCTTGAGCTTCAGCTCGGTAAACGTGCCGTCGAGGGCATCGAAGAGCAGCAGCCGTCCGGCGAGCGTCTCGCCGATCCCGAGGAGGACCTTGAGGACCTCGTTCGCCTGGAGCAGGCCCATGATCCCGGGCACGACGCCGAGGACGCCCGCGACCGAGCAGCCCGGGGCAAGCTCCGGCGGCGGAGGGGTCGGGTAGAGGCAGCGGTAGCACGGGCCTTCGTACGGGACGAAGGTCGTGAGCTGGCCTTCGAACCTGAAAACGGAAGCGTGGACGACCGGGATGCCCGCCGCCACGGCGGCGTCGTTGAGCGTGTAGCGGGTTTCGAACGTGTCCGTGCCGTCGAGGACGACGTCGTAGCCGGCGATGAGCTCGGCGACGTTGTCCGGGCCGAGGGCCACCTCGTGGCCGACGACCTTCACGTCCGGGTTGAGCGCGTTGATCGTCCGCTGCGCCGATTCGACCTTCTTGTCGCCGACGCGGTCGGTCGTATGGAGGACCTGGCGCTGGAGGTTCGAAACATCGACAACGTCGAAGTCGACGATTCCGATCGTCCCGACGCCTGCGGCCGCGAGGTAGAGCGCGGCCGGCGATCCGAGCCCGCCGGCGCCGATGAGCAGGACCTTCGAATCGAGGAGCTTCATCTGGCCTTCAGCCCCAACCTCGGGGATGAGCAGGTGGCGGCTGTAGCGCTCCTGCTGGGCCTGGCTCAGGACGACCGGCGCCTCCCACGGCAGGCCGGCGGCCTTCCAGGCCTGGAAGCCACCGGACATTGAGGCGACATCCGTGTAGCCCATCGCCTTCATCGTCTGGGCGCCAAACAGCGAGCGGACGCCGCCGGCGCAGTAGACGACGACCTTCGTCGAGCGGTCCGGGACCGCGGCCTCGATGCGCTGCTCGATGTACGACTTCGACACGAACAGGGCGCCCGGGATGTGCCCGGCGTCCCACTCGCTCTGCTCGCGGACGTCCACGAGGACGATCGGCTGAGCGTCACGCAGGGCCGCCGTCTGGGCCGAGTTCAGCTCCGGGATCTCGGTGCGGGCTTCCTTGAGGAGCTCTGGATAGGTCTTCGGCATGGGGCGAATCTCGAGTGGTCGACACGCCGCCGCGGGGTGTCCGCGACGGGACGGAGGGTCAGTGGCTGCGCCGGGCCGACGGGGCGGCAGGCGCGGGGCGCGCCGGCGTCAGGCCGGCCGACGACACCTGCAGCGGCCCGAACCGATCATCACGCGGTCGCCTTGTCGGCGGCCGTCGGGACCTGCGCGTCGGCGAGCGTCTTCTGGAGCGTGTCGAGGGAGAGCATCGCGCACTTCATCCGGGCCGGGCTGATCTCGATGCCGAGGAGGTCGAGGACGTCCTGCTGGCCCATCTCGGCCGCATGCTCCACGCCCTTGCCCTTGATCTCGTCAGTCAGCAGCGATGCCGACGCCTGGCTGATCGCGCAGCCGCGGCCGGTGAAGCCGACGCCGTCGACCTTCCCCCCGAGCACGCGGAGCTGGAGGGTGATCCGGTCGCCGCACAGCGGGTTCGCGCCCTCGTGGGACGCGGTCGCACCCTCGATCGGCCCGAAGTTATGGGGCCGCCGGTAGTGCTCGAGGATGTAGTCGCGGTAGAGGTCGTCCATGTCGAAGCGCCGAGTGTATCGCGTCCGCTACGCGGAGCCGAACAGGCGCTTGACCTCGGTGATGCCCGAAATCAACGCGTCGATGTCGGCCTTCGTCGTGTAGACGTTGAAGCTGGCGCGGACTGTCGCCGGCAGGTCCAGCCGCTCGTGGAGCGGCATCGTGCAGTGGTGGCCGGCGCGGACGGCGACCCCGAACCGGTCCAGGACCTGGGCGACGTCGTGCGGATGGACGTCAGGGATGTTGAACGGCACGACGCCACCACGCAGGCCCGCGTCAAGCGGCCCATACAGCGCCACATCTGGATGCTTCGACATCAGCTGGACGAGCGCGTACGTCACGAGCTCCTTCTCGTGCTCGCGAACGCGGTCCATCCCGAGCTCGCGCAGATAGTCCGCGGCCACGCCCAGCCCGATCTCCGCGGCGATGTCGGGCGTGCCCGCCTCGAACTTCCAGGGCACCTCGTTCCACTCCGAGCGGCGGAGGTGGACCTCGCGGATCATCTCGCCGCCGGCGAGGAACGGCGGCATCGATTCGAGCAGCTCGCGCTTCGCCCAGAGGGCGCCAGAGCCCGTCGGGCCGAGCATCTTGTGGCCCGAGAAGACGTAGAAGTCGGCGTCGATCGCCTGGACATCGACGGGCACATGGGGCACGGCCTGGGCACCGTCGACGAGCACCTTCGCGCCCGCGGCGTGGGCCATCCTCGTCATCTCGATGACCGGGTTGATCGTGCCGAGCGTGTTCGAGACGTGGGTGAAGGCGACGAGCTTCGGCTTGAGCTTCAGCAGCACCTCGAAGACATCGAGGCGGAGCTGGCCGTCGTCCGTGATCGGGATGAACTCGAGGTCGCCGTCCTTCTCCTGGACGAGGAGCTGCCACGGGACGAGGTTCGCGTGGTGCTCCATCTCCGTGAGGAGGATCGCGTCGCCCCGCTCGATGTTCTTGCGGCCCCACGAGTAGGCGACGAGATTGATCGCCTCCGTCGCGTTCCGGGTGAACACGATCTCGCGCCACGAGCCGGCGTTGATGAACTTGGCGACGCTCGCTCGCGCGGCCTCATACGCCGCCGTCGCCCTCTCGCCGATCTCGTAGATCCCGCGGTGGACGTTCGCGTTGTAGTTGCCGTAGAACTCGTCGACCGCGTCGATCACGACCTGCGGCTTCTGCGACGACGACGCCGAGTCGAGGTAGACGAGCGGCTTGCCGGTCGAGGTCGTCGTCGAGAGGATCGGGAAGTCCTTCCGGATCTCTTCGGGGATGAGACGGCTGCCGGCGATTCGGGACTGGGCGGTTGGGGTCTCGGCGGTGATGGTCATGTCGCCTCGTGCCCGTCGTGGGCGTCATCGGGGAGATGCGGCAGCTGCAGCGCCTCGTCGGGAACGTCGGGCTCGAGGCCGGCCTCGCGGAGCGTGGGGCCGTAGCCCTCCTCCTCGAGCCGAAGCGCGAGCTCGCGGCCGCCCGTGCGGACGATTCGGCCCTGAGCGAGGACGTGGACGACATCGGGCTTGATGTGGTTGAGCAGGCGCTGGTAGTGCGTGATCAGCAGCACGCCGAGGTCCGGATTGAGCATCGCGTTCACGCCCTCGGCGACGATCCGCAGCGCGTCGATGTCGAGGCCCGAGTCGGTCTCGTCGAGAATGGCCATCTCGGGTTCGAGCATCGCGAGCTGGAGCATCTCGAGGCGCTTCTTCTCGCCGCCCGAGAAGCCGTCGTTGACGTAGCGCGAGACGAAGCTCTCGTCGACCTTCAGGAGGGCGAGCTTCTCGCGCATCTTCCGGCGGAAGTCGAGCATCGAGATGCCGCCCTTGATCGCGTCCGTCGGGTCGACGTCGCCGGCCTTGTCGACGCCCTGGAGCTTCGCGTTGATCGCGCTGCGGATGAAGCTCGCGACGCTGAGACCGGGGATCGCGGTCGGGTACTGGAACGCGAGGAACAGTCCCATGCGGGCGCGCTTGTCAGCCGACAGCTTGAGAAGGTTCTGACCCTTCCAGGTCACCTCCCCGCCGGTGATGACGTACGAGGGATGGCCCATGAGCGCGTACGCAAGCGTCGTCTTGCCGGAGCCGTTCGGACCCATGATCGCGTGGACCTCGCCCGGACCGACCGCGAGGTCGATGCCTTGAAGGATCTCGGTCTCGGGGTTCGCCACCGGCGCGACGCGCAGGCCTTTGATGGCGAGCTGCCGGTCGGTCGCGGTCGTGCCTTCGGTCTCGCGGGTCAGCGTGCCGGTCATGCCGTCGCTCCGGCAACCGCGGGGATGCGCGGCGGGACGAGGTCGGCGAGGGTCATCGAATCGAGCGTGCCGGTGATCGCGTCGCGGACGCGGACCCAGAGGATGTTCACCGTGCACGTGGAGGTGCGGTAGCAGTCGACACCGTGCTCGGGGTCGTCCGAGGCGCAGATCATCGGCACGATCGGGCCTTCGAGCGCCCGGATGAGCTCGCCGATGCGGATGTCCTCCGGCGGGCGGGCCAGCTCGTAGCCGCCGTGCGCTCCGCGCGTCGAAACGACAAGCCCGGCCTCGCGGAGTCCGATCGCAAGCTGCTCGAGATAGGAGCGCGGCAGGTCCTCTTCCGCGGCGATCTCGGCGAGCGAGGCGGGCCCGCGGCCGAAATGGCGGCCGAGCTGGACCATCAGCCGAACGCCGTACTCGCCCTTCGTCGAGAACGCGATGGCACCCGTGCCGTGGAAGGCCGGGCGCGTGCTTGGAGCGAGTGGCATCGTCAGGGTGGTCATGCCTCGTGGCCGCAGGTCCGTCATATCCGACCTGCGCGGTCGGGATTAGTCTATTCGCGCGTCTCGCGGAGCGTCAATCGTGCGTGGTCGAAGGGCGGGCGACCTTGCGCTGGAGCGTAGGATTCGGATCCTCAAGCGTGGCTGTCGCGAGCAAGGGGGCGACGAGGACGCAATGACCGACACCGGGGCGGAGCTTCGCCAGACCTCCGACGACGTGGTCCGCACTCTCGACGCGCTCAGTGCCCTCGAGGACGAGAAGCGGACGGTTCAGCCGGGCGACCCGCGGCTTGTCGTGCTCGCGAAGGAGGTCGAGGCCCTCGCCGCGAAGGTCCTCGTGAGCTCCGTTCGACAGCGCAACCTGGCGACGAACCTCAACGACGATCCGGCGGCGGCTGCCACGCCGCCGATCAATGAGCAGACCCGGCCGGCCGCGGAGATTCTGAAGACCTGGCGTGACGCGGAGCGGGCCCTCGCGGCTGCCGAGCCCGGGTCTGCCGAAGAGGCGACGGCGCGAGCGGCGATCGAGCAGTGTCGGGATGAATACCGACGGGCGTTCGACACGAGGGCGCACGCCGACTGAGCCCCGCACGGGGTGAGTACCTTCGGGTGACTGGCGCACGACGGTCGAACGCTCGTAGGCTGCGCCGCGATGCGATCACCGGCCGCCGAGGGCCGCCTGCTGCTTGATCTCGATGCCGTCCCCGAGGATGTCTACGAGCCGGGCTTCATGCCCGAGCGGCCCGTCCTCCAGTTCGAAGCCTTCACGCGGGACGCGCGGCTGTACGGCACGATCCGCCTGGAGTTCGACCGCCTCACCGATCTCCTCAACGCCCACCGGGCGCTGCAGCTCCACAACGCGACCTTCGAGAAGCTCGCCGACGGCACGACCCGGGAAGCTGACGACATCATCGTGCTTCGATCCCAGCTCATCGCCGTGATCGCGACCGGTCCACGAGGCGATCCGGCGCTGCGGCGCTGGACGCGGTCGCATCCCATCGCGTTGCAATCGGGTGATTTCCTCGTTGCCGGGCTCGCGCACGCGCTGCCCGGGCTCGATCCACTCCAGAGCATCAATGAACGCCCGCCGATGGTGCCGCTCACAGACGCCTGGATCGAGCACTGGCCCAACGGCGAACGCCAGCGTCAGTGGATCGGGACGATCATCGTCAACCGCGAGCTCGCAAGCTGGATTCGGGTCGTTGACGAAAGCGACCTCGAGTTCGGCCGCCTCCGACCGGCGGACGTCGCCTAGGCCTTCGCCAGCTCCGCACCGAGGCGGTCGAGGCCCAGCGGACCCAGCGCCAGGGCGTTGGCGTGCCAGCGCTTGAGGTCGAATTCACGACCGTCGGCAGCGGCCGCCGCTCGAGCGGCCTCACGACCGGCGAGCCAGGCTCGCTCCCCGAGCTTGTAGGCGGTCGCCTGCGACGGCCACGACAGGTAGCGCAGGACCTCGCTCTCGCCCGCCGCGCGTTCCATCCCGCCGGCGCGAAGCATGAAGTCGACGGCGCGCTCGTACGTCCACGCCTCGCCCGCGTTCGGCCAGCCGGCCGCGATCGGCCGCTTCGTGTGGAGCCCGATGTCGACGACGACCCGCGCCGCGCGGAAGGCGTGGGCGCACAGGAAGCCGAGCCTCGTCTCGGGCGTCCGGAACCAGCCAAGCTCGTCCATGAGCCGCTCCGAGTACAGCGCCCAGCCCTCGCCGTGCGCGGACACGAAGCCAAGCTTCTGGGCCCGCGTCAGGGGCACGAGGCGAATCGTCGCGCCCTGGAGGTGATGCCCGGGGACGGCCTCGTGGTAGACGGTGCTGACCTCGTCCCACGTCGCGAACGCCTTGCGGCCGATCGTCGGGAACCAGGTCGTCCCGGGTCGCTTGAGGTCCTCCGATGGCGGGTTGTAGTAGGCGGCGGCGGCCGAACCTTCGGGCGGGATCCGGACCTCGCAGCGGCGGATCGAGGGATCGATCTCGAACTGCCGGCCGTCGAGCCCGGAGATCGCTTCGTCGGTCACGTACTGCAGCCATTCGCGGTACGCGTCGACGCCGTGGATGAGGCGCTTCGGATCGTGGAGCAGCAGCTCCCTTACGTCCTCGAACGAGCCGCCTGGCAGGATCCGCTCGACCTCGATCGCCTTCTGGGCCTCGAGCCGACCGAGCTCCTCCCAGCCCCAGGTGTAGGCCTCGTCGAGGTCGATGTCCGTGCCGAGGATGAAGCGCCCCCAGACCCGGTAGCGCTCGTCGCCCGAGGCGTCGTCCTCGTTGGCGCGCGGGGCGTAGTCGTTCCTGAGCCACGCGCCGAGCTCGCCGTAGGCCGTTGCGGCCGTGTGCGCGGCCGCATCCAGGCCGGCTCGTGCCGAGCCATCTCCGTACTCGGAGACAAATGTCCCGAACCAGCCGCCAGTGCCGTTGCCGGCCCAGGTCTCGCACTGCGCCGCGACCGCGAGCGCCTGGCGGCGAGCGGCGGGCCGGCCATGATCGAGGCCCGCTTCAAGGCTCTCGCGGTAGCCACCGAGCGCCTTCGGCACGGCGGACAACCGGGCCCGGATCGTGTCCCAGGCCTCGGGCGTCGAGCGATCCATGAGATCGAAGACCGAGCGCGTGCTCGCCGGGGCACCGGTGATGATGCTGATCATCCGCTCGCGCTCGCCGGCCTCGATGACACCGAGCTCACCGCTGACCCAGTCGGCCAGGAAGCCGGCACCAAGCCGCTCTGCCTCGCTCTCGGGGGTCGCCGCCGTCACGTCTCGCAGGGTCCGCCCGAGGAGGTCGGCCAGCGCCTGCATCCCGGCCGGCGAATAGTCGGTGAGGCGCGTCCCGTCGGACTTCACGCCCCAGCGCTCGCCGCGGACCGGGTCGAGGTCGGCGACCTCGGTGATGTAGCGGTCGGAGATCTCGGTGACGGTCGGCATCTCGGCCCTCAGCGTGGTGTGAGGTTCGAGCCTAGCGCGCGTCGGTCCTGGCCGTCCTCGTCCGGCTGGCCTCAGGCGGACCGCAGCTTCGTGACATAGGCGCGGCGCCACTTCTCGGTCGCGGCGACGGCGTTGAACGTGTAGACGTGGAGGTCGATGACCCGCGCCTCGGGGTCGGCGATGACCGGCGCGAGCCCTTCGAGCAGCCGATCGGGCTTGTAGAACCCGCCCGAACGGAGGAGCCGGGCCACGAACCGGGTGTTCTTCGTCAGGAAGCGATGCGTGTCCGCGACGCCGATCCGGGCCGTGATCGCGAGGAGGCGGTGCGGCTCGGCGACCCCGGGGATGCCGATGTGGACCGGCAGGGTCAGCCCTTCGCGCCGACGATCCGCCAGCCACGACGCGATCGCGTTCGGATCGAAGCACATCTGCGTGGTCATGTAGCTCGCGAACGGCGCCTTCGCGCGGAGCGCCTCGAGCAACGGGGCGTCCGCGATGAACGCGTGGCCCTGCGGATAGCACGGGATGCCGATCTCTCGGAGCGGGTGGCCGATCTCGGCCATCTCGCGCAGCAGGGAGAGGCCGTCCGGGTAGTCGCCCGGCTCCTTGGCGTCGCCGCCCACGACAAACGCTCGATCCACGCTCGCGCCCTCGAGCCAGGCGACGATGTCGCGCAGGTGGGCGCGGTCGCGGATCATCCGCGCCGAGACGTGTGGCACGGCCCGGAAGCCGGCGCCCTGGAGCTGTTCGGCAAGCTCGATCGTCGCTTCGATGCCCTTCGCCGGTGAGGCGGTCACGGAAACGTCGACGCCGGCCGGCAGGTGCGCCGCCTGGTCGATCGCGTGCCTGAGCGGCACGAGCTCGAAGGTCGGCTCCTCGAGGATCTCGGCGAGGGCCTCCCGAGCCGGCTTCGCCAGCCGCGTGTGGCGCCGAAAGAGCACCGCTCAGCCCGGCCTAGACGTCCGAGTCCGGGAACGACGCCTTCCGCTTCGCGATGAATTCGAGGAGCGCCTCGTCGATGGCCGGATCGATCGGCGGTGCCTCGTATTCGGCCAGCCGCTTCTTCCACAACCGGTTCGCCCGCTGCGCGGCGTCGAGCGAGCCGTCCTCGAGCCACTGCTCGTACGAGTTGTTGTCGGCCGTCGGCGAGCGATAGAACGCGGTCTCGAAATTCGCGAGCGTGTGCGCCGAGCCGAGGTAGTGCTGGCCGGGGCCGTTCTGCCGGATCGCGTCGAGCGCCTGGCCGTTCTCGGACATGTCGACGCCCTTGACGAAGACCGCGGCCATCCCGCACTGGTCGTCGTCGAGGACGAACTTCTCGTAGCCGACGGCGAGGCCGCCTTCGAGCCAGCCCGCGGCGTGGAGCACGAAGTTGACGCCGGCGAGGATCGTCGGCTGGAACGTCGCCGCCGATTCGTACGCGGCCTGGGCGTCGGCGATCTTCGAGGCGCACAGGTTGCCCCCCG
>Ga0075418_10006156_pt1 | contig 13545 bp, 12 predicted proteins | sample SoiMetdeltSBSDD2_FD_81776 | JGI IMG/M metagenome (GOLD analysis project Ga0075418, IMG submission 81776) | Bulk soil microbial communities from a Populus tree surrounding site in Tennessee, USA - Soil MetaG P. deltoides SBSDD2 | ecosystem: Environmental > Terrestrial > Soil > Tree plantation...
CATTTTCCATTTTTCATTTTCCATTTTTCATTTTCCATTTTTCATTTTCCATTTTTCATTTGTCATTTAACTCTTAGTTTTTATTCGGTCCCAATTCGGTTTAGATTCGGGTTCAATTCGGTCTGATCGCTACCTTCACAAGGTCCTAAAATGAGAAATGAAAAATGGAAAATCGAAAATGGAAAATCCAGTCTGTGATTTACGCTAATACTGCCTTCTGCCTTCTGCCTTCTGCCTTCTGCCTTCCGCCTTCCGCCTTCTGCCTACTGCTTTCTGCCTTCTGCTTTCTGCCTTCTGCCTTCTGTGTTACGGTGCGTGGACGTGGCTATAGACTCGAAGTCTCGATGATCCACGAACACGCAACGATGGAGGCACCCTCTTGACCTGGGAACCGGAAGTCGAGGAAATAAAACGACGGGAAGACCTGGCGAAACAAATGGGCGGGCCGGCTAACGTGGAGCGGCAGCACGCAAGTGGAAAACTGACCGTGCGCGAACGCATAGACCGGCTCCTCGATCCTGAGTCGTTCCACGAAATCGGCGCGCTCGCCGGACAAGCTACCTACGAAGACGGGAAGCTGACGGCATTCATACCTTCGAACTTCGTAATGGGAACGGGTCGCATCGACGGCCGCCGAGTGGTCGTTGCGGGAGACGATTTCACCGTGCGCGGCGGAGCCGCCGATGCCCGTGTTGGCGACAAAGCCGGTTATGCCGAAAGGCTCGCGCGCGAGCTTAGGCTTCCGATCATCAGACTGGTGGACGGGACAGGCGGAGGCGGGAGCGTGAAAACGCTCGAAACAATGCAGCGTACTTATGTTCCCGCGAATCCCGCGTGGGACCTCGTCGTGGCGTTGATGTCTGAAGTCCCGGTCATCGGAGCTTGCATGGGATCAGTTGCCGGGCTCGGCGCGGTGCGCGTCGTCACCTCGCATTTCTCGCTTATGGTCAAAGGCACAAGCCAGCTCTTCGTAGCCGGACCGCCGGTCGTCGAGCGCGGCGTCAGCGAAAAGGTAACAAAAGAACAACTTGGCGGTTCGCATATCCACGCTCGAGGCAGCGGAGCTGTAGACAACGAAGTCGATAGCGAAAACGAGGCATTCGTCGCGATCCGTCGCTTTCTCTCCTACTTACCATCGAATGTATGGCAAGTTCCACCCAGATCTGATTCAAGCGATAACCCTGACCGCCGCGAACAAGAGCTGATATCGATCATCCCGCGAAACCGGAGGCTCGGATTCGATGTGCGTCGCTTACTCGGCCTCGTGTTTGATAGCGAATCGGTATTTGAGATTGGTCGGTATTACGGGCGCCCGCTTGTTACATGTCTTGCGCGACTCAACGGATTTCCAGTAGGCGTGCTTGCAAGCGACCCCCAACAGGGCGGAGGCGGTCTCGATGCGCCGGGCAGCGAAAAGATGACTCGCTTTGTCGATTTATGCGATACGTTTCATTTGCCGGTGGTGAACTTTGTCGATCAACCGGGATTTCTGATCGGAACGGCAGCAGAACGTGCGGGCACTGCCAGATACGGCGCCCGAGCGATGTCCGCCGTTTATCAAGCAACTGTCCCGTGGGTCTCAATTATTTTGAGAAGAGTATTTGGCGTAGCCGGGGCGGCCCACGGCAACGCACAGGGTTTGAATCTTCGGTATGCGTGGCCGTCAGGTGATTGGGGCTCGCTGCCGATCGAAGGCGGCGTCCAGGCCGCCTATCGGCGCGAGATCGAAGCTGCTCCTGATCCTGCGGCACGGCGTCATGAGATTGAGGAACGGCTCAACCAACTGCGCTCGCCGTTTAGAACCGCCGAAGCGTTTGGCGTCGAGGAAATCATAGATCCGCGCGACACCCGTCCACTTTTGTGCGAATGGGTAATTACCGCGTATGAGTTGTTGACCACGAGACTTGGACCAAAGGGCCGAGGCTGCCGCCCATGATGAAGTCAGAGGGCAGAAGTCCGTAGTCCGTAGTCCGTGGTCCGTAGTCCGGAGTCAGAGGCGTTAGCGTACCTCTATTGGTGTTAGCTCTATTAGTCTTACATCTGACTACGGCCTACGGGCTACGGACTACGGACCTCTGACTTCCGACCTCTGACCTCGCGCCGTTGCAGAAAGGAACCGCCGCTTGTATGATGTCCCCGTAGGATTTGACTCGCCCCAGTCCCCAAGAACGACTGACCTCACGTAGCTCGCGCGCGAAATAGAAAGTGAGACAAGCGCATCATGAGGACAGTTCTTGTCGTTGAAGACGATTTCGATACCCTGCACCCGCTGGCCGAACTGTTGCGGTTGAAGGGATACACAGTCAGCACTGCAACCGAGGCAGAACTCGGTCTGGCACTCGCCCGCCAACAGCAACCCAATTTGATCATCACCGACATCGCATTGCCCGGAAAGAGCGGTCTTCACTTTATCGGGGCAGTGCGTAAAGACGAAACCATCAAGTCCACCCCCATAATAGTCATAAGCGGCTGCGGACCAATGGTCATGGTCGAGGCCGAAGCTGCCGGCGCAAACTGCTGTCTCGAAAAACCGATCAGCATCGAATTGTTCTGGGCAGCGATCGGCCAGGTTTTTGGAGATAGTTCCGAAACCGACACGCCCAAGCCGGTGGATTGGCGCGATGAGCCCGGTCGCGTGTTGGCCGGCGAAATCGATGGGCTCGTCGAGACCCTCCGGAATTGCACCACTAGAACAGAACGTGAAGAAGTGCTTAAGCGGCTGAAGGAAAGAATACTGAAGCTGCAAGCCCGAAACGCGAACTGCGCCTAGCCTCAAATCAACGATAACCGCGGGACAAACACAGGCACAGGAGTGTGGAACCGTAAGCCGATGCCCGATTGGCCGCCTCCCGATTCCAGACGAACCACCTCCGCGTTATACTTCATCCAGTTATTTGCTTTGAACGGTACTTTGATTTGTACTTCGAGGCTTTCACCGACGCTCACCTGGTGGGACACATAAAGAAACGCCCCAAGCGAGCTCAGGTTTTCGAGCGTCCCGAGTTCATCAAAACTTTCACCTGACTGATCCGTGCCTTTGATCAACACATCCCAACTGACCGCAAACCTTTGGGCATTTCGGCGTTCCTTGTTGTGTGCTGTTGTGGGCATCTCTTCGGTTCTCGTCTGATTACGCCTGACTGAAAGGGCTAATTACTCCTGCATTCCTTGATGCTTGAATAAAACGTTTGGTTGCGTGACTGTTCCCGGCCTGAGGATGGGAACTCGAGATGTAAGACTATGAGGAGCTACTAAAGATCTGTTTATGGGACTAAGGCGACCAATCCGGTCACCTTTTTTCTATCAAGCGGGAATAACCAGACTCCGAGGATTCTGGGTTCGATAATTTGCCGGTTAGCTCCTCGAGTTTAGCGGCCAAACAACTCGAACTGTCACGTGAATGGGCTCGCGCGGGACCTAGGCAACAAGGCCGTTCGTCCGCGGTTCCATCTTCATCATTTCGTCAACTGATCCCCCTCCCAGATCAGAGAGCTGGAGAAGCAGATTCTGACGGTTAGTGGAGTATGCCAACCCATCGCTCATCGAGATGATACCGCTGCGAACCATACGTTCCAGTTCGCCGTCAAATACCTGCATGCCGTCCAGGTTCCCGTCCCGCATTGCGTCATAGAGCGATTTTCCTTCACGCTCGCCCTTCTCTATGTAGTCACGGGTACGCGCCGTGGACTTGAGGACTTCGATAGCAGCGACACGGCCGCGCCCGTCAGCCTTGGGAATCAGCCTCTGCGAAACTATGAATCGGAACGCGCCGGCTAACCTCATCCGAATGATATGCTCCTGACTCTTCGGGAACATGCCGATTAGACGCTCGACTGTTTTAACCGCGTCTGTAGTGTGGAGGGTCGATAACACCAGGTGACCGGTCTCGGACGCTTCGAGCGCTACTTCGCAAGTCTCAAGATCGCGAATCTCACCGACGAGAATCACTTTTGGCGCCTGACGAAGCGCCGCACGCAGGGCATAAGCAAAGCTGGACGTGTCCGAATGCAACTCGCGCTGATGAACCGTGCAGTTCTTGTGTCGGTGCATGAATTCGACAGGGTCTTCGATTGTGACGATATGGTAATACTTGCTTTCGTTTATCAGATCTATGATTGCCGCGAGCGTCGATGATTTGCCTGATCCGGTCGGACCCGTCAGCAGCACGATGCCATTCTTCATCTCCGCGACTTCTTTTAATACCGGCGGGACTCCAAGCTGCTCGAAAGAAGGGATCTCGTTTGGTACGACGCGCATCACGATGGCGTGGGTCCCCCGTTGTTTGAAAATGTTGACTCGAAAGCGAGACAGACCGGTCAGGCTGAACGACAGATCCGCAGATCCGTACTTGTCCAGTGATTCCTCGGCGGTCTTGTTATTGCCTATCAAAGCCTTGGCGATGCCCGCGGTATGTGCGGGAGTGAGCTGGTCCATGCCTGGAACTTTTACCGGAGTGAGTTTTCCTATGAGTTCGACCTGGGGTGGGCGCCCGGGAGAAAAAATCAAATCAGAGATTTTGTCTGAGACGGCGAGCATGGTCTGCACTACTTGTGAAAAATTGATCGTCGACATCTTCAGGAATCCTTTTGCGAGTTCCGCCACAAAGCGCGGTCCACAAGGCTTATCGAGGGACGCTTGATAGAATGGGGCAGACCGATGATGGTGAAGCTTGAACACGAATGGGGCAGATTCCGCCGGGCGAAAACGGCTCAGTGCGATATTAACGAGGACTCGGCTAAAGTCAACAGTTCTGTTACTTCACCCGCGAACCATCGGACGCTCGGCGAGCGATAAAATACGCTCACTTTGCCGTCAACCGTTCAAAGATGTGGAAGGTTTCGCCCCGATGAACGCTTCCAAGATAGCGCCACCTGTTTTCGATAGTGTCGCCGCGTTTAAGCCCCTTTATCGCCCGAGTACCATCTTCAATCAACTGATCCACTTCCGCGACGGCAACCACATGCACTTCGGGAACATTGTCTTTGCCGGTTTCCCTTACCAAATCGAGAATGGTCTGGCGATGAATAGAGATTTGTGTTTTCGATCGAACGTACTCGCGGCGAGAGATTTCGTTGTGCCTGATTTGGAACTCAAGCTCGTCTTCTTCGTGGCGCATCAACTCTAGAAACGATCGCACCTCGGGTCCATAACCGCTCGACTGAGCGCTCTGGCCGTTGGACGAAGACAGGAAGGCCGGAGCGAACAGGATAAACAGACAGATTGTGCTCGCGTGTCTCCTTCGCATGGAATCAGCTCGAAATCCGCCGTCTTTCAAGAATCACCAGCGTTATTTTGCATAAGAAGCGTCCAGCAGTTCAATAGGATGCACGACGTCCACATCCAGCCGGTTTAGCAGAACCCCCGCGCCTATTTGCATGATACAACCGGGATTTGCTGAAGCCACGGTATCGGCCCCGCTCTCCTTTATGCTTGCGATCTTGTCGCTCAGGATGTCGTTGCTCAGTTCCGGATGCTGAAGATTGTAGATGCCGGCGCCGCCACAGCAACTCTCAAAACCTCTCAACGGTACCAGCGTGATCCCGGGAATCGCTCGCAGCACCTCGATGGGCGCTTGGGTTATTCGCTGCGCGTGCAATAGGTGACATGGGGCATCGTACGCGACCAGCCGTTCAATGTGACCGGCAGGCGGGAGAATCCCCGTTTCAATTAGAAACTCAGATACATCCCTTACTCTTGAGCTAAACTCGCGCGCGCGATCCGCATAAAGCGGATCATCAGCCAGCAATACACTATATTCCTTCATCGCCGCGCCGCACCCTGCGGCGTTTACTATTATTCGTTCAGCCCCGCTTTCGAGAAACGCGGCAATATTTGTTCGCGCAAGTCGACGGGCTACCTCAAGCTGACCAGCATGGGCGTGAAGCGCGCCGCAGCACCCTTGCTTTTCAGCGTCCACCAGTTTGCAGCCGTTCCGAGCGAGCACGCGCTCAGTCGCTCGATTGGTCTTTTTGAATAGGCTCTCCATCACGCAGCCCTTCAAAAGGGCAACTCTAGTAGCGCCGCCGGAGCTTGATTTTGAATTCGCCTGTTTGTCATTAGCGAATCGCGAGCGACTCGCGAGGAGAAGTGCCAACGCAAATCGAACACGGCCCCGGAAGACGTTTGTCCGGAATGCTGCTCGAGCCAATCCGCTGTCTCTAAACCACCGAACCAGCGCCAACCCGCTTCGAAGCAGCCAGAGCCGGGTGAACACCTGATTGAGTACGAACCTCTGCAAGGCTTCAGATGCCGAACCCCGCGCCGACTTTTCTTTTGCTATCTCCGAGCGCGCGGCTTCCAGCAGATGTCCGTATGGCACGCCTGAGGGACACACCGTTTCGCAGCCGCGGCAACCCAAACAAAGATCGATGTGGGAGATGAATGTCTCGCCAATCGCGAGCTTGCCCTCGGCTACTCCTCGCATGAGATAGATGCGGCCGCGTGGCGAATCGTTCTCGTTGCCGAGTTGACGATAGGTGGGACACGCCGGAAGGCATAGACCACAATGGACGCACGTGAGCAACTTGTCGGTGTTAGCCGCAAGAAGCGTAGTCAGTGTGCGGTGTGTTTCGGTTGCAGCCCCCATCATTAGTCCCAACCAAACTTGCCTGGATTCAATAACGACTGACGGTCGAACCGCGTCTTTATCGCGCGCATAATCTCGACGGTCGACCCCACCGTTCCCCACGCATCAGCGGATCGTCTTACCTCAACCGGAGCTTTTTCAATCGTCAGGGTCCCGGTTGCGCCAGCGGCGCTCGCGCGAATCCTCTTGATCTGATCGACAGCAGATCCGCCCTCAGCATCGAACGATATTCGGATTATACCAGTGCCAATGTCGACTGTAGCAGCACAGTCCGGATGAGCCCGGCAGGCTTTCTCAAACTCCGACTGCACGGCTGACAGCGGGACGCTAAGCCTTACACGAATCGCCTGCGAGTCGAAGTGTGCGATGTGTCTCCATGCGTCGTCGGCCTGTTCCTCCCTCAACACGATTCCTTTGTAGTTCTCGTCCAGACTCTGAAGCACCCAGTTCACCTGATGCTCAACTGACGCTTCGCTGTCGGTGACTCGTATTAACAGACCGTCATCCGGCCAACTAGACTCGGGTGAGTCGGAAAGCCGTCGAGTTAGTACAACCGACGCGGGCTGGAGTTCGGAGACCAATACCCGTTTAGCAAGGTCGAACAGCGCCTCCCGATTCTGCGAGGTAATCAATATCGTCGAACTGTGATCCGGCAACGGACGAAGCTTGAAGGTCAGTTCGGTTATGATTGCAAGCGTGCCGTAGCTCCCGGCGTAAAGCTTGTTCATATCGTAGCCCGCGACGTTCTTGACTACCTTACCGCCCGATTTGCTTTCGGTTCCATCTGCGTGAACGAGCCTCAGCCCAATGATGTAATCGCGCGGTGCTCCGAAGCCGAGTCTGAATGCGCCGCTCGAATTGCAAGCAGCGACAGCTCCCAGCGAAGCGCGCCCAAAGCCCGGGGGATCGAGCGGCAACCACTGTCGCTGTAGCACGGCGAGAGAATTGAATGCCGACAGGGTCACGCCCGCTTCCACGGTAGCGGTCAAATCAGGCGGGCTATACTCGATGATCCGCTCCATTCGATCGAGGCTGAGCACTACGTCAATTCGACGCAGCGGATTGCCACATTCGAGCCAGGTCATCTGACCTGCGGGCACTACTGCGGCATCCGACTCCGAGCACACCCTCATGCACGCCAGGACTTCCTCCGCCGACGCCGGTCGGGCTACCAATCCCGGGTTGAGGCCATCGATACTCAGTTCGGGTTGCTCCGAAACGTGATCGTTTCCGATGATTGATGCGAGTGTCCTGGCAAGCGCGCGTTCTTCGGTCATTGAAAGATTCAAAGGCTCCAGTCGGTCTCGCGAGATAGAAGCTTGATCCGGGGCCGGGGCTCGTCGGACGCTGGAACAGGTTGGTCGTTGTTGTCTATCAGTTCTGCAAAGAAGGCTCTGAACTGGCGAGCGAAATCATCCAGGTCAAGTGACATCAGGCATGAGGGCAGGCGATTGAGCTTGTCCACGACATTGTTGTACATCCCTTTCGCACCTCTCGCATTTCCCCGTTCGTAGTGATGCAGACCCACTGCTGCCTGAATCAGCATTTGATAGAACGTCTTTGTGTCGCCTGAAGATCGGAGCCATATTTCTTCCCAGACTTCATGGGCGTCGAAGTAGCGTCCGGCATTAAAATGGTCTATTCCCTCCAGGTAGTGTCTGGGATAACTACCAGTGGACCGGGGCTCAGTCTGAGATTCTGTTGATATCGAGTTGTCATCAGCACTCGGAATTGCAGATTGCACGCCTGACCCCGGGTCCGGGTCATCGGATGCGTCAAAAATCAGGTTGAACGGTCCAGCGGTGATACGATCGCCGTTCTTTAACTCCACCCACGAAACTCGTTGACCGTTTGCATGTGTCCCGTTCTCGCTTCCGCTGTCCACCAGAAAGAGTCGGCCGTTGTTTTGTTCAATAACAAAGTGCTCGCGCGAAACGGTCGGGTGAGAGAGAACGCAATCAGAATTGTTAGATCTGCCGAAGGTGACCTTATCTTTGTCGAGCGGTACGCACTCGCCGGTTCGAGGTCCGGTATCAAATCTGATAGAAGCCATGATGTCAGGGAGCGTTGAGTCAGTGATATGTAAGCTCAGAATCGAAGCTTACTTGAGAGCGGGGAGAGTCTGCAATGGCCCTGGTTCCTCGCGACGAAATCCGGTGCTGTGGTAGCATCCTCGAAACATCGCAAGGAGAATTCCGATGAGCGTTGCTCCTGCCGATTACCTTGCTGCTATTGAACACTTGCCTGCTGGGGCGGTGCTGCGCTTCGACGACGTGCCCTGGGAGGATTATGAAAACCTGCTTGCCGATCTGGGTGAAGGCTATGCGGTTCGCATCTTCTACGACAATGGGAGGATGGAAGTCATGGCCCCCGCATCGACGCATGAGAAAGCCAAGAGCATTATCCATACTCTAGTCACCGCAATACGGGACGAGCTCGATATCGATATCGAATCCCTCGGCTCTACCACCCTTAAGAAAGAGATGAAGGCCGCGGGAGCTGAACCCGACGACTGCTTTTATGTCCAGAACGCGGTGTTGGTAATCGGACGAGAGGACTTAAACCTAAAGCACGACCCGGCCCCCGACCTTGTGGTAGAAATTGATCGAGCGAGTTCATCGTTGGATCGGTTTGCTATTTATGCAGCCCTCTGTGTTCCGGAAATTTGGCGGCTCGCTCGACGCCAACTGAGGATACATCTATTGGTCGGGGACCGCTATGAGGAGTCGCCCATGAGTAGCGTTTTTCCGTTTCTCCCGGCTACGACACTTTCTGAGTTTGTTGCGCGCGGACTAAAGGAGGGAGAGAGAAAAGTAGCCCGAGCCTTTCGCGATTGGGTGCGCGAGCACCATCATCCCGATGATTAGCCGCACTCCTCAGCCAACGGTTACCCCATGAGGCGTAAGCCGCTTGTGTTTGAGGTCTTCCATTCCAAACCCACAATATCGACAGGTCTTGAAGGTCGGTAGCACCTTGCCCGGATTACAAAGACCCTTTGGATTGAACACGTCTCGGACCGCCAGCATTCGTTGCATGTCGTTATCGCTGAAGATCAACCGCATTGACTCGATCTTATCCATGCCGACGCCGTGCTCGCCGGTGATCGACCCGCCGACCCCCACGCACAGTTCCAATATCGCTTTCGAAGCGTTCGCAACGCGGCGCACTTGATCAGGATCGCGCCCGTCGAAACTGATATTCGGATGAAGATTGCCGTCGCCCGCGTGAAACACGTTCGCAACTGTGAGATTGTTGCGCGCCGCGATTCGGTAGATTTCGTCGAGCACCTCCGGTAACCTCGACCGTGGGATCACCGCGTCCTGAACCATCAAGTCGGCCTTGATTCTTCCCATCGCGCCGAACGCCCGCTTGCGAGCCGCCCACAACCTGTCGCGCTCGGCCGCGTCCTTTGCGACTTTGACCGCTCTCGCGTTATTGCGCTTGCAAACCGCAACCACTCGGTCCGCAGTCTCTTCAAGGCCTGCGGCAAGGCCATCAACTTCGATGATCAGCAGCGCGGCGACGTCGGTAGGAAAACCGCCCGCGAATATCGAATCCTCGATCGCCCGTATGGTGGCTTGATCGATCATCTCGAGCGCCGCGGGCAGAATTCCCGCCGCTATGATCTCGGACACAGTGCGGCTCGCGTCGGTTACCGTCATGAATTCTGCAAGAAGCGTTTTCACCATTTGGGGCAAACGCGTAAGCTTCAACGTCGCTTTTGTGGCAATCCCGAATGTACCTTCTGATCCGACAAACACACCCATAAGATCGTAGCCGGGTACATCGACCCCGCCTCCACCTAGAGTCACCATCTCGCCCGACGGCAAAACGACCTCCAGCGCCAGTACGTGGTTAGTGGTCATCCCGTACTTCAAACAGTGAGGCCCACCCGAGTTCTCGGCGACATTGCCTCCAATAGTGCACGCCATTTGACTCGATGGATCCGGAGCGTAGTGGTACCCGTGCGGCGAGGTTGCCTGCGATAGGTGAACGTTGATTACACCCGTTTCGACAACCGCTATCCGATTCTCATAATCGATTTTTAGGATCTTGTTGAGCCTGGCGAGCTCGAGGATCACCGCCCCGTGAAGCGCCAACGCGCCGCCCGAGAGCCCGGTGCCTGCGCCCCGGGGCGCGAAGGCTATCTGAGCATCCGCGAGGATCTTCACCGCAGCCGCTACTTCTTCCGCGGATCCTGGAATGACAACGGCCGAAGGTACGTGCTTATGAAGCGTGAGAGCATCGGCCTCGTAGACGAGCAACTCTTCCGGTTCGGTCAGAACGTGCTTGTCGCCTACTGCAGCTTTGAGTTTTCCTATGACGGCCTTTGGGAGAGATTGAGGCACTTCTCGTTCTATCGAAGGGTTCATAGGAAAGCTTGTAAGTACGCCCTCCGTGGCTGTCTTCGTTGACTGAACCGCCACGGAGGAACGCCGCTAACCGATCTTCTTAATACTTGGGAACGCTTGGATCGACATCGTCTGACCAGCGCAGAATCCCACCCACCAGATTCTTAACTTTGCGATAGCCGGCCTGTTTCATGAACTCGACCGCAGCTCCGCTGCGCACACCGCTGCGGCAATGGACGACTATATCGTCGGCGCTCGAAAGCTCGTGCAACCGCTCGGGCAAAGTTGCGCGCGGTATCAGTTTTGCGCCCGGTATCCTGCAGATCGCATATTCTTCAGGCTCGCGTACGTCGATGAGCACGAAGTCGTCACCCCGATCCATCTTGGTTTTGAGCTCGAGAGGCGTGATCTCGAAGTCTTGTCCAACATCAACCTGAGGCTGATGAGTTACGCCGCAGAATTCCTGGTAATCGATTAGCTCATGTATGGTTGGATTCACACCGCAGATTGGGCACTCAGGATTCTTCCTGAGCTTCAGCTCCCGGAATTTCATCTTCAGCGCGTCGAACAGCATCAATCGTCCAATCAGCGAATCGCCCTTCCCAAGGATCAGCTTTACGGTTTCGATCGCCTGAACCACGCCGATTATCCCCGGCAACACTCCGAGCACTCCGCCCTCGGCACAGCTGGGCACGAGTCCCGGCGGAGGCGGTTCCGGATATAGACAGCGGTAACAGGGTCCTTCTTTGGCGTAGAAAACGGTGGCTTGTCCCTCGAATCTGAAGATCGAGCCGTACACGTTGGGCTTGCCGCTAAGAACGCAAGCGTCGTTGACCAGGTACCGAGTAGGGAAGTTATCCGTGCCGTCCACGATGATGTCGTAATCGGCAAACAGCTCAAGCGCGTTTTCAGATGTAAGCGCCACTTCATGAGGTTCTACTTGCACGTAAGGGTTGATCTCAGCGATGCGCTCTTTGGCGGAATCGAGCTTCGAGCGTCCGACGTTTGCGGTCGAGTGAATAATTTGCCGCTGGAGGTTCGTGAAATCGACGACGTCGAAGTCGACGATCCCAAGACGGCCAACTCCCGCCGCTGCCAGATACAACGCCAGCGGAGATCCCAGACCTCCGGCGCCTATACACAGGACTCTTGCCGCCTTGATCTTCTTCTGACCTTCCAACGCGACTTCAGGCATTATCAGGTGGCGGCTGTACCGAAGTATCTCATCGTGATCGAGCTCAACCGCTTGAGCGGCTTTTTCTTCTATTACCGCAACACCTCCGGCGATCGAAGGCACAATACTCAGCGCATCGCCGTCCTTGATTGGCGTGGCCGTTTTTTCAGCGTAGCGAATATCCTCGTCGTTGACGTAGATGTTAACGAAGTGCCGTAGCCGTCCTTCTTCGCCGTACAAATGCTTTTTCAGATCAGGGAACTTGCTGGTCAACTCTTCCAGCGCTTCGCCGACCGTTGTGGCCTCAACCGCCACCGAGTCGCTGCCGCCGGCATAGTTGCGCAGCGCGGTCGGGATCAAAATGTTCACAGCCATAGGGGTCTCCTTCTAGGGTTCGCCTATCTCTCCGTAGATTTGATTGTAGAGTTGGGACGTGGAAAAGCAAGCTTGGAACGTGAGCGGCCCTTAACCACGTAGTAACGAATTCATTCGTTTTCTTAATCTGTTGTTGACTTCAGAGAGCCGCGCTCTTGTGCTTATTCGATCACTATCTCTTCCTGCTCGAAGCGTTCGTAATCGGGTTTTGTGAAGGAATTCAGCGCCGCAGACTTCCCCTGCTCGACCGCGACGATTATGTATGACTCGCCCGGCCAGCATGAATGATCGAGATCATAACCGGATGGCGCAGCCGGGTGATCGGGATGCGAGTGGTAGTATCCGATTACGCCGAGCCCTCGGCTGCGCGCATAATCATCGGCGCGTTTGTATTGCTGAGGCGTGATCAAGTATCGAGTCTCACGAGACTCGGTGCGCTCGTTCTCAGCAGCGTGAACCTCGGCGAGAATATTGCTATCGCCCTCGCGTTTTCCGAGAAGAAACCCGCAGCATTCGTGCGGATAAGTAGTCTCGCCGTGTTTTCTTATTTCATCGAGGTGAGCTGAGTTAACTCTTATTGCCACTTTTTATCGTTCCTTCGCTCAATAAATCACTTCATCCGCCTGCTTGACGGTGATTGCGTGCGGGCCCGCGTTGAAACCGTTCAGCAACGCGTTGTGATGTTCGATGATTTGAGCGGCGCTCAAGACATTGTTGTCGATAGTGGTATGGGCGTCGCTCACCAGCGTTACATCGTAGCCCATTGTTACCGCGCGACGTGTTGTCGTATCCACGCAGTATTCGGTCTGGCACCCGGCGACCACCAGGCGCTCGATGCCTCTCGCTTTAAGCTCGCTCTCAAGGGTCGTTTCAAAGAAAGAATCGGAAGCGCGCTTACGGATGATCAAGTCCTCTTCGTCAGGTTTGATCTCCGGATGAATGGGCCAGCCTTCGGAGCCGGGCTCGAGAGGATCACCTGCCTCGCCGTCGTGTTGAATGTATATAACCGGCACGTTTGAAGCACGCGCTTTTGCTCGCAATGTGTTGATCTGTTCAAG
>Ga0075418_10006158_pt1 | contig 13541 bp, 11 predicted proteins | sample SoiMetdeltSBSDD2_FD_81776 | JGI IMG/M metagenome (GOLD analysis project Ga0075418, IMG submission 81776) | Bulk soil microbial communities from a Populus tree surrounding site in Tennessee, USA - Soil MetaG P. deltoides SBSDD2 | ecosystem: Environmental > Terrestrial > Soil > Tree plantation...
GGCGAAATCGTTCCCCGAAGTCACGTCGGTCGCAGGGACCAACACAGTTCCCTACTCGTTCTCGACGATGTCCTCGGACATGAAGGTCAACGGCAAGCAGTTCGAGATGATCGTCGACGAAGTGACCGACGACTACGCGAAGGTCATGGGCATCAAAGTCCTGCGCGGACGCTGGTTCAACGCAGAAGACGATGCCGCGGCATACCGGCCCGTCGTCATCGACGAGAACACGGCCAAGGGGCTGTTCGGCAGCGTGGATGCGGCGGTCGGAAAGAAACTCGACTACGGCGATCAACAGTCGGCGAATCAGATCGTCGGCGTGGTCGGAACGTATCGAAAAGACGGCGAGACGCAGTCGCCGGTGAACATGGTCTTCAAGCGCTTCGCGCGTAACGACCAGTTCCCGGGTCTCGTTCGTAATCTCGTGCTTCGCGTGCAGCCGGGAACGCCGGCATCGTTCGAAGAGCAGCTCGTGAATCGTCTGCAGCGCGTCGCGCCGCAGTGGTCGTTCCGCGTGCGGCGCATGGATCAGATGCGAACCGAGTCGCTGCGCAAGCAGCTCGCGCCGCTCGTGCTCGGCGGAGTGGTCGGACTGTTTCTCATCTCCATGGTTGCTCTCGGCCTAACAGGTGTTCTCTGGCAGAGCGTGACCAAGCGGACGCGCGAGATCGGTCTGCGCCGCGCGATGGGCGCGTCGGGCAAGAACGTGAATCGCCAGATTCTCGGAGAGGTCGTCCTGCTCGCGACGATCGCTCTCTTCGCCGGCGCCGTCCTCGTGCTGCAGCTTCCGATCCTCGGCGCGTTCACGATCGTCACACCGCCGATCTTCGCCGCAGGTTTCGTCGTCGCCCTTGCGACGATTTACACCCTCACGATACTTTGCGGCCTGTACCCGAGCTGGCTGGCATCGCGGTTACAGCCTGCAGATGCACTGCGATACGAATAGGTCCTAGGACGTCGTACGACGTCCTACGACGTCCTAAGACTCCTATGACTGGTCCCATTCTCATCGTCGATGACGACGCTTCGATCACGGCGTCGCTCGCTTTGCTGCTCAAGCAGCATGGCTATGCGACGGTGTCGGCGCACGAGCCGATGGAGGCGCTCGCGATCATGCGTCGCGAGCGCCCGCGGCTGGTGATCCAGGACATGAACTTCAGCCGGCAGACGGCCGGCGAGGAAGGGCTCGATCTGCTGGAGCGCATTCGCGCGGAGGAGCCCTCGCTGCCGGTGATCCTGATGACGGCGTGGGGATCGATTCAGCTCGCGGTCGAAGGGATGAAGCGCGGCGCGTCGGATTTCGTGACCAAGCCGTGGGCGAATGCGACGGTGTTGCAGTCGGTCGAGACCTCGCTGAATCTCGCCGATGCGCGCCCGACGAAGAAAGACTTCACGCGCGCGGAGCTCGACGAGCGCTGGGATTTCTCGAACATCATCGGCAACGACGAGAAGATCATCCGCATCCTGGAGATGATCGGCCGGGTCGCGCCGACGGAAGCGTCGGTGCTGATCACCGGCGAGAGCGGCACGGGCAAGGAGCTCGTCGCGGAGGCGGTGCATCGCAACAGCCGCCGCCGGAGCGGTTCGTTCGTGAAGGTGAACCTCGGCGGAATCTCGTCGACGCTGTTCGAGAGCGAGATGTTCGGTCACGTGCGCGGCGCATTCACCGACGCGCGTGAAACGCGCCGCGGCCGATTCGAGATGGCGGACGGCGGCTCGATTTTTCTCGACGAGATCGGCGAGCTCGATGCCGCGTCGCAGGTGAAGCTGCTGCGCGTGCTGCAGGACCGCACGTTCGAAGTGCTCGGGTCCAGCCGTCCGCGCACGGTCGACGTGCGCGTGATCGCGGCGACGAATCGCCCGCTCCACGAGCTCGTGCAGCGCGGCGAGTTTCGCGAAGATCTTCTGTACCGCCTCAATCTCATCAACTTGCATCTCCCGCCGCTGCGCGATCGGCGCGGCGACGTTCCCCGGCTCGCGAATCACTTCCTGCGGCTGGCGAACGAGATCTATCGCAACGAGGTCGAGTCGATCTCGCAGCGGGCCATGGAGTGGCTCAAATCGCAGAACTGGCCGGGCAACATCCGCCAGCTCAAGCAGACCATCGAGCGCGCGGTGCTCATCCGCGGCGGCCGCGAGCTCGACGTCGACGACTTCTTCGCCATCCGCGACTCCGCGCCCGCGCGCGACGTCACGCTTCCCGACGCCGGCACGATCACACTCGACGAGCTCGAGAAGCGAATGATCGTCAAGTGCATGCAGCACTACGAAGGCAACGTGTCGCGCGTGGCGGAGGCGCTGGGCGTGTCGAGGGCGGCGCTGTATCGGAGGTTGGAAAAGTATGGGATCGCCGGGGAGTAATCGCAGACTTTGAGGCTTCGCACCAAGATCCTGGTCTACATCATCACGCTGCACGCCGTTCTTGCCGGCGCGGCGGTGGTGATTCTGCTCGAGCAGCCGATGCTGCTGTTCGTGATGGAGCTGCTGTTCGTGTTGTCGGTGTCGATCAGCATCCGGCTCGTGCGCGCGTTGTTCGTGCCGATCGATCTGATCCAGACCGGTGCGGAGCTGATCGCCGAGCGCGACTTCACGTCGCGCCTCGTTCCGGTCGGACAGCCGGAGATGGACACCCTGATCGACGTGTACAACCGGATGATCGACCGCCTGCGCGAAGAGCGGCTCGCGGCCGAGGAACAGTTCCAGCTCTTGCAGAAGATCGTCGACGCGTCGCCGTCGGGGATCATCCTCTGCGACTTCGACGGGAAGATCGAGAGCATGAATCCGACAGCGCGGCGGCTCTTCGGCTCTGCTCTGCCACTGCCGGATATCGCGCCGGGAGAATCGAAGCTGATCACGCACGTCGGCGCGCGGCGATTGAGAGTCAGCCGCGCCGAGTTTCGCGATCGCGGGTTCGCGAAGAGCTTCTACGTCGTCGAAGAAATGACCGAGGAGCTGAGGCTTTCGGAGAAAGCGGCGTACGAGAAACTGATCCGGATGATGTCGCACGAGGTGAACAACTCCGTCGGTGCGGTGCGCTCGCTGCTCGAGTCGTCGCTTCGCTACGCGCCGCAGGTCGGCGACGCCGATCGCGACGACTTCACCTCCGCGCTGACGATCGCTTCCGCGCGCATCGATGCGCTCAATCGCTTCATGTCCGCGTTCGCGGATGTCGTGCGGATTCCGCCGCCGCGGCGGGCGCCGGCGCGCGTTGCGGACCTCGTGGAGCGCGTCGCGGCGCTGCTGAAACCGGAGCTGGAGCAACGCGGCATCCGCGTGGAGCTCGCTCTCGCCGATCGCCGCGCGTTCGACATCGACGCGAGCCAGATCGAGCAGGTCGTGCTGAACATCTTTCGCAACGCGATCGATGCGGTCGGCCGCGACGGCTCGATCCGCGCGTCACTGCGCGACGGCGAGCTCGCGATCGCCGACTCCGGACCCGGCATCGCCGAAGCGATTCGCGATGAGCTCTTCACGCCGTTCTTCACCACCAAGCGCGACGGCCGCGGCCTCGGCCTCACGATCGTGCACGACATCCTGGCCAATCACGGACTGGCGTTTGCGCTCGGCAATCGTCCCGAGGGCGGGGCAGAATTCACGATCACGTTTGGAGTGCGGTAGTGCATAGCTACCGCTTTCGAATGCCGCGGAGCGGCACCCCCGCCCTTCCAAAGCGGTAGCTGTGCGCTACCGCACTCCAAAACGCCGCATGATCATGCTATGCCGCGCCGCGTCGCGCGTCGCTACAACAGTAAGCGATGCTCACACGACTGTTTCGCGTTGCCGTTCTCCTCGTCGCTCCTGTGGCCTGGGCGGTCTGTCCCGATTTCGCGGGTCACGTCGACTATGCAGCGGGCGCGAAACCGGCGGGTGTCGTCGCCGGTGATTTCAATCGCGACGGAAAAACGGACCTCGCCGTGGCGAACTTCGACTCCGACAATGTCTCGATTCTGTTAGGCCACGGCAATGCGACGTTCGCGGCTCCCGTGAACTACGCGGCGGGACTCGGCGCCTATTCGATCGTGGCCGGCGATCTGAACGCCGATGGCAAGCTCGATCTCGCTGCGTCGAATTCGGAGGCGAACCATGTCTCCGTCCTGATCGGCAATGGCGACGGCACGTTCGACGCGGCGGTGAATTATGCGACCGGAAGCGGACCGTACTCGATCGCCATCGCCGACTTCGATCGCGACGGCGCGCTCGATCTCATCACGGCGAACTACAACGACAACAACGCCTCGGTGCTCATCGGAAATGGCGATGGGACTTTTGGTTCCGCGTCGAACTTCGTGTCATCGGGCACCGCACCGTACTCCGTTGCCGTCGCAGACTTCAATCGCGACGGGAAACCCGACATGGCGCTGGCGAACTACGGCACGAACAACGTGACGGTGCGGCTCAACACGGGCAACAGCTTCGGGTCCGCGGTAACGAAGACCGTGGGATCGAATCCGGTGTTTCTCACGGCAGGAGACTTCAACCGCGACGACAAGCCCGATCTCGTGGTCGCGAATTACACCAGTGACACCGTATCGATTCTCATCGGCAACGGCGCCGGATCGTTCGCGAACGCGGTCCATTACGACGCCAGTGACGCGCCGGTCTCGATCGCTCTAACCGAGTTCAATCGTGACGGATTTGTCGATCTCGCAGTAGGAAACGGGGGCGAGAACATCATCGTTTATATGACCGGCAACGGTGACGGCACCTTTAATAGCGCGATCGGCCGTTTCTCGCCGGGCGAGTACTCGGTCGTCGCTGCGGATTTCAATCGGGACGGAAAACCCGATCTCGCGGCGGCCGACTTCGGCGGCAGTGCCGTTACTGTACTACGCGGCAACGGCGTCTGCTACACGAATTGCGGCTCGTTCTCGAGTCCTGGCTACTATGCGACCGCCAACAGTCCCATCGACATCGTCATCGCCGATTTCGATCGCAACGGCATTCCCGATGTCGCCACCGCCAACTACAGCGCCGCGAACGTGTCCGTCCGCCTGGGCGTGGGCGATGGCACGCTCGGCGCACTTGCCTCTTACGGCGCAGGGAACTCACCATCGACCGTCATCTCGCGAGATTTCAATCGCGACGGAAAGCCGGATCTCGCGGTCGCGAACTACAACAGCCATAACGTCTCCGTTCTGCTGGGCAACGGCGACGGCACGTTCGCCGCAGCCGTGAATTACGCGACCGGCGCGTCGACGAATGCGCGCGGGCTCGACAGCGCGGATTTCAACGGCGACGGCAAGCTCGATCTCGCGACGAGCAACTCCGGCGGCGACACCGTGAGAGTGATGTTGGGCAACGGCGACGGCACGTTCGGCACCGCCGTTCCTTACAACGTCGGTGACTCGCCGTATCCGGTCGTCGCGCGCGACTTCAATCGCGATGGCCGGGTCGATCTCGCCGTCGGCAACCTGTTCTCCGACTCAGTCTCGATTCTCCTCGGTAATGGCGACGGTACCTTCGCCACCGCCGTCGGTTATCCCACGGGGTCCGGACCGTGGGCGATTCGAAGCGCCGATCTCAACGGCGACGGCATGCTCGATCTCGCCGTTGCCAACACCTACGCGGCCACCGCGTCCATTCTCCTCGGCAATGGCGACGGCACGTTCGATGCGCCGGTCGCGTACACCGAAGGTGGGGGGCCGGAGGCGGTCTCGATCGACGATTTCAACCTCGACGGGAAATCCGATCTCGCCGTCGGGAACTACCTCGACTACAACATCATGGTTCGCTTCGGAACCGGCACCGGCGTCTTCGGCGAATCGGCCACGTACTCGATTGCAGCGGGTGGTCCTGCGGGCGTAGAGAGCGCCGATCTCAATCGCGACGGGAAGCCCGATCTTGCCGCTACGAGCTCCTCGGGACACGTCGCGATCCTGATCAACCAGTGCGTGGCGCCGGCCGATCTCACCGCGGTCGCGCAAAGTACGACGTTTGTTTTGGTGAATTGGACCGCGGTCGCGGGAGCCGTCGGCTATCAGGTGTTCCGCAGCGCGAACAATTCCGCGTTCACGCAAGTCGGAACCCCGGCCACCAACCACTACAACGACGTCTTCGCCGCGCCGGACACGGCGTATCTGTACAAAGTGAAGGCGGTCAGCGCGGGTGCGGTCGTCGGGCCGCCGAGCAACATCGATCTCGCCACTACGATCCTCTTCACCGATGACCCGCTCGTCGCCAACACGACACTCGTGAAGTCCGAGCACTTCTCGTCATTGCAGACAGCGGTCAATGCCGTGCGCGCGAGCGCAGGATTGCCGGTCTTTTCTTTCGGCTCCGTCGCCGCGGGCACGATCATCCAGGCGTCGGACCTAACAGAACTGCGCACCGCGCTCGACGCGGCACTGAGCACACTCAATCTCACGCCGATTGCCTATACCGATCCGAGTATTACGGTGGGCGTCACGCCATTCCGGACCGCGCATGTGGAACAGCTGCGGTCCGGAGTGAAATGACCTAACGCATCGTCATCCTGACCCGTCTACGCGGGTCAGGATGACGTGTGTGGTCACACGCTCTCCCGCTTCTGCAGGAGCTTGATCGAAGACACCGCCACGGCGAAGAACATCGTATAGAGACTCACCATCGCCGACGTCTCGCGGAAATCGTGAATCGCCCAGAGCTTGCCGGTCGCGTCCTGCATCGTGCCCGGATCGGCGGAGAAGAAATAGACCAGCGGATATCCGATCGCGATGAGGGCATAGAAGGTGATGGCCTGCCACGAATACTGTGACGGAAGAGCATCGGTGTGTTCGGCGGCCGGATCCTTTGCGCGGATGTAAAGCGCGAAGATTTGAAGAAAAACGTAGACCGTCAGGAACCAGCCGAGGTAATTCGTGAACGGGACGCCGAAATAACCGCCGCCCTTGTGCCAGATCCACTGCTTGTACAAGGTCGAGCTTTCGGGGTCGAAGCAGACGTCCCACGAGACCATGATGAACGACGCGATGAAGGGAACGGCGAAGGTGATGAATTTGCTCGAATTGCGCCGGACTTCCCCGACGACAACGGAAGCGAGCATCCACGACACGTAACCCGTCCCGTAGTATCCGGGGCCGATCAACAGCGGCACCAGGAACAGCTTGGGACCGAGGACATCGGTGTAGTGATAAGGGCCGAAGGGGAAGCCGGTCAGGACTCCGATGTTCTCGAAGATATTGCTGATGACGAGGCAATTCACCAGAAACACGATGCTGCCTCGCCATTTGTAACGAACGGCCCCGTGGACGATCGCGAAGATCGCGGGAAGAAAAACCCCCACGTAGGTATCGAGCAGGGGAGGCAGCAGCCGGCCGATGGACAGAACGATGTAAAGAGCGTAGATCCCGACGAGGAACCATAGAGGTTTAACGTTGTCTTCGCGCGCCATGAGCTCCCCCTTGTTCCGTATGGACAGGCGGAGCACAGCGATTTTCCGTCAGCGCAGCAGAATTTCTTCGAAGACCTCGATCGCCCGCTCGTCGCCGGTCTGGGCGAGCCAGAACATCGCCTTCTTGCGTACGGCGCGGCTCTTGTGCGTTTTGGCGAGCTCGATGAGCAGCGGCACGGAGCGTTCGCGCGGCAGCTGAGAGATCGCGAAGACGGCGTGCACGCGCACGTCCTCGTCGGGATCTTCATCGACGGCGCGGCGCAGCGTTGCGACGGCTTTCTCGCCCGCTTTCTGGCCGAGCCAGAAGAGCGCGTTGCGGCGGACTTCCCGGCGGGAGTCGTGGCGTGCGAGATCGATCAACGCCGGCACAACCTTCGGATGCTCGTGCAGCGCGACGGCGGTGACGATCTCTTTCGGCTCGTCGTCGAGATGCGCGAGGAGGAAGTCGACGCTGCTCGCGGGATCGATGCCCGTGAGGACCGTCGCCGGCTCGCGAATCTCGCACGCGCAGTTGTGGAGATCGAGGTCCGCGATCTTGCCGCGCTCCATCGTCGCCACGATCGTCACTTCGTTGCACGGCTGACAGCACTGGTTCGGATGCCAGTTCACCGTGACGCCGCTGCGCGTCGGCACCTTCCACGCAACCCTGCCCGTTTCGGGAACGGACAGGGTCGTCGATGCGAGAACTAGAGGGACGAGCAGCGTGAGCAGTTGCATGATGCTCCTTTGGAGTGCGGCGGCCACGCCGCCGCTTTGTCCGGTGGATCCGTCGAGAAAGCGGCGGCATGGCCGCCGCACTCCAAACTACTCGTTGAGGATCTGCAGCATGTACGCGAGCGCTTCGTCGTCGTTCATGAGCGAGAGCTTCTTCAGCGCTTCACGCTTGAGCTCTCGGTTCGTCTCTTTCTTCGAGATGTCGATCAGTGCCTTCGTGTTGCCCTGCAGGAACAGCCCTTTGATGACCGCTTCCTTGACCTCGACGTTGGTCTCGGTCGCGTAGATCGCGAGGAGCGTCGGGCCGGTCTTCTTGCCCATGAGGCCGAGCTTCTCGATCGCTTCTTCGCGCAGCTCGGGATTGGTCTCCTTCTTCGCGAGCTCGCCGAGCTTCTCCACGTCGCCACTGAGGAAGAGCGCCTTGATGATCTCTTCGCGCACGCTTTCCGCCGGCTCGCTGTCGTACATCGATGCGAGCTCGGCGCGGCCGCCCATGAGGCCCAGCATCTTGATCGCTTCTTCGCGCAGCTCGGCATCCTTCTCGCTCTTCGCCGCGGCGACGACCTGCGCCTTCGAGCCGGAGAGCATGAAGGCACGGAGCACTTCCTTCTTCACTTCGCGCGTCGACGCCGAGGCGTAGAGCTCGGAGAGCAGTTGACGGTTGTGGGCATTGCCGGAGATGCCGAGGTAGCGCACGGCGTCCTTCTGCATGTCGGGATTGGCGCTGCCGCGGGCGATGTCGGCGATGAGCGCCTGCGCGCGCGGAGAGCTCGACTGGCTGAGGATGAACAGCGCGCGATCCTTGATCTTGTCCGGTGCCTTGCCGCGCACGATCTTCTCGAGCAGCGGATACGCCTTCTCGGGATCGGTATGCATCAGCGAGTTGATGGCGATCATCTTCAGCTCGGCGTCGTCGACGTTCTCCGGCGCGACGCGCTCGCCGCCGGACTGGCGCAGCTCCATCTCCAGCGCCTTCGCGTCGTTGAGCCACCGGCTCTTCGGATGCGCTTTCCGCAGTTCCTCGAGCGCCTTGAGCGCCTCGGCGCGGCGGCCGAGCTTCTTCAGCGCGTACGCGGTCCAGTAGGTCGCGCCGTCCGCGCGGCTGCCCTTCATCTCCATGACTTTCGTGAAGGCGCGGATCGCGTCTTCCCACTCTTCGTCATCGATGGCGTCGGTGCCTTCTTCGTAGAGATCGGCTTCGCGCTCGGAGCGCTCGTCGGTCGGCGTCGGATAGGCGTGGGCGTCGGCCGTCGGCAGCGCTCTCGCGCCCGGTCCGCCGAGGAGGATTGCGGCCGCGAAGGCCGCCAGGAGTTTTCTCATGTTCATGTTGGTCCCCGTCATACGTTCGGTTGGTTGAGGTGAGGCGTCGCCGTGGCGCGAACATCGGCCTTTACATCTGCACGGACGACGCGCAGCTTGAATACGAGTGCTTTGGTCTCGACGCGCTTCTGGATCGAGCGGACTTCATTCGCGCTCATCGTGTCCGGCGCGTGAGCGATCTCCAGCAGCACGGGCTCGAGCTCGTCGAGGAGTGTGGCCACTTGCTCCTCGCCGCGATCGAGTGCGGTCCGCCGGTACAGCCGGTTGCTCGCGAGCAGTTCTTCGGCGCGCTCGCGCTCCACCGTGATGTCGGTGTCTTCTTTGGGTGTGAGGTTGGTGATCTCGAGCAGCATGCGCTCGGAGTCGTCGAAGTGATCGCCGACGACGACGAGCAGAATGCGGTCGCGCGATTGCTGCTGCTGCGCCGGGGTGTTCTTCACCGGCGTGGCATTGCCCGGCTGCGTGCCGGTGCTCGCGGTCTGGATCGCCGGCGTCGTTTCGCGGCGATTCCACATCAGTCCGGAGATGAACGCGATGATGACGATGGCCGCGACGGCCGCGATTCTCGCGAACGACGACTGGCGTTTCTTCTCGCCGCGCAGGCGCCACTGCAGGCGATCCCACACGCGTCCTTCGTAACCTTCATCGGGCTCGGGGATGTCGACGGGCCTGACCTGATCGAGCACGCGCGCGAGTCGCGTGAGCTCGGCCTGGCATTCGGCGCATTTGTCGAGATGGGAGCGGTCGCCGCCGAGGTCCGACTCGTCGTAATAGAAGAGAACCAATTCGTCTTGATTGAGATGAGTCATACCAGTGATCCCGTGAACGGCTGCAGGTGCTGCCGAAGTTTGCGCACCGCCCGGAAGACGGTGTTCTTGGTTGCGTTGAGCCGCGTGCCGAGGATCTGTCCGATCTCCTCGAGCGGCATTCCTTCGAAATGGCGGAGGACGAAAGCGGTGCGCTCATTGCCGGTGAGCGCGTCCAATGCGGTCGCGATCGCGCGGCGCATTTCGGTGCCGTGGGCGATGCGGTCGGGCGAGGCGTCGTGCGAGGCGAGGAACGAGAGGTCTTCCGACACATCGATGCGACCCTCGCGGCGTTTGCGCGAGTCGATCAGATCGAGCGAGCAGTTGATGGCGATGCGATGGAGCCACGTGTTGAACGCGGCGCGCGAGTCGAAGGAGGGAAGAGCGCGGTAGGCGCGGAGAAAGGTCTCCTGCACCACGTCGTCCGCATCGGCGCCGTTGGCCGTGATGCGGTAGGCGGAGCGATAGATCGAGCGGGAGTGCCGCTCGACCAGGATGCGGAACGCGTCATCGTTCCCCCCACGGACGCTCTCGACCAGATCGATGTCCGTCGTTTCCATTCGCCCACGTTAGACCAGCGAGGCGGGGAAAGGTTAGTGGGGGGAGGGTGCGCGGTGCTGGCGTTCGGTCGGCTGGTTGGTGCTGGGTGTTAGGTGTTGGGTGCTGGCGGTTTCTCGGCTGACGGGATCGCGTCGTGCCGAGATCCGCGGGATGATGCGTGTGTTCGCGGTTTCACAGCTGACGGCATCCCGTCAGCCGAGATCCCGCCAGCACCTAACACCCAACACCCAACACCCGACACCCGACACCTACTTCTTCACGCTCTCGTTGTACTTCTTCAGCGTCTCGTCGCTCTCGAAGTAGAACACGCGGCCGTCTTCCTGCGCGGCGATGACGGCGGTCGCTTTGTCGACTTCCTTGCCGCTCACCGGATCGATCGCGGCACGCTTGGACGCGTCGTTGGTGAGTGCCTTTTTGCACATCTCGCAGCAGCCGTAGTAGGTCTTTCCGTCGACCTCGACCGGGATCTGATCCTTGCCCATCGCGTGCTCGTTGACCATGCACACGGTTTTCGTTTCGACCTTGGTGAGAGGCCCGACCGGTTGCACGGCGACGTCGGCGAGCGCGAGCGTGGCGAAGAAGAGCGTCAGCAGGAGGACGGCGGCTTTTCTCATGGTGGATAGGAATGTTGTCAACCGGCCGATCATTCCGCAAGAGTGTAAGTGGCCCGTGGCCCGTTGCCCGTGCAGTTTCGCCTGGGCGACAACGCACGGACAACTGGCTACGGGCCACTCGGCCACTTTGTCACGAGCGGCGCGCGCCGCGTCACGAGCGGCGGCGTTCGTGCGGAGCGCGCGGGCTATGATGCGAGACGTGCCCCGGTCGCGCGTCCGTTCAGCATTTCTGATCTTCGCCGGCTCGACGAGCGTCGGTCTCTTCTTCGCCACGCAGGCCTACTTCAATCCCGCGGTGCTCGGCATGATCACGTGGGAAAAAGCGCTGGCGATCAATCTCACGTATTACTACTGCTTCGGTCTCGCGATTCCTCTCATCGTCGTTCTCGGCAGGCGATTCCCGCTTCTCGAAACGTCGCGGCTGGCGATCTCGCTGCTCGTGCATCTGGTGGCGAGCCTGTTCGTGTGCGTGGCGATTCTTCTGGTCACGGAGATCATTCTCAAGTACGTCATCGGCATCCGCCCTTCACCGCTTCTCGAGCTGACGAAATACGCCTACGCCTACAACTTCACCTCGCTGGTCCCGATGTACTGGGCCATCCTCCTCGGCTTTCACGCGTTCCGGTACTTCGCGAAGTTCCGCGATCGCGAGCTGCGCGCGTCGCAGCTCGAAGCGCGTCTATCCGAGGCGCGGCTGGCAGCGCTGAAGATGCAACTGCGGCCGCACTTTCTGTTCAACACCCTGAACTCGATCTCGTCGCTGATGTACAGCGATCGCGACAGCGCCGACGCGATGCTCGCGCGCCTCGCGGAGTTCCTGCGCATGACCATCGACTCCGAGGCCGATCAGCTCGTGCCGCTGTCGCGCGAGCTCGAATTCGTGCGCCGCTATCTCGAGATCGAGCAGATCCGCCTCGAAGATCGATTGCGCGTCGAATACGACATCGACTCCGCGACGCTCGACGCGCTCGTTCCGAATCTCGTGCTCCAGCCGCTCGTCGAGAACGCGATCCACCATGGCGTGGCCTCGCGCGCGGAAGGCGGAGTGATCACCATCGCCGCGACGCCGGTGGATGGACGGCTGCGGCTTTCCGTCGCGGACGACGGCGCGGGATTGGGAGCGGGTCCGGAGCGCGTGCGCGTGGGGCTCGGCAACACGCAGGCGCGGCTGCAGGATCTGTACGGCGATCGCTACGACCTGCGGCTTGCCGGCCGCCCGGAGGGCGGCGTCGTGGTCGAGGTCACGGTGCCGATGCAGACCCGAGGTGCGGCGTGATTCGCATGCTGATCGTCGACGACGAGCGTCTCGCGCGGCAGAAAGTGCGCGCGTTCGCGGAAGCGCATGACGATCTCGAGGTCGTCGGCGAATGCGCGAGCGGCGAGGATGCCGTCGATGCCATCCGCGAGCTCGAGCCGGATCTCGTCTTTCTCGACATTCGCATGCCGCGCATGCACGGATTCGACGTCGTGCGCAAACTGCGCGCGGACGAGGTGCCGCGCATCGTATTCGTCACCGCGCACGCGGAGTACGCGGTCGAGGCGTTCGATGTCGAGGCGGTCGACTACCTGCTGAAACCTTTCGATCGGGCGCGCTTCGATCGCACGATCGAGCGCGTGCGCCGTGAGCGTCGCACGATGAACGACGAAGAAGTGCGCCGGCGCCTGCTCGAAGCGCTCGACCGGCTCGACCGCTCCGGCGAGAAAGAGCGCGATCTCTCGCAGTTCATCGTGCGGACGAAGGGAAAACTGTTGTTCGTCGACGTGCACGACGTGTCGTGGATCGGCGCGGAGGGGAAATACGTGCGGCTGCACACGCAGTTGGCGTCGTACCTCGTGCGGCAGTCGATCGGGGACATCGAGCGGCGCCTCGATCCGCGCGAGTTCCTGCGCATCCACCGCAGCACGATCGTGAACCTGCGCCGTGTGAAAGAGATTCACCGCGGCGTCGGCGACGACTTCGTCGTGCTCCTGCACGACGGCACGAAGCTCGCGCTCAGCCGGAGACACCGCGCGCGGTTGCGGGACCTCGTGTGAGCGACCTCGCACGCGACGAGTTTCTCGACGCCCGTTACATTCGCGCAACGCCGCTGTGAACATCGAAGACCTTCGTGCGCTCGTGTCGTATGAAGGATCAGGCCTGACCATGTTGGACATGAA
>Ga0075418_10006160_pt1 | contig 13539 bp, 11 predicted proteins | sample SoiMetdeltSBSDD2_FD_81776 | JGI IMG/M metagenome (GOLD analysis project Ga0075418, IMG submission 81776) | Bulk soil microbial communities from a Populus tree surrounding site in Tennessee, USA - Soil MetaG P. deltoides SBSDD2 | ecosystem: Environmental > Terrestrial > Soil > Tree plantation...
CTCGATGAGGACGACGAGATTGCCGCGCTCGAGGCCATTCGTGTGGCGCTGACGGAAGTGAGCGACGGGGCCTCCTATGTCTGGCATCGCCGCTATGGCCAGCTGGGCGGGCTGGTACAACCGACGCAGTCCTTCATGGATCCGGGCGGCCGCATCTGCCGCCGCATCATTGTGATTTTGAGCGCCGGTCTGCGCTCGGGACGATTTGAGGGCACCGCCTGCCGCATCGCCGGCGGTCGTTGGCAGCTCGACGGCTAGCGGCGGGCGCGAGCAAGCGGAAGGAGACGACGTGGGCTTTGGGAGTTTGCGCGGCCGTTGCGTGCTGTTTGCCGCTCCGGCACCGGGCCCCATTGGCTTGGCGCCGGCGGCAGCGGAGGCCAAGCGCATCAAGATCCGCGCTCGTTTAGACCCGGGCGGGGCCTGGTCTCGGGCGCGCCGCGGTTGCGACGCCGGGCAGGGCCGAGGCGCCCAGGCGCGGGCGCGCGCCGCCTTGGCTGCCGAGCGGGCCGGGGCGGATGCCGCCACGGCGCGGGCAGGAGAGGCGGGGCCGCTCGGCGGCACGGCTTGCCCCCGCGGCCCCCGCCGTCTGCTGAGCCAACGCTCGGGGGCTGACGCGGCGCCGGCGCGCGCGACACCCCAGCCGGTCTTTGGCCCCCGTTCGGGGCGGGCCAATCGGGACATGCCGGCCAACCGGGGCGGCCAGTTAAGCACCGTTGCGTGTCGCCGCAAGGAAGGGGCTGGACCAAAACCGCGGGAGCAGGCACAGATGGGGGAGGCCGTTCCAGCCCTCGAGCGCGGCGAGATGACGATCCGAACCCGTCTTGGCACGATCCCCGTCTGCTTGCTGCTGTCTGCGGCACCCGCGATGGCGGCCGTCGACTGCCGAGCACCTAGGATAGCGCCGGCGGACCTGGCGATTTGTACCGACGCGCAGCTGTCGCGCCTGGACGACCTGTTGAGCCGACGGCTGGCGCGAACGGCACGCCAGCTGGCCTACGGGCCCTATATCGGCTTGCGCGTGTGGCAAAGCGATTGGCGCCAGCAGCGCAACGAGTGCAGCGCCGACCGTGCCTGTCTCGCCGCCGTCTACAACGACGCCAACCGCTTCCTTGATCGCTTTCAGCGCTGCCTCGGCACCAGCCTGCGCGGGCGCCGTTGCCTACCGGTGAGCGTTGAGGGCGAGCGTGCCGCGGTCCGCCGCCCCTAAACGCGAGACACTGGCTTATTTTGCCTTCTCGAGCATGGCCTCGACGTGCTCCCAGTTCACCAGGTGGTCGAAAAAGGCTTCCAGGTATTTCGGGCGCGCATTGCGATAGTCGATGTAGTAGCTGTGCTCCCACACATCGACCCCGAGGATTGGCGAGGCGCCATGCATCAAGGGGTTCTCGCCATTGGGCGTCTTGGTGACCTCGAGCTTGCCGCCCTTGATGGCGAGCCAGGCCCAGCCCGAGCCGAACTGGGATACGCCGGCCTGCACAAAATCGCCGCGCATTTTGTCGAAACCGCCAAGGTCCTTGTCGACCATGGTCTGCAGCTTGCCGGGCAGCTTCTTGCCGCCCCCGCCCTTTCTCATCCACTGCCAGAAGTGGATGTGATTGTAGTGCTGGCCGATGTTGTTGATGACCGGGGCGTCTTTTGCCGCGAAGGCCTCCCGGCAAATGTCCTCAATGCTCTTGCCGTCATACTTGGTGCCGGGCCCAGCAACCTTGTTGCCATTGTCGACGTAGGCTTGATGATGCTTGTCGTGATGAAACTCGAGCGTCTCCTTGGACATGTACGGGCCGAGTGCGTCGTAGGCATAAGGGAGTTCTGGGAGCTTGAACGTCACGGCGATACTCCGTTGCGTGTGCTGGGGGTAAGGGGTCGCCGACAGCGTACCTGAGAGGGGGCGTCAAAGACAAGCGTGCGGCCTTCACCAACGCTGCGCCCTTGCCTCGCGCTGGGTGGGCCGGTCATTGCTTGGCCACGCCGGCGCCGGCGCCCTTGCTGCTGGACGCTGCCGCCGATGCTTCCCCGCCACCGGCTTTGCCGGCGGTGACGTAGGTCGACCAGCTTTGAGCGCGCCGTTCGCTGGAGCGGGGATCCTCCGGCTGCGGTAGACTGAGGTCGCGGGGGTTGTCGACCATCACGGCCAAATTGTGCACGGTGGCGCAGCCCCAGTTGGGGTCGGGAAGGCGCTCCTCCTTGCGCCCGACATCCTCGCTCCAATCCTCGCAGGTGGGCGCGATGGCGATCGGGCGCTCGTAGGCGAGCCGGATGCTCGGCAAGGCGTTGGGCCCCCGCTCCCACGCCGTCATCTTGATAATGCGGTAGTTGATACCGGCATCGGCGACGTGGCGCTGGATGTCCTGCAAGGATCGGGCGATCGAAGCGGGGCGAGCGGCCCGCGGTACGAACACCACCAGCCGGCTGTTGGCCTCGTGCTGCTGGCGCTCAAGAAAGCGCACGACATCGATGTGCTGGTTGGGGCTCAGGCCGTCGGCGTCCGGCGGCACTTCGATGTCGAGCGTCTCGCGCTTTGCCGCGAATTGGATGGGGTGGGGTAGGTCCGGATCGCTCAAGCCGAGGGCGGTTGCGTTGTCGAGCCGGCGATGCTCTGCGCCCCGATAGTGATCGCAGGCCGCGAGCAGGAGACCCGCGAGCGTGGCGAGCAGCCAACAGCCTGCCGCCGTTCCCGCCTGTGTTGCGGCGGCGCCTCGGGCGCGTGCCTTCATTCCTTAACCCCCGCGTCCGGATATTCGACAATGAAGCCAATGAAGCCGTAGTCGCCCTCGTAGCGCCCGCGCGGCACATGGCCGGGCGCCCCGTCGGTGCGCCTTGCGTGAGCCGGGATCAGGCGCGCCAGCGCGTCGCTGAGCGCGGTGAGGTCGCGGGCAACGGTGACCTCCAGGAATACGAGCTTCTGCCCGTCGGCGCCCATGAAGAAGGCGTCGGCGTCGCCAACGTCCTTGGCCAAGAGATAGACCTGCCGGGAGGATTGCACCACGGTGGCGAGGATTTGCGGATTGGAGATGAGGACGTTCTGCGAGATCGACGGGCAATTCGATCAGCATCGACTTGTCGACACCGATGGTGATCTTCCGCGTCAGGGCAAAGCGCGTCAGCAACGGCACCACGATGTGGGACCGATGCGTGGCATCGCCCAGCGGCCAGGGCTCGCGCGCAGGTGCCTGGGCGCCGGCCGATCCGCCTGCGGCAAGCATGGCGAGGAGGCACAACGCCGCTGCGGCCCAATCGAGGCCGGTCCTGCGCCCTCGCGGGCTCACCATGGCAGCTCACCCCCGCTGATTGCCGCAGGTTGGCCTCGAGCTTTGCCGCCGACGCCGAACCCGACACGCACGCTGAACGCAGCCCAGTCTTGCGACATTCGCGGGCCCAGCTCTAGCGCCCGCGGGCGCCCTCAACGCTTGTCCCCAGCCTATCGACAGCTTCTGCCCAGCTTTGTTTGCGCACCGCGCTCGCGCGCAGCGGCTCGCGGCGTGCTGCGGCCTCCCGGCCGCGGCAACGACAAAAAAGCCCCTTCGCCTCGACGGTGCCGGCGCCCACGCCGTCGCCTGGCAGCCGCGCCGGGATGCGGGCCATCGCCCGCGCCGCGCGGCGGCTCGCGCATTTGTCTCACGTCCCAATTAGACGTGCACAAACGAGCGGCGCCGGAAAAGACGGCGGCCTTGCCGGGTCTCAACGGGCGAATCGCAATTTCGCGATTTCGCGCGCAATCGCCTCGAAGGCCTGCGCCAGGGCGGCTCCGTTGCTCGCCGCACAGGCTTCCGCCGCACTCGAGGCGCAGCTCGCCAGCAGGGCGCGCGTGTTGGCATCGTTCTCGAGCCGGAAGGCGATGGTGTAGACGGTGATGCCGGCGGCCTCGGCGTTCTCGCAGGCGGCGCGCGTCTTGTTGTTCATCTGTCCGATGAGGCCCGTCGACGTCGCCGTGGCCCCGAGCCTGCCGTTCGAGGCATAGCCGAAGGCGTGGTAGATCGAATTGTTGTGGTTGGCGGCGGCCTGATGGTGTTCTCCCGTCGGTTATCAGGATTAGATATTTGTCCGGATCGCCGTAGGGACGCCCCTCCGTGGACGGCTCTTCGGGCAACAGCACGCGCCATGCGCGCACAATCGATGGCCACGGCGATGGCCAGAAAGATGGCCGAAAACGTGATGGCGAAAAACACCGCCACCACACCCCTCTCATCGCCTGCAAGGCGCTGCAGCCTTGGCGGCACGCCTGCTGGGTTGAGCGCCGCGCGCTCACCCCGCGTGCGCAAGTCGCGCAAGTTCACGACCGCCCAAGTCCCGCAAAGATCCAAAGTCGCCTCAGGGCTGAGAATGCCGCAACAGGTGCTGCCGACGCCTCAAGGCGCCGACGTTGCTGTAGTTCAATTTGAAGACAATTGGCGCCCGCGCCGCGCTCGGCGCGCAAATCAGGGAGGTGGGGCGGTTTGCGGCCGCCGTCGCGCCGAGCCTTTTGTTGCGGCTCTCGCCGCGATGGGCGCAAAGGGGGCCGCGCCGAGGCCGAGGCGAGACCAACGTTTAAAGCCCTGCGCGCCGTGGCGCCGGCGCCTTCAAAGATTGCGGCGGCAAGCGATGGCGTGTGCATGCCACTCAAGAAACGTGACCTCGCGGCAACGTTATCTCGGGCAACGTTACTAAGAGTTCATTCCCATCCCAGCTCTAGCTTTGCTAGCCTTCATCCGTCGTGACCGAGTGCGGATCGAAAAAATTGATCGCGTTCGACTTGTTGTAGCTGGAGTGGTCATATCGATCGTGCTACGGGAGCGGCGTTTTTTCAGCGCAAACGGGCTGCGCGAATCACCATGGCCACGACCACGATCAGTCCCAAGCCGACGCGCGCGGAAACCGATAGCTTCGGCAGCATCGAGGTGCCCGCCGACAAGTATTGGGGTGCGCAGGCGCAGCGCAGCCTCGGCAATTTCAAGATCGGCTGGGAGCGGCAGCCCAAGGCGATCGTCCGCGCTCTGGGTATCATCAAGCGTGCCGCCGCCGAGACCAACATGGCGCTCGATCGGCTCGACCCGAAGATTGGCAAGGCCATCGTCGCGGCGGCCCAGGAGGTGATCGACGGCAAGCTCGATGAGCATTTCCCGCTGGTGATCTGGCAGACCGGCTCGGGCACCCAGTCGAACATGAATGCCAACGAAGTGATCTCCAATCGGGCCATCGAAATGCTGGGTGGCAGCAAGGGCTCGAAGAAGCCCGTGCATCCCAACGACCACGTCAACATGAGCCAGTCGTCGAACGACACCTACCCGACGGCCATGCACATCGCCTGCGCCGAGGAGACGCAGCATCGCCTGCTGCCGGCGCTCAAGCACCTGCATGCTGCGCTCGACGCCAAGGCCAAGGCCTGGGCGCATATCATCAAGATCGGCCGCACGCATACACAAGACGCCACACCCTTGACGCTCGGTCAGGAATTCTCCGGCTACGCCGCCCAGGTCGCAAACGGTGTGCGCCGGATCCAATCGACCTTGCCCGACCTGATGCAGCTGGCGCAGGGCGGGACGGCGGTCGGCACCGGCCTCAACGCGCCCAAGGGCTTCGCCGAAGGGGTGGCGAGGCGCATCGCCGAGATCACCGGCCTGCCATTCACCACCGCCCCCAATAAATTCGAGGCGCTGGCGGCCCACGATGCCATGGTGATGAGCCACGGCGCCATCAATGCCACCGCGGCGGGGCTATTCAAAATTGCCAACGATATACGCTTTCTCGGCAGCGGCCCCCGCTCCGGTCTGGGCGAACTCGCCTTGCCGGAGAACGAGCCCGGCTCTTCGATCATGCCCGGCAAGGTCAACCCCACGCAATGTGAGGCCCTGACCCAGGTCTGTGTGCAGGTGTTCGGTAATCACGCCGCCGTGACTTTTGCGGGCAGCCAGGGCCACTTCGAGCTCAACGTTTTCAATCCGGTCATGGCCTATAATTTTCTGCAGTCCGTGCAGCTGCTGGCCGACGCTGTCATCAGCTTCACCGACAATTGCGTTGTCGGGATCGAGCCGCGCGAGGATAACATCAAGGCTGCGCTCGAGCGGTCGCTGATGTTGGTAACCGCGCTCGCTCCCAAGCTCGGCTATGACACTGCGGCCAAGATCGCCAAGGGGGCACACAAAAACGGGACGACCTTGAAGCAAGAGGCTGTCGGCGGGGGATATGTTTCGGCTGAGGAGTTCGACGCGATCGTCGACCCGCGCAAGATGATCGGACCGGAGGCGTAATGGGCACCGTCGTCAACTTGAACCGCTATCGCAAGGAGAAGCAGCGCGCTGCCCGGGAACGCCGAGCGAATGAAAAACGCATGCTCTTTGGTCTGCCCAAGATCGAGCACAGCAAGAATGCCGCGCAGCGCAGCTTGGACAAACGGCGCCTCGATGGCATGCGACGCGAGGAACGGTCGCCCGAGCGCGAGGACTGACGAGGCGCCATGACGGCGCCCGACCGCGCGAGGCCGGTGTGGGCGCGGCGCGGCGGTCAAGGGGCGAGTCAAAGCGGGTGCGGAACGATTTGTCGGGGTCGCCCATGAGCCGGCCTGTGAAGCGTTCCTTTAAGATTGACGGGCACCCCACGTCGATTTCCCTCGAACAGCCCTTCTGGGATGCGCTGAAGGACGTGGCGGCGAGCGAAAACGAGCCGGTCAGCCGGCTGATCAGCCGCATCGACGCCGAGCGCGGCTCGAGCGGCCTTTCCAGCGCCGTGCGGGTGTGGCTGTTGGCGCACTACCGCGCCGGCGCCCGCGGCCCGGGTGGTTAGCCCGGCGTCGCTGGCCGCGCCGGGCTGGCGGGAGCGACCGGCAGCGGCTGTGGCGGGGTCGCGTTTTCCATCTCCTGGCGCAGGCGCTCGGCCTCACTGCGTCGGCGCGCCTCGTCGAGCTGGCGCAAGCGCTCGAGCGTTTCCACATCGTGTTCCATCTTGCGCACCGCCAGCTCGCGCTCGAGGGCCTCGCTGTTGATGACGGGCTCGACCTTGTCGAGCGCCGCCAGCGGGCCGCGGTAGCTGACGATCACCGGCGGTAGCACTGGTTTGCTGGCGAGCGCGGTGTCTTTGCCGGGAACTTGCTGCAAGCGCCATTCGGACTCAAACAGGAAGCTCAAGAGGTTGATGGCGGCGCTTCCCGAGGCGCGCTCGGCGCTCATGTCGATGACGATGGGGCGCGTGCGCAGCTGACCATCAGCGATTTCCAAGGCAATTTCCTCGGGTAAATTGAGCCGACCGACTGTGAGGCCTTGCGCCAGCGCCTCCTTGAGAACGCCGCGCAGGCGTTCCGGATCGTTTTTCAGGACCTGCTCGGTGGCGAGCCCGACCGCGCCCGGCCACAGACCAGCAAGCTTGCCGTCGCTCTGGACGCGCCCCTGCCCTTGTAGGGCGGCGATGAGGTTGCGCGGATTGGCGCCGCGGCCGCTGAAGGCCAAGTCCGCCTTGATGCCGCCCACCGTCCCCGCCTTCGCGCCGACGCCAAGAAGTCCCCTCAAGGCTTCGAGCCTGCCGTCGCTGAGCTGCAGGGAGCCGTTCACGGCGGCGCCGGTGCCCGTGCTCTCGATGGTAAATTGCATGCGGCCGCGGCCGCCGAGCGCGGCGCCCTCGATGCCGCCGACGGTGATCTTGCCGTCTTTGAGGCTGAGGTCGACCGTGGCGTCCTTGAGCCCCATGCCCTCGCTCAGGGCCAAGCGCCCGAGCCCGAGGACAACGTGGCCGTCGATGCCGGCAAGCGCGCCCAGATCAAAGGGCTCGTCGGGCCAAGGGCTTTGCCGGCCGGCAAGGGCAGCTTCGGCAGCGCCGGTGATCGCGGCAAGCCGCAGGTCAAGCAAGGGGGCGAGCAGGGAGCGGACGCTGAGCTCGCTGAGCTCGAGGCGGGCGTCCACCTGGCGCCGCTCGGCGGCCCGGGCAAGCGCAATGCGGCCGCGAACCTCGCTGCCACCGACCGTCATGAGGAGCTGCTCGAGGGTGACTGCACCGTCCTCGACCACAAGCTTGAGCCCGCCGTCGATGCCGACGCCCGCCAAGCTAAGCGGTGGCGAAAGCCCGGCCATGGCGGCGAGCCGCTCGCCATCGGCCGCCTTGAGACGCAACTCGCCGGCTATTTTGTTGCCTTCCTCGAGCACGTTCAGGAGGCCCTGGAAGTCGAGGGCCAAATCGCCCGCCGAGAGCGTCAGCACCGCGGAAAGCCCCTCTGCCGGCACGCCCTTGGCCTTGAAGAAGGCCTGCCCGGGCGCCACCTTGTCGGCGCGCGCCTGACCGCCATCGGAGATCAACGCCGTCAGCTTGCGCGCGTCGGGGGCGTCGAGGGTGGCGACGATCTCGGCCGGGCCCGACCGCCAGCCGCCGGGCGCGCCGTCGAGCCGCCCGGAGACTTTGAGGGTCGAGCCGTTGACCTCGCCGGCAAGGGTGAGGTCGCGCGAGGTGGCCGTTCGTCCCCCGAACACCAGGGTGCCGGCGAGGCGCAGCGGCGCCAGCTTTTGGCCAAGGCGCTCGTCGGGTCGCATTCCGTCGGGCACGCCGATGAGCCGGGCCAGATCGCCGAGGTCGGCGGCGCTCCCTACTGCGACCATGCCCGACAGGCTGCCCTTGGGACGGGTGGCGACGTTTTCCAGCGCACCTTTGAGATCGATCAGCAGGCCGCGCTCGTCGGCCAAGCGCAGCAGCGGCACCTCGAGGTTGCCCGACTTGAGCCTCAGCTGCATGGCCACGTCGCGATAGCTGTGGGTTGCGGTGATGAGCCGACCCGTCTCGAGGCTCACGCGCAGGTCGGGCTCGCCGCCGTCGCCGCGCTTGCCGAGCGCGGCGTTGGCCCCCAGCGCATCCGACCAGGCCCCCTGTGCCAGCGCATTGAAGGCCTCGCCGATGCCGGCTTCGCCTGGCTGAAAGGCCCGCACATCGATTTGCGGTGCCTCGAGCCGCAGGGCCAGTTCCGGGCGCCCCTGCCAGCGCCAGTCGGCTTCTCCCGACAGCGGTGTTCCCGAGACGTCGCCGACGATGTTGCGCACGACGGCGCGACCCGTGCCAATAGCCAGCTGGGCGCTGATGCCAAAGGCGCCGTCGCCCTTGCCGTCCGCCGGCGCGGGGATCTTGGCGAGGAACCCGAGCGCCCTGAGCAGGCTGGGTCCGCGCAGGTTGATGCTGCCGGCAAACTCCGGCGCTCCGGCGGGCCCCGTCAGGGCGCCCTTGAGCTCGGCGCGGCTGCCGCCCGGCATGCCGACCCGCAACTGCTCGATCTCGAGTTTGTCCTTGAGGCGCGCGACGGCGAGACGGACGCCGCTGACGGCCTCGCCGCCGAGGTTAGCCTGATCGATCGACAGCGTCAGGCGCGAGCGGCCATCGGCCGGCAGCACGTCGCGGGCGCGCAGGGCGAAGGGGACCAGGCTTTCACTCGGTCGCGCGCCTTCGCCGGCGCCGGCGATACGGTCGAGATCGAGCCAGCGCGAGGAGAGATCGACCTCGAATGCGAAGGTATCGCCCCAGCGCGCCGATGCCTCGCCGACGACGAGCTGTGGCCTGCCGCCCTGTTCGAACGACAGCGCCAAGTCGGACAGCGTGCCGCCGGCCGCATCGGCCCTGAGCACGGCCTTAAGATCGAAGGCTTGTCCGGCGGCACCCTCGCGGTCCTCCTCAGCGCCGGCACGCGGCCGCGCGGGGGGCCCCCGGGCGAGGCCCACGATTGGCAGCCGCGCCGTCAGCTCCCCGTCGAGCTTGGGTTCGGCCATCAGGTCGGTGAGGCGGGCATCGAGCAGGTAGATAGCGCCCGTTTCCGCTAAACGCAGCGACGTGCGCAGGCGGACGCCGGCCTCGCCATCGGGCCTGGCGGTGACAAATCTGATTTCGCGTTCGCTGCCGCCTTTGCCAAAGCTGCCGCGAAACCGATAGGGCCCGTCGACGGCCGGCGCCGACAATTCTCCGTCGATGCCCTCGAGCCTGAGGCTCTCCGCACCGCCCGGACCATGCACGGCCAGGGCGCCATCGGTGATCTTGAGCGAGGTTATGGCGAAGTTGGAGGGCAGATAGGCCGCATTGGCGAACACTTGCCCGAAGCTTTGCCAGTTCCAATTGCCGCGCGCTTCGCGTGCCAGCCTCAGCACCGGGCGACGGAATTCGATTTCGTTGGCTTCGATGATGCCGCGAAACAGCGGCGCGATCGACAGCTTGAAGGCCAAACTTTCGACGCGAAAGAAGGGTTCGCGCAAATTGCTCGAGGCCTCCGCGATCCTGACCCGCTCCAAGCGAAAGCTGGGTGTGGGGAGCAGGTGCAGGTTGACCGCGCCGCTGACCCGAACCTCGCGCCCCAGAAAGCGCGTGGCCTCGTCCTCGAACACGCCGCGGTAGGAGTTCCAATCGACGAAATAGGGGATCGCAAACAGGGAGGAGATTACGGTTATCATGAAGACGGCGAGGCCGACGAAGAAATTGCTCATCGGCCGCCTCCGGCCGCCTGCGCCCGGCAGGCAGCCGCGCGGGCGACCCGTCCGTACGGCCGGGCCGCATTGCCCAAACTGCGCGTCTGTTCGCCGCTTCGCCTACGCATTGCCGACGGATTTGCCCGCTCGCATTTCACGCTTTTATTTTTGGTTTCAACTATACACGGGATGACCACCAAAATGGACCGCGAATTTGGTGCCACGGCGACCAATTGGGGGCTTGTGGGCAGAGTGGAGGGCCGATTTGCCCGCGCCGGTCCAGTGCTATAGTCAACCTCAATGCCAGCGAATCGCCAATTGTCCCCGAATTCTGCGCCCCCGCCGGCGGCGGCGAGCCCGCAAGGCTCCGTTTCCGCTCGCGCTTTGGGCCGCCTTGCCGGCCCTTATATGGCCGACCTCAATCCCGAGCAACGCGCGGCCGTGGAGGCGCTCGATGGTCCCGTTCTGGTGCTGGCGGGCGCCGGCACGGGCAAGACGCGCGTGTTGACGACGCGCATTGCCCATCTCCTGTGCACGGGCCGGGCGCGGGGTTCCGAAATCCTGGCCGTGACCTTCACCAACAAGGCCGCGCACGAGATGAAGGAGCGCATCGGCGGCCTGATCGGTGGGGCGGTAGAGGCGATGCCGTGGCTCGGCACCTTCCACGCTATCGGCGTCAAGATCCTGCGCCGGCACGCCGAGCTCGTCGGCTTGAAAAATGGCTTCACGATCCTCGATACCGACGATCAGCTCCGGCTGATGCGGCAAGTGATCGAGGGGGCCGGCCTCGACAAGGATCGCTGGCCGGCGCGGCAGTTGGCGGGGCTGATCGACGGCTGGAAAAACCGCGGCCTGACGCCCGCCAAGGTGCCGCGCGGCGAGGCCTTCGGCTTCGCGGAGGGCAAGGGCGCCGAGCTTTATGCCGCCTACCAGCAGCGCTTGAAGGAGCTCAATGCCGCCGATTTCGGCGATCTGCTGCTCGAGGTCTTGCGGCTGTTGGTCGACAATGCCGATCTGCTTGCGGATTACCGCCGGCGCTTTCGCTATATTCTGGTCGACGAATACCAAGACACCAATGTTGCCCAATACCTTTGGCTGCGGCTGCTGGCGGGCGGCGGGGTGCCCAACATTTGCTGCGTCGGCGATGACGACCAGTCGATCTACGGCTGGCGTGGGGCCGAGGTCGACAACATTTTGCGCTTCGAGCAGGACTTCCCCGGCGCCAAGGTCATTCGGCTCGAGCGCAACTATCGCTCCAACGGCCATATCCTGGCGGCGGCATCCCACCTCATCGCCCACAACAAGGCGCGGCTGGGCAAGACGCTGTTCACCGACCGGGACCTGGGGCGCCCGGTAAGCCTTGCCGGGGTGTGGGACGACGAGGAGGAAGCGCGCGCCATCGGCGAGGAGATCGAGGCGCAGCAGAAGGCCGGACGGCGGCTGAGCGAGATCGCCATCCTGGTGCGCGCCTCCTTTCAGATGCGCGCCTTCGAGGATCGCTTTGTCACGCTCGGCTTGCCCTATCGGGTCATCGGGGGCCCGCGCTTCTACGAACGCCAGGAGATCAGGGACGCCATCGCCTACCTCGAGGTCACGCTCAATCCCGCCAACGATCTCAAATTCGAACGCATCATCAACGTTCCCAAGCGCGGTATCGGCGACAGTACCGTGCGACGCCTCGTCGAGCTGGCGCGCGCTCGCGCCATCTCGCTCTATGTGGCCGCGCGCGAAATCGTCGACACCGAGGAGCTCGCCGGCAAAACCCGCAAGGCGCTCGCCGACCTGATCGCCACCTTCGAGCGTTGGCGCGCCCAGGTTGCCAGCATGAAGCACACCGAGCTGGCCGAGCTGATTTTGGACGAGTCGGGCTATACGCAGATGTGGCAGCACGATCGCAGTCCACAGGCGCAGGCGCGGCTCGAGAACCTGAAAGAGCTCGTGCGCTTCATGCACGAGTTCGAGACGCTGCAGGGCTTCCTGGAGCATGTCTCCCTGGTCATGGACGCCGACGGCGCGGGGGCCGGTGATCGCGTGTCCCTGATGACCTTGCACGCGGCCAAGGGGCTCGAGTTCGAGGTCGTGTTCCTGCCGGGTTGGGAGGAGGGCCTATTCCCGCATCAGCGCAGCCTCGATGAGAATGGCAATGCCGGCCTCGAAGAGGAACGGCGGCTGGCCTACGTCGGCATGACGCGGGCCAAGCAACTGGCCAAGATCAGCTTCGCCCAGAACCGCCGCAATCGTGGCCTTTGGCAGGCCGCGGCGCCGTCCCGCTTTGTCGACGAGCTGCCCGAGGCCCACCTCGAGGTGAGCGAAGCCAAAAGTCCCTACGGTGGCGGCACCGGCGGCCGCTTCAACCCCTACGGGCACAGCCGCTTCGATGAGCCCGCGGCGGGGTTTGAGAGCGGCTATGCGACGCCGGGCTGGCAGCGCGCCAAGCAGCAGTGGAACCGCGAGGACCGCAGCAAGAAGCGCACACCCCTGACGCTCGACGGCGAACTCGTTGCCTCGGCGGCGGCCGCCGCGGGCTACGCGCCGGGGGAGCGCATTTTCCATCAAAAGTTCGGCTACGGGCGCATCGCCGACGTCGACGGCAACAAGCTCACGATCGACTTTGAAAAGGCGGGGCGCAAGCGGGTGGTGGACAGTTTCGTCGAGCGCGCCCCCTAGCCGCTGCCCCTGTGCATTTTGCGTCACAGGGACGTCCCAAACGCCCGCTAGCCTCGACAATCGCCGTCGGCCGGTTCTAGAACGAACCGGCTCTTGCTCAAGAGGTAATTGCGTCGCCGTTGCAACGCTTGGCGGGGGAAAAACATGGCGTCGGCAGGAACGATGATGCGGGGCGGAGTGTGGAGCGCGCTCGTCAACGCGACGGCGGCCGCGCGTCCGGCGGAGGCCGCCAAAAGCCCGCCGGCGCGGGAAAAGTTTTTGCCCATCACGCGGCACGCCCTGCTCGATCGGCTCACCCATCCTCAGAGCTGGCCCGCCGGCGAGGCCAAGGACGCCCGCCGCCTGATGCGCTATCTCGACTATTGGCGTCGGCATTCCTATGCCGCCAGCCTGCTCGAGCTCGAGCAGCTCTACGAGCCCTTCAGTCCCGACAGCGACCTTTTGACAACGCGCGTTTTCACGGCGCAAGAGAAGCTCGCCA
>Ga0075418_10006163_pt1 | contig 13535 bp, 6 predicted proteins | sample SoiMetdeltSBSDD2_FD_81776 | JGI IMG/M metagenome (GOLD analysis project Ga0075418, IMG submission 81776) | Bulk soil microbial communities from a Populus tree surrounding site in Tennessee, USA - Soil MetaG P. deltoides SBSDD2 | ecosystem: Environmental > Terrestrial > Soil > Tree plantation...
AGGCGCGCCTGGTGGCACGTCTCGGCCGGCGGGTGACGACAGGCGGGGTGCTGCGGCTGGTATCGCAGCGGCACCGCAGCCGTGCCCGCAATGAAGCCGAGGCGCGTGAACGACTGGCGGAATTGCTGCGCCAGGCCCTGGCGACGCCGCGCCCGCGGCGGCCGACGCGACCGACACGGACGGGGCGCGAAAAGCGCCTGGAGGAAAAACGCCACCGCGCCCGCCAGAAACGGCAGCGACGCCCCGGAACCATGGAGGATTGAACCAGGAATTGCAGCAGCCGCGGGCGAGGACGAGATCGGGGAAGACACAGCCATCGGGCACGCCCGATCTCTCGCCGGATCAGACGCCACGCGGGAGGGGACGATGGTAGCAGTCATCAGCGCGATTCTTGTGTGCGGCGGCGTAGCGCTGTGCTGGTCGATCCGCAAGACACGGCGGCGCCAGGCGGCCGAGAATCAGCTCTTCCTGCAGAACGGTTTCCAGCCCTGCGAGGGGGAGAAGGCGCGTCTGGAGGCGATCGTGCGCTCGTTGCGCCGTTCCCCGGAGTGGGAAGTGCGGCGAGCCTGGAAGCGCACGAGCATGGATGGACCCGTCTATTGGTACGAGGCGAGCGCGGAAGGCGGCCGCGACCACAGCAGGCTCGCCGCCGACGAGTTCCTCTGTACCCTGCGGCGGCCCTCGAAGCAGCCGTTCGTTCTCTATCTCAAGCCGCAGCCCTTCAAGAACGGCTTCGCTTCCCGGATGCTGGAGAAGCTGATCGCGGTCACGAGCGAAGTGGGCCTCGAAGCTCTCGAGCGCCCCCAAAACGGGCCGGCCACGGCGCTGCTCGCCGCCTTCGGACCCAAAGGTGCCAGGCTCGGCGACCTGCTCGACGAGGCCACGCTCGACCGCCTCGCCCGCGGCGCCGAGCACGGTGTGTTCGCGATTCGCGGGCAGGACGAGCACTGCGCCCTGGAACTGCTCGGCCACCAGTACCGGAAGGCGCTTGGCTGCACGGACTGGCTGGACACGTGGCGATTCGTGCAGGATGTCGCGGCGGGCGCGACGTCGGTCCAGCACGTCTCGGCGTAACGTCCGAGCCTCGACCGGGATCCGGCTCAGCGCAAGAGCATGGCCTTGCGGACGTGGGTGTCGCTGGCGACGCGCAGGCGGAAGAAGTAGACGCCGGACTGCACCGCCCGGCCGTGGTCGTCGCGGCCGTCCCAGAGGGCCTCGTACGTGCCCGGGGCCTGCTCGCCTTCCAGGAGGCGGCGCACGCTGCGGCCGCGCACGTCGAAGACCTCGATGCGCACCGGTACCTTGGCGGCGCCTGCCAAGGCGGGAACGCCGTAGGGCACTGACGTCATCGGGTTGAAGGGGTTGGGCACGTTCTGGCCGAGGAAGGCCCGGCGCGGCACCTGGCGCTCCTCGCTCGCAGGGGCATCGGTCGGTGACGTGGCGGTGTGGCCGTAGTAACCGGTGCGCTGCACGTCGTGCTTGAAGGTGGGCCACTGCGCCGCCGCGGCCGAGTAAGGCGCGGTGAAGTCCCACACCCACAGGTTCTGGTCCCAGCCGGCCAGGATCAGATTGATGTGGCCGTCGCCGTCGATGTCGGTGGCGAACGGGGTGGAGCGCACCTCGCCACCCACGGTGAGCGGGAAGCCCGGCAGCGTGTTGCCGTTGCGGTCCCAGCCATACATCAAGCCATTCTCGTTGCCGAAGACGATGTCCGGCACGCCGTCGCCAGAGAAGTCCGCCACGATGGGCGAGCTCTCCGAGGTGTGGGCGTCCACGAAGCGCGGCCAGCCGGGGAGCACCTGGCCGGTGTGGCTGTACACCCGGACCGCGCACTGCGAGGTCGGCACCGCGTTGTTGGCGATGACGATCTCCAGATCGCCGTCGGCGTCGAAGTCGGCCAGCGCCGGCGAGGGAGACACCGGGTTGCTCTCGACGGAGAGGTAAACCGGCCAGCCCGGCAAGCGCTTGCCCTTCCCCGGGTCGATGACGTAGAGCGAGTCGTTCTCCGACACCATGACCACGTCCAGGTCGCCGTCTCCATCCACGTCGCCGATGGCGGTGCTGGAGAGGCAGACGTTTCCGAGGTTCATGGGAAAGCGCGGCAGGCTGGTTCCGTTGGCGTTCCAGATCCAGAGCGTCCCAGTCGGAGCGGCATAGACGATCTCGGGTTGCGGATCGCCGTCCAGGTTGGCGAAGGTGGGGGAGCAGCGGCTCCAGGTGCCGAGGCCCGACTTGAAGGCGGCGCTGGCACCGACCGGCGTCCCGTCGCGGTGCCAGGCGTAGAGGTTGCCGTTCTTCGCCGGCGCGAAGAGTTCGGCGTAGCCGTCGCCGTCCAGATCCACCGCCGCCGGCGAGCCCCAGTACCCCGGAGGCACCGAGGCGGGTGCCGGGTCCTGCGGCCAGCCAGTGGGGATGGAGCCGTCGCCGCGCAGAACGATCGCCTTCGTGCCGTCGCCAGCGTCGCCCCAAGCGGTGACGAAAGCCTCCAGGCCCGGTGCCGGATCCAGCTGCGCCATCACCACCGCCGCGGTCACGGTGCCGACCTCGTTGGCGAAGATGCCCCAGGTCTGCGGATCGGCGTCATCGTCGCGCAGCTCGATGCCTTGCCAGTCCCAGGCGTAGACGCTCAAGTTCCCCGCCACGATGTCCTTGTTCCCGTCCCCGGTGATGTCGCCCACCGCGGGGGGGCACGAGCTCACTGCCGCCATCTGGATAGGCCAACCCGCGAGCTGGGAGGGACTCGTGTTCGCCGAGGCGAGCGGCGACGGGGCGCTTTCGTTCCCCGAGCTGTCGACGGCGCTGACGTAATAGAAGTACTTCGTGCTCGGGGTGAGACCGCTGTCGCGGTAGTAGGCGACGCCGTTGGTGCGGTCGAGGGTCACTCGGGTCCAGGGCGGGAGACCCGTCTGGCTCCGGTACAAGTGGTATCCCGCCAGGTCCGGCTCGACGGACGGCGTCCAGGTGCAGACCATGACGGTCGAACCCTGGCTCGGGTCGAGTACCGGTGCGTCCGGCGCCACCGGGCCGCGCAGGGTCAGATTCCAGCTCTTCATGTGGCCATAGGTGTCGACGAGCTGCAAGGTGAGCGGGTTCTCCTGCAGACTGTTCTCTTGCAGGCGGAAGTGATTGGCCGCCACCAGCTCCTGCAAGGGTGCCGCGGTCCCCACACTAATGTTGTTCACCGTGAGCACGATGTCCGGGTCGCTGGAGAGCAGCGTCGATTGCAGTCCGATGGCGGCGCCGCTGCCGTAGTTCTTGAAGCTGGGAACGAGATCGAAGGTTTCCCCGGCCTGGATGGTGCCGTCGTTGTTCCCGCCCGGAGCCGGGTCGAGCACGTCCACCAGGACGAGCTGCATCCCCGGCGCGTGCAGCACCCGGTTCACCGTGTCGTTCCAGGTCGCCGAGCCGTTGGTGCTCGCGAACCGGCAAGCGAGGACGGCGCCGTCGGGAGCGCTGGCGGAGACGGCGAAGCGCACCGGTCCGCTCACCAGGACGCTGCCACCGCTGCCCACGTTGCCGACGGTGTAGGTGCTGTCCTGCACCGTCGCCCAGGGGCTAGTGAGGCGAAGGACGCCGCTCACGCCGCTGGCGGCGCCGTTACCGCTGTTGGCGAAGGTGAGGTCGAGGGCCACGGTCTCCCCCGAGTCGATGCGACCGTCTCCGTTCCCCACCGTGCCGCCATTGTTGTCGTCGTCGACGACCAAGTTCTGCACGTGCACGTACGGGGCGACCGAGGCGTTGACCGGAAGGGTGCTCACCCAGGTGGTCATGTTCTGGCCGCTGGCGGTGAGAACGGCGCTGCCCGGCGTCTCGGCCACGAAGGCCAGCGTCACTTGCCCGGCGCCGTCGGTGCGGCCGTGCTCGTACTCCTCCGTACCTTTCTGGAGGCACACCAGTGCGTTCGCCCGCGGCACGCCGTTCGTCGTCACCGTCACCTGCACCTGGGTGAGGCCGAGCCCGAGGCTGGCGGGAGCGGTCACCGCGGTGCTCTGCAGGTTGCTGGTGTGGATCACCATCTCGGGATCGCCGAGCAGGTTGTAGAGGAAGTGGGTGTAGTGGTCGGAGGTGTCGTAGTAGGCGTACGGCGTGTACGGCAGCCTGCTGGCGGTGAAGAGCACGCCGACGTTCTTGGCGACCACGCCATCGTACATGGCCTGGAAGAAGCCAACATTGTAGTTGCGCGACGGGAGCGGGAAGGCGGCGCGCGTCGAGCCGAGCACCGCCACGGCGCCGCCGGGCGCGTCGAGGTAGGACTCGGCGAGGCAGGGGAAGTCGAAGGCCGTGGCCGTGCAGTTGAGCATGTAGAGGACGAAGCGCCGGGTCGTGTTGTTCAAAGCCACGGCGTGATGGGTGAGCATTGAGACGTCGCCCACGGACATGTTGTAGCGGAAGCCGTGGCCGATGTGGTTGACGAAACCCGGTCCGGCCGCGAGCGCCGATAGAGTGCTCTGCAGTGTCAGCTGCCCGGCGCCGGTGAAGGCGGTGTAGTTCTGGTACAGCTTGGTCACGGTGGTGGAGGGGGAGACCAGCGGCAGCAAACCGTACTCGCTGTAATCCGCGCCGTCCTCGATGACGACCTGTCCGGGCGCCCAATCCACCGGGAAAAGAACCTCGCTCAGGAAGAGCATCTCGTCCTGGTAGGTGGTCACCGACGGCGCCTCGTATTGGATGATCTTGCTGATGAGCGCCCCGGCCTCGGCCGGCGTGCTCACCGGCAGGCGGCCGACGAAGACTTCGGCGTAGAGATCCGGTTCGTCCACCGGCGTGTCGGTGGGGATGGCCGCTTCGCCCCAGAGAGCGTCTCCGTCGGCGTTCCAATTGCCGTCGAGGCAGGCGAAGTACATGTCCGTGGGAATGTATCGATCCGTTTCCGGGCCGAACTCGGAGTAGCCGTAGCGTGCCGGGACGACATCGGTGTCACCGCCGAGGAGGACGAAGTGCGAAGACCACAGCGAGTAGGCGGAGCGGATGAAGTTCCGCACCGTCTCCTGCAGATCGCTGCCGTGCTGGTAGTTCGCCTGGATCCACTCGAGGGTGCGCACCACCGTGGGCACGCCGCGCTGGGTCTTCCAGTCGGCCAGCACCTGGAAGTTCGCCGCCAGGGCCTGGCTGGTGATGATCACGTTCTCCACCGGGCTGCCCTCGAGGCTCGGCGCCTGGGTGGGACGGAAGCCGCGGCGCTCGCTCTCCACGAGGACGCCGATGCGCCGCTCGTAAGTGCCCAGGGCCTCGGGATTGAGCACTAGCCGTTCCACCTCCTGCCGGGCCGTGGCTTCCACCGAGGCGTCGAAGCGCTGGCGCTGCAGGAACGGAGCCGCGGTGGGCTCGAGGTCCAGATCGAGGTCGAAGCGATCCCGCACCAGGATCTTGCCGGTGCCGGCTTCGTAGCGCACCGGGTAGAGGCGCACGCTCGCCAGCTGGTAGCCGTGCAGCGCCCCGCTGCCTCCCGGCTCTGCTTCCACCGCCGGATAGAGCGCCGCACCGCTCTTCCCGAGCCGCGCAGGTCGAGGCTGGACGAGATCCCCGTCGTCGGTTTGCTTGGGCTGCGCCGCTTGCAGGGTCACCTGACCTCCCACGGAGCGCGCGGGCGACCCACCGGCGACATGGACGGCGATGAGCCGCTGTCCCTGCGGCACGAGAAGGGTGAGCACGACATAAGGGAGCTCCGGGAACCCCTGCTCCCAGGTGCGCCCCATGCCGGGGACCTGCACCACCGTGCCGCCTGCCGGTGCTGCCTGGAGCTGCAAGCGGGAGAGGTCGAGGCGGACTTCTTGACGGAGAGTTCCAGCGTGACCCGCGGGCGCCGTGAAGGCGCCAGCCAGGAACGCGGCGAAGAGAAAAACCGAGTGGCGCACGGCGCGACGCGGCATCTGCACGGCCTCCACGGCTGCGAAGCAAAGGATGTAAGACACCCGTGCCCCGCGGTCGGGGCTCTTGAGGGGTGTCGTGCAGGTCGCGTTAACAGTGGCTCGGGATCGTGACCTCGATAGGATGTTGTCGGCGTTGCCGGATCCTCGAGAGTCGCAGCGCGGCACAGGATACCATGCCCCGCGACCCCCGTTCAACCAGAGTCGCGGGAGCGCTGCAGGAGCGCGCTGGCCCGTGCTGCCACCGCGGTGGGTGTGAAGCCGAAGGCCTCGAAGAGCTTCGCCGCCGGCGCGGAGGCGCCGAAGCGCTCGATGCCGACCACGTCGTCCTCAGGAGCGAGCCAGCGGGCCCAGGAGAGGGGATGCGCCGCTTCGACGGCGAGGCGCGGCACGCCCGGAAGGAGCACGGCGTCGCGATACGACGCGGGCTGGGCCGCGAAGAGCTCGTGACTCGGCATGCTGACCACGCGCGTCCGCACCTCGCGGAGCAGGCGCGAGGCCTCGAGCACCAGTCCCACTTCCGAACCGCTGGCGAGGAGCAGTAGCTCCGGGGGGCCGCCGGTGGCATCCGTGAGGACATAGCCGCCGCGCTCCACGCCGCCCTCGCCGGCCGCCGCGGGCAGGGAGGCGAGCTTCTGCCGGGTGAGCACGAGAGCCACCGGGCCGCCGCGACGGCGGATGGCGAAGCTCCACGCGGCTGCCGTTTCCGCCGCGTCGGCCGGCCGCAACACCACCAGGTTCGGGATGCAGCGCAGCGCGGTCAGCGTCTCCACGGGCTGGTGCGTCGGGCCGTCTTCACCGAGACCGATCGAATCGTGGGTGAAGACATAGAGCACGTGCAGTCCCATGAGCGCCGCCAGGCGGATGGAAGGGCGCATGTAATCGGAGAAGATGAGGAAGGTGCCGCCATAGGGGATCACCCCACCGAAGAGAGCCATGCCGTTCAAGACCGCACCCATGCCGTGCTCGCGCACCCCGAAGCGCAGGTTGCGCTCCGCGGGCGCGCTGCGCGAGAAGTTCCCCGAGAGACGGAGCAGCGTGTTGTTCGACGGCGCCAGATCGGCGGAACCGCCGACGAGCTCGGGCAGACGCGGCGCCAGGGCATTCAGCACCTTGCCCGAAGCCTCGCGCGTCGCCATGGCGGGCTCGGCAGGACCGAAGCGCGGCAGATCTTCCTCCCAGCCCGGGGGCAGCTGGGCGTGGCGGCGCCGTTCGAGCTCCCGCGCCGCTTCGGGGTGGGCGCGGGCGTAGGCCTGCCAGCGTGCTTCCCATTCCGCCTGGAGCTTGGCGCCCCGTTCCCGGCAATGCAGCCACTCAGCCCGGGCTTCCTCGGGGACGTAGAAGGCCTCCGGCCACGGCCAGCCGAGGGCGGCCTTGGTGAGACGCACCTCCTCGGCGCCGAGCGGGGCGCCGTGGGCTTCCGCCGTGTCCTGTTTGTGCGGGCTGCCGTAGCCGATGTGGGTGCGGACGAGCACCAGGGACGGCCGGCTGGTTTCGGCGATGGCGGCACGCGTGGCCCGCTCTAGAGCCTCGAGATCGTTGCCGTCCTCGAGGCGCTGCACCTGCCAGCCGTAGGCCTCGAAGCGTCGGGCGACGTCGTCGCTGTAGGCGAGGCTGGTGGAGCCGTCGATGGTGATGTGGTTGTCGTCGTAGAAGCCCACCAGGCGGCCGAGCCCGAGGTGTCCGGCGAGGGAAGCGGCCTCGTGCGAGATGCCTTCCATGAGATCGCCATCGCTGGCGATGAAGAAGATGCGCTGGTCGCAGACCGTGTGTCCGGGCCGGTCGAAGAGCGCCGCCAGGTGCGTGGAAGCGAGCGCCATGCCGACGGCGTTGCCCAGTCCCTGACCCAGCGGGCCCGTCGTCGTCTCCACACCGGGGGTGAGGCCGTGCTCTGGATGTCCCGGCGTCCGGCTCTCCCACTGGCGGAACTGGCGCAGGTCGTCGAGGGAAAGGTCGTAGCCCGACAGGTGCAACAACCCATAGAGAAGCATCGAAGCGTGCCCGCAGGAGAGGACGAAACGATCTCGCCCGGGCCACGCCGGGTCCGCCGGATTGTGGCGCAGGTGGCGCGACCACAGCAGATAGGCAAGGGGGGCCAAGCCCATGGGGGTGCCGGGATGGCCTGATTTCGCTTGCTCCACCGCGTCCATGGCGAGCACGCGCAGGCTGTTGATGCAGAGCGCATCGAGAGCAGGGGGTGCGGTCATGGGGTGGAAGATAGCCCAGGGCGGCGGGCCAGGGCCAGCCCGAAGAGGTGCTCCGGGTCGGTGTACCACTGCATCAGTTCGAAACCAGTCTCAAGCAACAGCTCCCGCGCCATGTCGGGGTCGTACTTGACGCTGATCTCGGTGCGGATGAACTCCTCGCGCGCCAGAGCCAGGTCGAGTCGCGCCGCCCCGAGGCGCACCTTCTGCGCCGAGGTGGCCACCAGGCGCATCTCGATCCAGTGGTGCGCGGGATCGTAGAACGCCAGGTGGCGATAGCACTCCGGGCGGAAGTCGCCCTGGGCCACGCGGTTCACCACCTGCAGGATGTTGCGGTTGAACGCCGCCGTGATCCCGCTCGCATCGTTGTACGCCGCTTCCAGCCTGCGTGTGTCTTTGATCAAGTCGACGCCGAGGAGGAAGGCCTCACCCGGGTGGAGCGAGCGTGCCAGGCTGGCGACGAAATCCCGCGCCGCCCGGGGCTCGAGGTTACCGATGGTGCCACCGAGGAAGATGACGAGGCGCCGTCCTCCCACCGGCAGGCGGTGGTCGAGGCGGAGGAAGTCGCCGATGACCCCGTGGACGCGGAGACCGGGATAGCTGGCGACGAGAGATTCTGCCGCCTGCCGGACGACCTGGCCGTTGACGTCGAAGGGGACGTAGAGATCGCAGCCCTGGTGACGCCGCATGGCTTCGAGGAGAAGGCGCGTCTTCGCAGAACTGCCCGAGCCCAGCTCCACGAGCACCGAGCCACCGCTCTGCGCGCACACATCGGCGGCGATTTCCGCCAGCAGAGCTCGCTCTGTGCGTGTCTGGTAATACTCCGGCAGTGCGGTGATCTGCTCGAAGAGCTCGGCGCCGCGGTCGTCGTAGAAGAATCGCGGTGCGATCTCGCGCGGTGTGCGCAGCAGACCATCGCGGATTCCCTGCACGAGCTGCGACGGGTCTTCGTCGTCGCCCAGGTCGTCGATGACGATCGAGCTCGTGGTCACGCCGCACCTCCGGTAGGGAAGAGGCAGCATACCAGGGGCGGCGGAGAGAGCAGCGGCCGGATGCACGGGATCGCGCCCACGAGGTTCCCGGAAGCCGGCGTGCGGACACTCCACATCGCGCGCAGCCCCGCGCGGAAGCAGGCGCAGCCCGCTTCCCGTCCGTCCCGGAGCTTGTGAAAAAAATCACGAAGTCCCTTGCGGTCTACCCACCCCTCGGCTATGGTGAGCCGCGGTTTTCAACGCCAAGGCGCGCGGAAGCATGTCCCAGCTCTTCCACCACAGCACCAACACGCTCGCACGGGTCTCCATTTTCGGCGCTGTCTTCCTCGTCGCCGGGTTCTTCGGGGTGGTGACGTTGCTCGACCGCTCGACCTATTTCACCCGCCAGACCGAGGTGCTGCGCCAGCCCGTCCCCTTCAGTCACGACCACCATGTTGGCGCCATCGGCATCGATTGCCGTTATTGCCATACGTCGGTGGAGACCGCCGCCTTCGCCGGCGTACCCCCCACAGCGACGTGCATGAACTGCCATTCCCAGATCTGGGCGGACAGCCCGATGCTGCAGCCCGTGCGCGACAGCTTCCGCACCGGCGAGCCGTTGCGCTGGGCCCGGGTGAACGACTTGCCTGACTTCGTCTACTTCGACCACAGCATCCACATCGCCAAGGGGATCGGCTGCGCCGAGTGCCACGGCCGCATGGATCGCATGCCGCTCACCCACGCCGCCAGCCCGCTGCAGATGCGCTGGTGTCTCGACTGCCACCGGCATCCTGGCGACCGCGTTCGCCCGCGGGCCGAGGTCTTCAACACCAAGTGGGAGGCCCCGCCGGGGGCGGCGGCGCTGCGCGCCGATCTGGCCAAGCGATATCAGGTGACCAGTATGACGGATTGCTCCACATGTCATCGCTAGGGGTTGCCGCGTGAGCGCTGGAGAGACGACGAACATCCTGCGCCACTGGCGCAGTCTCGAAGAGCGGGAGGCCGGCGCCGCCGTCCCGAGCCAACGGCCCGAGTTCGCGCCGGGGGACGAACTCTTGCCCGACAGTCTCGACCGACGGCGTTTCCTGCAACTCATGGGCGCCTCCTTCGCTCTGGCGGGACTGGGGGCGTGCACCCGCCAGCCGGTCGAGTCCATCGTCCCCTACGCGCGTCCGCCCGAGGAGGTCATCCCCGGGAAGCCCCTCTACTTCGCTACTGCTCTCACCCTGGGCGGTTACGCAACCGGTGTCCTGGTGGAAAGCCACATGGGACGGCCGACCAAGGTCGAGGGCAACCCGGAGCATCCGGCGAGCCTGGGGGCGACGGACCGCTTCTGCCAGGCGACGCTGCTCGACCTCTACGACCCGGATCGCTCCCGCGCCGCGTTGCACCTGCAACGCATTCGCAGCTGGGAAGCGTGGGTGCAAACTCTGGAACCGGCGCTCGAGGCGCAAGTGGCGCTGCAAGGCGCCGGCTTGCGCATCCTGAGCGGCAGCAGCAGCTCGCCGACGCTGGCGGCGCAGATGCAACGCCTCAAGGCGCGTTTCCCCCAGGCGCGCTGGCACCGCTACGAGCCGGTATCGCGCGACGGCCTGCGCAGCGCCACCCTCGCTGGCTTCGGCAAGTACGTCGAGGTGCGCTACGACTTCTCCCAAGCCGATGTCGTCGTCGCCCTCGACTCGGACTTCCTGGTGAGCGGCCCGGGCTGCGTGCGCGCCGCCCACGACTTCATGAGCCGCCGGCGCGTGCGCGACGGCCAGTACGGCATGAACCGCCTCTACGCCGTGGAGAGCACCCCGAGCGCGACGGGAGCCGTCGCCGATCACCGCTTGTCGCTGGCGCCGGATCTCCTGCTCGGCTTCGCCTTCGGTCTGGGCTTCGAGTGCGGCGTCATCGGCACCGGTCAGGTCGGCCCCTTCGCTTCCGGCGACCTGCACCACTGGTTGAACCGGGTCGGCGTGGACCTGCGCGAGCACGCCGGGCGCAGCATCGTGATCGCCGGCGACGAGACCTCGGCGGAGCTGCAGACGCTGGCGCTCGCCATGAACTACTACCTGGGCAACCTTGGCCGGACGGTGCTTGTGAGCGAGCCGGTCGAGGTGGAGCCGGTGAGCCACGTGGGTTCGCTCCGCGATCTGGTGCAAGACATGCGTGCCGGACGCGTGGAGATCCTGCTCATCCTGGGCGGCAACCCGGTGTACGACGCCCCGGCGGACTTCGCCTTCGCCGCCGCGATGGAGAAGGTGCCCTTGCGGGCGCACCTGTCCCTGAACGAGGACGAGACCTCGGAGCTGTGTCACTGGCATCTGCCCATGGCCCACGAGCTCGAAACCTGGGGCGACGCCCGTGCCTTCGATGGCACGGTGACGGTGCAGCAGCCGCTCATCGACCCACTGTACGGCGGCAAATCCGTGCACGAGCTCCTCGCCGTCGTCACCGGCGAGAGCGAGCGCAAGGGGATCGACATCGTGCGCCGCACCTGGAAAGAGCGCCTCGGGGCCGTGGACTTCGAACCGGCCTGGAGGCGGATCCTGCACGATGGCATCGTCCCCGGCTCGGCATGGCCACCACAGACTTACGTTTTCCAAAGCGATTGGGTGACGCAGTTCTGTCTCGCTCTGGTGCGTGAACTCATCCCGCGGTTGGAGCGCAAGGACGCCGGCATCGATCTGGTCTTCCGCGCCGATCCGTCGTTGCACGACGGGCGCTTCGCCAACAACGGCTGGCTGCAGGAGCTGCCGAAGCCCTGGACACGGCTCACCTGGGACAATGCGGCCATCTTGGGGCCCAAGATGGCGGCCGATCTGAGCCTGAAGCCGGAAGACGTGGTGGAGCTCGAGTTGCGCGACACGATCGTACGCGCCCCGGTCTGGGTGCTGCCCGGGCAGCCGGACGGCGTGGTCACGGTGCACCTGGGTTACGGTCGGCGCCGCGTGGGCCGGGTGGGCAAAGGCACCGGCTTCGACGCCTACCCGCTGCGCACGAGTGCCGGGCTCGATCGCGCCGGCGGCCTCCGGCTGCGCCGCACCGGCGAGCGCTGGGTGCTCGCCTCGACGCAGGTGCAGCGCACCATGGAGGGACGGAACCTGGCCCGGCAGGGAACGCTGCTGGAGTTCCGCTCTCACCCGGAGTTCGCCCGGGAAGCGGGGCACGGGGCGCCGCCGACGGAGTCGCTCTACCCGGGCTACGCCTACACCGGCCACGCCTGGGGCATGGTGGTGGACCTGGGGGCGTGCATCGGCTGCAACGCCTGCGTCATGGCGTGCAACGCCGAGAACAACATCCCCGTGGTCGGCAAGTCACAGGTGCAGAACGGGCGCGAGATGCACTGGATCCGCATCGACCGCTACTTCGAGGGCGACCCGGAGAACCCCCAGGTGGTGCAGCAACCGGTCCTGTGCATGCATTGCGAGAACGCCCCTTGCGAGCCCGTCTGCCCGGTGGGCGCGACGATGCACGGCAAGGAAGGCCTGAACGAGATGGTCTACAACCGCTGCGTCGGCACGCGGTACTGCGCCAACAACTGCCCGTACAAGGTGCGGCGCTTCAACTTCTACCAGTACAACGACCGGGACACCGAAGTCCTGAAGATGCTCCGCAACCCGGACGTCACCGTGCGCACCCGCGGGGTGATGGAGAAGTGCACCTATTGCGTCCAGCGCATCAACCAGGCGCGGATCCAGGCGAAGAAGGAAGAGCGCTCCCTCAAGGACGGCGAGATCATCACCGCCTGCCAACAGGTGTGCCCGACGGACGCTCTGATCTTCGGTGACATCAACGACGCTGGCTCCAAGGTGGCGAAGCTGCGGCAGCAGCCGCTGCACTACGGCATCCTCGAGGAGCTGAACACGCGACCAAGAACCACCTACTTGGCCCGGGTCACGAACCCGAACCCGGAGAGCGGCGCGCCCCCCGAGCCGCGACACGGAGGACCGCGTGGCCACTGAACCCCTGTCGTCGCGGTCCATGGCGCCGACGGTCATCGCTCCGGGCCACACCGCTGCCACGGTGACCGACAAGATCGCCGCCGTGGTCCTGCAGCGGACGCCGCTCTGGTTCTATCCGGCGTTCGGAGCGGCCTTCATGCTGCTCATGACCTTGCTCTACGCCATCACCTACCTCTTCGCCAAGGGCGTCGGCATCTGGGGCGTCAACAACCCGGTGGGCTGGGGCTTCGCCATCATCAACTTCGTCTGGTGGATCGGGATCGGTCACGCCGGCACGCTGATCTCGGCGATCCTCCTCCTCATGCGCCAGAAGTGGCGCACTTCGATCAATCGCTTCGCCGAGGCCATGACCCTCTTCGCCGTGGCTTGCGCCGGCTTGTTCCCCATCCTGCACCTGGGGCGCCCTTGGCTCGCCTACTGGCTCTTCCCCTACCCGAACACCATGTGGGTGTGGCCGCAGTTCCGCAGCCCGCTCATCTGGGACGTTTTCGCCATCTCCACCTACATGCTGGTGTCGCTCATGTTCTGGTACGTCGGGCTGATTCC
>Ga0075418_10006164_pt1 | contig 13534 bp, 12 predicted proteins | sample SoiMetdeltSBSDD2_FD_81776 | JGI IMG/M metagenome (GOLD analysis project Ga0075418, IMG submission 81776) | Bulk soil microbial communities from a Populus tree surrounding site in Tennessee, USA - Soil MetaG P. deltoides SBSDD2 | ecosystem: Environmental > Terrestrial > Soil > Tree plantation...
AGAAGGCCCTTTGCCGGTTCAACGCTATCAATTAATTATCTAGCGGCTGACGCTTTCTAAGAAACAGAAGCCCGGTTAAGCCCACGGCGGATAAAAGAAGGGAAGCAGGCTCCGGAACTGCCGCGGTTGGCGATCCGGAAGGTGTAAAGCTCAGATTCGCGATCTGGCCGGTTAAAGTTCTCGTATCTCCAAACTGAGATGCTGCAGTGTAAGACGCTGGATCATTAACCGAGATATCGAATTCGCCGCTACCGAGCGCATTGGAATAGGACAGATGCTGAGCGGCATTGACGAAGTCGATCGTTAGCTGACTACCGTTGCCAATGTTGTTTGAATTGCCGCTGCGCGAAATCGTACCGAAGATATCAGCTGTAAAAAGCGCCGGGCTTCCGGACACGACCGGATCGGTAAATGTGATTCTCAAAGTGAAGTCAGCAACGCCGTCTTGACTCCCGAACGGCTCAATGCAGTTTATACTTCCGCATACATTGAGGATAAAAGTTCCGAGATTTGTCAGGCTCGTCGGACCAGCACCGATCGGCACGTCGATATTTGCAAAACTGGCGCTGGTATAGGTTAGGAAAGTGTCGATAGTGGTCGGCGAACTCGTATTAGTGTTTCCCGTGAACAAAATCGCTTGCGCTGTTCCGCTGATCCCCAGCGCTCCAGCAAGTAGACTCGTCAAAAAAACAAAACTCAGTATGTTTCTCTTCACTTCTTTGCTCCTTCGGAGAACAAGATGGTTTACCCTGGTAGAGCAATTGTTAGACCGTTTCCCGATCTGATTGACTTTGTCGCATTTGTCCACCCGAAATGGCTTTAGTTGTAAAGAGGATTTACAGGATCCGAAGCGGAGTTAGTGTCCCGCCTAGATATTTCGATCTTTCCAGTGTCAATCTTGTCGGAATCTTTGACACCACTGACGGTCGCAAGGGATTCCTCTCTGAAACCCCTTGCATGTAGAATTATGAAAGCTAATGCGTAACGGTGGTTCAAATTGTAGGCAGCCGCACGCGGCTAAGCCCGGTGGTGTTTACTCGAGTGCCGTCACTGTAACCGGCTTAACAATCATCGTGAGGCTACTGCCAACACGATGCGGCAAAGCCCAAGAGCAGCCAGGAGGGCTGGTTAAATGGTCGCAGCGGAAGTGTATTCTTTCCAGGGGAGCTCCACGAAGCCAGCTCAATAGCGGCGGGCATCACCAGCTTAGTGCTTGATAAGCGCGAATGCTCTTGTCGGATCGCCCCCAACGCGTAGCCGCCAGATTTCTTTGGCCGCCGCTCGCATCGCGCGGTTTTGGCTGAGGTGTTTTTGTGCGGAGTAACGCTTTATGTTGCCGCTAAGGTCGTGCCGAAGATTTAGACGATAATCATTGACGGGATGGCAAGCGACCTAAGCGACTTTCACATCGATCTTTCTCGGTTTCGCCTCTTGCGCCTTCGGTAAATTTAGCGTCAACACGCCGTGATTGAACTCTGCTGAGATTTTCGACTGATCGACTTTTTCGTTCAATTCAAACTGTCGGAAGAAATTAGCCAGCCCATATTCGCGATAAATGGGATCACCCGGCGCGATATGAGCCGGTTTCGATCGACTCTCAAAGGCAACGAAATAGTAAGTACTCATATGGTCAGCTTGGTATTTTGGTAGCCTAGAATCAACTGGATATGCTCGTGCCGCGCTAATCGTCTCCAGATCGAATACTAATTCCGCCGGCCAGCTGCGTGTCGTCCAAAACCACACATCGTATTTCAGCGCTCTGACCTGTAAACTTCTCGCCTGTGGCCCAAGTATCAAAGGGCACGGGAGTCTTTTCATGTACGCTTCCGACCACCACGGCAATTCATCGTCGCCGGACGCGCTGACAAAATTCATCCTGCTTTATGCCGCGATGTATGCGGCGTTCGGCGTCGCTTCGCCATTCCTGCCGGCCTTTTTGAACGCCCGCGGGTTGATGCCCGAGCAGCTCGGGCTCGCGCTCGGCGCGGGCACGGCCGTGCGATTGCTCACGGCGCCGCTCGCCGGCCGCATCGGCGACCTAATCCAGGCGCTGCGCATCGTGCTCGTCGTCTGCCTCGCGCTTGCCGCTGCGGTCACGCTCGGCTATCTGGCGGCGCATGGATTTTGGATTTTGCTTGGAATGAGTCTGCTGCATGCCGCATCGCTGGCGCCGATTACGATTTTGGCGGACGCGTTGGCCCTGGGATCAGCCGCGCCGCCGCCGAGCAGCGGCCGGCGTGGCTTCGAATATGGATGGGTGCGCGGCACTGGCTCGGCTGCCTTCATCGCCGGCACTTTGGTGTCTGGCCAGGCGGTGAGCGCATTTGGCCTCGACGTGATCGTCGTTTTGCAGGCATTGCTGCTCGGCGCGGCAGCTTTGGCCGCCATCCTGGTGCCGGAACTGATTCACGATCGCACTGCCGATGCTGTGCGCGCGCCCGCGCGTGGTGTTCTTATTCTGCTCCGGCTGCCGATGTTTCGGCATCTTGTTCTTGTCGCAGCGCTCATCCTTGGCAGTCATGCGATGCACGATGCATTCGCGGTGATCCGCTGGAGCGCCGCAGGCATCAGTCCGGTTACCATAAGCTTGCTCTGGTCGGAGTCGGTTGCCGCGGAAGTAGTCGTGTTCCTCGTCATCGGCCCGGCGCTCGTGATCCGGCTGACGCCGGCTGGCGCGCTCGCCGTCGCGTCGCTGGCCGGCATGCTGCGTTGGGTGGTGGCGGCGCAGACAACCGATGTGATCGCGCTAGCGTTGGTGCAGCCGCTGCATGGCATCACGTTTGCCTTGCTTCATCTCGCCTGCATGCGTCTGCTAGCCCGCATCGTGCCGCAAGGCCTCGAAGGAACGGCGCAGGCGATTTATGGTACGATCGGCATCGGCGCAGCCAGCGCATTGCTCACTTTTATGTCCGGCGCGCTCTACGGGCGCCTTGGCGCGCAAGGATTTTGGGTCATGGCTGCGCTCTGCGCGCTTGCCTTCCCGTTGACGTGGAAGCTGAGGCAACATGTTGGCTCGGTCGGTGAGGCCTGACCTGCCTCACCCAAACATTTGCCACTGAACGAACTCGCGGTTCATGAAGCCCGTGAGTTGAGAGCCGAGCGGCGAAGGAAGCGAATCTTTGATGGAGTGTCTATCCGTAGTGCAAGCTGCAACATGCCTCTATCCAATGACCGGCGGGAAATGGATAGAAACTCGACTAAACCGGTCGGGTACAAAAACCTGACATGATGATTAATCGCTTACGAATCCGTTAGCTCTTCTCTAATCTTCTGGCAGTCGGCACAGAAGGCCGCGTCCGGGGCCGTTTCGAGACGATGCGGCTCGATCGGCTCGTGGCAACCGAGGCAAACACCGTATCGGCCTTCGGTGATCCGGGTCAGTGCGTCGTCGATGCGAGTGGTTTCGTGGACGTACCAGTCGGCCAAACTGTCGAGCAGGTGGCATCTGCTTTCATACGCCGCTCTATCGATCCACTCTTTGTTTTCGTCCACCGTGCGTTGTTCCTTCTGCACATGCTCGAGCGTCCGTATGATTTCGCCGCGCCGGTTTTTTAGTTTGTTGTAAAACTCTTCGTTTTTGATCGCGTTCATCGTGACCTCCTTCCGGATTCCGCTCCAAACGGGGCCCTATGATTGGGCTCATGCTCGACCAATTTGATCGATCCTTGGGTGTTCTTTTCTCCCTTTTGCTTCGCCGGTTCGGCATTGCCAGTGCATTCGATAATCATTTCTCTTCTCCCACCGGTTTCTTTGCTTTCAGCAGGGTCACCCGCAACACGCCATCGCAGAACTCCGCTTTCATCCCAGTCACATCGACCGACTCCGGCAGTTTTAGGCGGCGGAGAAAATGCCCCGATGAGCGCTCCATAGCATGAAAGTGGCCGTGACTGTGGGTTTGCTCTAAGACACGAGAACCGCGTAACACCAGATCGTCGTTTTCCACTGCGACGCTGACGTCTTCAAGTTTGACGCCCGGAAGATCGGCTTTGAGTAGGAAGCAATCGCTGTTTTCGCGGAGATCTACGGAAGGGTCCCAGCCGCGAATCTCACGGCAGAATGCCCAAGGGCGATGAATCATCTCGTCGAATAGACGTTCTCCCTCGCTGGATACGTGGATTGGAAATGAAACTAGTTGGTCTTGCTTCTTCGTCATTGCCGTCACCTCCTCGTTAAGTGCGTGTGGTGTATTGGCATGACAACGAGCTTTTCACGAAATACTAGAAGCAATGGCAGTGCCACGGGACGAGCGCGGTTTGCTTAGAGTTTCATGAGGAAAAATGCGCTTTCTTTCTTAACGCTGCGAAGCGAAAGCCTACCTTCTTGCAGGGATGCGAATCTGGCCGCTTTAGTGGCGCCGTTCGCTGCGTTAGACTTGGGATCGTGGACAAAGGGTATCAGTTGATCGAAGCCGAGAGCGGCGTGCCCATCAAAGCCTGGACCAAAGGCGTGGCCATTGACGCGGAGGCGGAGAAGCAATTGTGCAACGTCGCGCGCCTCCCTTTCATTTACAAATGGGTCGCGGCGATGCCGGACGTGCACTGGGGCATCGGTGCAACGGTGGGAAGCGTGATTCCAACCAAGGGCGCGATCATTCCGGCGGCGGTTGGGGTCGATATCGGTTGCGGCATGATGGCGGTGCAGACGAAGTTGAATGCCAAACAGCTACCCGACAATCTGAGACCTTTACGCACGGCGATCGAGAAAGCCGTGCCGCACGGGCGCACCAACAACGGCGGGAAGGGTGACCGCGGCGCGTGGGGTGAGATTCCAAAACGGCAGATCGGCGTCTGGCGTCAGCTCCAGATCGGTTACAAAGCGATAATCGACAAATACCCGAAGCTCAACCGTGGTAATGACGTCAATCATCTCGGCACGCTGGGGACCGGCAATCATTTTATCGAAGTGTGTCTCGATGAAAGCGATCAGGTGTGGTTTATGCTCCACAGCGGCTCGCGCGGGGTGGGTAATCGCATCGGCATGTTTTTCATCGAGATGGCGCGCAACGATATGCGCCAGCATATCAAGAATTTGCCAGACCGAGATCTCGCCTACTTCGAGGAAGGTAGCGAGCATTTTGAAGACTACGTCGACGCGGTGAGCTGGGCGCAGGAGTTTGCCATGTACAACCGCAAGCTGATGATGGAGCAATTGATCGACGCGGTGGGCGAATCGGGCGAAGTGCCGCAGTTCGCGTTTACCGAAACCGCGGTCAATTGCCATCATAACTACGTGGCGCGGGAGGAGCACTACGGTCACCCAGTCTTCGTGACTCGTAAAGGCGCAGTGCGCGCCGGAAAAGGTGATATGGGCATCATTCCCGGCAGCATGGGCACGCGCTCGTACATCGTGCGCGGCCTCGGCAACGACGAAAGCTTTCATTCGTGCAGTCACGGCGCCGGTCGCGCCATGTCGCGCAACGAAGCGAAGCGGCGCTTCAGCATCGACGATCACATTAAGGCGACCGCCGGTGTCGAGTGCCGCAAGGACGCCGATGTGATCGATGAAACGCCGATGGCGTACAAGCCGATCGAAGATGTGATGAATGCGCAAAAAGATTTAGTCGAGATCGTCCACACGTTGCGCCAGGTGGTGTGCGTTAAAGGATGAAGTATAAAGGCAAAAGGATAAAATCGCCCAGCGAAAGATCAGCGGTTCAGTTTACCTATCCTTTATCCTTTTGCCCTTATCCTTTTCGTTAATTCTCCAACCCCGGGTTCTCCATGAACACTGATGGGGCGAGTTTTTGCTTCGTCTGCGGATGGCGCATCGTGCGCTTCAGCACAAAATCGAAGAGCAGCGGATTGTAGTCGTAGATTTCGTTGAGCGATTGGCGCTCTTCGGCGGTGATGAACCCGTCGCGCGCCATGGATCGAGTCCAGATCAGGGAATTTATCGCCGGCAGCGGGTAGTCGCTGCCGTTGACGAGACGGGGATGGAGGTCCTGGCGCTCAAGAAGCTTCGTTACCGGTTCGGGCATGCGATTGAACTGGAGCATCGCCGAGATTTCGCCGAATAGCAGGCCGACATATTTCGCTTCATCCATCATCCGTAAAAAGAGATCGAAGCAGCTCGCTTTCACTGCCGCACGATTATCGAGGTCATCGCAATTGCCCAGGCTAGCGGCGTGCGCGATGATCACGCGGACACCTAAGTCCAACGGTTTACGCAACCGCAGAGGATTACCTAAACGTTGGTCTTCTTCGGCTTCCACCGCCTGCTCTTCGCCGGCGTGAGACAAGAGAATCATCTTGTGCTCTTTCATTTTCCGGTAGAAAGGCTCGATGGCGGGATTCGCCGGGTCCATGCCCATCGCATTGGGCAGCCACTTGACGTATTTGACGCCGGCCTTCGCCCAAGTTTCCAATTCCTGCAACGCATCGTGACGGTAGGGATGGACCGAAACGACCGGTGTAAAAACGTCAGGGTTTTTTCCGGCGAGCTCGACGACATATCGGTTGGGCACGTACATGTTGGTCTTCTTGAGATCCACCGTACCGTCGGCACTGTAGTGTTGGTCGAAGGCCAGGATGCGGTACTTGCCGTGCCGTTTGATGCCGCGCGTCAAACGCAGCAGGCGCTCGACGTATTCCTGATCGGCGTTGTCGATGCTCTTGACGCCGGCGCCGCTCACATAGATCCGAAATTTCAATCGTTCGAGATTCATCCCGCCGCGCATCTTCGGATTGACAAAGGCGTCAGCGGCGCTCGTGCCGATGGCGAGCATATGGGTGTGATAGTCGACGAGCCGCTCGGGATTAATGCCGTCGAATGCCTGGTCGATGAGTTTTCGTGCCGGCTCTGAGGCGCCCTGCTCGATCTCTTCGGGCTGCTTCGAGGAGGCGCCGCCGATCCGGTCGATCAAACAACCCGATAGAAATATCGCCGCGAGAAGGTTTAATAGCAGCGCGCCTGACCCCAGGTTGTGATTGACGGTTGGGAGAATCATCGATCGATTCACTTTTCACAGTCGGTAGGGGCTGTCAACCAAAGCCGCGCGAGGGCTTGATAAAATTGCACCCGCGGAAGCTGATTCGGTGCAAATTTGGCGGCGCGTTTGGCGCAAGTGTTACACGCGAATACGCGCAATTGCCAATGCAAGTATTGGTACATCGCTTGCGCTCTAGATGCAGAATCCGCCATGGAATTTGACACCGATCTAATTAGCCAAACGCTCGAGCATCGCGGTTGCGGGATTCTCGCGGCGTCCTACGAAATCCGCCCGCGGTCATGGCTACCCGAAGCTTGCGTTTGGCTCCAGACCGAGGCTGGGCACCGAAAGATCTGGGTCCATAGCTTCGCCCATTGCTTTGCGGCCGAGGAGCTCACTTTTCCAAACCGGCTTGACGCGGACAGTTGGGCCTTGGTCGCAGCGAAGTCTATCATCGATCGCGCGCTCGAAGGGCCGCTCGGACGTCAGGCTAAGGCTGGAAATCGCGCGCGGCATTTATCCGGTGTTTTCGGATTCGCGCGCCATGCGGTGTTCAACCTGCGGCGCTTTCATCAGCATCGATCACGCCAGTAATTATCGTTTTTCTGCCTTTTACTGCGCCTAGGCTTATCGGCCGTCGACTTGACAGCTTCTTACGCGGTTTGTATTGAGAAGTCATCAACGTTGCGTTTTAAGGTGCGGGAAGGAGTCCAGGTCATGGATCTGCAAGAACTCAGTCAGTGGATGAAGGATCGAAACTTGAAAGGTCACTGGGAACATTCCGAGTGGTCGCAGACGGTGAAGCCGTTTTTGTGGAAGGGCGATGAGATCATGCAGGCGCTCAACTGGTCCGGTGAGTTGATCACCACGGGCGAAGCAGGGCGGCGGACGATCCAGATGAGAAATCCCGGTCTCGCCGCAGGCATGACCAATACGGTGCATATTTCCGTGCAACTGGTGAAGCCGGGCGAGGTCGCTGCGGCGCACCGCCACACCGCGGCGGCAATCCGCTTTATCGTCAAAGGCACGCCCAATGCCTATACAATCGTCGAGGGTGAACGCTTTCCGATGTTCGAGGGCGATTTCATCACGACGCCAAACTGGACTTGGCACGACCACTTTAACGGCTCGAACGAACCGGTCATGTGGCTCGATGGCTTGGACGTCAGACTGGTGACGCATTTCGGCGCGATGATCCAGGAGAATTTTAAAAAGGAGCAACAGCCGATCGAACGACCGGATAACTTCGCGTCGAAGGTTTTCGGCCACGCACGCCCAACCTGGATCAAGAATAGCTTCCAGGCGCCGCCCTATCGTTATCCCTGGGAAGAAACCAACGCGAGCTTGCAAGCGCTCAAAGAAAGCGCCGGCGACCCCTACGATGGGGTAATTTTAGAGTACGCCAATCCGGTCGACGGCGGACACACGTTGCCAACTTGCTCTTGCTCGATCCAACTGCTGCGGCCGCACGAAAAAACCAAAACCCATCGCCACACCAGCACGACTGTTTATTACTCTTTCCGTGGCCGTGGGATGACCAAAGTCTCGGCCAACGAGTTCAATTGGGACAAGAGCGATATCTTCGTGGTGCCGTCGTGGCAATGGCATTGGCACGAAAATACGACCAACGAGGACGCGATCCTCTTTTCGATCAATGACCGGCCATCGACGGAAGCGCTGGGGTTGTACCGGGAAGAGGCGGAAGGCTAGCAGGCTACTGAAAAACGGCCATCTGCTTCGTTGCGCTCGTCCGATATCGCGTCGACGTACGACAGGAGTACGCCTCCGCTCATCGATCTTCGCGCGCCTCGCATATCCCCATTTTTGAGCAGCCTGGCCAGAACCCTGGCGTTAATTGTCAGGCGAAAATCCCGCTATTGCACTCTATAACCTAATTCCTTAGCGACCTCTTTCGCCAAGCGGTCGTCGGCGACATCCGCGAATGCCGGTTTCTTATACACGAACCGGCCCTGTGCCTGGATCGACTTCACCAGGTTATCCATACCGGCGCGCGTGGGAACGCCGTCAACGCTCAGAGTTTTCAAAATACCTCATAGGTTGCTGCAGCGCTCTCCGGGTCCATTTTTAATAGGCGCATCATCAGCTCGACGCTCTTGTCTTTGGATTTCCGCATGGTGTCCTTGGCCGATTGCATCGCGCGAATCACCCGCTTTACTTCATCGGGCTTGCCTTTGATATCTTTGGCCAGGACAGTTAAGCCGCCGCCCGGCATCTCGACCAAAGAGCCGATGTCGAGAATATTGGAAAAACCCTTTTTGAGCGCGAGAAAGAGAGTGGGCGGATTGAGCGACACCGCGTCGAGAAAACCGCTTTCGAGAGAACGCACCATCTCGGTGGGCGGGAGCGCGAGAATATTAAAATCCTTTGGCGACATGCCGAGTTTTTCCAGGGCGATGACCAACGACACGTGATTGGTCGCGCCCAAGCTTCCCGTTACGCCGATCTTTTTGCCTTTGAGATCCTGTAAGGTTTTGAATTTCGGATTTGCTACCAGGGAGTAAGAAACGCGGTCGGAAGAAACCCAAACAGCGCGAAACGGCAGCCCACTTAAACTCGCGCTTGCCACTCCCGGACCGACGCCGGCGAAGTAATCGATCTCGCCGGAAATCATCGCCGGCACTGTGAGCGCCGGCGACATCAGAATAATCTCCGGTTCCAAGGCTCGTTCGTAAAATAGTTTCCAATCGCGCGCCGCCAGCAGAGCCAGTGAAGTGACGCTCATGGCGGAGTTGGCGATCCTGATTTTGGTTTTTGTCTCTTGGGCGTGGGCGGAAGCGGTAGCGAGCAATAAATCGACGAGCAGGCTCGCGATTGCGATTTGACTGAACACGCCCTGTAAAATTGATCTGAGGAACATTCTGCGCCTGACTTCTCGATAATTTAGGCCGCTTTTTAAAACCCGTTTCGGAGTCCTTCGACGTAGCTCAGTGACGAACGGAGAACAACAAACAGCAACGACGATTATCCGTTCATGCTGAGGCACTCGAAGCATTCCGAAACATTTTTCATCGACCTCTAAACCCAAATCCGAGCCTAACGCCGCGCCGCATTTTCGCCTGCCAGAATTCCCGTCACCACCGCTTGCATCAAGCCGCCGGTGTAGCCGCCGCGGTAACCGCCCATGAGTCCGCCGATGGCGTCTCCCGCGGCGTAGAGACCGGAAATCGGTTGTTCCTTTTCATTCAGCGCTTGAGCGCGGCCGTTCACTAAGACTCCACCCATGGTGAAGGTGATGCCTGGCACGACTCTCAAGCCGTAAAACGGCGACCGCAGCACCTTCGGCTTGCCGGTTCGCGGCACAGGTAGAGAATGACAAGTGCCCGACTCGACGGCGCGGTTGTAATCGTTCACCGTCGTAGCTAGGCGTCCGATGTCGACGCCGATGGTTTTCGCCAGGCCTTCGATGGTGTCGTCAGAGAAGATCTCGCCGTCGTTATCCATCAGCCATGGATTGGGCGACGGGGTTTTCACAGAGTTGGAGAAGGCATCATCCTTCGCCGCGTCCCAGGAGGCCTGGTCGAAGATCAACACCGCGCCCGTGACATCCTCGGTCCGCGCCAACTCGTTGGCGACGGCCACGTCGCCGCGGCCTTCGTCGGCAAAGCGGTTGCTGTTGCGGTCGATCAGTATTCCTTCGTCGACGAAGGAATCGAGTCGCGGATAGGGCCAGAAGCGGTCGTCGACGAGCGCTTTGCGTGAGATCAAATGGCCGTAAAAATATTTTAAGTTGACCGCTTTGGCGCCGACTGCGATAGCCATGCGCAACCCGTCACCGGTGTCCTGCTTCGAGCCGCGCAGTTTGCATTCATCGGCGTGCGGTCCGATGTAGCGCTTGACCATTTCTTTGTTGGCGCTGAAGCCGCCGGCGGATAGAATCGTAGCGCGACTGCGCAGCTCGACGGTCTCGCCGGACTTCGAGCCGCTGACGCCGCAGACGCAATCATTTTCAAGCAATAACTTTTCTGCGGCAACGCCGTTTAAATAGCGCCCGCCTAGATTTACGAAACGCTCTTTGAGCTTGGCGAGAGCGCGGGTGCCGACGTCTTTTTTATAAACCGGCGCGAGCGAAACTTCGCCGGACTGATCGAGCCAGATTCTGCCCGGCGCGCTTTCAACGATTTTGACGCCGCACTGAATCAACCAATCGACCGCGCGCCCGCAGGTTTCCGACCAGGCTCGAACTAGATCGGGATAACCAACACCTTCGGCCATGACGAAATCGTAGAGCTCGTTGGAATTCGTTCTTGGGCTTTTGCCGCCGGCACGCAAACTCCCCGACGCCATCAATATATTGCCATCGCCCAACTCGCCGTGGCTTTTGTCGATCAAAATAACTTTGGCGCCTTGCTCAGAGGCGCGGACCGCCGCGGTAAATCCGGCCAAGCCGGCACCGACGACGAGGACATCAGAATTTATTGTTTCCATAGCGTATCTTATTTCCACCTATGATTTTGCACCACGAAGACACGAAGAGCACGAAGTTCGGAGTTCTAATCATTTCGAAACCTTCGTGTCCTTCGTGATCTTCGTGGTGGATATCACAGTGTCATCAGTACCAATGAATTTCACCGCTACTGCAATTTGTATCCCAATTCTTTAGCCACTTCTGTTGCCAAGCGATCGTCCGCGACCTCGGTGAAAGCAACCTTGCGGTCGGTGAAACGGCCTTGCGCCTGCAGAGATCGAACCAGGTTGTCGATGCCGACTCGGTTGGGAACGCCATTGGGTCAAAGTTGTTTGAAACGCGTCGTAGGTTTCGCTCGCGGCTTCCTTGTCCATCTTGAGAAGCTTGACGATCAGCTCGACCGTCTTCGGTTTGGATTTTCTTATTTCGTCCTTGGCCGACTGGAGCGCGTGAATGACGCGTTTCACTTCCGCCGGCTTGGACTGAATCGTCTTGATCATCGTCGTCAAACCGCCGCCGGGCATCTCGACCATGGCGCCCACGTCGATGATTTTGTAGTAACCTTTTTTCGCGGCGCTGAATGTGACCGGCGGCGAGAGCAACGCGGCGTCGACGAAGCCGGATTCGAGCGAGTAATAGACTTGCAGCTGCTGTCCGGGGATCCCGACCATCGTGTAGTCTTTAGGGTTCGCGCCCGACTTCTCCAGGGCAATTAACAATGCCACATGGTTGGTACCGCCCACTCCCCCCGAGATGGCGATCTTTTTGCCTTTGAGATCCTGCAGAGTTTTATAGGGCGACGGCGCTTGAAGCCAGTACGAGATTCGATCCGAGGAAAACCAGATCGCGCGCGATTGCAGACCGCTCAATGTCGCGGCGACGGACGCCGGACCGACGCCGGCGACATAATCGATATCGCCTTGTGCCAGGGCTGCCGCCGCGATTGACGGGCTCATCACGATCAGCTCCACGTCCAAACCATTGGCGCTGAATGTGCCCCAATCTTTGGCGGCCAAGAGCGGCAGCGCGGTGATCGTGAAGCCGGCGTTGGAAATGCGAACTTTGGCGCGTTTGTCTTGGCTTGAGGCGTGCGACACAAGCACAATGACCAGTGCTAGAGCCGTCAGCGCTCGGACGAATAATACAGTTAAAAAATGGAGGTGAAACGTCTGCGTCATCAATGTTCCCTTGCAGCGCTATAGGAAAATCGAAGACGAGATCTTTCACTTCGTTCAGGATGACAGCCTGCGTATGTCATTCCGAGCCTACAAGGCGAAGAATCTCGACCGAATAACTCTGTTGCCACGAAGAATCCACTTATCGGATAACCAAGCCATCGAGTGAAAGTATTCAAGGAATCTTATAACCCAATTCCTTCGCCACTTCTGTTGCGAGCCGGTCATCGGCGATTTCGTTGAACGCCACTTTGCGGTCGATGTGGCGCCCTTGGGATTGAACCGATTTGACGAGGATGTCCATGCCGACGCGCGTAGGGATACCAGTCGGACTGAGAGTGGTAAGGAACTGATCGTAGGTTTCGCTCGCGGCTTCTCTATCCATTTTGAGAACTTTGACGATCAGATCGAGGGTTTTCGGCTTGGATTTTCTGATTTCTTCCTTGGCCTGTTGCAATGAGCGAATCACCCGTTTGGTTTCCGAAGGCCGCTCTTGGATTGTTTTAGCCAGAGCAGTGAGACCGCCACCGGGCATCTCCACCATTGCGCCGACATCCAAGAGTTTGTTGAAGCCTTTTTTCTGCGCCCCGAAAGTCACCGGCGGAGATAAGACTGCCGCGTCGACGTAGCCCGATTCCAAGGAGATGAGTTGCTGGATTTGTTGTCCTGCAATGGAAACGAGAACAAAGTCTTTGGGATTGGCGCCGGCTTTTTCCACCGCCATGTTGAATGCGATATGTACGGTGCCGCCAAGGCCGGTGACGGCAACTTTCTTCTGCTTCAAGCTCTCAAGAGTTTTATATTGAGGTTTGGCCATCAACCAATAGGAAATTCGGTCGGAAGAAAACCAGATCGCCCGGGTGGCAAAGCCGGCCATAGTGGCGTTCACCGAAGCGGGACCGACGCCGGCTTGAAAGTCGATATCACCTTGGGTCAGCGCTGCCGGCACCAGCGAAGACTGCATGAGGATGACTTCCATATCCAGTCCGTTGGCGGTGAATAATC
>Ga0075418_10006165_pt1 | contig 13533 bp, 16 predicted proteins | sample SoiMetdeltSBSDD2_FD_81776 | JGI IMG/M metagenome (GOLD analysis project Ga0075418, IMG submission 81776) | Bulk soil microbial communities from a Populus tree surrounding site in Tennessee, USA - Soil MetaG P. deltoides SBSDD2 | ecosystem: Environmental > Terrestrial > Soil > Tree plantation...
AGCGCCGCCTCGCGCTGATCAAGCCCGAGATCCGCGAGACAGACGCCGTGCCGCATCAGCCAGGGATGGATATTCGACCACTTTCGCCACGCCACGTCGTCGATGGCAAAGCACACCGCCTTGCGTTGCTCCGCGGTCAGTCTTGAAAGGAAAGACCGCGCAGCCTCCACGACCAGTGTGAGTGAAATGCCGGTCCGTGCAAGCGGGAATAGGCCGTCCACCAGTGCACCACTGGTGACGCCACGGAACGGCTGCGCTAGCGCCACATTGGCTCGATCGAGCATCGATCTGAGCCTTGGCATCAGGTCAAATGGCCGGATTGCCGGCGTCGGGGGCCTCTGTCGCAGGCCGAAGTGCTCGGACTCTCCTGCCATCCTCTGCCCTCCTGCACACGTTTGCGGTAAGCTAATCTGCATTGGACACCACGGAATCGGCAAGGTCTGCCATCCCGCTTACAGCTTCAGCTCGGGCACTGGCATCCAGCGCCCTTCGGCGCAGCTGCGATACGCGAGATCGGCAAGTTGCACCGCCTTGGCACCTTCAAGCAGTGTCGGCACATAGGGCGCGTCGTCGACGACGTGGCGCAAAAATGCTTCCCAGCACTGCCGGAACGGATTCTTGACGGGCAAGGTGTCAGGCACCTCCTGCCATTGCGCAAAGAAATCCATGTTGGCGGGCCGGCCTCCGCCGAAGAAGGCCTCCGGTGTATTGACCGCGCCCTGCGTGAAACAACGCATGCGGCCGGCGACGGCCGATCCTGCCGTCCCGTCGATCTGCACCACCATCGTGTCGTCACGGCGCACGCGCGTGGCCCAGCTATTCGTGATGACGCCGACCGCGCCTCCGGCAAGCTTCAGGAGAGCGTGGGACGTATCCTCGACGTCGACCGAGTAGCGCCGTCCACGCTCGTCCACCCGTTCAGGGATGGCGGTCGACATCAACGCGCTCACGCCAATGACCGGTGCCGCCAGTAGGTCGATCATATAGCGCCAGTGCGCCATCATATCGAGTGCAAGCCCGCCGCCCTCGCTGCGCTTGTAGTTCCAGCTGGGGCGCTGGCACTCCTGGCTCGTGCCGTCGAAGATCCAGGAACCCGCATCGATTTTGATCGAGAGAATCCGGCCGAAGAAGCCGGCATTCTTCACAAACAGCAACTTTGCGAAGCCGGGAAGGAACAGCTTGTCCTGAATGACCCCGTGCTTGACGCCGGCCTTGTGCGCCAATCGCGCCAGGTCCATCGCCTCCTCGACGCTGGGCGCAATCGGCTTTTCAATATGAATATGCTTACCCGCTGCGATCGCCTGGCGCACGCGCGCCGGGCGATCGCCGGTTGCGGCGCAATCCATGAAGATGCCGTCGGACCCCGGCAAGGCCTCGGCCAGGTTCGTGGTACACCGTAGACCACCCTGCGCCGAAGCGAGGGCCGACAGCCGATCGCCATCTCTTCCCACCAGCAACAGCTCGGGCACCAACCGGTCGCCATTTCGCAACTTGAGACCGCCCTCGGCCGCGATCGCCAGGAGGTTCGCCATATGTTGCGTCGTGCCCATGCGCCCGGTGGCGCCATTGATGATGACACCGATCCGACGGTCGACCATAGCTGTCTCCCTCCTGATACACACCCGCGCGAGTTAGGCGGCATGCGTCTTCGCCCAATCGACAATCTCGGCGTGGGTCGCGAACCAAACACTGCCTTTGGTCTTCGCGTGCCGAATGAGTTCATCGAGAATCCAGATCCGCGAGCGGTACCCAATGACATGCGGATGGCAGGTGAGCTGGAAGATGCCGCCTTCGTCCCAGGCCGCATCCAGCTCCCGGCGGAAAATGTCGAGCACGTCCGTGGGCGGAGTGTAGGGTCTGAGCGAGGAGGAGCGGTTCATCATGAAATAGACCGCATCGTCGCGCACCCACTCCACCGGGAGCTCGACGATGCCCGTCGGCTCTCCGTCGAGAAGCAATTCGTAGCAGTCTTCGTCCGCCATCAGGGACGAGTCGTACGCGAGCCCGAGTTCCTTCTCGATGCGCAGCGTGTTGGGACTGAAATCCCAGGACGGCGTCCTGAGCCCGACGGCGCGCTTGCCCGTAATCTTCTCGAGTGTGTCCGCCGAGCGCAGCATCAACTCGCGCTCTGCCTCAAACGGTAGCACCGAGTTGAGTTCGTGGATCCAGCCGTGGATGCCGATCTCATGGCCCTCCGCGATAACGCGCCGCTGCTCGTCCGGGTGGAGCAGCGCCGTGACAGCCGGCACGTAGAAAGTTGCCTTGATCCCATGACTGTCGAGAAGCTTCAAAATGCGCGGTACGCCAACGCGGTTGCCGTATTGGCCCCATGACAGTCGGCCAATCGATTTGCCGCCGTCGCGCAAGTCGCTCGTCTCATGATCGCTGTCGAAGGACAGGGCTACCGCGCATCGCGCCCCGCCTTTCCACGTCTTCGGTCGGAGGCTGCGGCCCGCCCGCACCAGGTTGACCACCTTGCGCCAATGCTCTTCGGGCCACTGCCACGGCTCTTGCGGTTTTGCTCCGGACATTTGATAGCCTCCCTGAAACGTTCTCACGGCCACAGGCTGGCCCGGGGAGCGCATACGCAGCGCTGTCAGCCCGGCTCGAAGCCCTTCGACTTGAACACCGGTGCAGCGCTCGGTCCGGTCAGGAATTGGATCAGCGCCTTGGCTGCGTCTGGCGCCTTGCTGCCGGCCCCTATCCCTGCCGTGAAGGCCGTCATGCTTGCGTACTCTCCTGGCAGCGGTCCCACCAACTGAGCGCCCGCCACGGGCACGATTTCAGACGCCTGAGCCACACCGAGCTCGGCTTCGCCCTTCGCCACGACATCGGCGGCCTGGGCGCCAGGCACGAGAATCGTCTTGGCCTTCATTTGGTCTGCGATTCCCAGACGGTCGAGGACACGCGCGAAATAGACCCCGCTCGCGCCGCCTTTCGCGGGATCCGCGTACACGATTGATTTGGCTGCAAGTAGCGAGCTCTTGAACGCATCGATCGAGGTGATGTCAGGTTTCGGCGCGCCCGCACGCGCCGCCACGGACACCGCCGTGCCCGCGACATTTACAATGCTGCCGGCCACGAACTTATCCTGCTTTTGCAGCTCGTCCACGACCGGGCGAGACAGAATGATCACGTCAGCGCTTTCCCCCTCAAGGATGCGCTTCCGGATGTCGGCGATCACGCTGTAGCCGATCGTCAGCTTGTTGCCCGTGGCGCCCTCGAATTGCCGCGCAAGTTCGTCCAGAGCCGAGGTCAGCGCAACGGACGTCAGCACTTTGACTTCAGCTGCCTTCCCTTCGGTCGTGGCGATCGCACCGCATATCAATCCTACGAGCACCATGCACACCTTTGCCTTAAACGACATCCTCGTCATTGTGATTCCTCCCGTGACGTTGCACTCATTGGCACGCACCTGCGTCAGCGACCCTGACTTTACGCACGCCCATACCGCTTGATCGTCTCCGTCCAGTTGCCGAGGTCCTCGGGTCCGCGTATCGGCGGCTTCAACCTGCTGCCCCCGATCATGGGGACCAGCACGCGGCTCACACCGAGACGGCGCAGCCCCTCGAGTTCGGCCAGATCACTTGGCAGGCTCATCGTGATCTCGAGCTTATCCGGATCGCGGCCTGCCTCCTCCGCAGCCTTGCGCGCGATCGCGATCAGCCGATCTTGCTCACGAGAATAGGGGAAGAAGCCGTCGCCGAGGCGGCCTGCACGGCGGGCCGCAGCCTCGGAGTGGCCGCCCACGATGATGGGCACCGACTTGTTGACGGGCTGCGGCCGACAATAGGCCTCCTTGAAAGTAACATAGCGGCCCTCGAACGATGGCCTATCGGCTGACCACAGCTCCCGCAAAGCGACCATGTATTCCTCAGTCCTGGCCGCCCGCCCTTCGAAGGGTACGCCAAGCGCAGCGAACTCTTCGCGCAGCCAACCGATGCCGATGCCGAGCAGGACGCGACCACGTGAGAGGTGGTCCAGCGTCGCAATTTGCTTCGCGGCGAGAACAGGGTTGTGCTGCGGCAATATCAGGATGCCCGTTGCAAGCTTTATCTTGGTCGTCGCCGCTGCCACAAACGCCATCCAGATGAGCGGATCCGGCAGTGGGAAGTCATCCCGCCCGCCCGGCATCTTGCCGCTCCCATCGTATGGATAGGCCGAAGCATAACCGGCGGGAATGATGGTGTGCTCAACGGTCCAGACCGACTCGAACCCGGCCGCTTCGGCCGCCTGTGCCAAGTCCACCGCGCTTTGGGGATCGACGTAGCGGCCAGTGTTACAAAACCATAGTCCGAACTTCATCCTCCTCCTCCCGTGCAATCAAGCTAGAAGCCTCCTCACGGCTTCGAATTGGCCCTGCCATTAGCAGCGGTGATCTGGTTCGCAGGCGTCGCATCCATCCACTCCAGCAAAGTCCCGTTCAGCTCCCGCGGGTAGGTGTGGCTGAGGTCCGCAACTTCCCGATAGGTCACCGCGGCGCCCACCTTTGACAAAGCCCGGTGCGCTTGACGCGCCAGCTCTACGGGAAACATCCAATCGAGGACGCCGTGGATGATGTGGATGGGCAATCCACGCGTCCGATCGGCATCCGCCATCTGGGCCAGCAGGGGATGAAATGCAGCAGAGACCGGCGCGAGATGCGTGAACGGCGAACCGGCCTCAAGGCCGGACACGTAGCTGAACGTACCCCCGTCACTCATTCCCGTGAGAAGGACGCGTGCGGGATCGACGTTCCACCTCGCACGGACGGACTCCAGGATGCGTGCAAGGTTAGGAGTGTCCGCGTCGGCGCCCATCAATGCCCACGTGTTCCCGATCGATGTCGGCGCTACCAGGATCGCGCCACGGCTGCGGGCATCCCGCAGCCAACTCCAGAGAAACAGGCGCCCCGTCCCGCTCCCGCCATGAAGCGCCATCACGAGCGGCCAGGCGCGCTCAGACGAGTAGTTTTCTGGCACGTACAGCCAGAAGCCACCCCGCTCCCTCTCGCCGAAGTGCATGACTCCGGTATTGTCGCGGACCGGAGCACCAAGAAAGAGCTGCTGCAGCGCCTCCTCCGACCACAACGCCGGATCGAGAAAGAACCGGTTCACCGGCGGCGAGATGCCGGCAAGCGGATAGACCTCCTTCAACGCCTTGGGCAGGAGGCGCAGCGCGCGGTACACGCGACGAATATCCCCCTCCTCCTTGAGAGCCTCGCGGAGTCTGGAGAAAGACTCCAGCGCCGTCTCGGTCGCCCTATCCAGTACGCTCTTGATCTCCGATAGCCGGCCCGGCCCTTGCGCCTGCAGGGCGAACTTCAGTTCATCATCGGGCACCCCGATGCTGCCCATGAGCTCCGCGAAATCCGGTGGATGCAGATGGCGGGCGACGAAAGTCAGCATTTCCAGCGCGTGCAGAAGCGGAGTGACCAGCGCCAGGGTCGCTTCATCCCCACGGTCCTCCATCACAACACCCCACCTTCCTCCAAGGGGCCATCCTTCGGAAAGAACTCCAGCAGCATCGCAGCAGCGTGGCGCAAGTCCATCGTCATCCACGGCCCATCCTATGCCCGCAGTGCCAAGCGTGAAATCCCGTCCGCCTGTTCCCCATCCCTCGCTTTCGATAGGATTGCGATGAACGAAGAACGCCGCAACCGCCGCGCATCCGGGAGGCTATCGTGACGACTGCAGCTGTTGCCGGCCGCGAGAGCCCGGCGCAACCACTCGATTCGATCGATGTCAGCGACCCAGCCATCTACCAGCAGGACACGTGGCACCCTGTCTTTGCGCGCTTGAGACGCGAGGCTCCCGTCCACTACTGCGCCGAGAGCCCCTACGGCCCCTATTGGTCCGTCACGCGCTACAATGACATCATGACGGTCGAACTCGACCACGCCACCTACTCCTCCCAGCTTGGCGGCATCCAGGTCGAGGACCAGCCCGCCGACATGAAGCGTGGCAGCTTCATCCGCATGGACCCGCCGCGTCACACGGCGCAACGCAAGACCGTTGCTCCGCTCGCTACCCCGACCAACCTTGCAAGCTACGAAGTGACGATCAGGGAGCGCACGCGCGCAGTGCTCGACGGCTTGCCCCGCAACGAGACCTTCGACTGGGTTGACAAGGTCTCGATCGAACTCACCACCATGATGCTAGCGACGCTCTTCGATTTTCCGTGGGAGGAGCGGCGCAAGCTTACCTATTGGTCGGATGTTGCCATCTGCAACGTCAACTCGCCCGAAGCGCCGGTTCATTCCGAGGAGGAGCGCTTTGCCGAGCTCTTGCGCATGGCCGACGTCTTCAAGGGGCTATGGAGGGAGCGGGCTAAAGCGCCGCCGAAGCTCGACCTCATCTCGATGATGGCACACAGCGAGCACACACGCGACATGCCCGAGCTCGAATTCGTCGGCAACCTTGCGCTGCTCATCGTCGGCGGCAACGACACGACGCGCAACTCGATGTCAGGTGGGCTCCTGGCGCTATCCGAGAACCCCGGAGAACTCGCAAAGCTCAAGGCCAATCCCGCCCTCGCGCCAAGCCTCGTCGCCGAGACGATCCGCTACCAGACACCGGTCATTGATATGCGCCGTACGGCAACGCGTGACACCGAGCTTGCCGGCCAACACATTCGGCAAGGCGACAAGGTCGTGATGTGGTACGTTTCCGGCAATCGCGACGAAACCGCGATCGACAATCCCGATGCCTTCATCGTCGACCGCGCCAAACCGCGCCAGCATCTATCCTACGGCGCCGGCATCCACCGTTGCGTCGGTGACCGCCTCGCGGATCTCCAATTGCGAATCCTCTGGGAGGAAATCCTCGCCCGCAATCTCGACATCGCGGTCATAGGACCACCAAAGCGCCTCTACTCCAACTTTATCCGTGGCATCCGAGAGCTCCCAGTGCGCATTCGGGCGCATTGAGGTCCATGAGTACTGCCTGCGCTCCCGTGGTCCAATCTTCACTGACCGCGTTCTGCTGACAGTAGGCTGTCAGGACGTCTTCGCTAACTTTCCCCGATGCGTCATCGTGCAACAGGGAATTGAGCCCATGGCAGACAACGAACAACACCGCGTCATGCTGCAGGAACTGAACCGCAACTACATCCGATCCGTCGATGAAGCGGATGTTGCCTGGTTTGACGCCAACCTCGCACCCGATTTCTTCAACACCAACCCCGATGGCAGCTTCATCGACCGCAAGGCCTTTCTGGCGCAGATCGGCCGCGGCTCTTCGGTCAAGAACATCCGCGAGCACGACGTCATGATCCGCGTACTTGGCGACTTCGCCATCATCCACGCGCGCACCAGCTACCAGAAGGCTGACGGTAGCCAGGGTGCTGGCCGCTACACCGATGATTGGCAGCTTCGCGATGGGCGCTGGCAATGCGTCTCCGCGCACGTCACGCGGCTCTAGGTGACGGTGCGCTGCACGAGCTGCCGGGGACGCATGAGTCCTCGCGCTAGCTCATCGCTTAACACCGGCCAGCTCGCGTGTGATCAATAGTCGAGTACTTGCGAGCAAAAGGGACCAAGCCCATGGAAGGTGGTTGCACATGCCAGCAGCTGCGCTATCGGCTGAACGGAACTCCGCTCATCGTTCACGCCTGCCATTGCCGATGGTGCCAGCGCGAGACCGGAACGGCCTTTGCCCTGAATGCCTTGTATGAAGCGGACCGCGTTACCCATCTCGCTGGCGAACCCGACATTGTGTTGACGCCATCGCTCAGCGGAAAGGGTCAACGCATCGCCCGATGCCCTTCATGCCGCGTGGGGATCTGGAGTAACTATCCCCAAGCCGGTCCGGCGGTACGCTTCGTCCGCGTCGGTACGCTTGATGAGCCCGACCGGCTACCGCCGGACATCCACATCTTCACATCGTCCAAACAGCCGTGGCTCACACTCCCACCGGACGCAAAGATGGTAGCTGAATTCTATGATCTGGAGAGCACATGGTCAGCCGAAAGTCTTGAGCGCCGCCGTCTCATGCGGGAGAAGGCCAAGTCTGGCCACGCATAGTTTCGACCAGTCATGCTTCAAACGGAAGCGTTCGATCCGGACACGGCCGCGATGCTGCAGCGGCTCTACGAACAAGTCTGCGCGCAATTCGTCTCGATAGCGCCCGATGAGCCAAGAATGCGGGAAGTCATAGCCACGGCCATCATCGGCATTGCCACAAACGGCCAGCGAAACCCCGAACGCATCCTGCGTTACGCGCGCTTCAAAGCGGCCGAGCTGATGTCCACCCCGCTATTGTAGCCCGCAGGCGGCGCCTCTCTGCTTGGCGCCTATTTCTTCGGCTCTCCGGGCTTCGACGGCACTGAGCATTGCCACGGGCCGCTGGGACTGCAGGCGACGCCGATGTTCGAGCAGCCCAGTTTGCCTTCCGCCAGGCGCACGCAGACCTGGCAGGCGTTTCGGAACTCCTTGCGATCGGGCATCTGCTTGGCGAGCGCTTCCAAGTTACTGTCAGTCACCGCAGGCGGATCCTTCGTCTGTGATACGGCCGGCCCACTCACCACCGTCGCAACAACCGCCGCTGCAATAGCCAATCCCACAACGATCCGCTTCATCTGTCCGCGCCCTCGATGATTGCCCGCCGCCGTCCTTCCGGTTGTTCCGACGCTCGTTCTGCGCGAAAATCCGCCCGGGCACCGATGCTTCAGGAGGCTGCGATGGCTACTGCATTCGACCTCGATCAATTCGTCGCTGATTGTTGCGCCGCCCGAGACGCCGATCCATCGCACAAGCTTGTCCGCGAAGCCGTCGCCCGCGCCGTCTCCGATCCGTCCGCCGTTCTCAAGGGTCTCGGCGAACCCACGCGTGCCGAGGTACAGAAGCTTTATCACTCAGTTACACTGACCATCCTAAACGTGATCTGGGCACCCAAGATGACCATCATGCCCCATGATCACCGCATGTGGGCTGTCATTGGCGTCTACTCCGGCCGCGAGGATAACATCTTTTGGCGGCGCGTCCCCGGTGTGGGCGGTGGCAAGCTCGAAGCCGCAGGCGCCAAAGCCCTCAGCACGGGCGACGCCGAACCACTCGGCCACAACATCATCCACTCGGTGACCAATCCGATCCGGCGCCTCACGGGTGCAATCCACGTCTACGGTGGAGATTTCTTCCGCGCCGAGCGCAGCGAGTGGGACCCCGAGACCCTTCTCGAAGAGCGCTATAACGTCGAGAAGAACATGCGGGTCTTCGAAGAAGCCAATGCTGCATTCAGACGCTGACGGCGGACCCGCCGCACCGAACATCCACGTGTCCCGCCGCAGACTGCACGATGTGCATGCTGTCGGGGTCTGAGCATTGGCCCCCTAGTTTGCTTCAGAGCATGCGATGAGCTGATCGCGGCCGTCATTGACAAGCTGGCGGACAGAGGCCATCTCGATGGCTAGCACCGCAGCAAATGGTACGCTCTTCCAGGCGGCGCGGGCTCCCTTCGATGCGGTCGAGCAGTTCCCGTGAAGCAACCGAATAGTGGCAAGTTGAGCCTGCTTAGCGCCTGCCGGCAGGTTGCACGCCGTGCCTTCCGTCTCCAGAGCCTGCGGCCCGAGCAAGAGTCGGCCATGCTCGCCGTTCTCAACTTACGCGACACGCTCGTGGCGCTGCCGAGCGGCTTTGGGAAGTCGCTGATCTACCAGGTTCCAGCGATGATCCTTGAGCGGCCGACGATTGTGATCTCGCCGCTCATCGCCCTCATGGCGGACCAGGAGCTCGCACTAAAGAAGCGGGGCGTTCCTGTCATTGCATTTCACAGCCGGTTGCGCGTCGCCGAGCGACGGGCAGTGCTTGCGAGGCTCAAGAAAGGTGGCCGGCTGGTCGTTCTCACGACGCCCGAAACACTCGAGTCGGCAGCGACCGGTCCGTTCTTCGAACGCGCGCGCCCGGCGCTCCTATGCATCGATGAGGCGCACTGCATCTCCGAGTGGGGCCACGACTTCCGCCCGTCCTACCTCCGTCTCGGCGAAGCCCGCAAGCGCCTCGGCAACCCGCCGGTGCTCGCCCTTACGGCAACGGCAACACCAGGAGTCCGGGAGGACATCGCCGGGCGGCTTCTCCTGCGCGACCCCCGGGTGCTCGTCGCACCACCTTACCGCGACAACCTTCGCCTCACCGTCGACATTGTGCCTGGTTCAGGCAAGTTCCCTGCCGCGGCCCGGCGCATCAAGCGCCTGCAGCGCCCCGGCATCATCTATTGCGCGACGACCACCGCGGTAGACGAGGTTGGTGGCGCGCTGGCTCGCGCGCGTATCCCCGCCACCCGCTATCACGGGAAGATGCGGGCTGCCGATCGCGAGGCAGCACAGCGTCAGTCCATGTTACCGTCGCGGCGTTCGATCATGGTCGCAACCACCGCCTTTGGCATGGGCATCGACAAGCCGAATATTCGCTACATCCTGCACTACCAGGCCCCAGGCTCGCTCGAGCAGTACGTGCAGGAGATCGGGCGCGCTGGCCGCGACGGCCATCCTGCCTACTGCATCCTCTTGTTCGATCCCGCCGACCTTGAAATCCACGAACATCTTCAGGCGCTCAATCGCCCAAGCGTCCGTCATCTGGAGCGGCTTGAATCCGCCCTCAACTCGTGGACGGACGAGCAACGCGCCCCGACACCTGACAACCTCGCCTACTCTGCCGGCGTATCGGCCCGGATTTGCGAAGTGTTGCTCTCGGATCTTGAAGAGGCCGGGCTCACGGCGCGGGACGAGGAAGGCGGCGTCAGCATCGTGGTGTCGCCGGAGAAGTTCAAAGCCGGGGTGCACGAACTCGTCGCGAAGCTCAAGACCTTTCGCTACGAGGGCGAACGGCGTCTTCGCCTAATTGCCGACTACGCGCGGTCCAACGAATGCCGCAGCGTGTTCATTCGCCGCTACTTTGGAGAAGACCATCCGCCGCGCTGCGGGACGTGCGACCGCTGCCGCGTCGATCGTGTTGGGACTACGCAGCCAAGCACCTCACAAAGGAGGCACGCGCGACCCCAGCGGAGACCTATCGAGAATCCGGCGGGTCAGCCTTCTCCTCAATTTCCAATGCCTTCTGACACCAATTCTCGATCGGGCCACCAACCAGCAGCAGAAACAACACCCCGGCGACCGCCACCACCAAGAGCTTCCAGGCCGCAAGGCCACAAAGCACGCCCAAGGCGGCGGTCACCCAAATCGAGGCGGCCGTCGTAAGGCCATGGACCTTCCCGTTGGTTGCATGGTGAAGGATCACGCCGGCGCCAATGAAACCAACGCCGGTGATGACGCCATGAATGACTTGCGACACATCCGCTTGCCGATCATGCACCACCGCCAGAACGGCAAGTGCTGATCCGAGTGCCACAAGCCCCAACGTCCGTACGCCCGTCGGTTTGTGATGCAGGTTACGATCAAGCCCAATCACTCCACCGATGAGGATCGCGGCCCCGGGGCGCACGATGATGTCGAGCTAGTCCATGCATGGCCCTCCGCACAGCTTTGCGCTTTAGCGTGCACCAGATTACACCTTTCGATCATAGCGAACCCGATTGCCCGCACGGCACCCGTGTTCAAGCTGTCGCATCGATGAGGTGTGTCATGGCTGATAGCCAGCGAAACGTCTTCGGCGAGCCGATCGAGCTTTGCTCCCTTAAGCCCACAACCGGCTTCTTTCGTACCGGCTGCTGCCACACCGGTCCCGAGGATGTTGGCCTTCACACCGTCTGCGTCGAGGTCACCGCAAAGTTCCTCGCGTTCTCAAAGGCTCGAGGCAATGACCTTTCCACCCCGCTTCCCGACCTCAGTTTCCCTGGCCTCAAACCCGGCGACCGCTGGTGCCTGTGCGCGGCACGGTGGCAAGAAGCATTTGAAGCCGATGCGGCGCCCCGCGTCGTTCTCAGCGCAACCCATGAGAAGACACTCGAAATCGTCGAGCTTGCCGACCTGAAGCGCTACGCGCTGGACCTGGCCTGAAACCCCAACAGTTCGCGTTCTAGTTGAGCTTGAGCTCAAGCTGCTTTTCGTTGCGCAGGTGGGCTCGGCCCTGCCGCTTGATCGGAACGATCCGCCAGTCCTCGCGTGCAAGCACTGTTTTCAGGTCGCGATCGAACAGCTCACGGTAGGACGGCGATACTTCCAGCCGGAACGCGTCGTAGCGGTTCCTCACGATTTTACGCCCGACGTCCCGCGGCGAACCGGCGATGAACCGGGGCAGCAGAACCCCTTTGCTATCCTTCACGGTCCACGCGACGGTCACGACACATGCTCCACCTTTGACACGCTGGGACATCCGTCCCCGCGGGCACTGATTTGGTGTCACCCACGAATGCTCCAAGAGGCCGTCACGCGGGTGTGACGAACAGTGATGGTCTGCAACCGTCCGGACAAAGACCAAACGCTGGTCCCCGAACGTTAGCCTTGTCGCCCACCCCGCCTACTTAGCTATCCCCGATCAGATTGTGCGGTTCGCCGCCGCCCCGATGCTCTTGACCCAGACGCGCCGGCGAACTATATGGCCGCTCATGGACCGAATCGCGACCCTATCCCGACTTAGTTCGCGCTCACGCTATTTACGCTGAGCGGTCGCCCGCGCGTGCCTTAACGCGCTCGTCCATCCCCATCCGCTAACTGCCCCTGTAGCCCAATCGGTAGAGGTGCCGCGCTCAGAACGCGGAGGTTGCTGGTTCGAATCCAGCGAGGGGCACCAGACACAGCCGTAAATCCCATGGAAGCGCAAACCTACGGGTCAATGCAGTGCGGCGTTGCAACTGTGTGCCAGGATTCCGGGGCACCGCAAATCTTACTTCGAATGTCCGGCCGTGGGCCACTACGGCATCTTCAACGGCTCGCGCTTTCGCCGGGAGGTCGCTCCCCGCGTCTCGATGTTCCTGCGCACGCATGCGTCGCGTGGCCCGCTCGAAACCCTGAGACGACTGGCGACCCCATACACCTCTGCGATCATCGCCAACATGCCAAATGGCCGGCGCATCCCGGAAGAACGCTTGAATCCGGACCCCAGGATACTGTTGCGTAAGCCCAGTCAGCGCAGATCCTGGAATTCGGGATTGCGCTCAATCACCTCACGGACGAACCAGCACTCCGGCACCACCTTGAGGTTCAGCCGCCGTACTTCGTTGAGCGCACCACGCACCAGCCGATAGCCGAGCCCACGACCGCGCAACGGGAGAGGCACCTCGCTGTGGTAGATGGTAATGGTATCGCCCGACAAGCGATAGTCGGCAACGGCAAGGCCGGCCGAGGTGTCTAGCTCAAACCTGTTCTGATCGCGGTTATGACGAACGCCAGCAGCTTTTCGGTCGATCATTGGCGTCTCCAGGAGCGTATTGAATCCCACCATAGCAACCGTTCGCGGCGGCAAAAGTCCAACATTCCGACTCGAGGTCGCCCGACGTGCTTGCGGCCAGACCCTGCAATCACCACCTACCGGCCGCAACAGAGGACACCATGCTCAAGGCCGGACTGCTAGCTCTACTCGCCACCACTGGGCTTATCTTCGGCGCAAGCCTGGCGCGTGCCGACGATCTGCCTTGCGTCAGCACCACCTTTCGGTTCATCGGC
>Ga0075418_10006166_pt1 | contig 13531 bp, 5 predicted proteins | sample SoiMetdeltSBSDD2_FD_81776 | JGI IMG/M metagenome (GOLD analysis project Ga0075418, IMG submission 81776) | Bulk soil microbial communities from a Populus tree surrounding site in Tennessee, USA - Soil MetaG P. deltoides SBSDD2 | ecosystem: Environmental > Terrestrial > Soil > Tree plantation...
CCGAACAATTCTATCGTAATTACTATTGAACTTATCATAACTCAGTTCATCATTCACCCAAAGCGCAATCAGCGCAAAGCAGGTTAACCCGACAGATAAACCAACTATATTCAAAACAGAATAAGTTTTATTCTTTAGTAAAGTTCTCCAGGTCTGTTTTAGATAATTTCTAATCATAATTTTTGTTTTAATAATTATTATTAATAATTATTAATTACCTGCCTGCCGGCAGGCAGGTTGATTACTCTGTTCGTAAACTCTTCACAGGGTTCGTCAATGCTGCCTTTATAGCCTGGAAGCTTATAGTGATCAACGCGATCACTGCCGCCAGGATGCCTGCTGTTAAAAACATCCACCATGGCATCGAGATGCGATAAGCAAAATCTTCTAACCACTTATTCATAAAATACCAGGAAACAACAAAAGCAGGGATGGCCGCAAAGGCAACCAGCTTTAAAAAATCCTTTGAAAGCAGCGCAACAATTGTTGACATATCTGCACCTAAAACTTTTCGGATACCAATTTCTTTGAGCCTTTGCAGGATCGCAAACGCAGAAAGACCAAACAGGCCAAGGCAAGCAATAAAAATGGCAAGCGAAGCAAAAATGATCAGCAAAGTTTTTTGACGTTGCTCTGCTTCATACAATCTTGCAAAGTTTTCATCAAGAAAAGTATATTGATAGGGACTTTCAGGAAGAAAATTTTTCCATGTTGATTCAATGCGATCAAGAACACCCGATGTATTTGACCCGGTGATCTTGATCGATATGTTTCCATAGGCACCGGGACCTCTTGGAACGAATATCACTAGTGGAGTGATCTTTTGGTGCAGCGATTCGAAATGAAAATCATTGAACACACCGATCAATTTTCCCCTCCGGTTACCGTAACCAAAGTTTTTACCGATCGCATCTTCATAATTTTTAAACCCGAGGATCTTTGCCGCGGCTTCGTTAATAAGAAAAGCAGAAGTATCCAGGCTATAATCTCTTGAAAAATTTCTGCCGGCGACAACTTTCACTCCGTATGTTGAAATAAAATCCTGGTCAGCTGCCACATATTTTATATCTGCATTTACAGGTGCCAATGTATCGGCAGACTCCATTCTTGCTCCCATGGCATCTAATAATCTTCCCGTGGGTATACGGGATGAACGACCCACATTTTTTATTGAGGCATTCGACAGTAATTCATTCCGGAAAGCATCATACTTATCATTAAGTAGTGTAGTATAAGGAAGCGTTACTATTTGTTCCTTATCAAAACCCAATATCTTATTTTGCATATACCTCATTTGCCAGAAAACTACTCCGGTAGCGATAATGAGGATAATAGAAATGGCAAACTGGAGCGTCACAAGGGCTTTTCTAAAGGAAATACCACCTCCTGTTTTCAAAAAACCTTTCAAAACTTTTATAGGTTGAAATGAAGACATGAATAGTGCCGGGTATATTCCGGATATGATTCCAACAACAAAAGGTATCAGCAAAAGGGGAACAATGATCTGCCATTTCAATAAAATATCGATCGTAAGCTGCTGTCCCGAAATTTTATTCAGCCAGGGCAAAGCCAACCACGTTAAAACTATTGCCATGACAAAAGAAACATAAGAAACCAGGATTGATTCACTCAAAAATTGAAGGACAATTTCTTTTCGTTCAGCACCGGCAACTTTCCGGATACCGATTTCTTTTGCTCTTAATGTCGATCTCGATGTTGAAAGGTTCATATAATTGATACAGCCAATTAGTAAAATGAACAAAGCGATCGCAGAGAAAATATACACTCGTTTGATGTCCCCATTTTCTTCGGCTTCATAATCAGTGTGAGAGCGAAGATGTATATCGGTTAATTTTTGTAACCCAAGTGTCGTTCCTTGTGAAGGTTTGTATTTTGGTCCCGAAGGCATATGCTTGTCAACAAAAGCCGGGAACCGTGCTTCTAATTTTTTCGGATCATAATGATTTGGCAAACGGATATAGGTAAAAAAAGAATTGTTTCCCCAATTTGTTCGAAGATTTTGTACTCCATATATCAATGAATCATTCAGCGTAGCGAACGAAATCATGATCTCCGGGTGAAAATGCATGTTGGAAGGAAAAGCTTTATAAACTCCTGAAACCTTAAAATCAAAATAATTTCCCATGTTAATGCGAATCATTTTGTTCATAGGATCTTCGCTGCCAAAATATTTCCTAGCCATCTCTTCGGTCATCATTACACTAAATGGATCAGCAAGAGATTTTTTAGGATCACCCTTTACAACGTCGGCTTTGAAAAAATTGAAAAAGTGATCATCTGCAAACATCACATTGCTTTCTGTAAACATTTTTTCTTTGTATATCATCGGTGTAGTACCATTCGATAGCGTACGGGTAAGATCCTCGATCTCACCAAAGTCGTTTTTTAATAATGGGGCAAACGGAGGTGAAATTGTACTGAGTGTAAGAGAAACAGCTCTTGTTTCAGGGTTAAGAAAAGTTCTTGTCACACGATAAACTCTGTCTGCATTTGGATGGTGCTTGTCATAACTCAACTCATTTATAATATAGGTCAGGATCAGCATGCAACAGGCTAATCCCACGGTCAATCCAAAAATATTTATGAATGAAATGAACTTGTATTTTACAAGATTCCGATACGCTATTTTCAAATAGTTTTTTATCATAACAATATTTTTATTCTGTTCTTAATGATTTTACAGGATTTGCGATGCCTGCTCTCACTGCCTGGAATCCGATTGTAATAAATGCAATTACTATTGCCAATGCACCTGCCGAAATGAATATCCACCAGCCGATTGAGATCCGGAAAGCAAAATCTTCTAACCAGTTATTCATGATCCACCAAGCAACGGGGAAAGCAATAACGTTTGCTATCAATACCAGCTTTATAAAATCACGGGAAAGCAGCATTACGATATTGGAAACAGACGCGCCTAATACTTTACGTACGCCTATCTCCTTGGTTCGCTGCATAACGGTATATAACGATAAACCAAATAAGCCAAAACAGGCAATCAATATTGCAATGCTGGTAAAGATGCTGAACACCTTCCCAAATAACCGGTCGTTTTCGTATTGGGCATTAAAAGATTCGTCAAGAAAATAATAATCGAAAAGATTTCCCGGAAACCATGCTTCATACTTTGCCCTGATGGCTTCAATTGTTTGCTTTAGATTGGCCGTGTTAAGTTTTACGGCAAACGCAGACTGCGCGGTATACGATAAAGGCATCAACACCATTGGAGGAATGGGATGATGCAAAGACTGCATATGGAAATCGGTAGTAACACCAACTATATCATAGGTCTTTTCGAAAACGCTGATTTGTTTGCCAATGGCCGATTCCGGTGAAGAATGCCCAAGCAGTTTCAATGCGGTTTCGTTTAAGATCGCGTTATGAACGTATTCCAAGTTTGCATTGTGGTCGGCTTTACTCAATTTTCTTCCGGCTAATAATTTCATATCATACACATCCATCAGATCATAACTCAATCCAAAGATGTGTAGCGTATACCGGTTGCCAGTGCTGTCGTCGATCCGGTACACATCAGAGGCGGTGCTCAATTCATTGCCCGGCACCCTGCGTGAACTGCCGGATTCTTTGACTGCAGCCAATTGTTTTAAGTCTTCTTTGAAATTATTGGCGAGTCCCATAAACTCACCATGGTCAGCTTTCGTAAGCAAAGGCGGTTTAATGATCAGTACCTGATCGATGTCGAGCCCAGTACCACGCTCAGACATATAGCTGAGTTGTTTGTATACAACGAGGGAGCCGACAAGTAAAGTTGCCGTGATGGCAAATTGCCCTACTACAAGAACCTTTCGTAATGAAATACCCCGTGCGGAAGTAGCTAGTTTACCTTTTAAAACAGTAACAGGGCTGAATGAAGACAAGACAAAGGCCGGATAGAACCCTGAAATAAAAATACCCGAAATAAAAAGTAATGCAATGCCTCCGAGAATAGTATACACACCCAAACCTTTCTTAAATAGAAATGCCAGAGACAACTTATGGCCCAGCAAAGAATTGAACCAGGGCTGTGCGTATTCAACTATACAAATAGCCAGCAGTAAGCTGACGAGATTCACTACAAGAGATTCGAGTAAGAACTGGCGAATAAGCTGACTTTTCTGTGCACCTACTGCCTTACGCACACCTACTTCTCTTGCTCTCTCCGCTGATTTGGCAGTAGCCAGGTTAATATAATTAACCCAGGCGATGATAATGATGAATAAAGCGATCAGGAACAATCCCCATACAATTGTGGCATTGCCCGTCTTACCAATTTCATTTTCATAATCTGAATACAAATGCGCTTTAGAAAGCGGTTGCAGGTAAAAAGTTTCAATGCTGCCCGATACCTTGGTTCCCTGAAAGTGTCGCTGGCTGAAGGCAGAGAATTTTGCCTGCAATGCTTTGTAATCTACATTCGGTTTCAGCTGGATATAATGCCAGAAGTATGATTCTTTAAAACTATGATTGGCTGCTTTCCAGTAGCTATTTCCACCGCTATAAAGAGAAAGATAAGATTTCAGGAAAGTAAATTGCAGATGGGAATTTTCAGGGACCTCGCAAATACCAGTTATTTTATAAAGCACAGAATCATTTTCTATTTTCAAAACCTGCCCGATGAATGACGAAAGATCATTGCTTTTGTTATCCGATAGTTTTCGGGCCAGTGTTTCTGAAAGTATTACTGAATTCGGTTCCTGTAACGCAGTCAACCGGTCCCCGGCCAGCAACGGAAAAGAAAACACGGTCAAAAATGAGTTATCGACTGCTAACCCCGATTCTTCCGTCTTTTTATCTTTATATAAAAGGATTCTGCTCCAAAGAGGTTCAACACGAACATGGTTTGCTATTTCCTCCGGATAATCATCTTTCAATGCCTTTCCTATTGCCGAATAAGTTTGCGTGCTGTGCTGCGTAAGTTTACCATTCTGATAACGATCATTGATTACCCGGTAAATGTCTTTGCTATTTGAATGAAATTGATCATAGCTCAGTTCAAAACTCACATACTGCAAGATCAACAGGCATACAGCCATACCAATAGCCAACCCGGTTATATTGATCACGGAAGAGATCTTATTTTTCTTGATCGTTCGAAAAGCTGTTTTCCAATAATTCTTCCACATACAAAACAAATTTTTCAGTTTAGGGTTTTGCTTTACTCTGTTCGCAATGATTTTACAGGATTCGCTAACGCCGCTTTGATCGCCTGGAAACTTACCGTCAATAATGCGATTGCCATTGCAGCAATGATGGCAATCCCGAATATCCACCAGCTAATATTTACTCTGTAAGGGAAATCTTCTAACCAATTATTCATCGCCCACCATGCAATCGGGAAAGCGATCAGCGATGAAATCACTACCAGCACCAGAAAATTCTTAGACAATAATCCAACGATATTAAACGCATTCGCTCCTAATACTTTCCTTATTCCTAACTCTTTTGTTCTTTGTTCCGCGCTGAAAGCGGCTAATCCAAACAATCCCATACAACCAACAATTATCGCCATGACGGTGAATATCCACAGCAGGTCACTCAATTTACTTTCTGCTTTATACATGGCCCCATAAGTTTCATCCATGAACTTATAATCCAAAGGATAACCCGGCGAGAATTTATTCCAAACACCATTTATATACGCAATCGTGCTTTTGATATCGGCTGTTTTTAATTTCACCGCCACCTTTAATACAAACTGAGGATAAATTTGAATAACAGATGGTGTTACTTTTTCATGCAAACTCTTATAGTGAAAGTCTGCTACTACCCCAATTATTTTGCCTTTCTTAACGGGGTTCAGCGTGTCCTGTGGCACCCATTCGTTCCAATGCATTGGCTGGCCAAGAGCTTTTTCGGGTGTCCCATAACCCCACTCCTTTACTGCCGTTTCATTGATAAGAAAAGCTTCTCTTACATCAGTCGCCATATCTTTTGAGAAATCACGACCTGCAACAATTCTTAATCCCAATGTTTTTACATAATCATGATCTCCGAGAAAAACATTTGCCGAACGTTCCTTTTCTCCGTCAGGACCAATTGTAGTAACTCCGTCGCCTGCATACAGATCACCCGGCAAACCATAGCCGGAAGTAACCGAAACAACATTTGGGGAACGTTTTATTTCATCTTTAAAAGTTTCAAGCTTAGCGTCCACATCACCTCTCGTCTGGAAATAAATCACCTGTTCATTATTAAACCCGAGATCGGCATTGTTCAAATATTTTGTTTGTCGGTAAACAATGGTTGTAGAAACGATCAATAAGACAGAAAGGGCAAATTGAATAACAACCAAGGCTTGCCTCAACCATGCACCACCGCTGCTACCAATAAGTTTCATGTTTTTTAAAACTTTTATTGGCTGAAAGCCTGATAACACAAGTGCGGGATAGATGCCTGCAAGCATGCCTATAACCACTCCGGTAGCCAATATGACCAGACCAAGTATTGGATTCGTAAAGGGATTAAACGCTATTGATTTGCCTGTAAATTGATTCAACAGAGGAACGATAAAAAAAGTTGCAATAATGGCAAGCAGCATCGATAAAACAGAAAGTAAGATGGTTTCCCCGATGAATTGCATGATGAGCTGTTTTCTTTCTGCGCCAATTACTTTTCTAACTCCAATTTCTTTCGCTCTTCTGAATGATCGTGCCGTAGCAAGATTGATAAAATTGAAACAGGCGATGACTAAAACAAATAAGGCTATAATGGTTAATGCTTTCACATAAGTTTGGTTGCCGCGAACAGCATTATCATAAATGAAGTCTGCAGACTGGAGATGAATATCCTTTAATGGTTGAAAAAATGGAAGAAATGTAAACCCGGTTTGGTTTAGTGTCGGAAATATCTCCTTCTTCATATGTGCCTGGAACTTATCCTGCAGTTGCCGAACATTTGCACCCGGCTTTAATTTTACATATGTATAAAACTGGTGCCATGTCCATCTTTCCATTCTTTCTCTTTGAATACCGGCAGAAGGCAGGGACATGAGATAACGAAAGTTCAAATGAAAATGCTCAGGCAGTTTCGCGAGAACACCCTTTACAGCAAATGTGTCTTTATCTATATAAAGAGTTTTATTGACCGGGTCTTCGTTATTAAAATATTTTTTGGCCAGGTCGTCTGTAATCACGACAGTTCTTGGTTCAGTCAATGCTGTAGCAGGATCACCATTAGTAAACTTTAAAGGGAATATTGCAAAAAAAGATGATTCCACAAACCAGCCTTTATCTTCATAGTTTCTTTTCTCTCCTGTTTCCATCAAAAATTTATCAGGAGACATGAGGATACGAGCTGTCGTATCCACTTCAGGATAAGTACGCTTGAGAAAGGTCGCATAAGCAGGAGGTACAGGTGCACCGTAGGTTATTGCATCGTTATTTTTACGCTGCTCATAAATGCGGTACACATTTTCACCACCGGGAATTTCTTTGTCATATTGCCATTCGTCCCACACAAACAAACCAATTACTAAACAACCAATAATGCCAATGGTAAGGCTGGAAATATTGATGATCGCAAAGCCCTTATACCGAAGTAAATTCCTGATCGCTGTTTTCAAATAGTTTTTAAACATGGCTACGATATTTTACGTTATAAATGCTTTTCAGTTTTTTGTTTGCCCTCCTTTTAATCATATAAATCGTGGTTCATTCTGTTCTTAAAAGTTTTACCGGATTCGTTCGTACCGCCTGCCATACTTTGATGCCCGATGTAATACCAGCAATTACGAATAGCACAATCACTGAATTTATCAATGTGGAGGTCGCAATGCCTGAGTTTACCCCGAATATTGAATCAAGCAAAAGTTTTGTAAATGCATAACCACCGTAACAACCAATTGCAGCACCTATAAGAAATACCCAGAAATAGCCGCGATTGATCAATACCAGTATATGCCTTGCTCTTGCACCTGCCACTTTCCGCAGAGCTATTTCCTTCATTTTTTTAACTACGGTAAGCGAAACCAATGCAAACAATCCTGTGGCGGTAAGGAGGATCGAAATAAGCGCAAACCATGAAAAAATCTTTGCGATATTATTAGTGACCTGGAACGCTTCATGCGTTAAGTCGTTTTGATAAAAACCGGTGAAAGGTTTCATAGGAAATATCTTTTTCCATGCATCTCTTGTCTTCGCATACACTAATTCGAGATCCGAGACTTTTGCCTGCAAAACAAGAAACTGGTACCTGTTTTCTTTTCCCAGCTTCATTACTGCGGGTTCCTGCGGATCAAACAACTGATCAACCTTGAAATCTTTTAATACTCCAACAACAGCATAGTTCACACTATCAATAAACATTTTCTTACCGATCGCTTCTTTATCTTTCCATCCATAGTTAGCTGCAAGATTTTGTGTAATCAAAATTGAATTGGTGTAGTCTCCTTCCATTTGCGCATCGAACCCACGTCCTTCCGCCATTTTAAGATTCATTGTTTTTATATAATCTCTTCCGACTTCGAGATAATTGGTTTCACCTTTTTTGCCTTCTGCTTCCGCCACCACATTACGGTATCCATAACCAATATGACTTCTTGTTCCGGCCAATGCAGTGACTTGTGGAATAGCAGCTACCTCATTTCTAAAAGCCGGAAATGCAGCCGTATCAGTTATGATAACACCAATGGTATTTTTGATATTATATCCATAATCATAATTCTTTTGAAATTCGGCATTGCGCGCAAAGCCAATACCTGCAATAACTGTGATGATAGCAATAGATAATTGTAACCCCAGCATTATTCTTGAAAACAGACTGGTGCCGCCAAATTTTACTGTACCCCTGAAAATAGTTGAAGGATTGAACCGGGTAATATAAAATGCAGGGTAAGCGCCAGCAAGTAAAGTAGTTAATAAGACAGCACCACCAATAAACAAAAGAAGTGTAGCATCTCTAAAGTAATCTGCAGTGATCTTTACAGCAGTGAACATTTGGTTGAATGTCGGGAGCCAAAAGCGATTTAAAACAACTGACAGCAAAACCGCAAGACAAACAATAAAACAACATTCTAATAATAATTGAGTAACCAGTTGCCGGTGTGAACTTCCCATCACCTTTCTCATTCCAATTTCTTTTAACCTCCTGTTTGCATGAGCAACCGTGGTGTTGGAAAAATTCAAACAGGCAGAAAGGAAAATTAAGAGAGCCAGAGCAATAGGGCCAAACGCAGCGGAATTTTCGGGACGTTCCCAAAGTCCGTTATTGTCGATATCACCAATGATCGCATTTTCCCGCATTGAAATAAGTTTGAAGCCTGAAGCCTTCCAGTCCATTCTTGCTTTATTCTGTAAGGGTAAATACTTAGCAAGTGATTTTGTGATCAATGGAACATCTGCCTTATTCGGAATTCTGAAAAATGCTGCATCAAGCATCCAGGCCCAGTCATCATCAGCGATCTTTGAACCATCACCTTTTAAATAATTTTCAAAATTGGTAATAAACCCAAAGCGCATTGAAGAATTTGGCGGAACATCTTTTAAAACTCCCCTTACTGTTAGCGGCATCGCATAGTTTTCACCGGAATAAAGGATCAATGATTTTCCCACGGCATCCTGCTTGCCAAAATATTTTTTTGCGGTTGCTTCAGTAATGAGTACAGAATTCTTATCTGTAATATCATTTGTACCAGCCACAACAGGAAAATTGAATAGATCAAAGAATGCCGGATCAGTAAAATGCACTTGTTCGGCAAAAGGTTCGTTCTTATCATACTTTATATTCATGCTACGGCTGTCATAACGCACCGCTTCAGCTATTCCTGCAAATTCAGCCTGGGCCTGCTTTACAGCAGCCATTGGAAAAATGCCCTTTACACCATTTGCACCAGACTGAAAAGTCAAGGCCCTGTAAACATTATCCCGGTCCGTATGAAAATTATCAAAGCTGAAACTGAAGCGATAGGTTTGAAATCCCCAAACAATGGCAGCAAGACCGACACCCAATCCAAAAATGTTGAGTAATGTGTAGCCTTTGTAACGCCACATATTGCGCAAAACGATCTTATAAATGTTTTTAAACATAAAATATGTTTTAGGTGCTATGTTTTATTTTTTTTGTTATCAACATTTTCAATTCTATTCACCGTCCCTTGCGTCGTCCCGATTAAATCGGGATACTTCAGTAATTCTATTCATCATTATTTTCCTCATAATCTTTTCAAAATGCTTCAAACTTGCCTGCCGGCAGGCAGGTCGTGGTGCTGATCATTCGGTTCTTAAACTCTTTACCGGGTTCGCCATCGCTGCTCTTATTGCCTGGAAACTGATCGTTATAAATGCGATCAGTGCCGCCATCAACCCTGCTATTGCAAATACCCACCATGGCATGTTGATCCTGTATGCAAAATCCTGCAACCAGTTATGCATCACCCACCAGGTAACAGGAACTGCAAGCAGGAATGAAATACCAACGAGGGTTATAAAATCTTTTGATAAAATGAACAGTACATTTTGTACTGATGCTCCTAATACTTTCCGGATACCGATTTCCTTTGTTCGCTGTAAAATATTGTATGCTGATAGTCCCAATAATCCAAAACACGCAATCAGGATCGCCAGGAATGAGAACAGGCTGAATACTTTACCATACAACTTATCTGCTTTGTATTGCTGATCGTACGACTCATCAAGAAAATAATAATTGAAAGGGTCATTCGGGAAAAATTTATCCCAGGTTGTTTTTACACCGGCGATCGTTTTGCTCATATCAGCCGATTCTACTTTAACTGAATACGCATTCCGGCCATATTCACGAAGAAGGAGAATTTGAGGCTGAATACTCTTTTGCAATCCTTCCTGGTGAAAATCCTGTAATACCCCGATAATGGATATTGTATCCCTGCCCCTTATTAATTTTTCATTGATGGCTTTTTCGGGACTTTCAAATCCCATTTGAGCAATAGCCGTTTCATTTAGTATGGCCGCCTTATCATCTGTTTTAAAATCACGGGAAAAATTTCTTCCTGCCACTAATTTCATTTCATAAGAAGGAATATAATCATAGTCAATACCGATATGATAAAGAGTAACGGAACCCTGGTTCTGTTGATTTAAACGACGAACACCCTGGGTCCAATAAATTTCTTTACCCATAACAGTTGTTGAACCTGTTATATTTTTTATACCCGGCTGTTGGAGCATGGCAGTTTTGAATGGGTGCAAAGTGGCTCTGTAAACAGAATCCAGCATCGAAAAAGCGCCATCTAAAACAAGTGTCTGATTGATATTAGCACCCAGTTGCTGCTTGCGCATATAATTCACCTGCTGATAAACGATCATAGTACCGGCGATCATTACTACGGAAGTAGCAAATTGCAAAATGATCAATCCTTTCCGAAGACTCAATCCCCCCGAAGTATTTTTGAAAAGGCCTTTTAATACTTTGATCGGCTGATAGCCTGATATAACAAATGCAGGGTACACACCGGATAATAATGTTCCCGCAATAAAAATTGAAAAGAAGATGGTCCAATAAACCGGCTGCAACAGGAAACTGCCCTGTTCTCTTCCGATCATTTGATTGAAAGCCGGAGTAAGCAGGTACGCTGAAAAAACTGCGATAGATAGTGAGGCAAGATTCAACAATAAACTCTCCAGCAAAAATTGTGTGACCAGGGTTCTCCGCATAGCACCCATCATTTTTCTTATTCCAACTTCTTTTGCTCTTTCCACTGACCGTGCTGTCGCCAGGTTGATATAATTGATCCATGCAATACCCATTATAAAGAATGCGATCAGGAAAAGAAACGCTACTGATCTTCCATTTCCATTTACTTCGGCTTCCTGGTTATAATTCGAATAGAGATGAATATCCTGTAATGGCATCAGGTAAATCTCACACCGCACGTTATTTTTTTTATACCATTCAGTATTGTTGATGTATTGATCGCAGAATGCGGGAAATTTCTTTTCCAGTTTTTCCAGGTCTGTTCCCGGTTTTAATTGCAGGTAAGTATAAAAGTCATACCATCCCCAGCTTGTTTGTGTTTGATCGGTCGTGTCTCCAAATTGCCGTCCAATACTTCCCAGGGTAGAATAAGATAACAGGTGATTGATGACAAGATGCGAATTAGCAGGCAGCTCTTTGAATATTCCGGTTACCTGCAGCGTTCTTGAAAAATCCGGATCTCGTAACGTTAGGCTTTTCCCAACCGGATCTTCAGTTCCGAAATATTTCTTTGCCATTTCTTCAGACAACAATAATTTATCAGGAGCATCAAGTGCAGTTGCAGGATCTCCTTTCAGCAATTTTATATTGAACATTTTAAGAAATGAAGGATCGGCATAATAACCTTGCCGTTCATTAAATTTTACGTCTTTCCTATCATTAGATAAAAGAAGATTGGCATCATACAAGCGGCAAAAATCTTCAACTTCCGGGAAATCTTTTTTTAAGGTGGGACCAAATGCAGGATATATCGTAGCAGATTGCCAGGAAAGTTTTCCCTGCCGGTAAGAATCAAGACGCAGCCTTGCTATTTGCTTCGCTTTTTCCGGAAAGCTATCATAACTTCTTTCAAAAGAAACGTACTGGAAAATAAGTAAGCAGCATGTTATGCCAATGGCAAGTCCAAGAATATTCAACAAGGAATAGCCTTTACGTTTTATAAGATTCCTTAAAGCCAGTTTGAAATAATTACCGATCATAACAAAAAATTTATTCAGTTCTTAATGATTTTATCGGGTTAGCAACCGCTGCCTTTATTGCCTGGAAGCTGATCGTTATTAATGCGATCACTAATGCTAAAACAACAGCAACCAAAAATATCCACCAACTGATCTCAACACGATACGCATAATCCTGCAGCCACTTATTAATAGCAAACCATGATAATGGAAGTGCGATCAAAGCGGCAATCAAAACATATTTCAAAAAATCTTTTGATAACTTAAATACGATGTGTTGAAGAGTAGCTCCCAATACTTTTCGTATACCCACTTCTTTCACTCTTTTTTCTGCAGCGTAAGAAGCCAGGCCAAATAAGCCAAGACAGGAAATAATGATCGCTAATATGGCAAGTGCACCAACAATTGTACTTATTTGTGAATCGGCACGGTAAACTTGTTTAAAATGATCATCCAGAAATTCGTATTCATAAGGAATACCCGGATTAACTTTTTTCCAAACCGACTCAATATAATCCAGTGCTTCTTTTGCCCTGCTGCCATTTATTTTTACTGACATCTGGCCGAGTCCCCACCGGGACTGGTTGAACATGAACATGGTTTCGATCTTATGATGCAAAGAATTAAAATTGAAATCTTTCGCAATCCCAATGATCTGTCCTGCCGAATCAAATCCAAAGTTTTTACCGAGCAATGAGGAGAAATCTGACTTTGTATTATCTTTCAATAATTCTTTTGCCAGGGATTCATTGATGATGTATTCCCTGCCATTGGCAGAAGAGTCGGGAGAAAAGTCTCTCCCCGCCACCAGCTGGATTTTATAAAGCTTTACATAATCAGGGTCAACGATCAAACGGGTTGATGTTAGATCCCTTCTTGGTCCA
>Ga0075418_10006167_pt1 | contig 13531 bp, 9 predicted proteins | sample SoiMetdeltSBSDD2_FD_81776 | JGI IMG/M metagenome (GOLD analysis project Ga0075418, IMG submission 81776) | Bulk soil microbial communities from a Populus tree surrounding site in Tennessee, USA - Soil MetaG P. deltoides SBSDD2 | ecosystem: Environmental > Terrestrial > Soil > Tree plantation...
GCATCTCCATTCAATGGCTCGAGAGCGTACCCGACGATCGTGACGTTCCGGTCAGCGCCGGCAGTGGCTTGCCGTCCAGCGGCGGAAGCGGATCGATGCCGAGCCGCGCGAGGATCGTGCAGGAGACATCGGCAAGGTGGCCCTGCCCCTCGGTGCCACCCTGGATGCCCGGTCCCGCGGCGAGCGCGAACCCATCGGTCGAGTGCGTGCCAGGACGCGGATCCGGGTTCACGCCGGTGATCGAACCGATGCGGGGACTGACGATCGCCTCGAGCGGCGCCTCGTCGTTCCAGGTCACGATCACATCAGGCAGCTGCTCCTGGCGCGGGCCCGGGAAGACCTCGTTGCGAAGCCACACACGGTGCACGGCGGGCCGCCCGGTGGCGGGATTCTCCAGCTCCTCGAGACGAGCGCGGATCTCCTGACACACGTCCTCATACTGTGCCCCCGGCTCGACGATGCCGAAGGGCTCGCGGCCCTTCACGTTGATGCGGATGCAGCCCTCGAGATCGGTCGGCAGCGTAAACGCGCGCGTGCGCGACCAGTCGATGCTCCGCGTCTGCAGCCACACGCCGAGCCGATCGCGCAGACGCCAGGGCAGGCTGGCCGTCACCAGCCGCTTCGCCGACGCGGGGATCAGCTGATGAGCCCGCCCGACCAGGGACGGCGCTGCCGGTCGAGCGTCCGCGGCGGCACCGCCTCCCCCTGGCTCCATGTACCCGAGACGTGCCATCAGAGGCGGCAGCAGGTGCCACCCGCATCGATTTGGACGCACGCCATCGCCGCTGACCACGATGACCGTCGTATCGGAGGGGACGCTCGCGCGCAGCACGCCCAACGCCTCGTCGACCTCGGCGTACACGCGATACAGCGGCTCGAACGCCGAAGCTTCCGCCGTGTCCACCGAATCGACGCCACGCGGCCAGAGGTAATGACCGGCCGGATGGGTTTCACAGAAACCGACGACGGCGAGCGCCCAGTCGCTGTTCTCGAGCAGCCAGCGTGCGGTGGTCGTCTTGTACCTGACGCTGCGCGACAGACGTTCTTCGATGTGATCGGGAACACCCAGCCCCAGTCGTTTGGCCTCGAACCCGAGCGGGTAGGCGCCAAATCCTGACTTGATCTGCCCGAGCAGCTCCGGCGGCTGGGCGCACGGCTCGCCGTACCACGCCCACGTGCCCCAGTCGAAGATCGCGCGCCCGCGAAACCCGGCTTCGGGAAACGTCTCCGGCACGTCGTAGACGACGGTCGGACGTTCGCGAGCGTCGGCCAGCTTCCAGAGGGTGTCGACGCCGTACTGATCGGGCTCGATGTATCGCGCGAGCTGGTGACCGGGTTTCGGTTGATAGGGGTAGTACACGCCGTGACGTCCCGGCAGCGTCCCGGTGGCAAACGTGGGCCACGTCGAGGTGTGAAGGACCCGCGCGGTGGACTCGAGCGTCAGCGAGGCGCCAGCCGATTGCAACGCCGCGAAATGCGGCAACCGCCGTTGCCGGACCCAACGGCGAATCAAGCCGCCGTCGCCCATGTCGAGGCCGAGCACGAGCACGCGTCCAGAGGACGAAGCGCTCATCTGCTGTGCTTTTCCGCCGCGCCTGGCCGCGTCACGATTCGTCCGCCCCGCGCCGTTCCGGCGTCCGCCGATCCGAAGGGATCGATGCTGGTGGTGAGGCGCCTCATGATACTGCACCAGCAAGCGCCCATCAGGATCCTTCGCAGCGCCGATCTTTAGATCGGCGGGGACAGAGGCAACTTCAGGCGCTCGTCCCCTTCAAGTGCTCGGCGAGGCGAACCGCAAGGGCCACGATCGTGAGCGTCGGATTCGCATGACCGGCTGTAGGAAACACTGCGCTGCCGGCGATGAACAGGTTCGACACACCGTGCACCCTGCAGTGCTCGTCGACGACGCCTTCGCGCGGATCGGCGCTCATACGGGCCGTGCCGATATGATGCGACGCATCGGTGTATCGCAGGTCACCGTCGTCTGCCGACGCGTGATCGAGCCGGCCCAACCCGTTTTGCCGCAGGCGGGCGTCGAGCAGATCGTGGAGGCGCATCAGCGTCTCGGTTTCCTGCCGTCCCACCACCCAGTTCAGCACCAGGCGCGGCATGCCGAAGCGATCGCGTTCGCCTCCGAGGTAGACGCGACTCTGCGGATCGGGCACCTGCTCGCAGTAGTTCACCACGACGAGATCGGTGACCCCCTTGCTGAAGCGCTCCTTGAGCTGCCTGGCCGCGCGATAGAGAGGGTGCGGCATCAGCTCGCGGGGCGCCAGCAGGTAGATCAGCTCCGGTACTTTGGCGAGCGTGGGGCGCGAAAGGCTGAGGCGCTTCCCTGCGTATCCGGCCCGCAGGACGATCTTGGCCGAGTGCACGACCGACTGGTACGCGCGGGCCGTCTGATCGGACCACTGGCGCTCGAGCGTGAGATAGCTGTTGAGGAGCCTCTCGCGCTCCTGAACGCGGTCCTTCAGCTGAATGCCGACTTGCGCCATGCCCTCCGCGAGCGCGACGCCAAGCAGGCCTGGCAGCTTCCGCGGCGCGGCCAGCCTGACCCGTCCGAACACGGCACGTGGATGGTCCATGTAGTAGCGGCCGACGACGTCGTGCTGGTTGCCGATTCCCGCGGCGACAACGGAGCGCGACGCCAGCAGCAGCCTGGCGGTTTCGAGACCGCCGCACGCGAGCACGAATCGCCTGGCCGTGACGCGGGTGCGGCTTCCGCCGAGGGTGGCCACGGTGCACGACTCGAGGCGCGTGCCGGCTGAATTCAGTTGCAGGTCGATGGCGTTCGCGTTGAGGTAGATCGCGATGTTGCGCGAGGCCTGCAGCCGCGCGCGAAAGGCCTTGCCGAAGCGAAGCGGCCGGCGGCCCCAGAAGGAGAGGTTCGGCTGAAGATCCTCGTTGTCGGCGAGCTGCCGCTCGATCGGATGCGTGCGGCTGCGCTCGAGCACCGTTTCGAGCGACTCGCTCGACGGCAGGCGGAGAATCCTTGCCGCGCGGGGATAGTACCGATCCACCTCCTCATACGGGATCGGCCAGCCGCTGGCGGGCACCCACTCGCGACGCCGGAAATCGATCGGCGACAGCGTCATGCTCCGGCCGGCCCAGAGGTTCGACGTGCCGCCGAAGTACCGCGCCCTCGACATGAAGTTCTCGCGGACGGGGTATCCGGTGACGTCGAGGGCGTAGAGTGCCTGCGTCTCCTCATCCGGTCCATCGCTGCCGCTCTCGATGATGCAGACGGTCTGCCGTCCGCCATCCAGCTCGGTCGCAACGGTCAGCCCGGCAGCGCCGCTGCCGACGATGCAGACGTCCGCGTCGATGGTTGCCGCCGGTGAAAGGTCGTTCGCATCGACGACTCTCACGCGGCGGGCCTCTCGGGAGCGGCCGCCGGGTTCATCGGATGTCTCGGCATCACCAGACTAAAGTCTTCCTCTGGGCTGGAGACACGGCTCGAAAGTGCCGAGACGCATCGACCTTTGCCCGAGTAAGTGTCAGATTACGAGTGGCTTAGTGGCTTTGTTCAGTTTCGTGCCACATCGCCGGTAGCGGCTGTGAAATTGCTCGGTCTTCTCCCGTGTCGCGCCCCATCCGGGTGTCCATTATCGTGCCGGTGTGCAACAACCCGCGAGATCTGCGGGAGTGTCTCGCCGCGCTCAATGCCTCGTCGTACTCGAACTTCGAGGTCATTGTCGTTGACGACGCCTCTACGGACGAGACGCGGTCGGTGGCGAGCGCCGGCGGCGCCAGCGTGCTCCGGCTGACCAAGAACTCAGGGCCCTCTTCGGCACGAAACCTCGGGGCGCAGCACGCGACCGGCGACATCCTCTTCTTCGTCGACGCCGACGTCGTCGTCGGGCCCAACGCGGTGAGCCGGGTGGTGCGAACGCTCGAGCAGCACCCGGAAATCGCCGCTGTGTTCGGCTCTTACGACAGCGAGCCTCGTGCCAGGGGAATGGTGAGCCAGTATCGCAACCTGCTGCATCACTACGTGCACCAGCATGGCGACGAGGCGGCGTCGACCTTCTGGGGAGCCTGCGGCGCGATTCGTCGCCACGTGTTCGCGTCAGTCGGCGGGTTCGACGAGAAGCGATATCCGCGCTGCATCGAGGACATCGAGCTCGGCTACCGGCTGCGGCGGGCGGGCCATCGCATCATGCTCGACAAGGGGCTTCAGGGAACGCATCTGAAGAGATGGACCCTGCGGTCGATGATTCGCACGGACATCTGCTGTCGCGCGATCCCATGGACCCGTCTCATCTTCGAGACGAAGAGCGCGCCGGACGATCTGAACCTCAGAGACGGCCAGCGGGCGTCGGTCGCCGCCGTCGGCATCGCGCTCTTGTCGCTGCTGCTGGCGCCGTTCCGCACCGAGGCGATCGTCGTGGCGGCGGCAGCGCTGCTCGTCGTGCTCGTGCTGAATCGGTCGCTGTACGGCTTCTTCCTCCGGCATCGCGGTCCGCTCTTCGCCACCGGCGCATTTGCGATGCACGTGCTCTACTACTTCTACGGTGGGGTGACGTACCTCTACGTCTGGTGCGACTGCCGACTGTGGGGCGGCGAGCGTTCGCTGACGCTCTCGCAGGGCATCAAGGCCCTGCCGGCGCCATCGGCGAGAAAGACAGCCTCGCTGTGAACGTGCTCCTGGTCTCCCCCTGGTTTCCGTCCCCGGCGTTCGGGGGCGCGCTCATCCGGGTGTTCGAAACGCTCCGGCACCTGTCGCGCAGCCACCACGTCACGCTGCTCGCCCCGGTTGATGCACCGCCTGCGCCCGATCACCTCCGCGCGCTCACCGACCTCGGCATCGAGGTCAACGCCGTTCGTGTATCGGAAGCGGGTCCCTCAGTTGCTTTCAGGCTGGCGCGCGGCCTGCTCCGCGGCCGGCCGCTGATCCAGGGGCTGCACTTCGACGCGGCGATGGCGCGCGAGCTTCGCCGTCTGACGGCCCGGCACGCCTACGACGTGATCCACGTCGAGCACTCGTTCATGGCGCCGTACGTGTCCTGGATCAGCCCGGAGAGCACCGCGCGCACGGTGCTGTCGATGCACAACATCGAGTCGCTGCGATTTCGCCGCGAGATGCACGTCGCCCGCTGGGGCCTGCGGCGGCTCGCGCTGGCGGCCGATCACGTGCTGTTCGGCTCGTGGGAAGATCGCGCGGTGCGTCAGTTCGACGCGATTGCCGCGGTGTCGTCGCTCGAGCAGACCTGGGCCCGCGACCGAGCCCCGTCGGCCCCGGTGAACCTCATTCCAAATGGCGTGAACCTGAAGTTCTTCGAGCCGGTCCAACGGACGGACACCGCGCGCGCCGTCGTGTTCACCGGCTTGATGAACTATCCCCCGAACGTCGACGCCGTGGTGTGGTTCTGCGACGAAATCCTGCCGCTCGTCAGGCAGCGATACGCGGACGTCACGTTCTCAATCGTCGGCGACAAGCCGACGGCCGCCGTGCAGGCCCTGGCGCGCCGCCCCGGCGTCGAGGTCTGGGGACGCGTGCCGGACGTCCGGCCGTATCTGGCGAACGCCGATGCGCTCGTCGTCCCTGTCCGGTCGGGTGCGGGGACGCGCCTGAAGATCCTCGAAGCGATGGCGATGCGCCGACCTGTCGTGTCGACGTCGCAGGGAGCTGAAGGGCTGGACGTCAAGCCGGGCAGCAGCATCCTCATCGGGGACAGCGCTGCGGCCTTCGCCGATCAGGTGTGTGCGCTGCTGGCCAATCCGCGTCTCGGCGACGCGCTCGGACAGGAAGGGCACCGGCTCGTCGAGGAGCGCTACGGTTGGCCGATCTGCTTCCGGGGCCTGGACGCTCTCTACGGAAGCGTCGCCAGGCGGCCCGTCCTTGGCGACATGGCTGCGGTCGAGGCGGTGGCGCGATGAGCGTGCGGCGCCGTCTGTCGGTGTGTTACGCCGCACCGGGCCAGAACCTGGTGCCGTGGGCGGGGCCCACGCGCAACGTGCTGAGCGTGGCTCAAGCGCTGAGCCAGTGGGCGGACGTCACGGTCGCCTTTCGTCAGATCGCGCATCCGATCGACGCGCACGGATATCGTGTCATCGCCATCGAGCCAGGCACGTCGGCCTCCACGTCGCTCGGCGACGATAAGACGTCGCTCGGCGACGACAAGACGTCGCTCGGCGACGATAAGACGTCGCTGGGCGACGACAACGCCACGCGCGGCCTCCACCCGTTCCGGCATCTGTCGTACTGCCGCGAGCTGCAGTCGTTCGCGCGGCGGCACGCTGGCGCCTTTGACGTGGTGCTGGAAAAGGGATGGCGCCTGTCGGGATGGCTCTCGATGGCATTCCAGCGGGCCGGCGTGCCCGGTGTGCTCGTCGAAAACGACATCCGCTTCTGGACCGAGCCGCTCGACCACGCCCGCCAGCTGGCGAAGTACGCGCTGCACGGCTTGTCACACGGCGTTGCCGCGTACGGCTCACGACGCGCGTCGGGTGTCATCGCCGAAACCGACGAGCTCAAGGCGATGCTGGTCGCCCGGCGGCGTGTGCACCCCGATCGGATCCGCGTCGTCGGTCTGGGCGTGGATCACTCGCAGTTTCGGCCCGTCGAGCAGGTGTTCGCACGGCGATCGCTTGGCGTCGAATCGGACGCCTACCTGATGGTGTACGTGGGCGCGATGGACGAGTACCACGATCTCGCGCCGGTGATCGACGGGCTCGCGCTCAGCAAGGCGCCGGTGGCGCTCCACGTGGTCGGCGACGGCGAGTACCGGGCTCGCTACGAAGCGCAGGCGGCGCGGGCGGGCGTGGCGTGCCGCTTTTACGGCCGGGTGCCCCACGATCAGGTACCGCGGCACATCGCGGCGGCGGATCTGTGCATCGCGCCCTATCGAAGCGAGGCGTTCCGCGACCGGCGGCTGATGTTCTCGACGCTGAAGGTCCCGGAGTACATGGCCTGTGGACGCCCGGTCGTGAGCGTCCCGAGCGCCAGAATCGAGAAGCTCGTGACCAACGGTGTGTCGGGCTTCGTGTTGCCGAACGACACGCCGTCATGGCGCGCCTTCCTGGTCGCCGCGCCGTCGCGCGAGCGGCTGGCGTCGATGAGATCGGCAGCGGCGCGGGCCGTCGAATCGATCACGTGGGCAGGAACGGCGGCCGAATACCTGGATGTGTGCGAGCGCGTGATCGGGGCGGAACCCGGCGCGCCCGCGGCGGCAGTCGCCGACGCGGAGAGCCTGGTGCGTTAATCGGAAGCGAAAGGGAGACATGCACGTCAAGAGATTCCAGCAGCGGGCAACACTGGGCTTCAGATACGTGAAGGAGTATCTGATGGATGGCGTGTCCGAGGGGTACGACCGCACCTACGTGCCGGCCAAGCCGCTCGACGTCATCTGCGAAATCACCTACGTGTGCAATCTCGAGTGCCCGACGTGCTTCCGGTGGACGTCGAAGCCTGACGAGCACGAGTTGACCGCCGATCAATGGAAGGGCGTCCTGGCCAAGCTCAAGGCATGGCTCGGACCGTTCAACCTGACCTTCACTGGCGGCGAGCCGTTCCTGCGGCCCGACATCCTGGAAATCTTCAGGTTCGCCGCTGACAACGGCATCGTCACCGGCGTCGTCTCGAACGGATCGCTGATCGACAAGACGCTGGCACGGAAGATCGTGGCCTCCGGGCTGGACGGCCTGACGCTGTCCCTCAACAGTCTCGTACCGGAGATCCACAACAAGACCAGGGGCACGAACGGCGCCTTCAACGAGGTGATGACGGCACTCGACAACATGAAGGACCGGGACGGCATGCGGTTGGTGCTCAGCTGCACGATCATGAAGGAGAACGTGGCTGGTCTGCCAGACGTGATCGAGTTCGCGAAGGCCCGCGGTCTATACGGCGTGAACTTTCAACCGATCATGCCGGCCACGACGCTTCCTGTCTTCAACAAGGATGGTCAGACCGTCAAGTTCTCGGTCGGGAGCCCGTATCGCAACCTGCTGAAACAGGAAGAAAACGGCGGCGTCGACCAGGTGTTCGAGCGCCTGCTGTCGATGAAGGCACGCGGCTTCCCCATCCTGAACTCGGCCCAGCACCTGAGACAAATCGCGAAGTATCTCCAGGAACCGACCAGTCCCGACATCATCGCCGAGACCTGTAAGGTGGGGGTTCGGAACCTCAACATCGACCCATTCGGCAACGTGCGCCTGTGCTCGATCATGGACGCTGTTGGAAACGTGGCCAATGACTCGCCGGCTGACATCTGGCGCTCGATGAACGCCGGCACCCAGCGCACCGACATCCGCACCTGTGACAAGGTGTGTCGTCTGATGTTCTGCAATTACAAGGAGCTCGACTTCAAGTTCAAGGCAAAGCGCGTGATGTCGGCGCTGACCGCGTCGTGACGCGTCGGGCCTGACGATGAATTCCGCCGAGCTGAAGCTCGGCGCTGCGGCCGGCGAACCAGATGGCGTCATGGGCTCATGCCCGTGCACGTCTGGTGCGTGCGGCCTGCGTCAGGTGCAGCCCCGCCAGGAACGCATCAACTCCTTCAGCTGCGCCGTATCACCCCTGTCTTTCTCGACGAGCACGACTCCATCGCGGTAGAACACGATTCCGAACTGCTCGCGGGACGCGGCCGTCAAGGTCGCGAAGTAGTCCTCGCAGCGCCACGTACGCTGGTCTCTCAGATTCAGGAAGATCGCGGTCGCCTCCCGATGGAGGCCCGACACTGGAGCTCTCGGAATCATCTCGATCCAGGTGCGCTGCGACAGGTGCGGGGCGTAGTGAGCGGTCGTCAGGAGGCCGGCCTTGGTCGGCACGCGTTCGAGGCCTTCGCGAATCGCCGGATCGTTGGACCACACGAGCGACACGGCTCCCGCCGTACCCATCGCCTGCATCTGCACGCCGTTCCTGAATGAGACCGAGTTGGTCCCGGTCACCGGATTCTCGTAGACCCAGCTCGCCAGAACGGCCACGACCATCAGCGCGGACGCCCCGAGCACCATCGGGTCGTTCATGCGTGGCTTGCCGGCGCGCGCGGCATCGTGAAGGCCGAACAAGGCTCCTGAACCGAGACGACGCAGCCCGACAACTGTCGCAATCGACATGAACGGCAGCACGGGAGCCATGTAGTGCGCATAGATCGTCCCCTGCGACGACCAGTCGGCCAGAAAGTTATAGGCAAGGGTCGGTGCCGCGGGCAGCAAGGCCACCCAACCCACGAGCGGCAGGAACGCAAAGGGCGCGAGCAGGTGAACGAGCGTCGCCAGGCGCTCCGGAGCGAAGAGCCTCTCCAGCACCGGCAAGGGCGCCGACAGAAGCGCCCACAGCATGCCGGAGGGGCTGTCATCGAGCCAGTGATAGCGGGCCAGCGTATCCGACGGCTCGCCGCGAAAGGCGGGGATGACGACGAGCAACGCGATCGCCGAATACGCGACTCCGACCATCGCCCAGGTCCACCCGAAACGCCGATACCCATGGAAGAGGGCTGCCATGATGCCGGTGGCTGCGATAGTGAGGCCCAGGTTCTCCTTGCAGAAGAGCGTGAGGAGCATGAGCATCGAGGCGCTTCTCAGGTCCCCGGCGTCGATGCGTTCGTAAATCCAGATCAGCAGCGGAATGCAGAGCGCCTCGACATGAAAGTCGTAGCGGTTCACGAAGCCAAGCGGCGGATAGGCCAAGCTGCAGAACACGACGCCGAGAGCGATCGCCGGGGATGCCAGCTGGCGGCGCGCCAGACGGTACAACGGCACGGCGCTGAGAGACAGCACGACAGTCTGAAACGCGAGCAGCACGTACGGAGACGCCACGAACAGATAGCCGAGGCTCAGGACCGCCAGATACGGCCTGATGTGATCGCCGAGATCGCTTGTCACCTCGATGGTGCGATCGAGCAGGCGGCCTTGTGAACTGTTCCAGACGACCTGATTCATGATGGCGAGGTCGTAGGACGAGTGGAAGTAGTAGTGGCGCAGGAATGACACGCCGCACCACAGGCCGCAGTACCCGAGCATGAGCACTGCCAGGAGCGCGGGCGCGCGCGCCGGACGTTCCACGATCCACGCGTCAATCCGATGGAGCGTCTCGAGCGAGTGAAGCCTGACGCGGCCGCCTATGCTGGATATGCGGAGCAACACTGCCGGTGTGATCTCCAAGAGACGTTGAGGACGTCAGCGGCTGATCCAAGATTCAGAACGCGACGTGCGCGATCTGTTCGCGTGCCCCTCGACGCGCCGATGCGTCGACAGGCACTCAACAAGGGTGTCGACCGTCGCATTATGCCGCAAGCGACCGCAACAGACGGTGACTGGGATAGCCTCCGAAAAGAAGACTTTTGTCGTGTCATTCGGGGACCGGGCGCGTGGCTCCTTGCAACAGGACTGCAGCAACAGGAGGCGGCGTCTCCCTTCTGGACGGCGCGTCGCTTGCATCGCCGTGCACTCGTAGCACGTCAACGGGACAGGTCTGCTTCCCTATCCTCTATTGACGAGCTCCCGTTGCGCTTCCCTTCGGAACGCCCGATTTCTGCCGTGCGCTGATCGTGCGGCACTCCATCGGTGCGCGTCCGACCAACACGGATACGACAGACCTTGAATCCATGCTGACACGTTCAGGGAGATCGTCCCGTCCCTTCCCGCATGACTGACTCGCGTCGTCTTCGCTACGTCATCACGATCGCTGCGGCGGTTGCCGGCCTGGCGCTCTTCGCTTACTCCCTGCGGGAGGCGGGCGTCCCGCAGATCGTCGAACATGTCAAAGGCATCGGCTGGGGTCTGCTTTTGATTCTCACCCTGGCCGGCATACGGTTCATGCTGCGCGCCGAAGCCTGGCGCCTTTGTACGCCGGTCGGCTCACGGCTGACGCTGCGGCAGGCGTTCATGGCGTTCGTCGCGGGCGACGCACTCGGCAACATCACGCCGCTCGGCTTGATCGCGAGCGAGCCGACCAAGGTGTTCCTCACGCGTCATCACCTCGCGACACGCCAGTCAGTCGCGTCGCTCGCCGCGGACAATCTCGTCTACGTGCTGTCGGTCGTTGCGATGATCGCCCTGGGACTGGGGCTGACGCTGGCGACGGTGCCGCTCTCGTTCGAAACCAGGGAGTGGCTGATCGCCCTCCTGGTCGTGCTGGCGCTCGTGTGTGCGGGGGTGCTCTACGTGCTTGGGATGCGGCAGCCTGCGACGAACGGGGGGTCGCGCTGGCTGAACCGGCTGACCGTCGTCTGGCAGTCGGTGTCGGAGTTCTCAGCCTGCCATCCCGCACGGCTGTGGCGCGCGTTTGCGTTCGATCTGCTCTTCCACGCGGTCGCGATCCTCGAGACCTTTCTCGCGCTCGGCTGGCTGCTGGGAGACAGGGCCCCCTCGCTCGCCGAAGCGATCATGTTCGAGTCCCTGAATCGCGTCATCACCGTCGCCTTCAAGTTCGTTCCGCTCCGCGTTGGCGTCGATGAAGTGGCGTCGGGCGCCTTCGCCAGCCTGATCGGGCTCAATCCTGCCTACGGCGTGGCGCTCGCGCTGGTCCGGAAAGTACGGAATCTCTTTTGGATGGGCACCGGGCTGGCGCTCATCGGCGTCCACCACGTGCGAGAAACCCCGAAACTGGAACATCAACGCGCCGTCCTGCGCACCGGACCCTGAACAGTCCGTACGGTGCGCGCCGCCTCGCGAGCGTGCGTCACCTCCTCATGCGATAGTGCGCCCGGATCCTCAAGAGATCCCACGCCGATCTCGCGAAATCGATCCAACGTACCTTGGAGCCAGCCACGTCGTGCCACTGCCGGAGTGGAGACTCATATACGACCTGTTCGGGTTGCGCTAGAGAGGACGCACGCCGGGCTTCGATCAGCCGGGCGAGAATCTCCACGTCGAAGACCCATCTCGACACGAACCGCTGCTGAAACAGCGACGGCAGCGTCGAAGAGCATCGGAACAGCTTCGCCCCGCACTGCGTGTCGTAGACGGGAAGATCCAGGATGACGGATGCCGCCGTCGCGAATACGCGGCCGGAATAGTGCCGGGCCGGTCGCCGTTCGATGTCCCGCCCGAGCAGCTTCACCCGCGACCCGATGATGACTTCGAGCTCCGGGCGAGCATCGGCAACCTCGATGAACTCCCGGATAGTACTTAAGGGCGTGGCCAGATCGGCATCCCAGAATCCCACATAGTCGGTCTTCGCATCGATGCCTGCGAGGATTCCCTGGCGAACCGCCTCCGCCTTGCCGCTATTGCGCCGAAGATTCAGGACCCGAAACCTGTCGGGGTCCGACGCCGTGAGAGACTCGATGACGGCAAGGGTGTCGTCGGTGCTCCCGTCGTTGACAAACAGGAACGCGATCCTATGGGACCCTGCTGTAAAGCTCCGGAACGTCGCAACATCGAGGCGATGCCCCTCGTTATAACAGGGGACGACGATTACGGCGCTCGCCATCGTGGTCTCGCTCGGCGTCCGAAGTCTTGCGCGGTGGTTGCTTCCAGCACGTAGAGGACGAGCACGTAGATCCCCGGAGCCGCCGTGGTCGAATCATCGAGGCGGAAGTCCGCAGCCTCCATGCAACACTTGGGGCGGGCTTCGACGCCGGCCAGGACCGATGCAAGCCGCAGGGCATCTTACGTGTTTCGCGGAAACGCCGCCAATTGTGGCCGCACTTCGCGAGCGGCTTCGCTGGGATGTTCGGCAGTGCAGCCGATAAAGTCTACTGGGACGTAGACATCGCCCGGGACTGAGGCGGGCCTGACTGTTTGTGCTGAAGAGGGGGAAAAGGGGTGACGTCCGAACGACCGGTTGCGCGCGCCGTTTGGCACGAGGCTGGCACCATCTACATCCCTGCGGATGTGACCAACACGTCTCGGATGCCGACGTCGGTGAACCGTGCGCTTCAATCACGTCTCATCCGAGCACCACACGCGTTGCCCCTCGATCAGGTGAGCCCGATTTGACCATCAGTGACAGCCGCTGCCGAAAATTGACGGCGCTCCAGCCGTGACAGCCGGAACGGGCGAGGCTCACCGCTCTCCGCGGCACGCGGCACGCGGCATCCTTCAAGGCGTCGTCGGCCGGGGACTGAGCTTCGGCTGCGCGTATCTGGCAACCATCCTCCTGGCGCGCCGGCTGGGTCCCGAGGACTACGGCACGTACGGAATGGTCATCTCCGTGCTGCTCTGGATCGAGCAGACCGGTCGCTTCACCATACCGCCGGCGGCGGCCAAGCTGATTCCGGAGCAGCACGAACGTGCGGGGGCCATCCAGGAGGCGGCGCTGATCATTTGCTTGGTCCTGTTCACGGCACTGGGTGCGCTGCTCTGGCTTGCTGCGACACCGCTCGCGAGCCTGTTCGATATCGGCGACCAAGGCGCCCGGCTGTTTCGCGTTGCCGCCCTGGATCTGCCGATCTTCGGCGCGTACTCCGTGTATCGCGGCGTGCTCCAGGGGCATCACGAATTCCTCGCCCTGAGCATCTCTGACGTCATCTATGCAGCCGGTAAGCTGGCAGCGGTGATCGTGTTACTTGCCTCGCTCACGCTGCCCGGCGCACTGCTCACCAACATCGCGGCGTCGGCGGCCGCCCTGCTGTACGTGGGC
>Ga0075418_10006174_pt1 | contig 13517 bp, 11 predicted proteins | sample SoiMetdeltSBSDD2_FD_81776 | JGI IMG/M metagenome (GOLD analysis project Ga0075418, IMG submission 81776) | Bulk soil microbial communities from a Populus tree surrounding site in Tennessee, USA - Soil MetaG P. deltoides SBSDD2 | ecosystem: Environmental > Terrestrial > Soil > Tree plantation...
CTGGCCGAGCACGGCCACGAGGCGATCGCCGCGTCACCGAGGTCGGGCGTCAACACCCTGACCGGCGAGGGGGTCGCCGAGGTACTGTCCGGCGCGCAGGTCGTCGTCGACGTGTCCAACTCACCCTCGTTCGAGGCCAAGGCGGCGCTGGATTTCTTCACGACCTCGACCGGCAACCTCCTCGCAGCCGAGACCACAGCTGGTGTGGGCCATCATGTTGCGCTGTCGGTCGTCGGCACCGAACGCCTGTCGGACAGCGGGTACCTCCGAGCGAAGCTGGCGCAGGAGAAGCTGATCAAGGAATCCGCCATCCCCTATTCGATCGTGCATGCGACCCAGTTCTACGAGTTCGTCAACAGCATCGCCGACGCCGCCACCGACGGCACCACGGTCCGCCTTTCGCATGCGCTCATCCAACCCATCGCAGCCGACGCGGTCGCCGACACGGTTGCACGCACAGCTGTGGGCGAGCCCATCAACGGAACCATCGAGATCGCCGGACCAGAGCAGTTCGGTCTGGATGAGCTGATCCGCAGGGGCCTGCGCTTCCGAGGAGACCCGCGAGCGGTCGTCGCCGACCCCGAGGCCCGCTACTATGGCGCCCTCCTCGAGGAACGCACCCTCCTACCCGGCGCGGACGCCCTCACCCTCGACCCCCCCTTCGAAGACTGGCTTGTGCAAACCGCACCACAGAACTAGCACCCTCTCCGGTAGGCGGCGACCTGGGGAAGCGACGCTCAGTGGTCCTGATCGTAGGTTCGGACGCGGTCCTGAGCACAACTCGGGCCTGCGCGCCTGCCGGAGTCCGGGCCGTTGCCTCCGCCACCCTGTCGCGATCCACAGCGTCTCGGGACGCGGCCGTCAGCTCCGCTGGCGGGTCCGAAGTCGCCTGCCAGACCGCAAGCAACGGCCCTCGCCCAGGAGGCTGCCTAGGATGATGGCGGCATGAATGGACTATCGGCATCGGGGCTGGCCGCAGGTCGCGCGTGATGGCCGGCGCTGCCGCTGATGGCGTGATCCGGGACGAGCTCCCGGACGACACGCTCCTGGTGTTCTTGTCCGATACCCATATTGGCGGCGCGGCCGGCAGCGACATCTTCGAGTCCGCCGCCGAGCTCACCCTGCTGCTGGAGGATCTCAACCGTCACCACGGGCCAGTCGAGCTCGTGCTGGCCGGGGACTTCCTCGACGTCCTGCGCATGGAGGATGACAGCAGCGGCGATCGGGTGGCCGCGACGATCGCCCGCCCCGAGTACCGGGAGTTGTTTCGGGCGTTGCAAGCCTTCGCCGATGTCCCTGGCCACCGGGTGGTGTACCTGGTCGGGAACCACGACGCCGAGGTCTGGTGGAACCCCCAGATCCAGCGATCTCTAGATGAGGCAGGGCTGGTCGATGTGTTTGGGTTGTCGTACACGGCCAGCTTCACCTCCCTGCCCGACCAGCTCGTCTACTGCGAGCACGGCAACCAGTTCGACCCGGCCAATGCCGTCGTCGACTACGCCAATCCGCTCGACACGCCGGTCGGCACCCATGTGCTCACCGAGATGGTCCGCCCGATCGGGTCCGGGGTAGCCGCCGCCGGCCTCAACCTGCGAGAGGTGAGCTACGTCTCCCGGTCGCCGCCCATCCCGGCCCCGCCGAGTGGATCGCGGGGCGCATCTTCTACCAGTTCCTCGGCCAGATACTCCGGTGGCTCCTGGTTCTCCTAGCCTTCCTGGCCGTGGCCTACCTCGCCTATGAGGGAATCAGTGGTTCTCGGGTGTTGCGCTCCGTCGTGATTGAGACAGCCTACGGCGTGGCGGTGCTGGTCTTTGCCCTCGCGGTCGTGTTCTTCATCAGCCGTCGGACGACCCAGGATGTCGTCACCACCCTGGCCGCACGGTTCCCATGGCTGGCGCCAGGGTCCGAGCGGAGCCGGGAGGAGCTGGCGATCCGCCAGCGTCTGGAGGACGGCCGGCCACCACCGATGGCGCCGGACATGTCGGGCCCGGCACTAGCCGTATTCGTTTCCGGTCATACTCATGCCCCGGCAATCTCAGAGCTGGCTCGAGCCGACCGGAGCAGAACGGTGATCGTCAACACTGGCTGCTGGCTGCGCCAGCTCCAGCCCGTGCCGGCCTGGCTTGGCGGCCCGCCGGTGTTCGTACCCACCTTCGTCCACTCCCACGCCCGCGTCCGATGCAGTCCGGAGGGGATGTCGGTGGAGCTATGGGACCATCCCAGGCCGGCCGACCGGCGGCTGCCCTGGATCGAACGGGTCGCGATCGTCGGCCGGATGCCGCCCAAACCGCCAGCCGCCGAGCCGCGGCTGGTCGCCCGGCAGACGGTCGTCCGTCGGCCACCCCTCGGAGACGGGGCTCCTCGATGACCGCGGCGCAGGGCGGCGGCGAGTACCTGGACCGCGACCGGTTCCAGGCCCTGGTTATCGGCAGCGGCTTCGGCGGCGCGGTGGCGGCGTGCCGGCTCGCCCAGGCGGGGGTCGGCGTGGCGGTCGTCGAGCGTGGCCGGCGCTGGCCACCTAGGAGCTTCCCCCGCGACCTGTCCCGGCTCGACGCCGGGTGGCTGTGGCTGTGCAACCATGGCCTGTACGACGCACGGCCCCTCAACGACATCCTGGCCGTGCAGGCCGCCGGCTGGGGCGGCGGGTCGCTGGTGTACGCCAACGTGGCCGTGCGCCCGCCCCAGGAGGTGTTCGATCGCTCCTGGCCCGAGCCGTACAGCCGCGCCGTCCTCGAGCCCTACTACGACCTGGTCGCGCACATGCTGGAGGTCCGGCCGGTTCCGGCCGACCCGCGAACGGGCCAGCTGCCCCCCAAGACCCGGCTCATGGCCAAGGCCGCCGGGCTCCTGGGGCAGCGTGACGGCTTCCTCCAACCTAACCTGGCCGTGCGGTTCGAGGGGGAGGGACCGCACCGGTTCGGCGTCGCCCAGAAACCCTGCACCTTCTCCGGCCAGTGCGACATCGGCTGCAACGAGGGCGCCAAGAACACCCTGGACCTCAACTACCTGGCCCTGGCCGAGCGGCACGGCGCGGCCGTCGCCACCCTGACCGAGGCGGTCCACATCGCCCGCGCCGGCGACGGCTACCGGGTCCGCCTGCGTGAGCATGGCCACCCGGGCGCCGCCCGCGAGGGCGTCGAACGCGACGTGACGGCCAGGTACCAGCACTCCACTGCCACAGCGCCGATCCGCTCCTTGCGGATGCAACGATTGCCCATCCACCGTCAGCGGGTCTACCCCAACCTCATCTACTTCAACGAGGTTCGCCGCCGGCAACACCCAACCGCCGGTATCCGCGTTCCCGGGCCTGCCCCCGGACGATGCGCCGCTCCAGGTGATCACGGCCCGTCCCCGTGGCTGGCGGTTTCATCACACACAACTCGCACGAGCCGGATGATCGTCTGCGTTGACGGCGACGACCTGCCCATGGCGGGGCGGGCAGGTGAACGTCAGCCGAAAGAGCTGGTCCCCCCGACGGTCGGTGGATGATGTCAGCAAGCCTGGGGGGGTCGGCGGTGGCGGCGAGCTCGGGAGCCTCTGGTCGATAGTGGCCACCCTAGCGGTGCCGCTCTGGGTGCTCAGCTGGGTGGCGAGCTGCTCGGCAGTGAGAGGTCCGTGGTCGCGAAGCGCCCTCAGACCTTCGGTCAGCTGGGTCACGCGTGACCGCGGCCGTGGTGCCGAGGCTTCGCGCGGGCGATCTCGCCCGGGATCGGCAGCCAGTAGTAGGGGATGAACGCGGCGATCACGGCCAAGCCGAGGACCGGGAGCAGGACGCCCAGCAAGGTCCCGGCGGCGATCCAGGCCAGGGCGAGCCGGAAGCGACGGCCGATGGCGCGGGACCCCACGGCATCGATGGTTCGGCCGAGCAGCCGGTGACCACGGCGCGCGTACTCCCAGATCACGTTGAACAGCAAGGCCGCCACCTCGAACACGATGCCGTAGAAGACGACGGCGGTGCGCTGTCCGTGGCCGGTGCGGAAGGCGGCGGACAGCACGGCGGCGGCGAAGGGCAGGAAGGCGATGTCCATCAGCAGCAGGGTGTTGAGGAACAGCACCGTCCGGTCGACGCTGCGGATGTGGTCGAACATGACGTGGTGGTTGGCCCACACCTGCCCGATGAGGAGGAAGGTGATGGCGTAGGCCAGGTAGGAGGGCCAGAGCGCGGCCAGGCCGTGGAGCAGGTGCCGGGTGTCCTGGGGCGGGCGGATCTCCAGGACGAGCAGGGTGACGGCGATGGCGAAGACGGCATCGCTGAAAAGGACGAGCCGCCTGGGATCGCGTTCGGTGCCGAACCCGCTGCCGGATCCGGTCGGGTCGTCGGCGGGGGAGGTCGTTGCGATCGAACGGAACCAGCGGATGCCGTCGTGGTAGCGATTGGTCACCGAGTCGAAGCGGATCATCGTGGCTCCTCACGTCGCTGGCCACAGCACCACCACTGGCGCGTCGGCTGGTCGGGCCTCTCGATAGAACAGCGCTTTCCGGGCTCTGACGCACATGTCGTGATCGAGTTGGCCCGGATGGCGGTCGATCGATCCAGGAGCGGCCCGCGGTCAGCTCACCGCGGTGTCCGGTGGGCGGTAGCCGATTTCCTGGAGGATCCAGGTGTTGCCGTCTGGGTCGGTGAAGTCGGCGAGGCTGGCGTAGTCGCGGCGTTTCGGGTCGGCGCCGGGCTGCCAGCCGCCTTTCCAGTAGTCCATTGGTGACTTGTGCCGGATGTCGCTGACCTTGACGCCCCGTTTGGTCAGTTCCCGGCGGGCGGCTTCGATGTTGGTGACGGCGAGGTAGGTGGCGCGGGCCGACCCGGGCGCTGCGTCGGTGAGCCCGACGCCGATCTGGATTGAGCAGGCCGAGCCTGGTGGTGTCAGCTGCACGACGCGGAAGTGGCTGGCCGGGTGGTAGTCGACGTCGAGGGCGAAGCCCGCCTTCTGCGTGTAGAACGCTGCGGCCTGGTCGACGTCACTGACCGCCAGCGTGATGACCTCGAGTTTGTAGTCCATCACTCACCCGCCGGGTCGCGGTAGGCGTGGGTGTCCATCAGGCTTACGAGCTGCTGGCTGACCGTGGATGGGTCGATCTCGGCTTCGAACCATCTCGATACCGCCCGAACACCAGCGAGGTCGCCAGGACTGCGATGACGAAGCGTCGCCGCCGCCATTGAAGATCCCGGAACGCGATCCGCCACATCTCATCATCCCTCCTTCCCCAAAGGTCGGTGCTTGGTCAGGGCGGGGGTCCGGTGGAACGCTCACCAGCGGCCGTGACGCCGCTCCTGGTCCCGGATGCGGGCGAAACGCTGGGCGGCCAGCGCCGCAGCCGGGTCGATCGCTGCGCCGGCGTAGGCCAGCGCCTCCAGCAGGACCGAGATCCTGGACGGCCGGGGCTCGCGGTGGCCGCGGTCGGCGTGGTCGGCGGCGTCGTAGTCCTGGATGGCAGGGTCGCGGGTCGGGGAGTCGGTGGTGACGAGGCTCATCGGGGTCCTCCTTTGTGAATCGGTTCACGTGCCATCGTGCGCCCCACCGTTCCGGGCATCGTTACCGCGAGTGTCACGCTGTATTCGATCCTGGGTTGCAGGGTGGCGATGCGGCAGATGGCGCGTGGCCCACCGGCCCACCAGGCGTGCCACCCGGGCGGTGATGTGCCAAAGCAGGCCAATGGTGTCGCTTTCGCCCGGTGCTCGCGGGACGTAGATAACGGCCAGGGGGCCGAGGGCCGGACTGATGGCGATCGGATCGGGCTGGGACTGTGCGGCATCGGCGGATCCCGCCTCCTTGTGGTGGCTGTCCGCTGCTGCTGGTGGTGGTGGAGGTCGCGCTGTCATGGCGTTCCTGCCTTACATGTCCAGGACGATTTCGGTGGCGGGCTGGGCGCAGCAGACCAGCACCTGGCCCTCGGCGGGCGGCTCGAGCGGGGCCGGGCGGTAGCGCACCTCGCCGGAGAGCAGCGGCGTCACACAGGTGTGGCAGACACCGGACCGGCAGCTCCAGCGGGTGGGGACTTCGCAGGCGTCGGCGAGGTCGAGCAGGCTGCGCCAGTCGTTGGCGAAGGGGGTGGAGATGCCGCTGCGGGCGAAGGTCACCAGCGGCCCGCTTCCGGGTGGGCCGGATGGCTGGTGGGGTGACCGGGGGGTCTGCCCGGCCAGACCCGGGTTGATCGATGGCAGTGCCCCGAACAGCTCGGTATGGATGCGGGCCGGGTCGACGCCGATCGCGGTGAGGGCGTGCTGGATGTCGGTCATGAACGAGGCCGGGCCGCAGACGTAGGCGCTCCCGCTGGCGGGCAGGCCCAGCCCGGCGAGCTCGTCTTTGGACAGGCGCCCGGCTGCGGCGTGGCCGCGGTGACGTTCGGGGGGTGTGGCTGCGCTGTAGAACACGTGCTCGTGGCCGTGCGGCAGGGATGCGAGCAGGGCGTGCGCCTCGGCGGCGAAGGGATGTTCCTGTGGTCCGCGCGCCCCGTGCAGCCACCAGATGTCGCGGGTGCTGCGGCGGGTCGCGAGCTCATGCAGCATGGATAGGACTGGTGTGACGCCGATGCCGGCGGAGATGAGCAGGACCGGGCCGGCGCCGTCGTCGAGGACGAAGTCGCCGCGGGGCGCGGCCACGTCCAGGAGCGCTCCGGGTTGCAGGTTGCGGTTCAGGTAGCTGCTGGCGGCGCCGTGTGGCTCGTGCTTGACGCTGATCCGGTAGGTGCTGGCGTCGGGTGCCGAGGAGAGGGAGTAGCTGCGCACCGGGGCGGGCTGGCCAGCACCGGTCACTCGCAGCGTCAAGTATTGGCCGGACTGGGCGGGCGGTAGCCGGCTTCGGTCCGAGGCTGTCAGGTAGATCGACGAGACGGTCGTGTTCTCGGGGACCACACGGTCCACCCGCAGGGCCCGGAACCCGGTCCAGGCCGGCCCCGGGCGCGGGGCCGGCTCGACGCCAAGGGGCGGAGTGGCCGCGCCATCATCCTCGGCAGCGGCCAGCAGGTCGTGGAACGAGTCCTGCCAGCCCGGGCTCAGGGCCGGGATTTGCACGGCCAGGCCGAGCTTGGCGGGGTCGCGGTGGGGAAGGTAGAGCAGCGCGTCGGTGTCGGCCACGGTCAGCGCGTGCGGGCCGGTTCTGGTCTTGACGATCTGGTCACCGGCCTGGATGTGCCCTTCGGTGATGACGCGCAGGTAGAAGCCGGGACGGTGGTGGCTGACCAGCAGCGCGGGCAGCTCGGGTTCGCCGAGGCGCAGGCCGACGCGGTAACAGGTGACCCTTGGCTGGGTGACCTCGAATTCCGCCTCGCCGATGCGGTAGCGGTCGCCGATGCAGACCTCGTCGTCGCTCAGCCCGTCGACGGTGAGGTTTTCGCCGAACCGGCCGTAGCTGAAGTCGTCGCGGCCGAAGTGGTGCTGCCAGTGCCGGTAGGACTGGATCTGGTAGACCAGCACGGCCCGCTGCTCGCCGCCGTGCCCATTGGTGTCGCCTTGGCCATCGCCGTCGATGTTCAGCCGCCGGACCATCGCCGGGCCGTCCACCGGGTGCTTCCACACGCCGGTGTAGACGGTCTTGCCCTGCCAGGGCACCTTGCGCGGCATGCCGACGTTCACCGACAGCAGCACCGGCATCCGGCGGGTCCTCTCACCGGTGGTGGCTGCTTGTGCCGCCGCGGTGAGGGCGGTCATGGCTGCCCAGCCCGGGCGACCTCGCCGGTGGTGAGGTTGCGGTCGACGCCGTGCGGGATCACGGTCTGGCCGGGCTCGAGCCGGAGCCGGATGCCGTCCAGGTGCACCGCGACCTTGTCCGGCTCGAAGGAGATCAGCCCGGAGATGCGCCTGACCTCAGGCCAGGCGTCCTGGTAGGACCAGGCCCCCCGTTGGGCGCCGGTGATGTCGTAGTAGCTGCACACACCCTTGTAGGGGCAGAAGGTCTGGCCCTCTACAGGCGTGAGCGCGGATTCGTCGACGTCAGTGCGCGGGACGTACCAGCGGGGCGCGAACCCGGACTCGTACAGGACCAGGGGGCGGGCGCTGTCAGCGATGACCTGGTCGCCGGACTGGACGACGAGATGGCGGCTGGTCTGGCGGATGTCGATGCGGTGGTAGCTGTCGGCGGCGTGGCCGACGATGCGCTCGTCTTCCTCGTAGAAGGCGTCCATGGCCCGCCACGCGAACGCGATCCGTCCTTTCAGGTCGCTGGCGTAGGCGGGCAGCCCCATGTGCTCCCACGCCGCCCGCGGTTTGCTCTGTGCGCCGGCCTGGACCGTGTACCAGGACATTGGCCCCAGGTCACGGTGGCTGGTGGTGTGCTCGCTGGGTTGCAGCACGCCGGGAACGATGTCGCTGAGCGGGAAGTAGGCCACCGGGTAGCGGCCAGGCTCGTGCAGCAGCACGACGTCGTCGCTGTCGGCGATCCAGGCGCCGCCGAAGCGGACGCGCATGCGCCGGCGTAGCGGCTCGGCGTACAGCAGCCGCTCGGGCAGCGGATCGGGGACCAGGAACCGGCCGACCGCACGCTCGGAGAGCGGTCCTTGCTGCCAGGAAAGACCCATGGTGCTTCTCCCTTCGTGAGCCGTCCGGATGACGGCCGGGGTGCTGTCAGGTGAGCGGCTCACCGCCGTCGATGTGCAAGGTGACGCCGGTGAGGAAGGGGCTGGTCATGGCGAACAGGACGCCGTTGGCGATGTCGTCGGCGGTGCCGATGCGCCGTGCCGGGTTGCGGGCGCTCATGTCGGCGAAGTAGTCGGCCTTGCCCTGCTCGCCGAGGGCGTCCCAGGCGCCGGTGTCGATCACCCCCGGGGAGATGGCGTTGACCCGGATGGGGGCCAGCTCCAGGGCAAGAGATCGCGCCAGGACGTCGGCGGCGCCGTTGGTGATGGCCACTCCCAGGGTCCCGACCCTGATCCTTGCCGCGGCGACGCCGGAGAACAGCACGAACGACCCGCCGCCGGTCATGCGGGGGGCGAGGTGCTTGGCCAGCATCAACGGGCCAATCACCTTGGTGTCGAACGACCGCCTGATCGCGTCGCGGTCCAGGTCGGCGATGGGGCCGCGGGCCCTCGCGGAGGCGGTGGAGACCACGTGGCCGACCGCGCCGAGCCGGTTGCCCAGGTCGGCGATGGAGGCCTCGTCGGTAAGGTCGACGGTCTCGGTGGTGATCTCGGGCTCCCCGGCGTAGACGGCGGCAAGGGTGCGCCGGTCACGCCCGGCGGCGACGACCTGGGCGCCCGCGTCGCGGGCGGCGACGGTGACCGCGCGGGCGATCCCGCTGGCCCGCCCGATGACCAGCACGGTCTGACCCTGCAGAGGCCCTGTCATGGCAGTGCGCTCTCGAGGAAGCGTCGGATGGAGCTCGCGGCGGCATCCAGTTGGCTCTCCAGCAGGAAATGGCCGCCGTCCAGCAGGTGGACCTCGGCGCCAGGCGCGTCATCGGCGAACGCGAGCGCACCCTCGGGCACGAAGATCTGGTCGTTGCGGCCCCACACCGCCAGCAGCGGGACGCGGCTGGCACGCAGGTAGGCGTGCAGCTTCGGGTACAGCGGCAGGTTGGTGGCGTAGTCAGCGAACAGGGCGAGCTGTATCAGGTCGTTGCCGGGCCGCGACACCAGGCCGTGGTCGTGGTACCAGGTGTCCGGGCTGACCACGCTCTGATCGGGCACGCCGTGCAGGTACTGCCACCGGATGGTCTCCAGGGTCAGGGCCTGGCGGAGGGCGGCCTCGGTCTGCGGGTTCTGCCCGGCCCAGTACTCCCGCACCGGCTTCCAGAACTCCTTGCCAAAGCCCGCCTCGTAGCCGTTGCCGTTCTGGGTGACGATCGCCGTGACCGCGCCCGGGTCGGCCAGGGCCAGCCGCCAGCCGATCGGTGCGCCGTAGTCGTGCACGTACATCGCGTACCGGGTCACCCCGATCTCGGCCAGCAGACCCGCGGTCAGGCTTGCCAGCGCGTCGAAGGTGTACCCGAACTCCTCGGTGGCCGGGGCGTCGGACAGGCCGAAGCCGACATGGTCCGGGGCGATCACGTGATACCGGTCAGCCAGCAGCGGGATCAGCTCGCGGAACATGAAGGAGCTGGCCGGGAAGCCGTGCAGCAGCACCACGTCCGGCGCGCCAACCGGCCCGGCCTCCCGGTAGAACAACTGCCGTCCGCGGATGGTGGCGTAGCGATGGTGCACACTGGTCATCTCTGGTCCCCTTCCGGGTTCGCCCCTCAACAAGTGGCCATCACTTGCGGCTCACTTGGAGCCTGCGGCTCGTGGGGCCGTGGCAGCATCCCCCGGTGGCTAGCGACCATGGCTAGTCGCTGACGAGGCGGATACCTTGAGTGCCATGCATGGGCCCGCGGACTTGCCGGTGTGGTGGCGCGCGGCGGAGCTGACCGACCGCCGCGCCGAGCGCGGGGTGCTCGACCGGCTGATCGAGGCGGTTCGCGCTGGTCAAAGCCACGCGCTGGTGCTGCATGGCGAAGCTGGCGTGGGCAAGACAGCGCTGCTGGAGTACCTGGCCGCGCAAGCACTGGGCTGCCGTGTGGCGCGCGCCGTCAGCGTCCAGTCGGAGATGGAGCTGGTGTTCGCCGGGTTGCACCAGTTGTGCGGACCAATGCTGGATCGGCTCGACCATCTCCCGGCGCCGCAGCGTGATGCGCTGCAGACCGCGTTCGGCATGAGTCCCGGGCCGCCACCGGACCGGTTTCTGGTCGGTCTGGCCGTGCTGAGCCTGCTGTCCGCCGTCGCTGAACGGCAGCCGTTGATCTGCCTGGTCGACGACGGGCAATGGCTCGATCACGCCTCGGCGCAGATCCTCGCCTTCGTCGCCCGCCGTCTGGGGGCGGAATCGATTGGCCTGGTGTTCGCGGAACGGGAACCAAGCGGCGACCTGGCGGCCCTGCCAGAGCTGGCGGTCGAGGGGCTGCAGGAGGCCGACGCGCGTGCGCTGCTGGACGCGGCACTGACCGGGCCAATCGATGCGCGGGTCCGCGACCAGATCCTCGCCGAGACTCGCGGCAACCCCCTGGCACTGCTGGAACTGCCAAGAGGTTTGACTGCGGTCGACCTGGCGGGAGGGTTCGGTCTCCCTGGCGCGGCACCGCTCTCGGGCAGCATCGAAGCGAGCTTCCGGCGGCGGGTCGACGCCCTCCCGCACCAGACCCGGCGGCTGCTGCTGCTCGCGGCGGCCGAGCCGACCGGCGACCCGGCGCTGGTGTGGCGAGCAGCCGCCCGGCTCGGGATCGGCGGCGGCGCAGCGCCACCCTTGGCCGAGGCGGGCCTGGCCGAGTTCGGCACCAGGGTCCGGTTCCGGCATCCGCTGGTGCGCTCGGCGGCCTACCGGTCGGCGTCCGCTCAGGAACGGCGGGAGGCGCACGGCGCCCTGGCGGAGGTCACCGATCCGCAGCTCGATCCCGACCGCCGTGCCTGGCACCGGGCCCAGGCCGCCCCCGGGCCGGACGAGGACGTCGCCGCCGAGCTCGAGCGCTCGGCCGACCGGGCACAAGCGCGCGGCGGGCTGGCCGCAACAGCCGCGTTCCTGGAGCGCGCGGCGACGTTGACGCTCGACCCGTCGCTGCGGGCCGGGCGGGCACTCGCTGCCGCGCAGGCCAAGCTCCAGGCGGGCGCGTTCGACGCGGCGCGGGACCTGCTGGCCATGGCGGAAACCGGGCCGCTCGGCGAGTTCGAGCACGCCCGCGCCGATCTCGTGCGGGCGTGGCTCGCGTTCGCCACGGGCCGAGCGAGCGATGCCCCGGCGCTGATGCTGGCGGCGGCCCGACGGCTGGAGCCGATCAACGCCGATCTCGCCCGGGTGACGTACCTGGAGGCGCTGGGTGCCGCGATCTTCACGGGCCGCCTGGCCAGCCCTGGCGGCGATGTCCCGACGGTGGCACTTGCGGCCGGTGCTGCGCCGTCGCCGCGCACGCCCGGCGCGATCGATCTCCTTCTCGATGGTTTGGCGGCAAACGTCAACCAGGGGTACGCGGCGGGGTTGCCGATCCTGCGGAAGTCCCTGTCCGCCTTCGCGAGCGGCATGCCTGCAGAGCAGGAGCTGCGCTGGCTGTCGCTGGCGTTCGCGGCGGCCTTGGACATGTGGGATGACGATCGCTGGGACCTCCTCACCGGCAACTACGTCCGGCTTGTGCGTGACCTCGGCGCGCTGAGCGAGCTCCCTTCCGCCCTCGGCGCACGTGCGTTCCTGCTCCTCTTCTCTGGCGAGCTGACCGCCGCGGCGGCACTGGTAGAGGAGGTGCAGGCGGCTACCGAGGCGATGGGGAGCCACCTCAAGGCGTACAGCCACGTGGCCGTTGCCGCGTTGCGTGGCAGCGAAGCCGAGGCGTCCGCGCTGATCGACGCCACCCTACGGGACGTGTCACTGCACGGCGAAGGAATCGGGATAACCGTCGTCGAGTGGGCGAATGCTGTGCTCAGCAACGGCCTTGGCCGCTACCACGAGGCGCTGGTCGCTGCCCAGCGGGCCGCCGAGAATCCCTGGGAGCTGGCCTTCCTGAATTGGGCGCTGGTCGAGCTGGTCGAGGCCGCCGCACGCAGCGGGACCTACGAGATGGCCGCCGGTGCCTACCAGCGGCTCGCCGAGCGGACTGCGGCCAGTGGCACCGACTGGGCGCTGGGGCTCGACGCACGTTCGCACGCGTTGCTGAGCGAGGGTGAGGCCGCCGAGCGCCTGTACCGCGAGGCGATCGCCCGCCTTGCCCGGACCCGGCTGCGCGTCGACCTCGCCCGCGCCCACCTGCTCTATGGGGAATGGCTGCGCCGGGAACGCCGCCCGAGCCAGGCACGCGAGCAACTGCGCACCGCCCACGACATGCTCGAGGCGATGGGCATCGCGGCGTTCGCCGAGCGGGCCAGGCGCGAACTGCGGGCCGCCGGCGGGACCGTCCGCAAGCGAACCGTCGCGACCAGGCAGGAGGGGCTGACTGCCCAGGAGGCCCAGATCGCCCGGCTGGCCCGCGACGGGCTCTCGAATCCCGAGATCGGCACCCGGCTGTTCATCAGCGCGCACACCGTCCAGTACCACCTGCGCAAGATCTTCACCAAGCTCGGCATCACCTCGCGCAGCCAGCTCGACCGCGTCCTGCCCAGCGACCCGGCCCCCGTCTAGCGGACCACTAGCCCGCCGGCGCCAACCGCTAGCGGAGCACAATCTCCTCCCGCGGCACGCCTCCAGAACGGATGACGCTTCGCCGCTCGCTCTACGCTCGACCCGAAATCGTCTAAGGACAGCAGTGCACCAGGGGTGCCACTTACTGCCGCGAGAGGACGCCGCTGCTGGTGACGCGAGGCGATCATTCACGGAGTTCGGCTTGCTTCGCTGTCAGCAATCTGTCAGCACGGCTGCCTTTCGACACCAGGCGCAGCAGGACGTCGCCTCGACCCGTCAGCGCGGATGAGCTGGGGTGATGTGGTGCGGAGCATGGTGCGGGAGAGCAGTGTGTGGGGGCCGCACTCGCTTCACACGGCAGAGGCCACAGATTCACGCCTGATCTTCATGCCATGGCGCAGGGTCAGGCAGCTCTCTCAGAAACCTTCGTTTCTGGAACACCCACTTGGTCCAA
>Ga0075418_10006179_pt1 | contig 13514 bp, 14 predicted proteins | sample SoiMetdeltSBSDD2_FD_81776 | JGI IMG/M metagenome (GOLD analysis project Ga0075418, IMG submission 81776) | Bulk soil microbial communities from a Populus tree surrounding site in Tennessee, USA - Soil MetaG P. deltoides SBSDD2 | ecosystem: Environmental > Terrestrial > Soil > Tree plantation...
GAGAAGTAGGTGTAGGCGGTCGCCGGGGCGACCTTGGCGCGAGCGGCAACTGCGCGCACGGTCAGGTCGGCGTACGACGACTCGCGCAGCATCTCCACGCCTGCGGCGAGCACCTTGCGGAAGGTTTCCTCCTGGCGGCGGTTACGTGGTGTTTCTGTGATGGCGACCACGGCATCGCTGGACACATGTCCAAGTTATCCGACGCGGTGGGTTATAGGCAAGCATGCAGGTAAAGAGGGTCTGCTTGCCAGGCGGAGCCATCGAGGGCTATCGTTCGATTTGAGCCAAGTCGGACAGTTGTCCAGCAAAGAAGCGGAGAGTTGGTATGGGCCTGCGCAGCGATCGCCAGAGTCAACTGTTCATCGACGGCAAGCTGGTGGCCGGTAGTGGCGGCACGTTCCCGACGGTCAACCCGGCCACTGAGGAGGTGCTGGGTGTCGCCGCCGACGCGACGCTCGATGACATGGGCCAGGCGATCGATGCGGCCCGCCGCGCGTTCGACGACACCGACTGGTCGACGAACACCGAACTGCGGGTCCGCTGCGTTCGCCGGCTACAGTCCGTGCTGCGCGAGCACGTCGAAGAACTGCGTGAGCTCACCATCGGGGAGGTCGGCGCGCCGCGGATGCTCACATCGATGGCGCAGCTGGAAGGCCCGATCGCCGACCTGAGTTTCTGTGCGGACACCGCCGAGTCGTATGAGTGGACCACCGATTTCGGCATCGCTGAGCCTATGGGGATTCCCACGCGCCGCACGGTGGTTCGTGAAGCCGTCGGCGTAGTGGGTGCTATTACCCCGTGGAACTTCCCGCACCAGATCAACCTTGCGAAGCTCGGCCCGGCGCTGGCGGCGGGCAACACCATCGTTCTCAAGCCCGCGCCGGACACCCCGTGGTGCGCGGCAATCCTCGGCGAACTCATCGAGCACACCGACATCCCGCCGGGAGTGCTAAACATCGTCACCTCCAGCGACCACGGCGTGGGTGCATTGTTGTCGAAAGACCCACGGGTGGACATGGTTTCGTTCACCGGGTCGACGGCGACGGGGCGCGCGGTGATGGCTGACGGGGCCGCCACGCTGAAGAAGGTCTTCCTCGAACTGGGGGGTAAGTCGGCATTCCTCGTGCTCGACGACGCGGATCTCACGGGCGCGTGCTCGATGTCCGCGTTCACTGCCTCGATGCACGCCGGGCAGGGCTGCGCGATCACCACCCGACTGGTGGTGCCCCGTGCCCGCTACGACGAAGCCGTCGAGGCGGCGGCAGCGACGATGTCCTCGCTGAAGCCCGGCGACCCGAACGACGCGGGCACAATATGCGGACCGCTGATTTCGGAGCGCCAGCGCGACCGTGTACAGGGCTACCTGGACTCGGCCACCGACGAGGGCGGCAAGTTCGCGTGCGGCGGTGGACGTCCCGCAGATCGTGATACCGGGTTCTTCATCGAGCCGACCGTCATTGCGGGCCTTGACAACAACGCCAAGGTCGCCCGCGAGGAGATCTTCGGCCCGGTGCTGACGGTGATCGCACACGACGGCGACGACGACGCCGTCCGCATCGCCAACGACTCGCCGTACGGGTTGTCGGGCACGGTGTTCTCGGCCGATCCCGAGCGGGCCGCGGGGATCGCCGCGCGGATGCGGGTCGGCACCGTCAACGTCAACGGCGGTGTCTGGTACTCGGCCGACATGCCGTTCGGCGGATACAAGCAGTCCGGCATCGGCCGGGAGATGGGGCTCGCCGGTTTCGAGGAGTATCTGGAAACCAAAGCCATTGCGACAGCAGCGAATTAAGGAGACTTGATGGGGCAGTTCGACGAGAAGGTCGCGATCGTCACCGGGGCCGGTGGCGGCATCGGCCAGGCCTACGCCGAGGCATTGGCCCGCGAGGGCGCCGCGGTGGTGGTGGCCGACATCAACACCGAAGGCGCCGAGCGAGTGGCCAAGCAGATCGTCGCCGACGGGGGAACGGCGATCGGCGTGCCGGTGGACGTTTCCGACATCGACTCGGCCAAGGCGATGGCCGACCGCACGCTGGCCGAATTCGGCGGCATCGATTATCTGGTCAACAACGCCGCGATCTTCGGCGGCATGAAGCTGGATCTGCTGCTGACAGTGGACTGGGATTACTACAAGAAGTTCATGAGCGTGAACCTCGATGGCGCGCTGGTGTGCACCCGCGCGGTGTACCGCAAGATGGCCAAGCGCGGCGGTGGCGCGATTGTCAACCAGTCATCGACTGCGGCGTGGATGTACGCGAACTTCTACGGTCTGGCCAAGGTCGGTGTCAACGGCCTGACGCAGCAGCTGTCGCGTGAGCTGGGTGGGATGAATATCCGGATCAACGCGATCGCACCTGGGCCGATCGACACCGAGGCGAACCGGACGACGACGCCGCAGGAGATGGTTGCTGACATCGTCAAGGGAATTCCGTTGTCCCGCATGGGACAACCAGAGGATCTCGTCGGTATGTGCCTGTTCCTGCTGTCGGATCAGGCCAAGTGGATCACCGGTCAGATCTTCAACGTCGACGGAGGGCAGATCATCAGATCATGAGTGACAACGACGTCAAGCTCGGCTACATCGGCCTCGGCAATATGGGCGCGCCGATGGCCAAGCGGCTGGTCGAATGGCCGGGCGGAGTCACGGTTTTCGACGTGCGCACCGAGGCGATGACGCCGCTGGCCGAAGCCGGTGCCACGCTGGCCGACAGTGTCGCCGACGTCGCGACCGCCGACATCATCAGCGTCACAGTGCTCAACGATGCGCAGGTGCGCGATGTAGTGGGCGAACTCGCGGCCAACGCAAAGCCGGGAACCGTCATCGCGATCCATTCGACCATCAGCCCCGAGACCGCGGTGGACCTCGCCGAACAGCTTGCACCGCAAGGCATCCACATCGTCGACGCCCCGGTCAGCGGCGGCGGCGGGGCCGCCGAGAATGGCGAGCTGGCCGTGATGGTGGGTGCCGACCGCGAGGTGTACGAGCGCATCAAGCCGGCGTTCAAGCAGTTTGCGTCGTTGGTGGTCCACGCCGGCCCTCCGGGCGCGGGTACGCGAATGAAGTTGGCGCGCAACATGTTGACTTTCATCTCCTACGCCGCCGCCGGTGAGGCGATGAACCTAGCCGACCAGGCAGGAATCAGTCTCCAGCAGCTGGGGCGGGTGGTGCGGCACACCGATGCCCAGAGCGGCGGGCCCGGTGCCGTCATCGTCCGAGAGAATTCGGAGATGTTGGACCCTGACAACTTTCTCTACGAACCGCTGGCCCACGCTCGCGACCTCGGCGAGAAGGACCTGACCCTGGCGCTCGCCCTGGGCGAAGCCGTAGGTGTCGAGCTGCCGATGGCCGAAATGGCGCTGAAAAACCTGGCGGCGGGGCTCGGCGTGCCGCGCACAAAGGAGTAGCACTATGGACGAACTGCGTCGCAAGGGCCTCGCCAAGATGAACGAGGTCTATGCGTGGGAGATGCCGAACATGGAAGGTGACGAGTACTTCGACCTGACCGTCGACCATCTCTTCGGCACCATCTGGACCAGGCCCGGACTCTCGATGCGGGACAAGCGGATCATGACCCTCACAGTGGTGACCGCGCTCGGAATTCAAGACCTCGCCGAGGTTCAGGTCAACGCAGCGCTTCAGAACGAGGAGTTGACCGAGGACGAGTTGAAGGAGATGGCGGTATTCCTCACCCATTACGTCGGCTTCCCGCTCGGTTCGGGCCTCAACGGCGTTGTCGGGCGCGTCGTCGCCAAGCGCAAAAAGGCTGCCGCGGCGGGCAAGGGCAACGACAACAAGGCCAATGTCAACGACGCGGTCAAGATGCATACGGGTAAGAGGCTCGATGACCAGTAGGTACGCCGACCTCTCGCGCGAACAGCTCGCCACGCTGGTACCCGAGCTTCTGTTGATCGGGCAGATGATCGACCGGTCCGGAATGGCCTGGTGCATCAGCAATTTCGGCCGCGAAGAGATGCTGCAGATCGCGATCGAGGAGTGGATGGGCTGCAGCCCGATATACACGAGGCGGATGCAGAAGGCGCTGCGCTATGAGGGCGACGACGTCATCACGATCTTCAAGGGCCTGCAGCTCGACATCGGTGCCCCGCCGCAGTTCATGGACTTCCGCTACACCGTGCATGACCGCTGGCACGGCGAGTTCCACCTCGACCACTGCGGCGCGCTGCTCGATGTCGAGCCGATGGGTGAGGACTACGTGCGCGGCATGTGCCACGACATCGAGGACCCGACCTTCGACGCCACCGCGGTAGCCACCAACCGCAGAGCGCAGATCCGGCCGATTCACCGGCCGCCCCGGGTGCCGGCCGACCGTCACCCGCATTGCGCGTGGACCGTGATCATCGACGAGTCGTATCCAGAGGTGGATGACCATCCTGCGCTGGACGTCATCCGCCGAACCCGCGCGGCCAGAACCGAACTCGACCCGATCGACGCTGACGATGAGGGCCAGGGCGACTATGCGGGCGAACTGCTCTCAGATTTTGATTTCTCGGCATTCTCACACTCGGCACTGGTGCGAATGGCCGACGAAGTGTGCCTGCAGATGCACCTGCTGAACCTGTCATTCATCCTCGCGGTCGGCAAGCGGACCGGAACGAACACGCGACTGGCCACGGAGATCTGCACCAAACAGCTCATCGGCCTGGCGGGCATCGCCGCCGAACGCATTCACCGCGCGCTGGAGCTGCCGGGTGGGATTGAGGGCGCGGTCCGCACGCTGGAACTGCACCCGATGTTCAACCCTGTGTCGTATGTGACTGCCGAGTTCGGGCCCGACCAAGTGCATGTGCGCCGGTCACCCGCGCACGAGGACGGCGCTTGGATCTCGTTGGTCAGCCCGGCCGAGACCCGTCCGCTGCAGGCGGCCGTCGCCACCATCGATCCGCACCTCGACATCGAGCTCACTGGTACCGAGACCGATTGGTCGGCGCGTGTGATCGAAACCGACACGGCGGCAAAGGAACTGCCGGAAGTGTCGGTGGTGAGGATCAGCGGCGGCTCGACGTTCGCGTTCCAGCCGCGGAAGTCGCTGCCACTGACGGTGGTGTGACGGCCGAGCCAACCCACCGTCGTAGGTAATCCCGCAGTTCGTTGCCGCTGCGCGGAGGCCGGCCAGGGTCGATGACGAACGACTGGATGATCCGCAATAGGTGCTCCGCGAGTTCGTCGAGTTCGGCGTCGGTGAAGCCTAGGCCGGCCCAGTCGACATCGAAGCGCCGCAGAATCGAGTTCGCGAACTGTAGCGCGACATCCGAGGTCACCGTCTGGCTGAACGTGCTGGCGCGACCCGGCATCAGGAGCAGGCCGATGTGCTTGTCCTTCGGCAGCCACTCCAGCGCCGTGGCAATGCCCTCGGCGACGGCTTCGACGGGATCTGTGACGCCACGCAGATGCTCGGTCAACCGGTCCAGGAAATCCGTCGCCGCGCGTTGAGCGGATGCGAGCAGCAGCGCGTCCGTGCTGGGGAAATACCGGTACACCGTCTGGCGGGTAACGCCCAACGTGCGTGCCACGTCGGCAATGGAGAAGTCGGCGCCGCGTGCATCGATGGCCGCCGACGCCGCATCGAGGATCCGGGCTATGGCCTCCTCGTCGCTTGCGGGGGCCGAGCCCGACCAGCCGTGAGTACGCACGCCTGGATGCTATCCGCGATAGGAGACCTGAAGCTCCTTGACCCCGTTGATCCACCCGGACCGAAGCCGTTGAGGTTCGGACAGTTTGGCGATATCGGGCAGCTGGTTGGCGATCTCGTTGAAGATCAGCTTGATCTCCATGCGGGCCAGGTTGGCGCCGATGCAGTAGTGCGCCCCGTTGCCGCCGAAGCCGAGATGCGGGTTCGGGTCGCGCGCGATGTTGAATTCGAACGGCCGGTCGAAGACTGCGTCGTCGTAGTTGGCCGAACTGTAGAACAGGCCGACGCGCTGGCCTTCGCGAACCGTGACGCCACCGAGCTCCGTGTCCGCCAACGCCGTTCGCTGAAAGCAGTGCACCGGCGTGGCCCAGCGGACGATCTCGTCGGCCGTCGTCTCCGGCCGCTCACGCTTGAACAGCTCCCACTGGTCGGGGTTCTCGAAGAACGCGTTCATGCCGTGCGTCATGGCGTTGCGGGTGGTCTCATTGCCCGCCACGGCGAGCAGGATCACGAAGAACGCGAACTCGACATCCTCAATGGCCTCGCCGTCGATGTCAGCCTCGATCAGCCGGGTGACGATGTCATCTGCCGGACACCGGCGCCGTTCCTCGGCCATGTTGTAGGCGTAACCCATCAATTCGGCATTGGCGGCGATAACGTCCGCCTCGAAGTCCGGATCGTCGGTGTTCATGATCAAGTTGGTCCAGTGGAACAACTTTTCACGATCCGCCTCGGGCACCCCGAGCAGATCGGCGATCGCCAGCAGCGGCAGGCCCATCGCGATGTCGTCGACGAAGTTGCCTGACTCCTTTTCCTTTGCAGCGGCAACGATTTCGCGGGCGGCGACCGCCAGCTTCTCCTCCAGCGTGGCGACCGCCCTCGGCGTGAAGAGCCGCGACACGATCTTGCGCAGCCGGGTGTGCTCCGGTGCGTCGTGGTTGATCAGCAGGGCCTTGGTCAGCTCGAGCTGGTCGGGGGTGGTGCCGTCGGGCAGTCGCATCACCACACCCTTGCGGTTGGTGGACCACAGGTCGCCGTTGCGCGAGATCTCCTTGATGTCGGCGTGACGACTGATCACCCAGTAGCCGCCGTCGGAGAAGATCGAATCGACCTGCTCGTTCCACCACACCGGCGCGGTCTTGCGCAGCTCGGCGAACTCGGTGACGGGAATGCCCTTGAGCAGCACGTCGGGGTCGGTGAAGTCATAGCCCTGGCCGAAGGGGCATGTGGTCTGCGTCATACTTTGACCATACACTGTGGTGTCAAGTGTATGGCCGAGTTAAGCCCTACGATCGGACCGTGCACACCAAAAAGGCCTTGGTGCGCCGGCCGTGCCGCCGCCTGGCCGAGGGGCTTCTCACCCACATCGAACGATCGGCCGTCGACGTGGACATTGCGATGAAGCAGTGGGAGGGCTACGTCCGAGCGTTTGTCGATGCCGGCTGGCGGGTGACGGAGGTCGAGCCCGCACGCGACTGTCCCGACAGCGTGTTCGTGGAGGACACCGTCGTTGTGTACGGCGACCTCGCCGTCATCGCGCGTTCTGGTGCTGTGGAACGAAGGCCGGAAACTGCGGGCACCGAGAAAGCGGTCGCCGATCTCGGTTATCGCGTCGCGCACATCGAGGCGCCCGGCGTGCTCGACGGGGGAGACGTCCTCAAGCACGCCGGAACGGTCTACGTGGGACAGTCCGGGCGCACCAATGCCGACGGGATCCGCCAGTTGACCGAGTACTTGGCGCCGTTCGGCGCGACGGTGGTTGCGGTCCCGCTGACCAAGGCGCTCCACCTCAAGTCCGCGGTGACCGCGCTACCGGACGGCACCATCATCGGCTACGAGCCGGTGGTGGACGACCCGTCGGTCTTCCCGACATTCCTTCCGGTACCGGAGGAGCCGGGCGCCCACGTTGTTCTGCTCGGCGATGGAAAGCTGCTGATGTCCTCGGCCGCTCCGGAGACCGCCGCACTGATGCAGGCACGCGGGTATGAACCGGCGCTCGTCGACATCGGCGAGTTCGAAAAGCTCGAGGGATGCGTGACGTGCCTTTCGGTTCGCCTTCGCGGCATCTGAGCCCATTAGGGTGAGCCTGTGCGCGTCCTCGTGATCGGATCCGGAGCCCGTGAACATGCGTTGCTGCTGGCGCTGCGCCAAGACCCTGAGTTGGAGGAGCTGGCCGTCGCGCCGGGCAACGCGGGGACTGCGATCATCGCCGATCAGTACGACGTCGACGTCACGTCCGGCGAGGCCGTCGCGCAGTTGGCTCAGCGCATCCGCGCCGACCTGGTGGTTATCGGGCCCGAGGTGCCACTGGTCCTCGGTGTCGCCGACGCGGTGCGCGCCGCGGGCATCGCCTGCTTCGGCCCATCGAAAGACGCCGCGCGCATCGAAGGATCGAAGTCGTTCGCCAAGGATGTGATGACGGCCGCCGGGGTGAGGACCGCGACCAGCGAGATCGTCGACAACCCGGCGCACCTCGACGCAGCGCTCGACCGGTTCGGGCCTCCGGCAGGCGACGAGGCCTGGGTGGTCAAGGACGACGGACTGGCCGCGGGCAAGGGCGTGGTGGTGACCGCCGACCGCGACACCGCCCGCGCGCATGCCGCCAGCTTGCTCGACGCGGGCCATCCGGTGCTGCTCGAATCGTTTCTCGACGGCCCCGAGGTGTCGCTATTCAGCATCGTCGACGGCGAGACGGTGGTGCCGCTGCTGCCCGCGCAGGACTTCAAGCGGGTCGGCGATAACGACACCGGCCCCAACACCGGCGGCATGGGCGCCTACGCACCGCTGCCGTGGCTACCCGACGAGGTGGTCTCGCAGATCGTCAATGACATCGTGAAACCCGTTGCGGCGGAGATGGTTCGGCGTGGCAGCCCATTCTCTGGTCTGCTTTACGCCGGACTGGCGATGACGTCGAAGGGGCCTGCGGTGGTCGAATTCAACTGCCGCTTCGGCGATCCGGAGACGCAGTCGGTGCTGGCGCTGCTGGAAACCCCGCTCGGGCAACTGCTGCGCGCGGCCGCGACGGGCCAGTTGGCCGAGCAGCCGCCGCTGCGTTGGCGCGACGGGTACGCCGTGACGGTGGTGGTGGCCGCCGAGAACTATCCGGGACGGCCGCGGGTGGGCGACGTGATCGTCGGCGCCGAGGCCGACGGCGTGCTGCACGCCGGCACCGCACGACGCGATGACGGTGCGATCGTGTCGTCGGGTGGCCGGGTGCTGTCGGTCGTCGGAACGGGCCCCGACCTGGTGGCGGCGCGGGAGTCCGCCTATCCGCTGATCAAGTCGATTCGCTTGCCGGGCAGCCATTTTCGCGGCGACATCGGCCTCGCGGCGGCCGAGGGCCGCATCAGCGTCTAAGCTGTCAGCAGCGGCGCTATCCAGCTCAGCTCGGGGCTCAGCTGTGCGGACCAGTAGTCCATGTTGTGCCCGCCGGGTGAAAACCCGCCCGCGGGCGGATTCGGCAGCTGCGCGATGAACTGCTGCGTCTGCTCATAGAACGGATCCTCTGTGCCGCAGTCGATCCGGAGCGGGATGGCGTTCAGCTCGGGCAGCCCCCAGACGGTGTTGGCCGCGTAGTCGTCGGGCCCGTCGAAGGCCCCGCCTGCGGCAGCGCCGGCCGACGTCCACACCGCTGGGCTCACCGCGCAGATCGCGGCCGTTCGGCCCGCGCCCAAGCGCGAGCCGAGCAGCATTGCGCCGTAACCGCCCATCGACCAACCCAGGAACCCAACTCGCGAGGTGTCCAGACCCTGCGACTCGAGCATCGGGATGAACTCGTCGAGCACCATCGCGCCGGAGTCTTCGCCGGATGCCCGCTTGTGCCAGTAGCTATTGCCGCCGTCGGCGGCCGCAATCGCGAATGGGGGCACACCGGCGTTCACCGCGTCGGCCAGAAACTTCTCCACGCCCAGGGCCATCAGACCCGACACGTTGGCATCCTTGCCATGCAACAAGACGACGGGACGCAGCGGTGCAGTCTGGCCGGGCGGGCGGGCGATCACCCAATTTGTCAGCACGCCGCCGCGGGCGGCCGATAGGAACGATCCGTTGACGTACGTCGGTGCGGCGGTGGCCGCGGGCGGAGACAACGGCGCGCCGACGCCCGCCATGGACGGGCCAGCGACGGACGAGTTGGGAGTCCGAAGCGCGGTGCCCGCCGCATAGGTAGTGGCCGCCCCCGCTGCCGTAAGGATGCCGAGACGCATAAGCGTGCGGCGGTTCAATTCGGGCATGCGGGACATCATGCCATTGGCCGCTGGCCGGCCTTCGCCGGACTTCCCTGAGTAAAGCCTGATGATTAGCCGAAAGCGCTATGCCGCAACCCGCTGACTGGCAGCATGCTAGAGGTGACGGCAGCGGTCACTCCCAAGGGAGAACGTCGGCGGTACGCGCTGGTCAGCGCGGCCGCTGATCTGCTGTGCGAAGGCGGGTTCGACGCCGTCCGGCACCGCGCCGTCGCCCGCCGCGCGGGGCTGCCGCTCGCGTCGACGACCTATTACTTCTCGTCGCTTGACGACCTGATCGCCAAGGCCGTCGAACATGCGGGAGCGCGCGAGGCCGAACAACTGCACGCGCGGGTGGCCGCGCTGTCGCGTCGGCGTCGCGGCGCGGAGTCGACGGCCGATGTGTTGGTGGACCTGTTGGTCGGTGAGGCCAACGGACTGCGTGTCACTGAGCAATTGATCTCGCGCTACGAGCGGTACATCGCCTGCGCGCGGCAGCCAAAGCTGCGGGAGATCGAGCGAAGCATTTTGCAGCAGCGCACCGATGCGGTGGTCGAGGTCGTCGAGCGGTCGGGCCGCGCGGTGCGTGCCGAACTGCTCACCGCGCTGGTGTGCGCCGTCGACGGCGCGGTGGTGGCGGCGCTGGTCGGCGATGGTGACGGTCCGCGGGCGACGGCCCGCGCGACGTTGATCGATGTGCTCGACGTGCTTGCGCCGATTGACGAGAGAGTGGCACCGGTCTGATCGGAAGAGGGCGATGACTGGCCGGACACCGTTGGGGAACAACCACAACTGCGGCGGGTCATGGGCCCCGGACTGCTGCTGCTGTTCGTCGTCGGCGACATCCTCGGCACCGGCGTATACGCGTTGACTGGGGATGTGGCCGCCGAAGTCGGTGGGGCGGCGTGGATTCCGTTCCTCGTTGCTTCCTGATCGCCACCGTAACGGCGTTCAGCTACCTGGAGCTGGTCACCAAGTACCCGCAGGCGGCGGGTGCCGCGCTGTACGCACACAAGGCTTTTGGTGTGCCGTTCGTGACGTTCCTGGTGGCATTCGTGGTGATGTGTTCAGGCATCACGTCGGCGTCCACCGCGTCGCGGTTCTTCGCGGCGAACTTCAACACGGCGTTCGACCTCGATTGGGGCAAGGTCGGAATTGTCATCGTGGCGCTGCTGTTCATGGCGATGCTCGCGACCGTCAACCTGCGCGGCGTCGGTGAGAGCGTGAAACTCAATGTGGCGCTGACCATTATCGAGATCAGCGGCCTGCTGCTGGTGATACTCGTCGGCCTGTGGGCGTTCACCGGTGGTGGCGACGTCGACTTTTCCCGCGTCGTCGCGTTCGAAACCGCCTCCGACAAGAACATATTCCTCGCCGTCACGACCGCGACGTCGCTGGCCTTCTTCGCCATGGTCGGCTTCGAGGATTCGGTGAACATGGCCGAGGAGACCAAGGATCCGGTTCGGGTGTTTCCGAAGGTCTTGTTGACGGGTCTTTCGATCGCCGGTGTCGTCTATGTGATCGTGGCGATCGTCGCGGTGGCGCTCGTGCCAGTCGGGGTAGTGGAGGCCAGCGACACCCCGTTGGTCGAGGTGGTCGAGGCCGGTGCGCCGGGGCTGCCGATCGAAGACATCCTGCCGTTCATCTCGATGTTCGCGGTGTCCAATACGGCCCTGATCAACATGTTGATGGCAAGCCGGCTGATCTACGGCATGTCCCGCCAGCACGTGCTGCCTCCGGTGCTGGGCGCGGTGCATCCGAGGCGGCTCACGCCATGGGTGGCGATCGTGTTCACCACGCTGATCGCGTTCGGGTTGATCTTCTACGTCACAGCGTTCGCCAACAGCAACGCGATCGCCGTGCTGGGTGGCACCACGTCCTTGTTGTTGCTTGCGGTGTTCGCCATGGTCAACGTCGCGGTGCTGGTGCTGCGGCGCGACGTTCAGGAGGCCGGCGGGCATTTCAAGACCCCGACCGTGCTGCCGGTGATCGGCTGTGTGGCGTCGCTGTATTTGGTGACGCCGTTGTCGGGCCGGCCGGCCCAGCAGTATGTGTTGGCGCTGATTCTCGTCGGCATCGGAATTCTGCTGTTCTTCCTCACCATGGCGATCAACCGGCAGCTCGGTATCCGCGACGCAGGTATCACGGACCCGACGCATCTGGGTTCGGCGCCGGATTAGCGGAGCGCCTCACGGATCGCTGTCAGTTCACGTTGGGCGTCTTCGAGTAGTTCCATCGCGCGGATCAGCCGGTTCTCGAGTGAGGAACGGCTGCCGCGGCGTTGTGGGACGACCTCGTCGGTCAGCGACGGCGTGACGATGTAGCCGGTTTCGAAGTCGCCGTAGATCGTTACGTCCTCGGGCCGGTGATACTGGAGAAGCGCGACGTATGCGCACATCACGGCGTCGACGGGATCCTCGTCTCGATCCAGCTGGCTCGGTCGGGTGGCGGCTTGCACCCGTTTGTGTAACTCGACCCACGCCGGATTGCGGTTTACCCGCAGCCGCGGAGACGCGTCGTCAAGGCCCTCGATGTGCGTCATCAATTGCAGCAGGTCGCGTTGGCGATCCTCGAACTCGCCCCGCTTGTACTTCAGGATCTTCTGGAGCTTGAAAAGGACCACGGTGGCCGGATGCGGGTACACCTCGATGACGCGCCTGCTCGATGTGGAGGACGGATCCATGTCGAGACCGAGCAGATCCGCCAGCACCTCCGCCCGGGGCGGATTGAAGGCGGGGTTGTCCCGGAAGGCCGGCCGTGCGCCCGCGTCAAATTTCTGGAAATCGCGGTTATAGGCGGTCTCACAAGGCCGGAATCCAGTCTGGTTTTTGACTATCAGCGGCGCATCGATGGCCACCAGACAGTCCCCGGCCGTGAAGGGGGCGATGGCGGCCTCGATGCTCGCGTTGTCCTGCGCGGCGCCGACGTGCAGGAGCCGTCCGTCGGCATCGACCACCGCGACACCCGTCTGCTTCTTTTCTCCCCACGCAAGGTCAAGCCCAACAAAGTGCATGGCCCCTACTGTGCCTGACCCGCGCCGTAAGCTGTGTATCTGTGACCATCCCTAATGTGCTGGCCAATCGGTATGCCAGCGACGAGATGGTGGCCATCTGGTCGCCGGAGGCCAAGGTCGTTGCCGAGCGCCGCTTGTGGCTGGCGGTGCTCTCGGCGCAGGCCTCGTTGGGCGTCGACGTCCCTGCCGGCGTGGTCTCCGACTATGAGCAGGTGCTGGACGACGTCGATTTGTCGTCCATCGCGGCGCGGGAACGCGTGCTGCGTCACGACGTCAAGGCGCGTATCGAGGAGTTCAACGCTTTGGCGGGCCACGAACATGTGCACAAGGGCATGACGAGCCGCGACCTCACTGAAAACGTTGAGCAGCTGCAGATCCGCCGGTCTCTCGAATTGGTCTTCACGCACGGTGTCGCGGTGGTGGCCCGACTGGCTGAGAAGGCCATCAGCTACCGCGACCTGGCGATGGCGGGCCGTAGTCACAACGTTGCCGCGCAGGCAACGACTTTGGGTAAGCGGTTCGCGTCGGCCGCCGAGGAGATGCTTCTTGCGTTGACGCGGCTGCGTACGTTGATCGACCGATACCCGTTGCGCGGCATCAAGGGCCCGATGGGCACCGCGCAGGACA
>Ga0075418_10006181_pt1 | contig 13512 bp, 6 predicted proteins | sample SoiMetdeltSBSDD2_FD_81776 | JGI IMG/M metagenome (GOLD analysis project Ga0075418, IMG submission 81776) | Bulk soil microbial communities from a Populus tree surrounding site in Tennessee, USA - Soil MetaG P. deltoides SBSDD2 | ecosystem: Environmental > Terrestrial > Soil > Tree plantation...
CTCATCCCCGTCGCCAATCCTCCCGCCTTCCAGGCGATGCGACGCGTGAACCCGTCCCCTGATGACCTCATGGACTTCGGCGAGGCGTTTCCCGGAGAACCACGCTTCGCGACCGAGAGAATCGCGGAGAAGTACACCGCGCTATGGAAGGACCACGCCGACTTCGTGGTGGATTTCCACACCGGCGGCGACCGCTTCGTTCAGCATCCGTTCGTCATCTTCACCGTCACCGGCACGGTACCGACCGCGAGGATGGAATCCCTGGCGAGGATGTTTGGCGTGCCGACGCTCTGGCGCGACCGCGAAAAGATCTTTGCGTCCGACATCACGATCAACGTGCCCGCAATGGGCATCCCGGCGTTTCTCCTCGAGGTTGGTGGCGGCGGAGTGATGGAACGTCAGCAGGACGCTCGCCAGGCCGAATTCGCCCTGAGTTTCCTGCGCGGCGTCGGCATGATCCCTGGAAAGCCTGTGCAACCGGACCGCATTTCCGTGGTCGAACAGTACCGGATCATCACCCCCTCCCGCGGCGGCTTCTTCTACCCGTTGGTCAAACCGGGCGACCCGGTGGAGGAAGGCACACCTCTCGCACGAATCGTGGACGTCTACGGGGACGAGGTCGAAGTCCTGCGCTCCCCTTCGAGCGGAGCGATCGTGCTGGGGATCCAGGAATTCCCGGTCGTCGCCACCGGCTCGTGGGTGGCCGAGCTCGGGATCCTGGTGCCTGACTGACCTCGCGCAGAGGGCGCAGGCCTTGGGTACTCCAGATTCGGAGGTCGCATGAGCAAGCTGACGCGACGGCAGTTCGTGACCGCGGCCACTGCGATGGGAGCAACTCTCGCGTGGGCCGACACGAAGTCCACGCGCTCGCGCCTGCCCTGGGTCGAGCGGCGCGACTTGTTCGCCCAAGGTGTCGCCTCGGGCGATCCTGCGGTCGACAGCGTACTGCTCTGGACGCGCGCATCGTCCGCTGGTTCGGCAGCTGATGTCCCGCTCGTGGTCGAAGTTGCCGAGGACGAGGCGTTTGAGCGCGTCGTTGCAACCGCGCCTACTCGCGCCCTTGCGGCGACCGACCACACGTGCCGCGTGCTGGTCGGCGGGCTGAAACCGGCGCGCACCTACTGGTATCGCTTCAGCGACGAGCGTGGCCAGGGTAGCCGCATCGGGCGGACACGAACGGCGGCAGCGGCCGACGATCCACGCCCGGTTCGCTTCTCGTTCGTCAGCTGCCAGAACGTCTGCGAGGGTGCGCAGAACGCCTACCGACGGATGGTCTTCGAAGACGAGCGTGCGGCACCCGAGGAGCAGCTCGCATTCGTGCTGCACCTCGGCGACTTCGTCTACGAGGTCGTCGACTACCCCGAGGAGCTGCCCGGCGGGCGCCGTTACGATCGCAAGGTCCGCGACGTCGTGCGCTATCCGGATGGCGACAAGGTGCTCGATCGCTTCCACATTCCCGCGACGCTCGCCGACTACCGCGCGCTCTATCGCGCGTACCTCAAGGATCCCGACCTCCAGGACGCGCGTGCGCGCTGGCCATTCGTCCCCATGTGGGACAACCACGAGTTCTCCTGGCTCGGATGGCAGTCGTTCCAGGTCTTTGGCGACAAGCAGCGCGTCGCGCAGACGCGCAAGGTCGCGGCCAACCAGGCGTGGTTCGAGTATCAGCCGGCGCGCATCCGCACGCGCGGCGCGAATTCGCTCGACCGCTTCGATGCGCCGGCGGTCAGGGATGCGCCCATCGAGCGCTTCGACGATCAGGGTCTCGGCACCGAGCCCAACAATCTCGCCGCGATCGGCAGCCTCACCGCGTACCGGAGTCTTAGATGGGGCCGACATCTCGACCTCTTCATCACCGACCAGCACAGCTATCGATCGGCGGATCCAGGGCTGCGACCGGAGTTCAGCGCGTTCTCGAGCGAGGACTTTCCCGAGCTCGTGCCGCAGGAAGCGCTCGAGATCCTGGATGCGGGCCGCGCCTACGCGGGCGGCAAGGCGCCCGACTCGATCCGTTTCGGGGAGAAGGAAGTCGCGAACTTCCGCAAGGGCGAGTCGCCGCAGACGATACTCGGCGCCGAGCAGAAGAAGTGGTTCCTCGAGCGACTGCGCGCGTCGGACGCCACGTGGAAGGTGTGGGGCAACTCCCAGGGTACGCTCGATACGCGGGCGGATCCGCAGAATCTGCCCGCCGGCTCGACGAAGCCGTGGCCGGGTACCGGATACGCAAGCCTCGGGTTCGGCGACTACAGCAGCGCCTATCACGAGCGCCGAGAGATCTACGATGCGCTGAGCCAGGCAGGCATCACCGGCTTTGTCACCGTGTCCGGGGATCGGCACAGCTTCTGGGCCGGACTGGCCGCAAGCGCCCTCCCGCCTCAAGCCTTCGAACCGATCGGCGCTGCCTTCGTGACCGGCTCGGTGTCCGCGCCCGGTATCATCGAGGCGCTGGAGCACAGGTTCCCAAAGGATCATCCGCTCCGCGCTCTTTATCTCGCCGACCTCCCCGGTCAGTCAGGTCCGCAGCCCGCCTTCAATCTGCTGCTGCACCATGGAGTGCGCTCGTGTCTCGAGTATCGCCGCACCGGCGATCTCGAGCGCGCGAGGGCCCTTTCGAATCGCGAGCTCTCGCCGCATCTCTCGTTTCTGGACATGGGTGGCCACGGTTACGCCACCCTCCGCGTCTCGGGCGACGCCGCCGAGTGTGAGTTCGTCTGCATTCCGCGCCCGATCGAGCGCAGCGCGGGATCCGACGGAGGGCCGCTCCGCTACCGGGTGTCTCATCGCGTGGCAGTCTGGCGCAAGGGCGAGCGCCCGCGCCTCGAACAGCGCGTGCTGGAGGGCGATCCCGGTCTGTCCGTGTGAGGCAGCACGCGTCCGTCGCATGGCTCGCCTCCTGCGGGCACGGTGAACCGCTTCCGCGGCCACTCCCGGATCCTCGACGCCGATCACAGTTATTGACCCGCCGGCTCAGGTTACATATTGCGATGAACAACCAGCCTCGACCAGGAGGCTGCGCACGGCGATATGCGCTTGAGCACATGACACCCGCGCCGGAGACCAGCGACGGAGTTTCGCGACAGCAGCCCTTTGCGTCGGGCTGCACGGGTGCGCTCGCGATCGGCCTTTTCATCTACATCCTCCTCGCGATCCTGGTGATCTTCGTCGGCCCGGGCGGACCGGCATTCGAGGTCTTCAATCTCTACAGCGATGCGCCGGCGTGCCTCGGCGCAGCAGGTCTCGCGGCGCTGGCCGCGCGCCGCGCCACCGTGCCGGCGGTCCGCCGCACCTGGTGGTGCCTCACGGCAGCGATCTCCGTGTATACCCTCGGCAACCTGCAGAACTCGACCTACTGGTTGTTCGGACTCGATCCGTTCCCCTCGTTTGGCGACGCGTTCTTCATCGGCTTCTACCCGCTGCTGTTCGCCGCGATCCTGAATGTGTTGCGTGCTGCGGATATCCGCGTGCAATGGGGACGCCTGGCGCTCGATGCGACGATCCTGACGCTCGGCTTCGGTGCGTTCTTCTGGTTCTTCGTCATCGCGCCGACTGCCGCGGCGGATCGCGACCCGGACGTGGTCAAGTACGTCCTGACGCAGGGCTATATCGCCCTGAACTGCATAATGCTGCTGGCATTCGGCATCCTGCTGATGCACGCGGGCAGCGGACCGATCCACCGCCGCACGCTCGTTTTCCTGACCCTGGGCTTCTCGGCCATGTTCCTCGCCGACATCGTCTGGGCGATGTCCAAGGTCACCGGTACGTACTTCCCGGGCGGCCTGTCCGACGCCATTTACCTGACCTGTTACGGAGGGCTGATCGCCGCCGCACGCGACCAGCTACGCGGCGACCCGGCCGTCCCGAGCTCGCCCAGTGCCCTTGGCAACGTACTCATCCAGGGCATGCCGTACCTCGCCATGACCGCGTCGTTCCTGGTGCTCGTGTACCTCGAGAGCGGCGCACCTGCGAGCCCGACCAACTCGATGACGGCCGTCATCTTCGTGCTGACGATGCTGCTCATGCTTCGCCAGAGCGTGCTGTCGCGGGATGATGCGCTGATGCGCGAGCGGCGTGCCGTCGGCGCCGTCGAGGCGCGCTACGTATCACTGATCAAGAATGCCTCCGACGTGATCATGATCGTCGACCTGGACGGACGACTGCGCTTTGCATCGCCGGCCGCGGAACGGACCTTCGGGATCGACGCCGACAAACTGGTCGGCTGCAGCCTGCTTGACCTCTGGAGCGACCCCAACCGCGAACGGTTGAGCTCGTTTCTCGCCGAGCTCGGCTCGACCCACGGCCGTACGCTTGGTCCGCTCGAGGTGGTCGTCGAGATCGGCGACAGGCGCAGCACGGTCGAGTGCGTCGGCAGCAACCTGTTGGACGACGCGGCGATTGGCGGCCTGGCGCTCAATTTCCGCGACGTGAGCGAGCGCAAGGTGCTCGAGGAACAGTTGCGCCAGCTCGCTTTCCACGACCCGCTCACGCTGCTCGCCAACCGCAGCCTGTTCCGCAATCGCGTCGAGCACGCGCTGATGCTGGCGCATCGGTCGCAGCAGCTCATCGCGGTGATGTTCCTCGACCTCGACAACTTCAAGAATGTCAACGACTCGCTCGGGCACGCCGCCGGCGACCGGTTGCTGCAAGCGGTGGCGCAACGCCTGGTCAAGTCGACGCGGCCATCGGACACTGTCGCGCGGCTCGGTGGCGACGAGTTTGCGATCCTGCTCGAGGGCGTAGCCACGGCCGACGATGTCGAACGTATTGCCGCGGCGATCACGCAGTCTTTCAATGCGCCGCTGTTGCTCGACGGGACGGAGACGGCGGTGGCCGCGAGCATCGGCGTCGCCTATTCGCAGCCCGGCGATGACACCGAGCAACTGCTCCGCAACGCGGACATCGCGATGTACAACGCCAAGGCGGCCGGAAAGGCACGCTTCGTCGTCTTCCATCCGCACATGCAGGAACAGCTGCGGCATCGCCTGCGCCTGGAAGACGACATGCAGCGCGCGCTCGGACGCGGCGAGTTCTTCCTGGAGTTCCAGCCGGTCGTTGACCTGACCAACCGGGAGCTGCTGGGCGTGGAAGCGCTGGTTCGCTGGAATCACCCGCAGCACGGCGTCATGCTGCCCGCTACGTTCATTCCGCTTGCCGAGGAATCCGGCCACATCGTCCGGCTCGGGCGCTGGGTCCTGGTCGAAGCCTGCCGCCAGGTCCGGGCGTGGAGCAGGACGATCGCAGCGGGTGACGGGTTGCGGGTGGCCGTCAATATCTCCGGACGACATCTGCAGCACGCCGACCTGGTCGCCGACGTGCGACAGGCGCTCGACGTCTCGGGTCTTGATCCCAGCAACCTCGTGATCGAGCTGACCGAAAGCACGATCATGCACAGCACGGAAGCCAACCTGGAGCGCTTCAGGGCCCTCAAGGCGCTGGGCGTACGGCTGGCGATCGACGATTTCGGCATCGGATACTCGTCGCTCTCGTACCTGCATCGCTTCCCGATCGACATCCTGAAGATCGACCGCACGTTCGTGAGTCGGCTGACCGACCAGGACGACAGCCCCGAGCTCGCGCGCGCCGTGGTGATGCTCGGGGAAACGCTTGGTCTCGAGACGATCGCCGAAGGCATCGAGGACGAGAATCAGTTATCGAAGCTGCTGGACCTCGGCTGCGTTGCCGGGCAGGGATTCCTGTTCGCCCGCGCAAGCTCGCTCGAGACAGTGACCGCAACGCCGTTTGCAGCACGGCGAGCCGAGCTCCGGAGACTGCAGGAAACCGTCAGCAGCTTGACTGCCACCGGTCGATTCCGCGCTACGCGGATCCGACCTCGACCGCAGCTCAGCGAGACGGCGCGCTTTGCCACACCCGAGCTGCCGCGACGCGCCGGCCGCGCGACGTAAGCCTGGTCTCGACCGGTCGCAGTCGGTCTGCCGCGGCGCATGGCAGAACCACGCCACACGCATGCTCATCGGTTGGCGCCCGTCTTCGAATCTCACATGGACCGCCTGCGCGAGCGTCGTTGCGGGGCTAACGCGCACCGAGACGCTTCACCACCTGCCAGAATCCAGCGGGCGCCAGCGGCCGAACGCGCTCGCGGACGGCGCTGCGAATCTTCTGCAGATGGAAGGACGGCGTGTCGGCCAGCCGCAACTCGACCAGGCGCACACCCGGGGTCCCGACGACATCCCGAGCGAGCGATGCCAGGTCGCCGACCACGGGAAAATAGGAGCATCCGACGGCCTTCGCCAACGCCGAGTAGTCCGGATTTCGAAGCCCGACGCCCGATTCGTAGCCGAACCGTGTCACCTGCTGACGGCGGATGAGGTTCAGCTTTCCATCGCTGAAGACGACGACTACCAGGTCGATGCCCTCTCGGACTGCTGTCAGCAACTCTCCCGCTGAGAGCGCCAGCCCGCCATCGCCGACGCAGGCAATCACACAGGTTCCCGGACGGGCAAACGCAGCCCCGATCGCGCCCGGCAAACCAAAGCCCATGGACTGGAAATCACTGGGGCACAGGAGGCCCCGCGGACGCATCACCACGGCGTACCGGCGTGTCAAGACCTGGTGCAGACCGGAATCGGATGTGTAGATCGCGCGAGCGCCCGTCGCGCCAGCAAGGGCGTGAAAAAATGCACGCACGGAGCCCGTCTCGGTGTCGCCGAGTACAGGTTCGTGCGAGATCGGTGACGCGTTTTCCCGGTCGAGGCAGCCACGCCACTCAACCAGATCGTGTTCCGCCCACTGGCTCGGCGGGAGCTCCACACTCGCCAGCCGGGCGAGCACGTCCTCGACTCTCGCCTGGACCGCCAGCCGGGCCGGATAATTCAGGGAAAGAACGGCGGCTGAGCTATCGATCCGCACCAGCTTGTTCTCCGGCAGCTGTAGCCGGCCGCCTCCACTGCCGTTGTGCGTGAACTTACAGCCCAGTGCGAGGACCATATCGGCGCGGCTGATCAATTCGGGCACGACACTGCCCAGCCCGGTCGAGAAATCCTTGACGAAGGCAAGCGCGTCAGTGTCCGGAAGTACACCGCGTCCGCTGCTCGTAAAGAGCACTGGAGCCCGAAGCCTCGCTGCCAAACGCTGCACCTCTTCGGCAGCGCCCTGAGCACCCTGCCCGGCGTAGACGACGGGGCGTGCGGACTCGGTCAGCAGCGCCGCCAAGGGCCGGACATCCACCGTGTCCCCGATTCCGGGCGTTCGACTCTCGGCACGCACGCCCTCGGCTTCCAGAGCGGCTGAGGCGATCTCGAGCAGTACCGGCCCAGGCTCGCCTGCCGCGGCTTCCGCATGCGCCTCACGCAGCGCACGTGCGAGTTCGTCCGCGCGTTCGACCAGCACGCACCGCTTCACAACCGGCCTGGCCATGGCGGCCTGGTCGATCCGTTGCAGCTGGAACGCCCGCCCGTTGTCCTCCTGGCGCAGCGTCAGCCAAAGCAGTGGCACCGAATCGTGTTGCGCCTCGACGACCCCCGCGAGCGCATAGACGAAGCCCGGCCCCGGAATCGTCGTCAACACGCCGACCTGCCCGCTCGCCCGCGCGTAGCCGGCGGCCATGAAGGCGGCCGCACCTTCATCCGATGCCACGACACTGCGTATTCCACTGGTGCGCAGTGCCTCGTAGAGCAGGACGTTCTGCGTACCTGGCAGCCCAAAGACGTGGCTGACACCCAACTCCCGAAGGGACTCGCAGACGAGGTTGGCGCCGTTCATGCCGCGTCGTCGACGCGCGGCCCGGGCAGACGTTTCTGCAGGCCAGTCTTGATGTGCCGCGCCGCGCCTTCGAGACGGAACAACAACGAGTCCGATCGCGCAATTGAGAACGTTGGAGTCAGGTCACCGCCAAGCTGACTCTTGAATCGCGTGACCGGATTGAGCGAGGCGTCGGTCAGGTCATTTGCTGCATAGCCAGCGCGATGCAGCGACAGGAAGGCGTGCCAGCGCAGGAAAGCACTCGCTCCCAGTCTCAGGTGTTCCTCGTCCGCGCCAGCGCAAACGCTGTGGCTGACCGGGTGCGGTCCCACCAACATCAATTGGGAAGCGACGACCTTGTCATGAAATACAGCATGACCCAACCGCGCGAGTCCGCACGCGTGTACGCGCTCGAAATAACGACGGAATGCTGCCTCGGGGAGGTATAGCGGAGCGCCCTTGCGCTGGTGTGTCTGCCAGTGGAGGCGAAAAAGCGCGTCGAAATCCGAATCCTCACGATACGTGACGCCGTCGCGCTCGCAGCGTCGAATCAGTCGTTTGAGGTTCTGGTCGACTCGCTCCCACTGCTCCGACATGTCGGCCAGTGACACCACGTAGGTATAAGACAACGAGACATGCCAGCCCCTGGCCAGGAACGGCCTGAGATCCGTCAACGACGCATGGTTGTGCAGTGACACGTGCGCAAGCCTGAGGCCTGCAAGGCTCCGCTCGAGCGCTGCAAGCACCGACTGCATCTGCGCGGTCCGGTCTGAGTGGAATTTTCTCGACGGCAGATCCAGAACTATGCCGTTGTAATACAGAAGCGTGCGATTGGCGACGACCGTGCCGGCTCGCTCGCGGCGCTCGTACAGAGGAGCCCCGCCGACCAGCTGATCGTTCAGGAAGACGCCGATGATCCGCCAGCGCGCTCCTGTGGCCTCGCACAGCGCGGTGAGATATTCGGGCAGCCCATATACGCCACCCTGCGGCGAACGGGCGAGCACGGCGCGCCAGGCATCGAAATCGCCTTCGCCAAGCTCGCGTACATGGACATCCGACGATTTCACTCCAGCACCGGAAGGGGTGGCGCATCGCCGTGCGTAAGCCGGTTGCGCAGCGCCCTGCTCAGAAGGCGTGCCGCGGCGACGATCCCCGGCACCGGATCGTCCATGCAGCCGAGGGGCTGCAGCGCCTTGGTGACTTCAGCGAGCCAGCGCCACCAGCTCGCCTGCCCGGCGGCGACCAGCGGCTGCATCGCGAGAAAATCGCGGTAGGGAAATATGCACGTCGCACCGAGCGAATAGGTCTCGAGCGCGGACACATCGCAGCCCTGGGCATCGTCGTAGGCCATGCGACAGACGTCCACACCGCAACGCACTGCGAAGTCGACGAACCACCATGGCCTTGCGTTGACTTCAAGAAGCTTGAATGCTGCGTCGCGCGGATCACGCTTGAACTCGACCGAGAAGATGCCGCGATAGTTGACCGCCGCAAGCACGCGATGAACGCTGTCGATCGCACCGGCGATATCCGACAGGGGCACGCTGGCCAGGGACGTGCTGTTGCCGAAATCCGACGGATAGATCCGCCCTCGGCGGCGTGCGAACAGCGCCTTTATGGCGCCCGCGTGATCGGCATAGCCATCGACGAAATAGTGCTGCTCGGGGGGGCCGGGAATGTACTCCTGCAGGACGGCGCCCATGGTTGCGGAGAACATCTCGTCGAGCCGCCTTCTGGCCTCTCCGGCGTCACGCACGCGGATGCCCTTGGTGCCGAAACGCGCCCGGAACCTCTGCGAGTCCCTTGGCTTGAGGAAATAGAAGGTGTCGTCGGACGGAGGCAACTCCGATATGTCGCCGCTGCTGGCGATCACCCGCGTCTTCGGCATCGGGACACCGAGCGTCTGCAACAGCACCGCCAGATTTGCCTTGTCTTGGAGCGTCCCGAGTGCAGCCGATGTCGGAACCATACTGACGAACGCACCCGGTGAGCGCTCGGCAAACGCGGCGACGACACTGTTCCAGTCGTCGCAGCACGGGCACAGGAAGGCACCTGGGAGTCCCGAGTCCGCGAGCACCCTGTCGAGGAGAGCGACACTGGGCGCGGGAGCAGGGCTCCGGTCATCGACGCCGGGCAGCGCCCTATACCAACGGGAGTGCCGGATCGGGTCCGTGAGGGCCGTCGGATACACGAAGGCCGGGATGCCCTGCCGGGCAAACGCTCTGAGTACCCCGAGCCCCGTAACGCCGCCCGAGAGAATGACGACCGGCAACGGGCTTGCCGCGTGCCGGTTCATCGACAAGCCTTCCGCACTGATCTGTATCTCCGCAATATCCGGGCGCTGCGGTACCGGGCCCCCACGGCTGGGGATCTTCGCAACAGTGCCGAAGTGGCGTTGCGGCTCAGGTCACTATTTGGCTCGGTCGCGGGGCAGACGATCGGTTGAGCGCCGTTTGCAGGATCCTGCAAACGTGCGGCACGAATCGTTCTCTTTGTCTGATTACTTAATCTGTGATTTCAGTCGTCCTTTCGAGCGCGCACCAGGGCCCACTTGAGCAAGTAGGATTCCGCGCCCAAGGGCTTGCCAGCGGCAAGCCACAACACAAGCGTGCTGAGCCCGTAGACCGAGACTCCGGCGCCCACCTTGGCAATGAGCCGCGGCAATCGCTCGATATCGACAAGGGCGACCGAAACTGCTGAGACGGCCAGGGTCATGAGCGCTGCCGAAACCAAGGGCCGCCAGGTCTGCGACCAGAAGCGCACTCCACCGAAGCCTGGAAGCGCCTTCCAGGCGATGGCCTGAAGGGCGACGAGACCTATCACCGAGGTCACCAGCCCAGCCATCGCAATCCGCTCGGCATCCGCGCCGCGGAACACCAGCAGGATCAGCAGCACCAATAGCAGCGTCTTGGCCCACGTGTAGCCGCACAGCACGTGCATTCGGCCGGTCACGGTCAGCATGTATCCCGGACTGTAGCCAAGCGCGGACGCAACGCCCGTCAGCGCTACGATCTGCGCGATGGGCACCGCACTTGTCCACTGCTGGCCGAGTATTAGTGGAATCGCGTCGTCCGCGACGAGCACAACGCCAAGGCTGAGCGGAATTGCCAGCAGCGCCTGGACCGCCTGTGCAAGCGTGACCAGACGCAAGAGCTCACCCTGCGAGTTCTTGGCAGCCGCAAACGCAGGGAACATTACGCGACCCAGCGGCGCCAGGAGCTCGCTCGTCGGGAGCATTGCGATGTCCTCGCCCACCGAGTAGGTTCCGAGCGCGGCTGCATTCGCCCGCCCGCCCAGCACGAGGCGCGGGATCGCTCCGTTCAGGTAACGCGCGATGCCCGTCAGCAGGCTCCATTGTGAGAAGGTCCAGATCGATGAAATTCGGCTCAGGGTCAGGTGCGGTCTGAACCGGCTCATCCAGTAGCTGGCCCCGACCCCCATGAGCCGGGACACCAGGCTTCCGAGGATCAGCGCCCAATAGGATCGCATGGCAATCGCGAGCCCGACCGTGCATGCAACCTTGACCAGTCGCTTGAACACGACGAACTGGAAGTCGCGCCCCAACTCCATGTTCCGCTGGAAGCTGACCGTGCCGATGTTCTCGAGCCCGCCGACGATCACGGTGATTGCCGCGACCCTGAGAACATCAATCACGCGTGGGTCGTCGTAGTAGTCCGCCACGACCGGCGCCAAGGCGACGAGAAGCAGCGCGGTCACCACACATTGCGCCAGGCGAAGTGTCCATGCGGTGCTGAACTCCTCGCGGCCCGCATGGTCATGCTGGATCAGGGCCGCACCCACGCCGAGGTCGAGCAACACGTCGAAGAATCCGACGGCCACCATCGCCATGGCGACCAACCCGAAGTCTTCCGGGATCAGCAGGCGAGCGAGGATCACCGTGCTGAGAGTGCCCAGCAGCCGGTCCGTCCAGCGCATAGCTACAGACAGGAACGCCCCGCGAATTGCCGTCGTCGGTCGGGTGGGTTGAAGGCTGTCGGTCATGCAGACAATCGCACTGCGACTAGGCGGTGCGAGATGATGACAGTGACGGTACGCCTCCAGACGGGAGGCGGTTCGCAGACTTCGGACGACGTCGCCCCGACCCGGGAGGCGCGATGGGGCCAGCGTCTCAAAGCGTGGTCGTGCCCGATACTGCCGCAGAGGCGGGCCCTTGCGCATCGAAGCCGACCGGACGCGCCTCGTACCAGCGCGTCTGACCCGCGGAGAGCGACGGGTCCTCGATTACGATCGACCCGCTGCCGTGGCTCACCGTCCCGATCGGCGCATATGCGCCGTGCTGCGATGTCGAGCGAAGAACTTCGTAGCGCGCGGCAGGCGGGCCGGTGCCCGTACCAGGCGTGATCGTCACTCGGATGGTGTCGGCGCTGATGCCGCTCGCGCTCACCGTTGGCTGCGGCGGTGTTGGGTCGTGCCGATAGACACGCATCGTCGCCTGCCCCGCCATGCTCGAATGCGACGTGAACAGCACGACGATCCCGTAGTCGGGGACCGGACAGAGGTAATCGACCTCATGCGACAGCGTCAATGGAAGAAGTCGCCACTGCTGCCCGGCCGGCCGGCGCGTGTCGAGTGCGAAGATCCTTGTTCCGCCTGCGCCCGTGTCCTGGAAGAACACACTCTCGCCACCGCTCGCCGACCAGCTCGCCGCCGCCTTTGCCTCGCGATACTGCTGCTGCACCGGCGACTTGAGATTCGTCTCCGACATCGAGAACGTGGCGGGCGAGTTGTCGAGATGTGTGACGACCAGCGACGTGCCGTCGATCGCGACGAACTGGAGGTTGTAGCCCGCGGGCGCCAGTGCGCCGCCGCCGTAGATGAACTTGTCGACTGTCGGGTTGTAATGCCCGATGTTGTGAATGGGGAAGAAATCCGGACGGGCCGGGTCCGGCAGCTTGAATCCGAGCGAGATCCCGTCGGCGTGATTGGGCGCATGCACGCCCGTCACCGGATGAATCGTCCAGAACCGGTCCTTGTGCGCGTGGATGATCCTGTCGACCTTTGGCAGGTAATCCATCGCTCCGGCCGTGACATCCGTCCGGAAACCCTTGCCGTCGGCTTCGACCGCCGGCATCGGGAAGCTGCCGACGTAGGCGGCGCCGGACCGACCGCTCGCCACATTGCCCGACACCAGCGCTGACACGTCGATGCGCGCCAGCTGCGGCTGGATGTAGTTGGTCCCGGTGACCGGGTTGACGTACCCCTTGTAGGTCGCCGGGACCGTGGCCTTGATCAGCTCCCCCGTCGTCGGGACGTAGCATTGATTGTCGAACCCGTGGCCCACTGCGCGCGGCCAGTTCTTCGTGGTGCGCGAAGTGTCGCTCGACAGCGGTCCCTCGAATGTCGTGTAACGATGCTCCCGCTCGTCATACATCCCCATGACGACGAGATACGGATTGAAGAATCCCGGTGACGGCGGCGGCGGCCCCTTCGGGCCCATGACGTCCGCCGGGTGGGGGCCATGGATCGAGAGGATGCGCCGCTGTGAAGCGATCCAGCACGCCTTGCCAAACCAGATCCAGCCACGCGCGCCATTGTTGCCGCCCTGCCCGTTTTTGATTGCATCGCCCGCGGCGTCCGGATAGTCCGTGCCACTGGCGTTGAACGGATCGACGCGCGGCACCTGGACGCGCAGTCCCGGGTCGGCAAGCGGCGCACTCACCGTGCCGGGCGCGGTCGCTCTGGCTGCCTGGCTCAGCACCGTGTGCGCTCGTCCAGCCTGCTCGGATTGCGCTGAAACATGCCCCGTTGCTGCGACAGCAATTGCAGCCGCAATGATCCCGCGGAGACGTACCCGAA
>Ga0075418_10006185_pt1 | contig 13502 bp, 9 predicted proteins | sample SoiMetdeltSBSDD2_FD_81776 | JGI IMG/M metagenome (GOLD analysis project Ga0075418, IMG submission 81776) | Bulk soil microbial communities from a Populus tree surrounding site in Tennessee, USA - Soil MetaG P. deltoides SBSDD2 | ecosystem: Environmental > Terrestrial > Soil > Tree plantation...
CGAGATCCGTCCTGTCGATCCGCGTCTCGGCGAAGTTTCCGAAGCCGGTGTTGACGCCGTAGACGGGCGCATCGCCGTCGGCCTTCGCATCGACGACGGCGCGCGACGCCGTCACGCGTGCGCGCGCATCAGCAGTGAGTCCGACTTCCACGCGATCGTCGGCGATGGCGAGCAGGTCGGCAAGCGAGAGATGTGTGCCGTCAAGAAGGATCATGGCTGGACATCAAATATAGTAGAGATACCTATGAACATCGTTGTTCTCGGCGCCCAGTTTGGCGACGAAGGCAAGGGCAAGATCGTCGACCTGATGACGCCGCGATTCTCCTGGGTGGCGCGCTACCAGGGCGGCCACAACGCCGGCCACACGGTGTACGTCAGCGGCAGGAAATTCGTGCTGCACCTGATCCCGTCGGGCATCCTGCACGACGGCGTGATGTGCGTCATCGGCAACGGCGTCGTCGTCGATCCGCAAGCGCTGTTCAAGGAGATCGAGGAGCTGGCCGCGCTCGGCATCGATGTCGGCGACCGTCTGCTGATCAGCGACAAGGCCCACTTGATCCTGCCGTATCACCGCGAGCTCGATGTGTTGAGCGAAGCGCGCCGCGGCGAGCGCAAGATCGGCACCACCTCGCGCGGGATCGGCCCGGCCTACGAGGACAAGATCGGCCGCCGCGGCATTCGCGTGTGCGATCTCGTCGACACCAAGTCGCTGGCCGACGACGTGCGCGAGAACGTCAACGCGCGCAACCAGATCATCAAGGACTCGACGCTCGACTGGAAAGACGTCCATTCGCAGCTGCTCAAGTACGGCGAGCGCATGAAGCGCTGGACCGGCGACGTGTCGCTGGCGCTCGACAACGCGATCAAGAAGGGCGAGCGCGTGTTGATCGAAGGCGCGCAGGGCGCGATGCTCGACATCGATCACGGCACCTATCCGTTCGTGACCTCGTCCAATGCCACGATCGGCGGCGCCTGCACCGGCCTGGGCATTCCGCCGCGCGCGATCAACGGCGTGCTCGGCGTCGCCAAGGCGTATCTCACGCGCGTCGGCGAAGGGCCGTTCCCGACCGAGCTGTTCGGCGACATTGGCGATCGCCTGCGCGAGACGGGCATGGAGTACGGCGCATCCACGGGAAGGCCGCGGCGCTGCGGCTGGTATGACGCGGTCGCGGTCCGTTACGCGGTGCGTGTCAACGGCATCGACAGCATTGCGCTGACCAAGCTGGACGTGCTCGACGGTCTCGACACGATCGAGATTTGCACCGGCTACAACATCGCCGATCGGACCGTGAACGAATTTCCGTCAGACCTCAACACGTGCGGGCCGATCTCGCCGATCTATGAATCGTGGCCGGGCTGGAAGACGCCGACCAAGGGCGCCAGGGCCTACGCGCAGCTGCCGGCGGAGGCGCAGCGCTACATCAAGCGGCTCGAAGAGGTGAGTGGTGTGCCGGTTGGATTGATTTCGACGGGATCGGATCGCAACGAAACGATCGTTCGCGACAACAGTGTTGTTGCGAAGTGGCTGGCCTAATCTTTCTTGTGTTTCTTTGCGAAGCCGTCGAGGCCGGGAGCATCCGCGGTGGTGCCAAAGTCGATGCCCGCTCGATAGCGTGTCGCCATGCCCTTCGGCATTTCGAAGGCCGCCCACGCGATTGAGCCCGCGCACTTGATCGGATTCTTCGCGTCACCCACCTGCACGCGCACGCGTTGATTGGGCTTGAGGATCGTCGCTTACACGACCGGCACGCCGACCGTCGAGAGATCGATCAGCGCGGCTGGATTGCCGTCGACCGTGACCTCGACGCCGTCCTTGATCCGAATGCGCGGCGCGCGGCGCGTGCCTTTCGAATCGAGCGCGGCTTTCGGCTCGTCGACCGCGACCGCCGAGCCGCCCGCGCCGCCGGCGCCGCGTTTGACGGCGATGCGATTGTTCTTCGCGTCCTTCGCCATCACGCGGACTTCGCTGCCGGTGAGCGAAGGGTCGTCCTTGATGCGATTGATCAGCGCAACGCCGCGCGAGGTTTCCGCAAACTCGTCCTGCATGGCGACCAAGGGCGGCTTGGTGCGCATGATGTAGTCGAGGGCCTCGAGCGCTTCGCTTTCATCGAACGTATGAATGTCGGCGGCCGGGTCGAGCCGTTCCTGAAGCGCGGGCAGGGAGTCGGCTGGGCCGATTAACACGATAACCGAGGGCACAGACCGGCGAGTGTACCACGGAATAAAATCGTTCCGTGACCTCGCCACCCGTTGCCCTGAACTGTGTAGGAGTGATCAAGCGTTACGGAACCGTTATTGCCGTCGACGGACTCGACCTGCAGGTCCTGCGCGGCGAATGTTTTGGTTTGCTCGGCCCGAATGGGGCCGGCAAGACGACGACCATCGAGATCCTTGAAGGACTGCTGGCGCCGGATGCCGGCGATGTTGAAGTGCTCGGGCAGCGATGGGATCGTGACGCGAATCGGCTGCGTGCACGCCTAGGGATTCAGCTGCAGGAGACACAGCTCGCCGAAAAACTCACCGTTGCGGAGACGCTCCGCATGTTCCGATCGTTTTACCCAAGCGGACCCGCGGTCGAGGAGCTGCTGGAGACCGTCGAGCTCGGATCGAAACGCGATGCGTGGGTGAAGAATCTGTCGGGCGGTCAGAAGCAGCGCCTGTCGGTCGCCTGCGCGCTGGCGGGATCGCCGGAGCTGCTGTTTCTCGACGAGCCGACGACCGGGCTCGATCCGCAGTCGCGGCGGCAGTTGTGGGCGGTGCTCGAACGCTTTCGCGCCAGGGGCGGCACGATTCTGATCACGACGCACTACATGGACGAAGCGCACGAGCTCTGCGATCGCGTCGGCATCATGGACCAGGGCAAGCTGATCGCGCTCGGCACGCCGCGCGAGCTCGTCGCCTCACTGGGCGCGGAGCATGTCGTGGAATTTGCGCTCGGTGACGGCGCCGCACTGGACGATCACCTGCTCGCGGCGCTGCCTGGTGTGCGCGATGTGCGCCGCGACCAGACGCACCTCCACCTGTCGACGTCTGAGCTGCATCGCACCGTTCCGGCGCTGCTCGATCTGCTGCGCAATCGCGACGCATCGCTGAGCCAGCTCGGCACGCACAGCGCCACGCTCGAAGACGTGTTCGTCACGCTGACGGGAAGGCAGCTTCGGGATGAATAGGCCAAATCCTCTCGTTGAGTTGACGCTCTCGCGGTTCCGTGAATTCCTGCGCGAGCCCGAGGCGATCTTCTGGGTGTTTGCGTTCCCGGTCGTGATGACCTGTGCGCTGGGCATCGCCTTTCGATCGCGCGGCAGTGAACCGGTGATCGCGGGCGTCGTCGAACAGGCCGGCGCCGATCAGGTCGTCGCCGCGCTCGAGCAGAACGGGAAATTCACGGTTCGCCGAATCGCCCCGGACGAAGCCGATCGCGCGCTGCGCGACGGGCGCGTGCCGGTGCTGATCGTGCCGGGCACACCGCCGACGTATCGCTTCGACGACGCGCGCGCGGAAAGCCAGGTCGCGCGCCTGGCCGTCGACGCGGCGCTGCAACGCGGCGCCGGGCGGCGGGACGCGTTCGCGCCGGTCGAGCAGCCCATCGACGTGGTCGGCTCGCGATACATCGACTGGCTGGTGCCCGGCCTGCTCGGCATGAACATCATGGGCACCGGCATGTGGAGCGTCGGCTTCGGCATTGTGACGTCGCGGCAGAAGAAGCTGCTCAAGCGGCTGGTCGCCACGCCGATGTCGAAGGCGGATTATCTGTTCTCGATCGTGCTCAGCCGCCTCGCCACGCTGAGCATCGAAGTCATCGTCATCGTCAGCTTTGCGTGGATCGTGTTCGGCGTCGCCGTGCACGGACATCTGTGGACGCTGGCATTGCTGTCGCTGCTCGGCGCGATCTCGTTCGGCGGGATCGGCTTGCTCGTCGCCAGCCGCGCGCGCACCATCGAAGCCGTCTCGGGACTGATGAACCTGACCATGGTGCCGATGTGGGTGCTGTCCGGCGTGTTCTTCGCGTCGACGAATTTTCCGGACGCGATGCAGCCGTTCATCAAGGCGCTGCCGCTGACCGCCTTGAACGACGCGCTGCGCGCCGTCGTCAACGAAGGCCGCTCGGTCGACACCATGCTGCCGCAGATCGCGGTCCTTTCGCTGTGGGCGGCGATCTCATTCGCGCTGTCGTTGAAGTTGTTCCGTTGGCAGTAGGACGTTATTTCTTCGCGCCTTGCAGCGCGGCTTGCACCGCGCGCAGTAACGCTTCCGGCGAAAACGGCTTGAGCAGCACCGGCGCGCCGACGGTGGAGTCGTGCAGCGCGTCGCTCTGCTCGACGTATCCCGTGACGAACAGGATTGGCAGCGACGCATTCGCTTTTCGGATCCGCTCGGCCAGCTCGATGCCGCCCATGCGAGGCATGACGACGTCGCTGACCAGCATCACGATGTTGCGCGAATGCACGGTGTAGAGGTCGAGCGCCTGCTGGCCGTCGCTGGCTTCGAGCGTGCGATAGCCGGCCTGGCCCAGGACCGTCGAGCACAGTCGGCGCAGCGCGCGCTCGTCTTCGGCGATCAACACCGTGCCGCTGCCGCGCTCGGCTTGCGGCGCCAGCTGCTTCGGCGTTGGCGGCGTGCGCTCGGTCGTGTCATCCGTCCGCGGCAGCAGCAACGAGAACGTCGTGCCCTTGCCGGGCGTGCTGTCCACGGAAATGGCGCCGCCGCTCTGGCGGACAAAGCCATAGACCATCGACAGGCCAAGGCCGGTGCCCGCGCCCTTCGGCTTGGTCGTGAAGAACGGCTCGAAGATGCGTCCCTGGACGTCGGCCGGAATGCCAATGCCGGTGTCGCGAACGCGCAGCTCGACGAACGATCCCGGCTTGATGTCGAGCGCGCGCGCTTCCTTCGGCTTCACATCACGATTCGATGTTTCAATGGCCAGACGACCGCCTTGCGCCATGGCGTCGCGCGCGTTCAGCGCCAGGTTGACCAGCACCTGCTCGAGCTGCGCCGCGTCGGCGCGCACCGTCCACAAGTCCGAGGCGAGGTGCAGGTCGATCGCGATGTGCTCGCCGATCAGGCGATTGAGCATGCGCGTCATGTCCATCACGCGCTGATTGAGCACGAGGATTTCCGGCGTCAGGATCTGGCGGCGGCTGAAGGCCAGCAGTTGCCCGGTCAGCATCGCCGCGCGATCGGCGGCGTTGAAGATCTCTTCGACGTCGGCGCGCAGCGGCGAGCCGTGCAGCTCCTTCAGCAACAGCTCTGAATAGCCGCGAATCGCCGTCAGCAGGTTGTTGAAGTCGTGCGCGATGCCGCCGGAGAGCCGGCCGATCGCTTCCATCTTCTGCGCGTGGCGCAGCTGTTCCTCGAGCTCGCTGCGCGCCGATTCCGCCGCCTGGCGATCGGCCATCTCGCGCCGCAGCTCCTCGTTGGCGTGACCCAGCGCCGCGGTGCGCTCTTCGACCCGGCGTTCGAGGTCGCGATGCGCCTCGTGCAGCGCCATCTGGCTGGCGCGCAACTGCTTCTCGGAGTAGTGCCGCTCCGTCACGTCCCGCAGGATCATCAGCACCTGCGCATCCTCGAGCGGCAGCAGGCGCGCTTCGTAGTAGCGCGGCGCGCCGGAGTCGACGCCCGCTTCGAGCTCGAGGCTGATGCCCTTGTGCTCCGAGACGACGCGATGCAGCGCCTCGATCACCGGCGGCCGGGCCCTGGCGTCGAGCGTCTCGAGAAAATCCCGGCCCGGCAGCCAGCGTCGCGACTGCTCCGACGGCACGCCCTTGATGTCGAGGATCGCGCCGCTGGGGCGCAGCCGCACGATGTGATCGGGAAACGCGCTGACCAGCGCGCGCAGCTCGCTGTTGGCCTGCAGCAACTCCTGCGAGCTGAGATCGAGCGAGCGCTCGAGCATCGCCCGGTCGTCGTCAAACTGCTTGTAGGCGTCGCCGACCGCGTCGAGGAGCGGCTGCAGTTCCGCCGGCACCTTGTCGTCGGGGAAGAATCGCTTCAATTGCCGGCGGAGCAGGCTATGCAATCGCCAACCTCACCGTTCCGACAACGTGGTGACCGTCATCGTCTGGTTGTGGAGCTCGCAGCGCGCCTTGGGCGTGAACGGCGAGATCTCGCCGTATGAATAGAACCCGGTGATGGCCGCCTTCGGGCCGACGATATCGCGAACGCCTTCGACCTCTTCTTCGACGCGCTGGCGCAGCACCATGCGGCGGCCGACGCAGCTGATCAGCAGTGCCAGGTCGACCGGCGTGCCCAGCGCTTCGGCGCTGACGCGGCCGGCGCCGACGGCGCCGTCGATCAGGCGATCGAAGTTCGCCTTCATCAGCCGCACGTAGCCACCGGTCGGCACATCGCCGGCGAAGGTGAGGCTCTGATCGGCTTCATTGACCGACAGGATCGTTCGCACGACCGGCGCGCTGACCTGCCGCGTTCGCAGCGACAGCGGGAACAGCAATCCCGAGGCGGGCAGATCGGCCGCGTGCTCGCCGAGGTAGCGTTTGTAGAGCGCGAGCGCTGATTGGCCATCGAGCTCGTACAACACGTTGCCTTCCGAGCGCGTGATTTGACGCTCGGGGCCGAACGGGTCCCACCCGCCGAGCGAGCCGTAACCGATCTTGAGATGCCGTCCGTACAGGCCCACTGCCGCGACCGTGTTTTTCTGCGCGTGGTTCCCGGCGAAGACGAGCGTCTCGCGGAAGTGCTCGCCGTCGGCCGACAGGCCGCCGGTCACCGACACGGTACGCGGCAGCTTTTCTCCGAGGCCGCGCACCAGCGACTCGCCATTGATGTCGAGGCCTTCCGAAATGACGAGCACGTGCGCAAGCTCGGCGCGCGTTCCATCCGCCGCCGTTTGCGTCAGTCCGAGCTGCTCGGCGATCGCGGCGCCGGCAGCGGCGCTTCCCGCGGCGGTGACCTGGGTGGTCACCAGCTTGACGAGCGTGCGATCGAAGGTGATGGCGGTCGCGATCACGCCCTCATCGAAGACCTCGGTGCCATGGATTTGACCGGCAGTGGAGCAGCCAATGCGCACCGCCTTCGGCCATTGGGCCGCAAGACTGAATGGGAACTTCTCGTTCGTGAGCGCGGCGCGTTCGCCGAAGACGAGGACCAGCTGCGCGCCGGCATGCTCAGCCGGCCGCTGCCATCCGTCTTTGTCTGACCACGTGATTTGTTCGACGAGCATTGGGGCGCCTGGGTCCGCGCCCAATAGTAGCTATGTTTCGTGCTGGGCAGCGTACCACTCGAGTAGGAAACGCTGTGAATTTAAGGGCGGAACGCCCTCGGGCGCGGTCGCGCGAACGTAGCTGCCGTCGGTCTGCAGCGTCCATGCGCGATCGGTGTCGCTGAGCAGCACTTCGAGCACCGCGTCGCGTATTTGCTGGCGCATCGCGGGATCGTTGATCGGGCAGAGCACTTCAACGCGGCGGTCGAGGTTGCGTTCCATCAGGTCCGCGCTGCCGATGTAAACCTCGGGCGAGCCGCCGTTTTCGAAATAGTAGATGCGCGAGTGCTCGAGGAACTGGCCGACGATCGACCGCACGTTGATCCGATCGCTGATACCCGGAATGCCCGGACGCAGGCAGCACACGCCGCGAACGATCATGTCGATCGTCACGCCGGCCTGCGAGGCGCGATAGAGGATCTTGATCACGCCCGGATCCGCCACCGCGTTGTTCTTCACGATCATCCGCGCCGGACGGCCCGCCTTCGCATGCTCCATCTCCCGTTCGACGAGCGCGCGGAATCCCTGGCGCAAGCCGACCGGCGCGACCAGCAGCGCGTTGTACGAACGGCGATTCGAATAGCCCGTCAACGAGTTGAACACTTCGCTGACATCGTCGAGCACCGCTTCATCGGCGGTGAACAGTCCGAGGTCGGTGTAGACCTGCGACGTGGCGCGGTTGTAATTGCCGGTCGCGACATGCGCGTAGCGATGGATGCCGTCGGATTCCTGTCGGACCACGAGGCACAGCTTGCTGTGGACCTTGAGGTTCATCAGCCCGTAGACGACGTGAATGCCCGCGTCTTCGAGGCGTTCCGCCCACGCAATGTTGTTGCGCTCGTCGAATCGCGCCTTGAGTTCGACGAGCACGGCGACCTGCTTGCCGCGCTCGGCGGCCTCGATCAGCAGATCGACGAGCGGCGAGTTCGCGCCGATGCGATAGAGCGTGATCTTGATCGTGATGACGTGCGGATCTTCGACCGCCGCGCGCAGGAACGTCTCGACCGACGTGAAGGAATCGAACGGATGATGGATCAGGAAATCCTGGTCCGCGATCTGATCGAACACCTTGTCGGATTCATCCGGCGACCACAGGATGCGCGGCGTGAAGGCCGGATACTTCAGCGCCGGGCGATGCAGCTTCACCAGCGCATGCCAGTCACCGTATCCAAGGCGATCGGTGGTGCGGACGACGACGTCTTCGTCGACTTCGAAGTTCTCGATCAGGATGCTCAACACGCGCTTCGGCATGTCGGCCTCGACCTGCAGCAGCGACAACGCGCCGTAACGCAGCTGCTTCAGGCCGCGGTCAACGGTCTCGAGCAGGTCGTCCGCCTCGTCTTCCTGGATCACCATATCCGTATCGCGAATGATGCGGAACAGGTGCGCGCCCTCGACCTGCGTGCCGGGGAAGAGCTGCTGGATGTTGCGGCGAATGACGTCTTCGAGGAAGACGTGCGACAGGCCCGGTTGCGGCGACAGGTTGTCCGGCAGCGCAATGAAGCGCGGCAGCATGCTCGGCACCTTGACGCGCGCGAACTTGGTGCGGCCGGCGTGACGCACGCGCACCGCGAGGTTCATGCTCAGGTTCGAGATGTACGGGAACGGATGCCCGGGGTCGAACGCCAGCGGCGTCAGAACCGGAAAAATGTGATCCTTGAAATACTGCGCGAGCCACGCATCGATCGCCGGCGTGTAATCGCCGGGCTCAAGAAAGTGAATGCCTTCCGCGGACAGCAGCGGCCTCAGTGACTGGCTCCAGCATCCCGTTTGCTCGTCGATTTGCGCCAGCGCGTGCGCGCGAATCGTGGCCAGTTGCTGATCGGTGGTCTGGCCGTCGATCGACACGTCCTCAATGCCGGCGCGGAATTTCTTCAGGATCGTCGCGACGCGCACCATGAAGAATTCATCGAGGTTGGTGCCGGTGATGGCGAGGAACTTGACGCGCTCCAGCAGGGGGTGGGATGCGTCCTGCGCCTGCGCGAGCACGCGCTCGTTGAAGGCCAGCCAGCTCAACTCTCGATTGATGAACAGCGCCGGGCTGCTGAGATCGTTCGGATCGAGATTCGACCAGTCCTGCTGCATCGGCGCCGGCGCGACGGCAGCTTCGGTCGCGCGGCGCTTCCGGGAGCGTCGGCTTACTGCGGCAGTCGGCGGCGTCATCGTCGGATCAGCATATCAAAGGGGTCACGACGACCCCGGGGTGTCTTCGGCTGTCTTTCTCGTGTAACAGCCGTATTACGGAATGATTTTGAGGATTCGCCCGCGCGAATAACTCACGAGATACAGCTCCGCATCGGCGTCGACGCCAAAGGAGCTGATCAATCCAATCTCAGTTGATCCGCCCAGCAGATCGGTGATTTCCAGTAAGTCGACCGCGCGGGCTTCCTGGCGCTCGTCGAGATTGATGCCAATCGTATAAACGCGGCCCGCAACATAATCCGCGAAGAAGTAGCGCCCGTTGAACATTGGATCGAGCGCGGCGCCGCGATACACGTAGCCGCCCGTGATCGACGCGCCCTGCGTGCGCGGGTAATCGTGAATCGGCTCGGTCAGCGGCTGGTACGCCGCGGCGGTGCGGGCGTCGTACGCGAAACGGCCTTCACGCAGGCGCCAGCCATAATTGCGTCCGCCGGCGCCGGCCGGCTCCCAGTTCACTTCTTCATGCGCGTCCTGCCCGACGTCGGCGATCACCAATGCGCTGGTGCCGCCATGCGTCCAGTCGTCGAAGCTGTAGCGCCACGGATTGCGCAGCCCAAATGCCCAGATCTCGGTGAGCGCCGCGATCGGCTGGCGATCGACGAACGGATTGTCTTCCGGCACGCGATAGCCGCGGCCATCGTTGTCCGGAACATTGACGTCGATGCGGAGCATCTTGCCGAGCAGCGAATTCGGGTTCTGCGCGTTGTTGAACGGATCGCCGCCGCTGCCGCCGTCGCCCATGCCGATGTAGAGATAGCCGTCGGGCCCGAAGGCGAGATGACCGCCGTTGTGGTTCGAAAACGGGTGGTCGATGAATCGGCGGCCATCGGGCCACACGAGATCGAAACGCGAGCCCGGATCGACGCTGCCTTGCGTCGTGCGGGTGAATCGCGCGACGACGTAGTCACCGCCGGGATTCGTGAAGGCGACGAAGAACCGTCGAGTCTCAGCGGCGTTCGGGGGGAAGGCCAGCCCGAGAAGCCCGCGCTCGCCGCCCGCGGAGATTTGCGATCGGACGTCGAGAAAGAACGATGACGAGACCGTGTTGTTTCGTACCGTCCGGATCGTGCCGCGTTGTTCGACCACATAGAACGTCGAGTGGTCGACCGGATCCATCACGAACGCCACCGGGTTGACCAGACCGGTGGCGACGATCTGGGTTCGGACCTGCGCCTGGACGCCCTCGGGGAAGCCCAACAGTATCCCCAAGACGGTAATGGCGACGGCCAGACGACGCATCTCCCCAGCTTACGGCAGCCACCGATTGGCCGCATCCCTCAGCGATTCTGTGAACTTTTATTTCCCATAGATCGTCTAGTGGAGTAGGCTACTTTTCATGCCTCGACGATCCCAGTCCGGCCAGGGGGACATGCTGCAAGGCGCCCTCGATATGTTGATTCTGCGGTCCCTTGTGATGGGCCCGGCGCATGGTCACACCATCGCCCACGCGATCGAGCACCGATCCGATCACGTGCTGCAGGTCGAGCACGGCTCCCTCTATCCCGCGCTGCATCGCCTCGAAGATCGCGGCCTCGTGGCCTCGTTCTGGGGCACCTCAGAAAACAACCGTAAGGCGAAGTACTACCGGCTGACACCGTCGGGACGGCAGATGCTCGACGTCGAGACGTCACGATGGGAACAGCTGGCTCGGGCGATCGGGCAGATTCTCCGTCCATCGGAGGAGTGACATGAGCTGGATGCGATTTTTCCGGCGCGGCACGCGCGACGAAGACACCGCGCGCGAAATTGCGTCGTACATCACGATCGAGACCGACGAAAACATCGCCCGCGGCATGACGCCACAGGCGGCGCACGATGCGGCCGTCCGCAAGTTCGGCAATGCGACGAGCGTTCGCGAGGAGATTTACTGGATGAACAGCGTGCGCCCGGTCGACAACATCTGGCAGGACCTGAAATATGCCTCGCGGATGCTCAAGCGCGACAAGGTGTTTGCGGCGGCGGCGATCGTCTCGCTCGCACTCGGCATCGGCGCCAATACGGCAATCTTCCAGTTGCTCGACGCCGTGCGGTTACGGACCCTGCCGGTAGAGCGTCCGCAGGATCTCGTCATCATTCACTTTCCGCATGGCTCGAAGCTGAGTGGTCGTTTCTCGAGCCGCATGCCGATCATGACCTCGGCCATGGTCGATGAACTTCGCAAGCAGCGTCTTGACGACATGTTTTCCGGAATGTTCGCGTGGAGCAGCCTGCAGCTCAACGGCGCGACCGGTGGTGAAGTGAGAAACGTCGACACGCTGTGGGCGAGCGGCGAAATGTTCGACGTGCTCGGTGTGCGCCCGGCGCTCGGTCGACTGATTGAACCGGCGGATGATCGTCCCGGTTGCGGCTCAGCGCCGGCGGTATTGAGTTACGCGTACTGGCAGAGCGCGTACGGTGGCACCACGTCGGCGCTCGGTCAGACCGTGCGCCTCGACGGCCGCCAGTTTGAGATCATCGGCGTCACGCCGCCGGATTTCTTCGGCGTCGATGTCGGGCGCCGCTTCGACGTCGCCATTCCAGTGTGCGCCGATGCGCTGCTGCCGTCGCACAAAGACCGCATCGCATCGCGCGGCGACTTCTGGCTCGCGGTCGTCGCCCGCCTCCAGCCCGGTCAGACCGTGAAGAGCGCCAACGATCGGATGATCGCCGTGGCACCCGCGATCATGGCAGCGACGGTTCCAGACGGATACACCAGCGAAGGGCAGCAGCAGTTCAAGGCGAACAAGCTCAATGCGCGCGCCGCAGGATCGGGCGTGTCCGATCTTCGCGATCAGTTTGCGACGCCGTTGTTCGTGCTGCTGGCCGGCACCGGACTCGTCTTACTGATCGCCTGCGCGAATCTGGCGAATCTTCTCCTCGCACGCTCGACCGCGCGACAGCGGGAGATTGCCGTGCGTCTCGCCATTGGCGCCTCGCGGCAACGCCTCGTCGGTCAACTGCTGATCGAGAGCCTGCTGTTGGCCGCTCTTGGCACCGTGTTCGGCCTGGTCGTCGCCGGCGCGCTGACCGACGTGTTGATCGCGCAGCTGGCGGCGGGTCAGACCTCACTGTTCCTTGACTTGAGCTGGAACATGAATGTGTTTGGCTTCACCGCCGGAGTCGCGGCCCTCGCGTGTTTGTTGTTCGGACTCGCGCCCGCGATGAAGGCGACGGCGCTGGCGCCCGTGACCGCGCTGAAATCCGGCGGACGCGGTAACAGCGAAGCGCGCGGACGCTTTGGGTTCCGCCAGGCGCTGGTCGTGACTCAAGTCGCGCTGTCGCTCGTGCTCTTGATCGGCGCATTGTTCTTTGGCCAGACGCTTTACAACGTCCTCACGATTGATGCCGGATTCGATCAACAGGTGGTTCACGCCGAGTTGTCGCATCCGAGTCTCGCCCCCGACGATCCCGTGCAGCGGCAGCTGGTTCGCGAAGCGGTGCGGCAGCGCATCGCTTCAACGCCCGGCATTGCCGACGCGGTGCTGGTCAACAACGCGCCGCTGAGCGGCCAGTGGCGCAATGAATATGTCTACGCCGACGGCAAGGCCGAGAAAGCACTCGCCGACTTTGCGACCGTCGGCGCCAATTATTTCGCTGCGTTGAATGTGCCGATCTTGAGGGGCCGGCCGTTCTCGGCGAACGACACCGCCACTTCCGCGCCGGTCGCGGTCGTCAACGAGACATTCGTCCGGAAGTTTTTTCCGAAACGGGATGCCGTCGGCAGTCAAATCTGGATCGAGGTCGCGGAAGGCACGCCGATGACCAAGGTCAATGTGATTGGCGTCGCTCGCGATACGAAGTACGGCGACATTCGCGAGGCATTCGATCCGGTCGTGTTCATACCGATGACGCAGAACGCGGAGATGCGCCTGGTGCGGATGCTGGTGAAGCCGCGCGGCCGCCTCGATGGCGTGATGGCGTCGATCGTTCGCGAGCTGCGCGCGATCAATCCGGAAATCTCCGTCGAGATGACGGTCATCGGGCAGCAGGTTCGTGACGGCCTGGTTCGCGAACGGCTGATGGCCGCGCTGTCGGCGGCCTTTGGCGCCCTGGCGGGATTGCTCGCCGCCGTTGGCATCTACGGCGTCATGTCGTACACCGTCAC